>Ga0210383_10005870_pt1 | contig 10749 bp, 10 predicted proteins | sample IncBWC14OmetaG_FD_160072 | JGI IMG/M metagenome (GOLD analysis project Ga0210383, IMG submission 160072) | Forest soil microbial communities from Barre Woods Harvard Forest LTER site, Petersham, Massachusetts, United States - Inc-BW-C-14-O ...
CTTTCGCAAAAAGGCGCGCCGTTTTATTTCTTTAAGGAGCCTGGTAACGACCAGATTTTTTACAGCACCTGGGATCCCGCTGACACTGCACAGCGCACAACCAGTGGTACGGTGGCGTCAGGGGGCGAGCCTGGGGTTGGCGGGGATTCCGGCCCTGGGCCCGAGAATCCTCCTCCGCCTTACACCCACGGCAGCGGACATTGAATCGTCCAGATCGGTGCAGCGCTCGAGTTACGCGTTCCTTCGGTTACGCGCCGAACTGACGTAAGTGGTGATCGAGGTGTTTATACATGCCACGGCTCCAGGCGGCAGGTGGTAGCGGGCCGAAGAACGGATGGGGATGACGCGTGCATTGCGCTTCACCGCCGTCGTAAAACTGCCGGATCTTCACCTTGAGCTGTTGCTGCTCACGCGCGAAATCCCTCTGGTCGCCGACCACCAACTGTTTATCGGTGGGGCTACTCTTCCCGAACGGTTTTTCATTGGTGAAGATGGGCTTGAAAAGCGGCCCGATCAACCTCCCAATGAAAACTCGCGGCGGATTCAGCCTTCCCGACGCCATGTCCATGGTTCGGGAACAATGTGCCATCATCTGCGCCGCGTCCATCTTTCCCCACTGCCGCAGGGATGCGGGCTGCAGGCTGTCTATGCGTACGATCACTTCGTCAACAGTGCCCTGCTCAAACAAGTTTTTCATTGCTCTCCTTGGCAGCTCGTGCCGACCCGGAAGCTCGATCTTGTCCTCGAGTAGGCAACCATCTTACAACTGGCTCACCGGGCAGACACCAGCGAAGAAATAGCCCGAGGACGAGCCCGGCCGGCTACCCGTCACGTTCAGTTGGTGTCAAACAGCGGCCGCGCCATCTCCTCTTCGTTCGCTGACTGCGGATGCTCCGCTTTCCACCGCATCGCCGCGGTTATGCGGGTACGTCCGCTGGGATGGTCGTAAAACAGAAACTCCTCGACAGGACTCGGATCCAGTTTGCGATATTCGCCCAGCAGCATATCCACGTTCGCTTCGCCGTCAGGTTGTCCGGCTGCATTCAGGCCGTACATGTCTGCCTCGTACTCCATATTGCGCGAGATGGTGTTGGTCACCGGTGTCATGAAAAACAGATAGGCCGAGAACACTATGAAAGCCAGGGGTAGCACGGCGATGTCGGTCACTCCTCGCACGCCCCACTGCTCGCCCCAGCGTGCCAGACCGAAGTTAACACCCCAGTTCAGAAAGGCGAATCCGATCACGATCACCACTCCAAACATGACCAGTTGCTTGTACTCATGGTTGAGGACATAGTGGCCCATTTCGTGTCCCATAGTCGTCTCGATCTCTGGCAGCGTGCAGCGCTTCAGCAGGTTGTCGTTCAACGAAATTCGTAGCGTTCCGGCGAACCCGCTGACGTTGGCACTCACACGGTTCGACTGCCGCGATGCATCAAACTCCCACACGTCGGTCGCCGGAATCCCGTTGGCGCGGGCCATGCTGAGAATTGGATCTTTGATCTGCGGATCGGTCAGCGTCGTGTACTTGTTGAACAGTGGAGCGATATACACCGGGGCAATCATGACCACGAATGCAAAAAACGCAATCATCACGACCGCGCCCCACACCCACCAGTTCTTTCCCAGCCGCCTCACCAGTCCAAACAACGGAATCATGAGGATTGCTCCCAGCACGATGCTGACCAGCAGCCCCACCACTTGATCGCGCATCCAGGGGCCGAAGCTCTGGTTCAGCAGCCCATACTTATGCTCGCGGAAATACCCTTCGTACAGGCCGAGAGGGAACGTTATGACGGAAGTTACAACAATGAACTGAATCCAGTAGACGGCCGTCTGTAGGGGACGAAACCGGGTGAGGCGTTCGGCCAGGTCGCGCATGCGCGCCGACCACCGGAAGTGCAGCAGCAACCACATTACGAAGACTGTTGAAAGAAAGTCCCACAGCTGCAGCCAATAGCCGCCTTCGAAATACGCATCGGAGCGGGCACGTTGCGCGGGTGGCATCTTGGCGAGGTACGCATCGACGGCCGCTCTGACATCGAACGCCGGGCCAGTCTGGTTCGAGATCGGCGGAGACGACAGAGCACTCGGCGCGCTCGTCTGCCCCGATGCAAAAACGCTGAACAGAAGAATCATCAGAAGGACAAATCGGGCTGCTCTAACCATCGTGCCTCCTCGAATTTCCGGCACGAGTATATCCCGTTCGCAGGTGGGTGCCACGCCAGGAAGTCGAGCTAACTCCTTATGGCTGACATGGATAGACGTAAACAATTTGGAATCAATCGCTTGCGAGCAATTTCTCCCCAAGTTATTGAAAACACACGATCGCAATTCACGCAATCTCGACTAACTTCCCGAAATGGATAGGCTCTTCGCTCTAACCGAACAACTCGAGCACTTCCGCCGTATCATCAACCAGAGGCCATCATGTTCACCTTCCTCTTGTGGTGTGTGCTTCTCTTTTTCTGCTGGCCAGTTGCACTGATCGCGCTGGTCCTCTACCCCATCGTGTGGCTGCTTCTCTTGCCTTTCCGCATTTTGGGCATCGCGGTCGAAGGCGTCTTCGAATTGCTGAAGGCGATTATCTTGCTTCCGGCGCGGGTACTGCGCGGACCAAGGCGGGCGTACTAGAAACTGCGATTTCTGGGGAAGCAAAAAGAAACCCGGAGCCTCCCCAGCTCCGGGCTTCTTTTGTGGAAACTGCACTGATTCAGCGCAGGGCCACAACCACTTCTGCGGGGCCACCCGCGCTGGGAGACTCGGCACGTTGTTCCTGCTCAAGCTTGCCGGCCGGAATCTCCATACCCGAGGCTGTGGTGCTGCCCCAAACTTCAGCCAGTACGTACCGGTCGCCGTATTTGCGGAATACCAGCCGCGGATTCTGCGACTTCACGCTCTCTTCGTGCAGGCCGATGATAGTGACGGTGGCGTGGGTCGCGTCGTTGCGGATTTGCAATACCCGGTCAGAGACCTCGGTGATGCTGTACTGCCCCGCCTCCATCGAACTCTGATCGACGGCGAATGCGAACGGCACATTTGCCTTCCTCTGCGACTGGGCCAAAGCACCGCTAACTGCCAGAGCCGCGACGAACGCCGTCAGGGCCAAGAGTGTCGTGCGTTTCATAACTCCTCCTTGGGGCGCTCCGGGTCGGAACGCGTTCTGTATTTGCCTTCCGAGCTTCCGTCTTTCGTCCGGCACTGGATGGCTTACGCGTGTAGATAGAGCAAGCGCCTTGCCAAGTCTCGGAAGAGCAGGCTACGGGACGACGCCGACTGCATTGCTCCATGTTTCCAGCAAGATGCAAGAAGGGAAGGAGTTGGGTGGTTATGGTTCCAACGTACAAAGCTAGCCGATCGGATAGTGGCGACTATCCTCTTGTGTTTTTCGCTCGGCAACAACTCGGCTCGTAACCAAGTAAAATGGATGTTTTGGCGGCTGGCGCTCACTTCGCCTTGCTGTGCCCGCCCGATCCGAGGGAACCGAGAAGTCATGGATATCACCAATCACGCGACGGAGACGCCAGCAAAGTCTCCGTCGGAAGCACCTAAAGCTTCGAATTTCATTCGCGACATTATCGTTGCCGACCTCGAGTCCAACAAGTTCGCCGGACGCGTGCAGACTCGCTTCCCTCCCGAGCCCAACGGTTACCTTCATCTCGGACATGCCAAGTCGACCTACCTGAACTTCGGACTGGCGGCTGAATTTGGTGGCAAGACCAACCTGCGCTTCGACGACACCAACCCCGAGAAGGAGGAGCAGGAATACGTCGATTCCATCATTCGCGACGTGCATTGGCTAGGGTACGAGTGGGACGGCCTGTATTACGCCTCCGACTATTTCGATCAGCTGTACGAATGGGCCGTTCAGCTAATTAATGCGGGCAAAGCATACGTCTGCGATCTCAGCGCCGACGAAGTGCGGCAGTATCGCGGGACCCTGACCGAACCCGGACGGGAAAGCCCGTATCGAAATCGCAGTGTGGAGGAGAACCTTGACCTGTTCGAGCGCATGCGCGCGGGAGAGTTTCCCGATGGCTCGCGAACGCTGCGGGCCAAGATTGACATGGCGTCGCCCAACCTGAACATGCGCGATCCGCTCATGTATCGCATCCTTCGCGCCACGCACCATCGCACGGGCGACAAGTGGTGCATCTATCCCATGTACGACTACGCGCACGGGGAGTCGGACTCGATCGAGCGCGTCACGCATTCCATCTGCACCTTGGAGTTCGAAGACCATCGCCCGCTGTACAACTGGTTCATCGAGCAGTTGGGCATCTTCCCGTCGCAGCAAATCGAGTTCGACCGGCTGAACGTCACCTACACCTTGCTCAGCAAGCGCAAGCTGCTGCAACTGGTGCAGGAAGGGCACGTCAGCGGATGGGACGATCCCCGCATGCCAACGATCTCCGGTATTCGCCGGCGCGGCTACACGCCGGAATCGCTACGCAACTTCTGTGCCGCAATTGGAGCTTCGAAGACCAACGGCATCATCGAACTGGCGATGCTCGAGCACTACGTCCGCGAAGACCTGAACCGGCGCGCACCGCGTGCGATGGCCGTGCTTCGGCCGCTCAAGGTCATCATCGACAACTATCCCGAAGGCCAGGTGGAAAAACTGGAGTTGGTCAACAACCCCGAGGACCCTTCGGCAGGGACGCGTGAGGTGCCTTTCTCCCGCGAGCTATACATCGAGCAAGACGATTTTCGCGAAGATCCGCCCAAGAAGTTCTTCCGCCTCTCTCCTGGACGCGAGGTACGTCTTCGCGGCGGGTACTTCATCAAGTGCGCGCACGTAGTCAAGGACGCCACTGGTGCGATCACTGAGGTGCACTGCACCTACGATCCCGAAACCCGCAGCGGCAACGCTCCCGACGGCCGCAAAGTGAAGGCGACCATTCACTGGGTCTCAGCCGACCATGCGGTAGATGCCGAAGTGCGGCTGTACGACAACCTGTTCCTCAAAGAAGATCCCAACGCGGTCGATGAAGGCAAGACGTTCCTCGACAACCTGAATCCCAATTCGCTGGAAGTGTTGCCCATCTGCAAGTTGGAGCCGTCGCTGGCGAAGGCCGAAGCTGGTGATCGGTTCCAGTTCGAGCGGTTGGGCTATTTCTGCGTTGATCCTGACACCACTGCAGAGCTGCTGGTATTCAATCGCACCGTGCAGTTGCGCGATACCTGGGCGAGAATCGAGAATCGTGACAAAGCCAGTAGCGGTTAGTTGTCAATTACGGCGTAGCGGGATGCGACATCAATCAACTCCCTGAACAAAAAGAGGCGCTAATCATGGGGATGCGTGATTGCGCCCTGTATTCGTTACGCGCGGCTACATGAAAAACTGTCCGTCGGCGTTAGTGAGTCGTAGTCGGTCCTGCGGCCGATCGCACTTTGATCTGCGCTGCCAATGCCTTGTCGGGCGGAATTTCGTTGCCCGCGGGATCAACATAGTGAATATCGAAGGCGCCATCGGGCATGTCGTACAAATACACCGCTGACTTCGCCGAGAAGCGATGGATTCCCTTGGCTGCCAGGTAAATGTAGTCTCCGGTCTTCATGGCCATCGGCGTTCCATCTTTCATCTGCGCGCTGCCGGAACCACTCACCATGATCAGCGTCTCGCCGGCAGTGTGCCAGTGCCAGGGTATTGAGCATCCAGGCGCAAATTTCAAGAGGATCACTGAAGCCCCCTTGGTCGGATCGCCGTGTAATACAGAGAGCGTCACGCACGTGGGCAGGCCCGGCATGCTTCCGAACTTGCTGGTCGACGGAGAGACCACGCCCATCGCGCCCATATCCTGCGCCGCCAACGCCGATGTGAGCCCGATCAGCAAGAACAACACACTGAGAATTTGTTTGTCCAAAACTCACCTCCTGAAGATGAAGTTTCCGAATGCGCGACAGCATATCGCAGAATCGCGCAAAAGGGTGTCATTAATTTGCTCGCAGCCCTGTTAGTTATGCTTCACGAACGCGGCATTTTTCTGGTAGGTCGGAGAGTTGTCAGACTCTTCCCGCGACCGCTGCAACTTTCTGGCCTCTGCGCAGCTTCGCCGCCTTCACCGTATTGCTCATCAGCATGGCGATGGTGAGTGGGCCAACGCCGCCGGGTACCGGAGTAATCGCGCCTGCAACTTCGCCGACGTTCGGATCTACATCGCCCATCAGGGTTGAGCCATTTTTGGCGAACGCCGCTTCGCGCTTCGCATCGCCCGCGAAGAATTTCGCGAACTCCGCAGGATCGGTGATCTTGTTCATGCCGACGTCGATTACCGTCGCGCCCGGCTTAACGTAATCCGGTGTAATCATGCCCGCGCGGCCTATCGCGGCGACGAGAATGTCAGCCCGACGGCAGACCCCGGGCAGGTCGCGCGTCTTGGAGTGGCAGACGGTGACGGTTGCGTTGCCGTTGATGAGCAGCATTGCGACAGGCTTGCCTACGATGTCGCTGCGTCCAACGACGACGGCTTCAGCACTGGCAATAGGAATATTGCTGCGCTTCAGGATCTCGATCACGCCCGCCGGTGTACACGGGACAAGGCCCGGACGCTGCGTCGAAAGATAGCCAACATTCATGGGGTGAAACCCGTCCACATCTTTTTCGGGCGAGACTGCCAGCAACACTTTCTTCGAATCCACATGCGCGGGCAGCGGCAGTTGCACAAGAATGCCGTCAATGTCGTCGCGACGGTTGAGATCGTCCACCAGGGCCAACAACTCTCCGGTCGTCACTGATTCGGCCGGCTCAATCTTTTCGCTCAGGATGCCCAGTTCCTGGCACGCCTTCACCTTGCTGCGCACGTAAATCTCCGAGGCCGGATTGTGCCCGACCAGCACCACGGCGAGGCCGGGACGCAGTCCGTCAGCGGTAAGCTGTTTGACCTCTTCACCAACTTCGGCGCGAATCTGGGCTGCGATTTTGGTTCCGTCGAGAATGATTGCCGCCATGGAGCCTCCAGAGGATGAACTTCTAGTTTAGCGCGTGGGAGGGGCGCTTTTCGCTCTACGCTATTCGCTTTTCGCTCCGCACCCAGGCGGCGAGACGCAATAAACGAAGAGCGAGCGGCGAATGGCGAAAAGCGATTCTTGCTACAATCCTCTCGTCATGATTTCGCCCGACCTGCTGGAAATTCTGGTCTGCCCGGTCTGCCGCAAGCCGCTCGTGCTGCGCGGCGATGAGGCCCTGAAGTGCAACGAATGTAAGCGGGTTTACCCGATTCGGAACGGGATTCCCATTTTGCTCGAGCACGAGGCTACGATCGAAACCCTCTAAGGTGTTTCGCCTAGGACCGCGCGATTTTCATCATCTTGCGCGGGAAAACCCTCGTCATCTCGCGCTCAGTGTTACCGTCCTCCGAAATCCATAGCCAAAATTCCAGAAAGCGAACACTACGCGGGGTCTTACATCCGTCCGACCCGTCCGCTGCGTACCACAATCGATGTACGTTTCGGTGCCCACTAGCAACTAAGTCCGCGGGCGAGTGTTGGATTCAACAAAAGTTGTCGAAATGTTGACATCTGGCGGACGTTCGGCATCTGGATTGCTGCAACCTTTTAGCAAGCGCGTCCGTCTAACGTACTAAAGCCCGCAAGGGTCGGAGGTGAGCTCGATGGCAGAAAAGTTTTCCGCACCGGAATTGGCGGCGCTGAGGAGCGAACTGCTGCTGGGGTTTGACTCCAAGGATGCCGCCGAGTTGGTCCAACTCTTCCTCGCCGGACATGGATACGGAGTCTCGGCCGAGGCCGCCCGCTACGCTGTAAGCCGGGTGGGCATGATGGGCAGTACGCTGGAGGTGTTCCAGCGGGAGCTGGAGAGCATCGCCCTGGCAATGTAGGCGTAGGGCGATCCAGTGCGCGCCGTAAATTCGGCGCACGGTGACAAGAAAAATTCGCTGAACCACTTCGCAGTGAAGGACAACGCGCAACGCCAGAACCTGGACGCAAGCGCGTAATCCTCAGCGAACCATAATAGGCCCGGGCGAAACTGCCTGGGCTTGTTGTTTTTGCGCGGTTTAACGCCGCTCCGCTCAACTCCACTTTCGCACTTTCACTCCGCCGTGAATGCGCTCCTGCAATACTCCGCTGAAGAACATATAGGGATGCGATGGTTCCAGTTGGCTGGCTTCGTCCAGCTTGACCCGTAATTCGGCGGGAATCTCGAAACTGATCGCCGCTAGATTGTCTTCCAGTTGCGCCAGTTTGGTGGCGCCGATAATTGAGGAAGTCACACCCGGTTGCGTCGCCACCCAGTTGAGCGCGATCTGCGCTGCTGGACGGCCGAGCTGCTTCGCAACTTCCAGCACAGCATCGAGAATTTTCCAGTTCCGCTCAGTAAACTTCTTGAACGCGGGATTATTTGCCTTCTTCAGCACCTCCAGCCGGCTGCCCGGACTGCTGTCGGCGCCCTTCTCGCGTTGGTACTTGCCGGCCAGAAAGCCGCTGGCCAAGGGACTCCACGGGCAGATACCCATGCCCAGTTCGCGAGCAGCCGGAACATGCTCGAGCTCTATAGTGCGCTCGACCAACGAGTACTCCAGTTGCAGCGCGATGGCCGGCTCACGGCCGTGGCACTGCGCGAGCGTTTGAGCTCGCGCGGCGTACCACGCCGGCACGTCGGAGAAGCCGTAGTAACGGATCTTTCCTTCGCGCACCAGCGTGTTGAGCGTGTCGACGACTTCTTCGACGGGCGTTACCGTGTCCCACACGTGCATCCAGTAAAGGTCGATGAAGTCCAAATTGAGTCGGCGCAGCGACCCCTCCAGCGCGCGGTAAATGTTCTTGCGGCCGTTGCCGCCCGAGTTCGGATTGCCCTCCTGCGGATTGAAGGTGAACTTGCTGGCGATCACGAGCTTGTCGCGCAGACTCGCCTCGGCGACGAACCGGCCTAGCAGTTCCTCAGATTTTCCGTCGGCGTACACGTCGGCGCAGTCCATCACGTTGCCGCCGCTCTGCACGTAGCGATCGAAAATGCGGCGTGACTCGGCGTCGTCCGATCCCCAGCGATCGTTGCCGAAGGTCATGGTGCCGAGAGTGAGTGGGCTAACGCGCAGGCCCGAGCGGCCTAAAGTGATGTAATCGTTCAATTGCATGTTGCGTTGAAGCTCCTTATGACATTGCCAGTTTCGATGTTTGGCAGCGCAAATGGGGAGCAGAGATTCGCTAATTCGCGCATCGGGGTACCCCTACCCCCCATCCTGCAAAATCCTTGTTTTCTTGCGGATAGGCAGATCCCCGCGCAAGTACTTGGAGGCGTGAGACTTACGGGTAAAGTAGTCTGGAATAAGGACTTAGATAGGATTTTCTGGGGATACAGAAGTAGGGTGGTGGGCGAGTGGGAGCAATATCGAAGACGATCAGGACCTTGCACAGGTCGAAGCACCTACCGGGATGGGATAACTGTCCGGCTGTCATCTCTTGGAGACAGCACTCCCTCATCTTGCGGAGGAGTGTAGGCGCCTGGGACAGAGCCGGCTAGGACGTGCGTCACGGTTGCGTGTGATAAGGCAGTCGTCGGTCGTGGGTTGTCAGAAACAAAACGCAATCGGGATCGCGCGGATAGGATTTGAGGAATCTCACAATTGCTAAAGTCTGTCCCACCTTTCGCCAACACAAGGCGAAAGGACGGGGCATCCACATTTTGTTTATCCACGCGCTCCCTACTCCCAGCGCAGGCTCTCCACTGGATCGAGTTTGGCAGCGCGCGCTGCCGGCATGGTGCCGAACATCACGCCGATCAGCGATGACACCACCACCGCGATGATTACCGACAGGCCGGAGATCGGCATGCGGTAGCTGGTCAACACGCGCAACGAGATGGGCAGCGCCATGCCGATGGCAATGCCAATCAATCCCCCAATTAGCGAGATCAGCACCGCTTCGGTGAGGAATTGCGCGCGGATTTCGGCGCTCGTGGCGCCTACCGCCTTGCGGATGCCGATTTCCTTGATGCGCGCGTTCACCGTGGCCAGCATGATGTTCATGATGCCCACGCCGCTGACCAGCAGGGTCAGCACTGCCACCAGCAGCAGGATGGTAGTTAGTGCATTGGCAATCTTTCCCGCGACCGCGAGCAGTTGGGTCAGGTTATCGACCCTGTATTGCGATTCCGGCCGGTGGCGAGACTGCAGCACCTTCTGGATCTTCTCTGTGGCTCCGGGAATGTCTGACGGATCAGCGACTGAAAAGAAAAGCTGCTTCACGTTGTCGGTCGTGGTGAAGAAGCGGGCGACCGTGTACGGAATCAGAATTGTATCGTCGGAAATTTCCGATTGCCCGAAGGTATCGACGCGCTCACGAAAAGTGCCGACCACGACGAAGGGCAGGCCGCTCAGCTTGATGACCTGGCCGACGGCGTTGTCGGTCGAGCCGTACATGGTTTCAGCCAAGTTCCGAGTGATCACTGCCACCTTGCCTCGTGTCTGGATGTCGTTGTCCTCGAGGAACCGGCCGTTCAGCACTTCGAGGTTGCGAACCCAGAAGTATTCGGCGGAGACACCGAGCACCAGTACGTCACGCTCGCGTCCTCCGGGCACGGTAATGCGGTCGTGCAACTCGATCATGGGTGACGACGCTGTGATGTTCGGGACCTGCTGGCGAATCGCGTTCAGGTCTTCAATCGTCATGTAATCGTTGCCGGCTTCTGCGCTGTAAATCGCCCCACCTTCGTATTCGGCAATGATCAAGTTGGCGCCGATCGACTGGATCTGCTGCAAAACGTATTGCTTGCCGGTGAGTCCGATGGTGATA
>Ga0210383_10005871_pt1 | contig 10748 bp, 10 predicted proteins | sample IncBWC14OmetaG_FD_160072 | JGI IMG/M metagenome (GOLD analysis project Ga0210383, IMG submission 160072) | Forest soil microbial communities from Barre Woods Harvard Forest LTER site, Petersham, Massachusetts, United States - Inc-BW-C-14-O ...
TTGCTGAGCGACGTGAATACCAGTTCGCCTTCCTCACCATCGGGTAAACGCCTGCCCGAGCTTGGATCCACGATCTCCGGAAGAAAGTGATCTTCCCAAATCGTCGGGCCGTCCTTGGTGACCAAAAATTCTTGCGCGACGCCCGGGCCCATCACCTCCGACAGTCCGTAGATATCGCAGGCGTCGATGCGAAAGGCATTTTCGATTTCGGCACGCATACCCTCGCCCCAAGGCTCGGCGCCGAAAATGCCGACTTTCAGGTTGGTGGAGCAGGGGTCCACGCCCTGACGCCTGAACTCATCGAGGATGGCGAGCATGTAGCTCGGCGTCACCATGATGATGTCGGGCGCGAAATCACGGATCAACTGCACTTGCTTTTCAGTCTGGCCGCCGGACATCGGAATGACCGTGCATCCGGCCGCCTCGGCGCCGTAGTGGGCACCCAGTCCGCCCGTGAATAGTCCGTAGCCATAGGCGACGTGGACTTTCATGCCGGCCCGTCCGCCCGCCGCCCTGATCGAGCGCGCCACCAGATTGCTCCAACCCTTAAGATCGGTCTGGGTATAGCCCACCACGGTGGGTTTGCCGGTGGTGCCGGATGAGGCATGAATTCGCGCCACCCGCTCCATGGGCACGCAGAAGAAGCCAAACGGATACGCCTCTCTTAAGTCTGCCTTGGCGGTGAAAGGGAATCGCGTCAGATCATCGAGGGTGCGCAGGTCATCGGGGCGCACGCCGGCCTCGTCGAATTTTCGACGGTAACTCGCATTGTTGGCGTAGGCGTGACGCAGCGTCGATTGGAGGCGCTCGAGCTGCAAGCACTCCAGCTGCGCGCGCGGTGCACGCAAGATCGGCTCAGCGGCAGCCAATGCTTCAACGCTGGTCACGGCGGCGTCGGTGCGTCAAAGCTCGGCCGCCGTTTTTCGCGCGCGGCGGACAGTCCCTCGCGGACGTCCTTAAGTCTGAACCCCAGGAATTCCAGCGCAAGCGATGTATCAAAGCTCGGGCCGGCCACGCGCAGCCAATTGTTGAGCGCATGCTTGGTCCAGCGCATCGCCGTGGTGCTCCCGGCGCTCAAAGTGCGGGCAACGTCGAAGGCGGTTTCGATGACCTGTGCATCCGGCACGACGAGCGAGACGAGACCGATGCGTTCCGCTTCGGCGCCCGACAGGGATTTATTGGTCAGCAAGTGGTATTTCGCCTTGGCAAGACCGCATAGCAGCGGCCAGATGATGACGGCGTGATCGCCCGCGGCCACACCGAGCTTGGTGTGGCCATCGAGAATTCGCGCGTTCTCCGCCGCCACCGACACGTCGGCGAGCAAGGCGATCGCGAGTCCCGCGCCCACTGCACTGCCGCGAATCGCCGACACCACCGGCTTCGCGCAATTGATGAGGTTGTAGACCAGATCGCTCGCTTCCTTCCAAACCCGGAGCAACGTTGCTTCGTCCTCGATCATGCGATCGATCATGTCGAAATCGCCGCCGGAGGAAAAATTCGCACCTTCGCCGCGGATTACCACCACACGCACGGCATCGTCGATGTCGATGCGGCGCCAAACTTGTGCCAGATCGCGATGCATGTCCTCGGTGGCGGCATTCAGTCGGCCCTTGTTGGAGAGCACGAGCTCGAGAATCCCGGCCCCTTCACTGAAGAATTGCAGGCTGGGGAAGTCCTTGGTGTAGCGGGCAGGATCGATGGTCGCCATCAGTTCTTGCCGACCGAGTCAGGCACCGCATGAATGCTGACCATGGTCAATACATTGTAGGAGGCCACGGTTTCTCCATTCTGGTTGGTGATTTCCGTGTCCCAGGCGACTTCGCCCCATCCCTTGTCGGCACGCAGGCTCTTGGCTGAGCAGGTCAATCTCACCTTGATCTTGTCGCCGGGCTTTACCGGCTTCACGAAGCGCAGCTCATCGAGACCGTAGTTGCCGAGCACCGGGCCGTAGTCAGGATCGACGAACAACCCGGCGGCCGCTGAAATCAAAAAGTATCCGTGCGCGACGCGGCCGCCGAATAAGGGGTTGCGGGCCGCCTCGGTTTCGCTCATGTGCGCATAGAAGTTGTCGCCGCTCAGGGACGCGAATTGCTCGATGTCGGCCACGGTGACCTCGCGGGCGGCGGACTTGAGCGTGTCGCCCAATTTGAGTTCGTTGAACGGAATGCGAAATGGATGGCGGCCCGGATCGAGCAGGCGGCTGCCGCGAACCCAGCGGCCGCTGATCGCGGTGATGGTGTCGGGTGAGCCTTGCACGGCGGTGCGCTGCATGTAGTGCAGCACGCCGCGGATGCCGCCCATTTCCTCGCCGCCGCCGGCGCGCCCGGGCCCGCCGTGAATCAGCGGTGCCAGAGGCGAGCCATGGCCCGTGGATTCCTTGGCGCAAGCCTGGTTCACGACCAGAATGCGGCCGTGATAGGGCGCCAGTCCGAGGACGATCTGGGTTGCGATCGACTCGTCGGCAGTAAATACCGATGCGGCGAGACTGCCGGCGCTGCGCCGCGCGAGCGCAATGGCATCGGCGGTGTCGACATAGGGCAGTACTGTGGCCACCGGCCCAAAGGCCTCCACTTCGTGAATGGCGCGCGCCGCCTTGGCATCGTTGCACAACAGCAGCAGCGGCGGCACAAAGGCGCCGCGCTCGCGGTCCGCATCCTTCACCTCGAATCGACCGAGGTCGCCCGCGACCAGTTCCGCCTCGCGGTGCAGTTGCGCGACGCGCTCCAATACGTCGGTGCGTTGTTCCTGGCTCACGAGAGGTCCCATGCGCACGCCTTCCGCGCGCGGATCGCCCACGACGATCTTTTGCAGCGCCGCCTGCAGGGCTGCGACCACGTCGCCGGTCGCCGCGGTCGGCACCAACGCTTTGCGGATGGCGGTACACTTCTGACCGGCCTTGACCGTCATTTCGCGCGCGACTTCATTGATGAACAGGTCAAATTCAGGTGTGCCTGGTCTCGCATCCACACCCAATATGCTGGAGTTCAGCGAATCGGTTTCGGCGATGAACGGAACGGCGTGGCGCACGATGGCAGGGTGCGTGCGCAGGCGCTCCGCGGTGTGCGCCGATCCGGTAAAAGACACTGTGTCCTGGCAGTTCAAATGGTCGAATAGGTCCCCAAGACCACCGCACACCAGCTGCAGCGCGCCCTCCGGCAGTATCTTCGAGTCGATGACGCGGCGGACGACGAGCTCGGTCAAGTACGCGGTGGCGGTTGCCGGCTTCACGACGGCCGGCATGCCGGCCAGCAGCGTCGGCGCCAGTTTCTCGAGCATTCCCCACACCGGGAAATTGAAGGCATTGATGTGAATTGCCGCACCCTCGCGCGACACGTACAGGTGCTGGCCGACGAACGTGCCACCCTTGGACAAGCCTTCGACATCTCCGTCCACATACACATGAGAATTCGGCAGATCGCGCGCGCCCTTGCTGGAAAAGGCAAACACCGTGCCGATTCCGCCGTCGATGTCGATCAGTGCGTCGTTCCTGGTCGCGCCGGTGCGATAGGAGAGCTCGTAAAATTCTTGTTTGAGATCCGACAGTTTCTTGGCGAGCGCCCTGAGCATCGTGGCGCGCTGATGAAAGGTCAGTGCGCGGAGCGCTGGGCCCCCCTTGGCGCGCGCATGATCGAGCACCGCGGCGAAATCGACCCCGCTCGAGGAGGCCGTGGCGATGAGCTCTCCGGTGGTGGCGTCGCGCATCGCGACGCCTTGTCCGCCGCCGCTGTGCCAGTGTCCGCAAACATAACTTTGTAGATTCATGCAGTAACCCCTGGGGGCAGACGCAGGCGCGAGCTGCGTCCGCGGAAAAGCGCGACGGTCTCGCCCGAACCCGTTGTCACGCGAACATCGTAGATTCCATGCCGTGTACCGCGCGAAACTTCGGTGGCGACGGCAGTCAACAGTTCGCCGGCGGGCGTCGGTGCGAGAAATTCGATGGTCGCGCCGGCCGCGACCATCGGCTCGCCGTGGGAATTGCAGGCGAATGCAAAGGCGCTGTCGGCCAGGGAAAAAATGATTCCGCCATGACACAGGCCATGGCCGTTGACCATCTCGGGCCGCACCCGCATCTTCAGGCGCACGCTGCCGGGCGTCACCTCGAGAATTTCAAGACCTAAATTCTGCGAGACCCGATCGGTGCGATACATGGAGTGCACCGCCGAGTGCGCGAGGCTGATCCTGTCGGCCGCGCTCGGCGCGCTGTCCGGCGACACATTGTCGGCCGGCGGCATGTTATCGGCCGCTGAAGCGCGGCGAGCGCTTCTCGGTAAAGGCCGCAACTCCTTCGGCATAGTCGCTCGAGCGGCCCAGCTCACGCTGCACGTCGCGCTCGAGGCCGAGCTGTTGCTCGAAGGTGTTTTGCCAGCTGCGCCGCAGGGCGTTCTTCGTCGCGGCGAGCCCGCGCGTGGGCGCCACGGCAAATTGCCGCGCCATGGCATCGACCGCGCCGCCAAGCTCGGCGTCCTCGACGCACTGCCAGATCAATCCCCAGGCGGCGGCCTGTTCTGCCGGCAGCTTATTGCCGAGCAGGGTCAACCCCATGGCGCGCGCATCGCCGACCAGGCGCGGCAAGAACCAGGTGCCGCCGGAATCGGGAATCAGCCCGAGCTTGGAGAAGGCCTGTACGAAATTCGCACTGCGCGCCGCGATGACGATATCGCAGGCCAGGGCGATGTTGGCGCCCGCGCCGGCGGCGACGCCATTGACCGCCGCGATGACCGGCATCGCCAAGTTGCGCAATGCCAGCACCAGCGGGTTGTAGCGGTTTTCGATCGATTCGCCCAGGTCGACGCCTTGCGAGCCGGGCGCCACCGCGCGATCGCCCAAATCTTGTCCTGCGCAAAAGCCGCGGCCGGCGCCGGTCAGCACCAGGACCCGCGCACCGCTCCCCGGTATGCTCGACAGTGCTTGTCGGACTTCACCGTGCATTTGAACGTTGAAGCTGTTGAGCTTGTCGGGCCGGTTTAATGTCAGACGAGCGATGCCGCTGTCCACCTCGAAGATAATGGTCTCGTACGACATGTTTTGCTTTTCCCCTGTAGGCGACAATTATTTGTGGTCGTAGCTGATTTCCAGCGTGGCGGTGGTGGGCCGCGCCTGGCAGCAAAGCACGAAGCCTGCGTCGGTCTCCCAACGCTCCAGCGCAATATTGTGCGTCATGACCGCGGCGCCGGCCGTGATTCTCGCACGGCAAGTCGCGCAAATTCCCGAACGGCAAGAAAAGGGCAGCTCGAGTCCCGCACGCTCCGCGGCAGCGAGTACCGAGGGATCGCTCGGCGACATCGGGAAACTGCGTCGACGGCCGTCCATGGTCACGGCAATGGTTGCCAAGACTTCCTGAGGCGAGGGCGCTTCGGGTTCTTTGGTCAGTATTTCCAGCGGCCGCGAGTTTGCAGTGGTAAAGCGCTCGAAGCGAACGGGCGAGTTGCCGTTCAGCGCCTTGATGGCATTTCGCACCTCATCGACCATATCGCCCGGCCCGCAAATCAGGTATTCATCCGCGCTTGGGATCTCGAGCAGATGCCCGGCCAGCTCAGCGACTTTTTTGGCGTCGATGCGCCCGTTCAGCAATTCGGTCTGCTGCGGCTCGCGGCTCATGACGAAGTGCAATGACAGTCGATCGACGTAACGATTCTTCAGTGCCAGAGTTTCCTCGAGAAACATCGTGCGCGAAATGCTGCGATTGCCGTAGATCAGCGTGAAGCGGCTGTGCGGTTCCCGGGCCAAAATATCGGTCGCCAGCGATAGAATGGGCGTGATGCCGCTGCCGGCCGCAAACGCCACGTAGGAAAACCGGCGATTGGGATCGACGGCGGTACGAAACCTGCCCAAGGGCGTGCCGACATCGAGCATGTCGCCGGGATGCAGATTCGCGGCCAGATCGCCCGACACGAGACCGCCGGTTTGCTTCCGGATTCCAAGTTTAAGCGTACCGTCGCCCGGCGCCGAGACGATGGAATACGTACGGCGTTCGTCGCGGTCGTTGATGGTCCGGCGCACCGTGACGTATTGGCCCGCGTGATGCGCGAAGGTCTCGCGCAGTGCTTTGGGGATTTCCACGGTTACGCACGTTGCATCCTCGGCGGCGCGTTCAATCGCGGTGACTTTCAACGGATGGAAGCTAAAGCCGGCCACGTCAAATGCACTTGAAGTATTCGAATGGTTCGAGGCAAGCCCGGCAGCGGTGCAACGCCTTGCAGGGCGTGGAACCAAATTCGCTCAGAGCTTCCGTATCCACGGACTGGCAGCGGGGACAGGCGACCGGCCGGCCGCCGCGCCGCACGTCGCGCAGGTTCGATGCCGCGCGCTCCGGGGGAACGATGCCGTACTCAAGCAGCTTGCGCCGGCCCTCGGCCGTGATCCAATCGCTGGTCCATGCCGGCGACAGCACGTTGGTGACCTTGAAGTCCCCGACGAACCCGCGCCGCAGTGCATCCTGAACAGCGCGCCGGATCACTTCGGTAGCCGGACAACCCACGTAGGTCGGGGAAAGCCCCACGTCAAGAACGCCGTCCGATACCTGGGCGAATCGAATCAGACCTAGGTCGACGACGCTCACTGCCGGAATTTCCGGATCCTCCACGGACTTAAGAAGCCGCCATGCCGTCGCCACACGCGCTGCCGCAACCGGCTCCTGCCCGCTCAACATCACGCTGCTCACCACCGGGCATCCGGATAGGCGCGTTGCAAGTACTGCATTTCGGCGAGGATATAGCCCAGATGCTCGCTGTGCTGCCCGCGCTTGCCATGCCATGCGTGCGGGCGATCCGCCGGCCGCGTCAACGTCGCCTCGGCCAGTATCGCCTCAATGCGCGCCGACCAGGCCGAGTGAACCTCCGGCAAGCTCGGCCCGACGCCGCTGTCGGCCATACTCAAGTCCAATTCGTCCGCGGCGAACAGCTCCACGGTGTAGGGCCAGAGCAGTTCAAGGGCAGATTGCACACGGGCGTGGCTTTCCGCCGTTCCGTCACCGAGGCGCACCAGCCAGTCGCTGCTGTAGCGCAAGTGGTAGCGGACTTCCTTCACGGACTTGGCCGCAATCGCAGCCAGGCGTTCGTCGCGCGAACCTGCCAGTCGCTCGTACAATTCGAGCTGAAATGCATCGATCAATACCTGCCGGACAATGGTCTGGCCAAAATCGCCGTTCGGTTGCTCAGCCAAAATCGCATTGAAATAAGCTCCCTGCTCGCGCAGGTAAGCGAGCTTGTCTTCGTCGCGGCCCCGACCTTCGATCTCGCCGGCATAGCTCAAGAGCATCCGTGCTTGACCGATCAAATCGAGCGCAATATTCGCGAGCCCCAAATCCTCTTCGAGCGCGGGAGAGTGGCCCACCCATTCACTCAAGCGCTGGCCCAAGACCAGGCTCAGGTCACCGAGGCGCAGTACATACCGAAACAACGCCTCCGAGCCGACTTGCGGCGCAGCCGCACTCATAAGGTCTTCACCTCGTCGGGGATTTCATAGAAGGTCGGGTGGCGGTAGATCTTGTCGCGGGCCGGCTCGAACAGCGAATCGGTCTCAGTCGGGTCCGACGCGACGATCGCTTTGGACGGTACCACCCAAATGCTGACGCCCTCTTGGCGCCGGGTGTAGAGATCGCGCGCGTGATCGATGGCCATGCGTGCATCGGAAGCATGCAGGCTGCCCACATGCTTGTGATCCAGGCCGCCGCGGGCGCGGACGAACACTTCGTAAAGAGGCCACTGGTGTTTATCTTCCATCGACATGCTCCGCGCCCAATCGGCTGTGCTTTGCTGCATAGGCGCTCGCCGCTTCGCGCACCCACGCCCCCGCCGCATGGGCATTGCGGCGCGCCGCAAGGCGCTCTGCGTTGCACGGGCCGTTGCCTTTCAACACTTGATCGAACTCGTTCCAATCGATGGGCCCGAACTCGTGCTGTTGTTTGGCATCATTCCAGCGCAGCAGCGGGTCAGGCACGGTGAGTCCCAGGAACTTCGCCTGCGGCACGGTGAAATCGACGAACTTTTGCCGTAGCTCGTCGTTCGAGAAGCGTTTGATTTTCCAGCGCTGCGACTCGCCCGTATGCGTGGAAGTCGCGTCGGAAGGACCGAACATCATGAGCGCCGGCCACCACCATCGATTCAGCGCTTCCTGCGCCATCGTCTTTTGTTCAGCGGTGCCTTGCGCGAGGTGCAGCATCAGGTCGTAGCCCTGGCGCTGATGGAAACTTTCCTCGCGGCACACCCGCACCATGGCGCGTGCGTAGGGCCCGTATGAGCAACGGCACAGCGGAATCTGGTTCATGATGGCGGCGCCGTCGACCAGCCAGCCGATCGCGCCCACGTCGGCCCAAGTGGGAGTCGGATAATTAAAAATGCTCGAATACTTCGCCTTGCCCGACAGCAATTGCTCGACGAGCTGATCGCGGCTGACGCCGAGAGTCTCTGCCGCGCTGTAGAGATAGGCGCCGTGGCCGCCCTCATCCTGCACCTTGGCGATCAAAATGGACTTGCGCTTCAGGGTGGGCGCGCGCGTGATCCAGTTTCCTTCCGGCAACATGCCGACGATTTCGGAATGCGCGTGTTGAGAAATCTGCCTGATCAAGGTGTTGCGGTAGCGGGCGGGCATCCAATCCTTGGGTTCGATCTTCTCCTCTGCATCCACGCGTGCCAGGAAGCGCTGCTCGAGCGCGCTTTCATCGAGATGCGCGGCGGCCTCCGCGGTTTGAGCGTCCAAAGCTTGCGTGTACATGCCGGCCCCCGAAAGTATGGCGGTCCGGACATTGTGATACAAAAAATCTAGAATTGCAAAGAAATGTGTGTCATAAAGGCGCAATCCCAAAAAGCCGCAAAATGCCCAAACGCGCTTCTACCGCTCCCACCGTTTCCACCGCTGCCGCCGCTCTGGTGGCCCGCTTTCGCCGGCAACGTCCGCTGCGCGGCGGCTCGCTCATCGTGACCTTGTTCGGCGACTCGATCATGCCGCGGGGCGGCGCCATCGCGTTGGGAAGCCTAATCGAACTGGCCGCGCCTTTTGGACTGAACGAGCGCTTGGTGCGCACCGCGACCGCCCGGCTTGCGCACGACGGGTGGCTCGAGGGACGCCGAGCGGGCAAGCTCAGCGAATATCACCTGTCAAAGGACGGACGCGCCCGGTTCGCGGAGGCGACAAAGCGCATCTACGGTGAACCGGATACCGAGTGGCCCGGGCGCTGGACACTGATCGTCGTACCGCCGATGCCGGCTGCCGAACGAAATGCGATTCGCGAGGAATTGGTGTGGCGCGGCTTCGGCGAGATCTCCGCCAACGTGTTTGCGCACCCGGAGTTCGATTCGCGGGCGTTGGGCGCGCAGCGCAGCTCGGGTGGATTGCTTGCCCGAGTCGTGGCATTCGATGCTTCGCTGGGAGTGGACACCGCCCCCCAGCGGCTGGTCGGTTTGGGCTGGGACCTGGAGGATCTAGGTGAGCGGTATCAGCGCTTCGTCAATCGCTTTGCGACCGTGCAGGCTGAACTCAAACGCCATCGTAATATCGAACCTCAAGCCTGTTTTCTGGTGCGCACGCTGCTCATCCACGAGTATCGCCGCCTGCATCTGCGCGATCCCTTGTTGCCGGCGCAGCTGTTGCGGGCCGATTGGCCGGGTGTCCAGGCGGCCGTGCTGTGCCGGGATATCTATGCGCGCGTCTTCGTCTCATCCGAACTCTATCTGTCACGCGTCGCAGCCCGGCTCACGGGCCCGTTTCCGGCGGCGGACCCTTCAGTCATGCAGCGCTTCGGCGGTATCGGGCCACTGCTCCAGGGTGCTGACGACCAGGCTTAAAAAGGCGTTTGCCTGGAAAGCGTCCAGCGCACGGTGGTCGATGGTCAGCGTGAGATAGCACATCGAGCGCACCGCGATGGATTCGCTGCCCTGCGTGTCGATGACGCAAACGCGGCGTTGGACCTTGCCGACCCCGAGGATGGCCACTTGCGGCTGGTTTATGACGATCGGCGCGGCAAGGAGGCTGCCGCCGACCCCGTGATTCGAGATCGTGAACGTGCCGCCGCGCACATCCTGCGGCGAGAGCTTGCCGGCGCGCGCCGCCTCCACTGCTTGATGGAGACGCTGCGCGATGTTGAACAGGCTCAAGTCTTGTGCGCGGTGAATAACGGGGACAATCAACCCCTGGTCGCCGAGCGCCGTGCCCACTCCGATGTTCACATCCGCATGCATTTCCATCCCGTCGGGACGAAACGTGGCGTTGACTTCGGGATGCGCGCGCAGTGCTCGAACGCATGCGCTGATGAAATAAACAGTCAAGGTCAGACGGGCGCCGCGCGACTCGTAGTTCTTGGCGTGCAAGGCGCGATGCTTCAGCACGCGGCTTAAGTCCGCTTCGAACAGCGTGGTGACGTGCGGTGCATCCGCGATACTGCGCACCATGTGCTCGGCAACCCGGCGCCGGATAGCGGTGTGCGGAATGAGCGTGTTCGCGGTGCCGTGAGCGGCACGCGCAGCCCCAGCGGCATGCGCGGCCCCAGCGGCATGCGCAGCCCCAGCGGCATGCGCAGCCCGAGAGGTATGCGTAGCTTCAGCAGCATGATCGTGAGAGACATCCGCGGCCTGAGAAACATGCCGCGCGACGTCACGGGCGGTTACCCGGCCGCTGCGGCCGGTGCCGCTGATCTCGCCGGGCGCAATCCCATGCTCGTGCAGCAGCCGCCTCACCGAGGGGCTCAACAAGTCTGAACTCACGCGCGCGCTCGAGTCCGTCCGTGAGCTGTCGACTTTCGGCGCAGCCGTGGG
>Ga0210383_10005872_pt1 | contig 10747 bp, 7 predicted proteins | sample IncBWC14OmetaG_FD_160072 | JGI IMG/M metagenome (GOLD analysis project Ga0210383, IMG submission 160072) | Forest soil microbial communities from Barre Woods Harvard Forest LTER site, Petersham, Massachusetts, United States - Inc-BW-C-14-O ...
GCGAGCATCGTGCCCCGGCGCCCGATACGCGCGGCTATCACGCTGTCTCGTTGCAGTACGGCGATCGTGCCGCCAGCGAAGATCGCGAAGACCACAGTGATGGTGAGGGCCGAGAGGTGATCCCGGGTCCGGTAGAGGCCATAGAGAGGGCTGGGCAGGGTCGCGACCGCCATGACGATCAGGAAGGCAAACGCCACGGTCCAGAAGCCGGAGCCGCGCCAGCGGACCGCCACGGCGGTCACCAGACCTTCATGCCGCCATCGACCACGAGGTCGATGCCTGTCACGTAGGAGCTCTCGAGCGGGCGTCCCATGCTCCCGCCAGTGCCTGTGATGATGCAGACTTTTCCTGCCAGCCGGCCGGCCACGTCAGTGGCCGCCCTCAGCCGACGCGCCGAGCGGCGCCGTCCGGTGCAATCTAGGGTCCATGCACGCAGGCTGGCCGCCGCGCAGGTGAATCGTCGTCACCGGATCCTAGTGATTCCCCTTCGGCTGGCGGTCTAGCTAATCAGGCCAGCCGAGAGCAGCCGCATCTCTCGGGCGCGCTGTACAGCTGAGGAACGATCCTGAGCCTGGAGCTTGGCGTAGATGTTGCGGATGTGGGTGTTGACCGTGTTCACCGAGACCGATAGCTCGCTGGCGATCTCCGGCCGGGAGAGGTTCGTCGGGAGGTAGCGCAGCACCCGCAGTTCGCTCGGACTGAGGTGCTCGATCTCTGCCAGCGAAGACTCATCGCTCGGCGCTATGGCCGATCCGCGGATGACGTCGAGGATGTCGGAGAGCAGGGCGGCGTGAGCTGTCTGATGCCGCGGTATGGCCTCGAGCAGGTCGAGTGTGCCCGTTGTCGCGAACGGCAGCACGAGCCGGTCAGGCTCCGCCAGCGCCAGCGCGCCCTCGGCGGCCGCGATGGCAGCGCGCTGGTCGCCAAGTTCGCGGTGCGCGAGCGCCGCCAGGAGATGTGCCTCAACGACTGTGACGTAGCCGACGACAGGAGCCGTCCCGTTGACAACGTCCTGGGCCGCAGCGAGAGCCGCGGCCGGGTTCCCCTCGGCTAGGCAGATGATCGCCCGGGCAGCGCCGATCTCGCCGGAGGCCGCGAGCTCTGCATCGAGCGCGGCCAGCGAAGCGCGGGCCTCGCTGAGCTGACCGAGCCGAGCCTGGGCGGCCAGGCGCCAGCTTGTCAGCTGACCAGCCAGCGCGTGTGTGCCTTCCAGTCGTGCCTGGAGGTGTTCGGCCGCGACGAATTCCGCAAGTGCCTCGCGCTGTCTGCGGCGGCCGGACAACAGGATGCCCGTGGCCAGGTGCAGCAACAGCCTGATAACGGGCCCTGTATCGGTCTCGACAGCGTGGGCGGTACGGCGCAGCCAGCGTTCGCCCTCGTCGAATTCACCCGCCCAGATGAAAGTCCCTGCGAGGTTCACGAGCGCTGGCGCGATGACCGGCTCCGCGCCCCAGCCATGGCGCTCGGCGAGTGCTATTGCCTCCCGGCACCGCCGCCGGGTAGTTGCGAAAGGCTCGATCTTCGACGCGAAAGCGAGCTCAGCCATGCACGCCACCTCAAGGTAGGGACGTCCGATCTTCCGCGCAAGATCGGCGCCCTCCTGCAGGTGTCGCTCGCTGTCCTGATTTCCCAGCGACCATGCTTCGACGATGCCGAGATTCATGAGCGCCACGGCGCGCAGGTCGCTGTCGAGCGCGATGTCCTCGTCAGACTGCCCCGTTATCGGCGACGCAAGGAACCTGACCTGATCGAATACGTCCGCGAGGTGGCCGCGCTTGCGCGCCAGAGACAACTTCAGCGCCGCGGTCGCCACCTCGAGTCGGTGCCGACGATCTGCCGAGGTTGCCACGATCGAGGCTTCGGCCACGGTCAGGTGGGCGGCAGCCTCGTCAAGGCGTCCCCGGGCAAGGTCGCTAGTGGCGCGCGCAAGAGGGATATCGGGGCCACCGGTCACGGCACCGGGCGGGAACGCGCGCAACAAGGACTCGATGGTCTGCGCCTGTCCGTCCAGGGTCAGGCCGAACGAATGGTCTGCGAGCAGTCGCGCCGCGTCAGTCCAGTCACCCGCAGCCTGAATGTGGCGGATAGCGTCAAGGATCTCCCCGTGCTCGACCAGCCACCGCGCGGCGAGTCGGTGCAAGACTGGCGGTTCTTCGGGCAGCCTGCGGCGCAGTTCAAGCCGGAGCAGGTCGGCGAAGAGGTGGTGATACCGGAACCACGTGCGGGCCGCGTCGAGCGATACCACGAAGGCGTTGGCGTCCTCGAGGTCGAGCAGGATCCGCTCGGAGCCAGGGTGGCCAGTCAGCAGATCTGCCAGCTCGCCGTTGACCCGGTCTAGCAGCGAAGTACGCAGAAGCAGCTGCTGGACCTCGGGCGGCTGACATTCCAGCATCTCGGCGAGCAGGTACTCGGCAACTGTGCGGCTGCTGCCGGAGAACTCCGCCACAAATCTTCCCCGGTCCTGGCTGGTCGCCAGTGACATCGCCGCTAGTCGCAGGCCGGCCGCCCAGCCTTCCGTCCGCTGGTGCAGCGTCGCGGCCTGGGCTTCTGACAGCGCGATACCGGAAGCATCGAGGAACTCGCTGGTCTCGCGCTGGGTAAAACGCAGATCCGCGGCGCGGATCTCGGCCAGCTCGCCGGCGAGGCGCAGCTTGTGCAGCCGCAGCCGAAGATCACGTCGCGTCGCCAGGATCGCGTGCAGATGCGGCGGGAGCTTTTGCAGCAGCACCGTCAGCTGCGTGAGCGCTTCCGGCGACGTCAGCTCGTGCAGATCATCGATGACCAGGAAGGTGCGATCGCGATGCTCGACGAGCTCCGACAGCACTCTCTCGCCGATGGCGGCTTCGTTGAAGTCAGGTGTCGCCGCCAGGGGCTCGCCCTCGCCGGCCGCGCCCGAAGCCTGTCGGATGGCGCTGAGCACGGCGAGCCAGAACTGCTGGCTGTCCTGTTGATCGCGTCGCACTTGCACGACGGCCAGCCGGTACGGCTGACCCGGACCATCGGCCCAGGCCCGCAGCAGCGAAGTCTTGCCGCTGCCTGCGGGCGCTGAGATGAGCGTGACCTTCGCTGCCGTCGCGCGATCCAGGGATGCAAGAAGGTCTGCGCGCTGAATCAGCTGCGTAGCTGCCTGAGCTAGCTTCGGAGGGTTTGCCCTAAACGCCACGTCTGGACTCGATCCGCGGCGCGCTGGCCTGCCGCCGTCCGCCTCTCCGCATCTAGTCAGGTTACGTCCTCAGACCCTTGCGCGGTGTCACCAGATCCTGGTGATGCGGACTCACCTGCCCGCGCCGCACCATAGCCGCATGGACCCTGCATCGGCCAGGTACATGATCAGGATCAAGGGTCATCTCGGTCCCACGCTGCTGTCCGCGTTTCCCGCGATGGCGTGGAAGCAGCAGGGCCCGGAGACAGTCTTGACCGGCACGCTGGACCAGCCAGGGCTCCATGGCGTCCTGGCCGAGATTGAGGCGCTTAGCCTTGACCTGCTTGAGGTCCGCCAGCTCACCGATTGGCTGGAGCAGGCGAGGAGCCAGCTGCGCACAGCTGACCCAGTGCTGGCCACGCTGATAGCTGCCCAGCCGGATTTCGATCCGCGGCAGCGGATGACTGAGCTGCCAGCGATGGACCTGTTCGGTGCCCTGCTGTTCCAGATCGTCGGTCAGCAACTGTCGGTTGCGGCGACCCGGCGGATCCTCGAGCGTATTGAGGAGCGCTTCGGTGGCCGTCTCCCGTCGGCCGCCGACGTGCTCGCCACCGATCCGGCCAGGTTCCGGGACGCGGGGCTGTCCTGGCGCAAGGTCAGCACACTGCGCGATCTCGCCGAGCGACTATCGGACGGGCGGCTTGACCCGAAGGCCCTGACGACGGCCGCAGACGACGAGCTTATTGCGGCGCTCACCCAGATCCCTGGCATAGGCCCGTGGACGGCGCAAGGTGCCCTCATTATCGGGCTCGGCCGCGAGGACGTAGTCCTGCCAGGTGACCTTGCTCTGCGCAAGGCCGTCCGCACTGTTTACGCTCTCGACCACCTGCCCGCCGAGGACGAGGTGCTGGCGATCGCCGAGAAATGGCGTCCCTACCGCAGCCTGGCGACCGCGTACCTGTTCTCGGCGGCGTTCGACGAAGGGCAGGCGCTCGCTCGCCGCGCGCGGGCCGCATCTGAATCATCATGATCCGGCGATGCCTTGTCACCTGATGGCGGGGAAGCGTGGAGATGACGCGAAGCGCACGGCCGCCAGAGGACGTGCCCTAGTTGCGAGGAGATGCCGTGACAACATCAGCCAGCCCGGCCAGCGCCGACGAACTGCCTGACTACGCGCCCATCCCGCGCTCGGCGCTCGGTCCCGCGCTGAACGAGCAGGGATACTACGTCGGGCGGGTTGAGCGGAACCTGTACTGGGTCACCGACGGGGTGTACAACTCGGCGTTCCTCATCACCCCCGACGGCGTGGTGCTGTTCGACGCACCTCCCAGCATCGGCGGCAACCTGCGGCGGGCTGTCGACGAGATGGCCTCGGCTGAGGGCGTCAGCAACACCGTGACGCATCTCGTCTACTCCCATCACCACGCCGACCACGGCGCGGCCTCATCGCTTTTCGGGGACGTCGTCCGGATCGGGCACGAGGAGACTCGCCGTCTGCTGATCCGGGATGACGACCCGGCGCGTCCGCTGCCCGATGTGACCTTCGCCGAGACCTACACGCTCGAGGTCGGCGGCGAACGCGTCGAGCTGGCCTGGCACGGCTCCAACCACACGCCGGACAACATCTACATCCATTTCCCCGGCCACGACACCATGATGTTCATCGACGTCGTCAACGCCGGCTGGGTGCCGATCTACAACACCAACCTCAGCGAGGACGTGCAGGGGTACATGCAGGCCCCGGACATTGCCCTGTCGTACCCGTGGTCGCACTTGATCAGCGGGCACCTCGGCAGGCTTGCCACCCGCGCGGACGTAGCCCTGCATCAGCAGTACATCGCTGACATCGAGGCCAGCTCGCGGGACGCGCTGGCGAGCGTGAACCCGGTGCCCTATTACATGCGGTACGGGGAGAACGTCTGGGCCGGAGTGAAGGGCCACCTCGATGCCGTCACCGAGCGAGCGGCCGCGCCAGTGATCGCCAAGTACACCGGCGTGCTTGCTGCGGCGGATATCGAGGCGTTCACGATGACGACCACGTTTGCCATCATGCAGTCGCTGCGCCTCGACAAGGGCCCGAGCGGTCCTGTCCACCCCTGAACCGTTATGACCTGCCCGCGGACCGGGCCGCCGGCTGCCGGTCCCGGCCCGGGCGGGCCACTCTGCTTAGGTAGGTGATGTGGCGGCTGATCAATCCGTGCCCAGGCCCCTGCCCGATGCCATCGGTGTCCGCGGCGCCCGGCATAACAACTTGCGCGACGTCGACATCGACGTGCCGTTGTGGCGCACGGTCGCCGTCGTCGGCGTGTCCGGATCGGGCAAGACGTCGCTGGCCATCGGCACCCTGTACGCCGAAGGCATGCAGCGGTACCTCTCCGGCCTGAGCACTTACAGCCGTCGCCGGCTGACCCAGGCGCAGCGCCCGGACGTAGACCGGATCGACCACCTCCCGCCGGCGCTGGCGCTGCGGCAGCGACCGCCTATTCCTGGACCGCGCAGCACCGTCGGGACCATGTCCGAAATCCTGAACGTCCTGCGGCTGATGATGTCGCGGCTGGGCTCGCACCTGTGCCCGAACGGCCACCGTGTCAGCCCGTCGGTGGCGGCGTTCGCCGAGGAGATCGTCTGCCCGGTCTGCGGTGCGCACTTTGAACATCCCAGCGCCGAATCCTTTGCCTTCAACTCCTACGGCGCGTGCCCTGCCTGCCAGGGCCTCGGCGTCCGGTCTGAGGTCGACGAAGCCACCCTGGTGCCCGACCCGGATAAGACGATCGAGGAGGGAGCGGTCCTGCCGTGGAACTCCGGCGGGCGGCGCCTGTCGATGTATGCCGCGGGCGAGCTCGGAGTCCGGCTTGACGTCCCGTACAAGTCCCTCACCGAATCCGAGCGCGAGATGGTGCTGCACGGCGCGGCCGTGCAGCAGCAGGTGACGCTGCACTCGGGCCGGAACGAGCGGACGGTACAGCTCTCGGTGAACTATGACAATGCCGTCGCCGCGGTCGAGCGATCACTGCGCAGCGACAACGAGCGCACTCGCCGGCTGACCCAGCGTTTTGTTATCACCCGTACGTGCTCGGTATGTCACGGCACGCGGCTGCGGCCGGAGGCGCTCTCTTCGCAGCTTGGCGGCCGAAATCTCGCCGAGATCAGCATGCTCAGCCTGGACGGGCTGCGAGACTTCACGGCCAGCCTTCCGGCCGGGCTACCCGCCGAGCTCAGCCGGGTGACCGACGGCCTGCTCGCCGAGCTGAGCGGCGCGCTCACGCCGCTGCTCGACGTCGGCCTGAGCTACCTCACCCTCGATCGTGCGGGCGCCTCGCTCTCGACTGGCGAGCGGCAGCGGATCGAACTCACCTCAACCGTCCGCGCGAGCACCACTGGCATGCTCTACGTGCTAGACGAGCCTTCAGTCGGACTGCACCCCAGCAACGTCACCGGGCTGCACAAGATGATCTCCGCCCTCGCCGGGAACGGCAATTCGGTGATTGTCGTCGAGCACGAGCGGGAGCTGATCAGCGCTGCCGACTGGGTCATTGAACTCGGCCCCGGCGCTGGTGCACAGGGCGGCCACGTGATCGCCGCGGCTACCCCGGGTCAGCTGGAATCCGACCCGCGCTCGATCATCGGCCCCTTCCTGGCCGGAGCGCGCGGCGTTCCTGGTGACCGGCCCGAGCGCGCAGCCGACGACCGGCGGATCTCTATCGAGATCGCCGACCTCTACAACTTGCACGACCTCACCGCTGAGTTTCCGGTGAACCGCCTCACTGCGGTGGCCGGTCCGTCTGGGGCGGGCAAAACTGCCCTCGTGCTGGATAGCCTCATCCCCGCCGCACGCGGGCGGCTGAGCGGCACCGCGGAGCCGAGCCACGTCCGCCGCCTGAACTTGCAGGGCATCCGCCAGGTTGTCCAGATTGACGCCTCGCCGATCGGGCAGAACGCGCGGTCAACGCCGGCGACTTACTGCGGGGCGTTCGATCACATCCGCAGCCTCTTCGCCGCGTCTGCGTACGCCAAACGCCGGCGCTGGAAGCCTGGCCACTTCTCGTTCAACACCCGCCAGGGCCAGTGCCCGACCTGCCGCGGTCTCGGGCACCTGGACCTTGACGTCCAGTACCTGCCTGACATCACCGTCCAGTGCCCGACCTGTCACGGCGCACGCTTCAACGACGCGGTCCTCGCGGTGCGGGTCGAGGGCCTGACCATTGCCGATGTGCTCGGCCTCAGTGTGCGCGACGCCGTCGACCGGTTCGCCGACAGGTCACCCATCGCGGCGGCGCTGCGACCGGTGAATGACGTCGGCCTCGGTTACCTGAAGCTGGGCGAGCCCACCCCGTCGCTCTCTGGCGGCGAGTCGCAGCGCCTGAAGATCGCTTCCCGGCTGCGCCGCAGCCAGCAGGGCGCGCTGTACGTGTTTGACGAGCCGACAACCGGCTTGCACCCGCTCGACGTGGCCACGCTGGTGAGCGTGTTCGACCGGCTGCTTGACGCCGGAGCGACCATCATCGTCATCGATCACGACCTCGACTTGCTGGCGGCAGCCGACTATCTCATCGACATGGGCCCGGGCGGCGGCCCGGAAGGCGGCCGCGTGCTCGCGGCGGGGACGCCCGCCGAGGTCGCGGCCGATGCGGGCAGCGTGACCGGGCCATGGCTGGCCGAGTACTTCAGCTTGGCCGACGTCAGCCGCTGACGCGATCGAGGTCGCGCAGGGCCTGGTCATCGAGCCTGATGTGCTCGGCGGCCAGGTTTTCCTGCACGTGGGCGACCGACCCGGTGCCCGGGATCAGCAGTACATTGGGCGCGAGCTGCAGCAGCCACTGGAGTGCCGCCTGCGGCGGCGTGATGCCCAGGCGGGCGGCCGTCTGGATGACCACGGCGCTGGTCAGCACGGGGTTGTCCCGGCCGCGTGGCCATCCGAGCGGGCAGAACGGCACGAACGCGATACCCCGGCTGAGGCACGCATCGAGGAGTGGCGCCGCCGTGCGGTCGGCTAGGTGGAACAGGTTCTGCACGCAGACGATCTCGGTGCCTCTGACGGCGTGGTGCAGCTGCTCCAGGCTGATATTGCTCAGGCCTATCCCGGCGATCAGGCCATCGTCGCGGGCCGCCACCATTGCGGCCAGCTGGTCGTCGAAGCGCGCATCCACGCGGCCGTCGCCGGCCAGCCGGAGGTTGACTGCGGCGAGCTGGGCGACCCGCAAGCTGCGCAGGTTATCTTCGATGCCCGTGCGCAAGCCACCGCCGTTGTCGGCCGGCCCGGACGCGACCTTGCTGACGATCGCCAGCCCGTCCGGATACGGGTACAGCGCGTCGCGGATCAGGGCGTTCACGGTGCCGGGACCGTAGTACTGTGCGGTGTCGATGTGATCGACACCCGCGGCCACTGCAGCCTGAAGTACGGCGATGGCCGATTCACGGTCCGGTGGTGTCCCGGCTGCGAACTGACCAGCCAGCTGCATGGCGCCGTATCCAGATCGCCGCACCTGCAGGCGCCCGAGCGCGAAGACAGACATCATTGCTGCTTCCACGGGCGCATCCTACTGGGCGGCGCCGTTCGCGTAGGCGGGCTGCCACATGGCGTCTTGCACGGCTTGGACGGTGTTGCTGATCTTCTTGCTCGCGACGCCGTCGGCGTCCGCCGCCTTCGCGACGGCGATCGCCGATGTCGCTGAGGAGGCACGGAGGTTCTGGACCGCGGGCAGCAGCGCCGCGCCGGGTTCGCTGACGTCGACCTGGCCGGCGACTGCCTCGGCCGCCGCATGCAGCATCCCGTCGGTGACCTTGGACGCGCCGCAGACGATCGTGCCGAGGCCCAGTCCGGGGTAGACCAGGGCGTTGTTGGCCTGCCCGAACTGGTAGGTCACGCCGTCGTACTCGAACGGCCCGATGGGCAGGCCGGTGGCGATCAGTGCCTGTCCCTTGGACCAGGTAATAATGTCGGCCGGCATGGCCTCGATCTTGGAGGTGGGATTGGAGATCGGGAAGATGACCGGGCGGCCGACGCCGGCGCTCATAGCCTCGACGACGCCCTTGGTGAAGGCGCCGTGCGTGGTCGACGTGCCAATCAGGATGGTGGGCTTGACCTTCTCGACCACGGTCTGCAAGTCGATGATGCCTGAATCCTCGCGGGCTCCCTGCAAGGCGGCCATCTCCGGCCAGCGCACCGCCGCCGCCGGATCTATCTGAACCGGCGACTTCTGCCAGCCGGCGACCTCGGCGACAGGGCGAACGTAAGGACGCTGGTAGTCCAGCATGCCAGCGAGCATGTCGTCGGTGAGCAGACCAGGCAGGTCGACGATCCAGATCTGCCGGGTTGCCTGGTTCGGATCCAGTCCGTTGCGGACCATCTGGTCATGGATCTGGTCGGCGATGCCGATCCCGGCGGTGCCGCCGCCGAAGATGATCACTCGCTGGTCTCGCCACTGTGCGCCGGTGACCTTCAGCGCGCTGAAAAGCCCGGCCATGACGATCACGCCGGTGCCTTGCATGTCGTCGTTGAAGATCCGGTACTGGTCCCGGTACTTGAGCAGGATCCGCCGCGCGTTGTCCGCGCCGAAGTCCTCGAAGTGCAGGAGCGCCTTGGGGAAGCGTGCCGACGTCGTCTGCAGGTACTTCTTGATGAACGCGTCGTAGTCGGCGCCGCGGACGCGTGCGTGCCGGTTGCCCAGGTACAGCGGGTCGTTGAGCAGCCCCTCGTTGTTGGTACCGACATCGAGCGACACGGGGATCACCCGCCGCGGGTCGATTCCCGCCGCCGCAGTGTAAACGGCAAGCTTCCCGACGGCGATCATGCTGCCGGCTACGCCCCAGTCGCCAATACCCAAGATCTCCTCAGCGTCACTGCAGACGATGAGGTCGACGTCCTCGGGTCCGAGGCCGAGGCTGGCGAACGCCTTGTCCATGTCGTCCGGCCTGTCGATCGACAGGAACAGGCCGCGGGGGCGCCGGTACTCGTGCGAGTAACGCTCAATGGCGTCGCCGATGACGGGGTCGTACACCACCGGCAAAAGCTCGGTTAGATGGTCGGCGAGCACCCGGTAGTACAGCACCTCGTTCCGGTCGTGCAGTTGCTCCATGTAGACGTTCTTGGCCAGGTCGTTGCCCTGCCGGAGCATCTGCTGGTAGGCCCGCTGGGCCTGCTGATCAAGCGTCAGCACCGCCGACGGCAAGCGCCCGGTAAGCCCGAGAGCGTCACGTTCTGACTCGGTAAAGGCCGTTCCCTTGTCCCGGATCGGGTCTTCGAGTACGTCCGGAATGGCCGGAGCAGGCCCAGAGCTCATGGTCATGATCTTGACCCCCCAGATCGTGTCAGACAGTTCAGATGGTGCCCATCCCTCCTGGCATCAAGCCTCATGGACCACGATCAGGACGTTGAGGGCGATGATCACTGCGACGCACGCGCAGGCGCAGATCGTGGTGCAGCGGCGGTTGACATGGCCGCCCATGATCTGGGCCCTGCTCGTCAGCACGACCAGCGGCACCAGGGCGAACGGGATGCCGAAGGACAGCACTACCTGACTGAGGACCAGGGCACTGGTGGCATTGGTCGTGGTGGCCAGGATGGCCAGCGCGGGGAGCATGGTAATGGCAGTGGCACGATCACGC
>Ga0210383_10005874_pt1 | contig 10747 bp, 10 predicted proteins | sample IncBWC14OmetaG_FD_160072 | JGI IMG/M metagenome (GOLD analysis project Ga0210383, IMG submission 160072) | Forest soil microbial communities from Barre Woods Harvard Forest LTER site, Petersham, Massachusetts, United States - Inc-BW-C-14-O ...
CAATATTTGCGTCGCCAGATGGGCGGCGTCCTGTTCGCCAACGTCGCTGGCGTTTTCGACCAGCGACGCAATCATGTCGGCGGCAATGCGCCCCATGCCGGGACCGATCGGCCGCGCCACCGCGCAATGCGAATGAATATCCTTAAAGCGCGATCGGAGGACGACCTCGGGAGCCTTCAAAAAGAACGTGTCGGTCAAGGTCGCATGCTTGAGGACGTAAGGCGAGGCCAAGTCCACCAAAGAGCAGCTACTCGAATCGAGCAGCGCCTCGCGACCGAATTGCTCGATGGTCAACGGCCCCTTTTTGACGAACAAAAACACGCAGCTTTGGCTTACGTCCCTGGCAATGTGATGCCGCCTGCGGCTGGCGATCTCGTAGTCCGCGATCACGTGGGTCAGGTCGAGGCCGTCGAGCAGGCATCGCGTGATCTCGCCTTCGAATTCCGGCGGGCGACGAAGCTCCATGTCCAGTGAGGCGTACAATTGACTGATGACGGCCTCCCAAGCGCGCCGTTTGTCGCCATCGAACCATCGGCTGCTATAGATGGCATTCATGGGCCCTCCGCGGAGGTTCTTGGGGTTCGCAAGCGTCGGCCGCCGACCGCAAAGCGCTTAAAAGCGCTGCCGTCGAATTATAAGCGTTCCGCCTTCGTTTGCACTAGGCGCGTCTGGCCGCGATCAAAGCCATGTTCGAAAAGCGAACCGATTACCGAGAAGCGCGATCCGCCCACAGCGCATTCGCCAGGCGGCAGCTGCCCACCTATCTCAAAGGATGATGCGAAAGAAGCTTTCCCAGCAATCTCCGTCCGGTCAGCGCGTGAGCAATCAAATGAGCGGTGTGACGTTGTTGTCGACGCCGAGCAGCGCCTTGCCATAGACCTCATAGCCGATCGGCGGCAGGACCACGGCGTGCCGCGAGGCCACCGCCGCGTCGCGCCAGATACGCTGCAGCGGGCTTGCGTCGGCGAAGCCGCCGGAGCCATGGGCGAACATCAGCTTGTCGATGGCTTGGGTGATCTTTTCGACCACATAGCCGGTATCGGCGCGTACCCGCGCGCGCGTCAGCATATCCGGATAAACGCCGCTCGCCGCCGCCGCGTCGACATCGTCGGCGGCGCGATAGGCGTGGAAATGCGCGGTGTCGATCATCATCGCCGCCTCGGCGACCTGCAACTGGAAGCCGACCGAATCCTTCTGCTTTTCGAAGAACGTATAGGCAATCGTCCGCGTTGCCGCCTTCTCGCGCACGAAATTAAGCGCGGCGCGGCCGAGGCCGAGGATTGGTCCGACCAAGATGATGGCGAGGATCGGAATGAAGGGAGATCGATACAGCGCCTCCTGGTCGCGCATTTCAGTCGGATAATCGCCCTCAATGGCGCGCGTGGCTGAAAGCACGCGATGATCAGGAACGAAGACGTCGTCAGCCTTCAGCGAAATACTACCGCTCGATTTCATGCCGGCAACGAACCAGGTATCGATCCGCTCCAGGTCGGACATCGGGAACAGTGCGAGGCCTTGGTCGATCGTCTCGCCGGCGTCGTTGACGATCGGCATGCCGAGCCCCGCCCATTGCGCGTGCCAACCGCCGGAATTGTAGTGCCACTGTCCGGTGACCCGGTACCCGCCGTCGACCTTCTTGACCGTCGCGGTCGGATTGAGCACGCCGGAGACGCAGGCATCGGGATCGGCGCCGAACACTTCGTCCTGCGCCTTGACGGGAAAGAGGCTCGTCAGCCAGCAGCAGATATTGTTGAGGTTGACGACCCAGGCGGTGCCGCCGTCGGCTTCCGCGATTGCAGAGCTCACATCCAGCATGGCCCGGGTGTTCATTTCCCAGCCGCCGTAGCGCTTCGGCGTGCACACTTTCATCAGGCCGGCTTTTGCTACGGCTTCGATCGCCTCGTCGGTCACACGCCGATCGGTCTCGCCGATCGGGCCATTCTTGCGAAGGAGCGGTCCGAGCTCGCGGGCTCGCGCGACGAGCTCCTGAGCCGACGGCGTTGCAACGCTGCGGACGCTAGCGACCTTGTTCATTTGCCAATCTCCTCCCGACGCTCCGTTTGTTCCTGGCGTTTTATCTTTCCTGTGCCGCGACTTGACGCTGTGCATCGCGCAGCGGCGGCGAAGTCGCGAGAATGTCCGAGGTTCGTGTCAAATGCTCATCGATCAACCGGCAAGCAAGATCGGCGTCGCGCACCAGGCACGCATCCAGGATGTTCTTGTGCTCACCGTCGACATCGCGATTTTCGCGAGCCAGCACATACGACAGCTGCCGATAACGTTCACTCTGAGCGTACAGCATCGCACGCAGATTGAGTGTCCAGCGGCTATCGCAAGCCGCGGCGAGCGCGGCGTGAAACGTGGTATGCGCGGCCACCCACGCGTCGTTGATGCGTGCGGCGCCGTCAGGGGCGACGATCGGAATGCGATGCAGCCGATGATACGCCGCGACAATGGAGGTCTCCCACTCGACATCGCCATGGGCGATCGCGGAGCGAAGGGACATCTGTTCGATGGCAATACGTGTGCGCGTCAGGTCCTTCAGCTCGGCTATTGAGACCGGTGCCACCGAATAGCCCTTTTGCGCCGTGGCCACGGTCCACTTTTCCGCCGACAGCCGCGACAACGCCTCGCGAACCGCGCCCGGGCTGGTGCCGAGCCGGGAGGCGACATCGCTGATGGTGATCTTGGCACCCGGTGCCAGCCGAGAATCGAGGATTTCGGCCAACAAGGCCTCATAGGCCTGGTCGGCCTGCGTTGCCGCACGATCGATGCCGGCGAGCTTGTTCATCCCGCCCATCATGCGACATGGTGACTATGGGAGCAAGGAAAAATTATTTTACATTGACAAAAATATTTTTTCGAGGATTGAATCCGCCGACTTGGCAAAATAGGCCACCAACTTAGGCCATCGGCCGAGGTGAAAGCAGCGAGGGCGCGCGCCATGACAGCGATCCACGGTTACATCAAGCCGAGCCGCCGCCCGGGCGAACTTGGCATTCATTCGGTCGACCATTTCCACGTTGCAGTGCCGGAGCTCGCCGTTGCGAAGAATTTTTATTCCGAGTTCGGCCTCGATGTCGGAGAGCGCGGCAACCGTCTGACGCTTGCCACCTTCGAGCAGCAGCACGTCTGGGGCACGATCGGCGAGGGACCGCGCAAGAAATTGGGCTACGTGTCGTTCGGCGCGTTCGAGGACGACATCGATCATTTCTCGCGACGTCTGCAAGAGATGGGCATCAAGCGTCTCGACCCGCCGCCAGGCATCGAGTCAAACGGCCTGTGGTTCCGCGATCACAACGGCATTCTGCTGGAGATCAAGGTCGCGGCGAAATCGTCACCGGAGGAGAAAACCCACTTCGGTCACAAGGAGATCGGGCCCGGTCAACGCGGGGCGCCGTTCCGCAGCACGATGCCGCGCACCCGGCCGCGGCGCCTCTCGCACGTTCTGATGTTCACCACCGACGTAGCCAAGGCGATCGAGTTTTACACTCGCGTGCTCGGCATGCGCCTATCCGATCATTCCAGCGACAATATCGCGTTTATGCATGGCATCCACGGCAGCGATCATCACATGATCGCGTTCGCGCGCTCCAATGCGCCCGGCCATCATCACTTCAGCTGGGACGTCGGATCGGTCGACGAGATCGGCGCCGGCGCCATGCACATGCTGGACAAAGGCTTCGCCAAAGGTTGGGGCTTGGGCCGGCACGTGCTCGGCTCGAACTACTTCCATTACGTCCAGGATCCGTGGGGCAGCTTCAGCGAATATTCCGCCGACATCGACTACATTCCGGCGACGTGCGACTGGGCGGCCGGCGATCATCCACCTGACGATTCCTTCTACGCCTGGGGCCCGAATGTGCCGGAGGATTTCGTCCACAATTACGAGGCCTGAGCGGCTGCTGCGGCGATCTCCAAACGGTCGACGTCTGGCCAGCTGCGGCATGACAGAAACAGCCGGTGGCCCGCATCCTGGGTCATTCTACCCCGTATCCCGGGTGGGCTGTATGTAGTATACGAACGGACAACCTGTCAGCGGCGGATCCGCAACGGGTATTGTGTGGGGCAAGCGCAATCATGAAATGGGCAGCCCACGAAACCAGGGAGGGAAGGCACCAATGCAGAGCAAGCGGGGACCAAAAGCCGGACGGCCGGAGAAGATCGACAAGCAGCGCCGTAAGGTGATCAAGCTGATGGGCGCCGCCGGCGCCGGCGCGATCGCCTCGCCGTGGATGTTTCAGTCGTCGCGGGCGGCGAGCAAGACCATCAAGATTGGCATGGTCAGCCCGCAGACCGGACCGATCGCAGCCTTCGGCGAAGCCGATCAGTGGGTGCTGGCCGAAGTCAAAAAGACGCTTGCCGACGGCATCACGGTCGCTGGCGAAAAGCACCCGGTCGAGATTCTCTATCGCGACAGCCAATCCAACGCCAACCGGGCGTCGGAAGTCACGGCGCAACTTATCAACCGCGACAAGGTCGACATGATGATCGGCTCCTCGACCGGCGACACCGTCGTTCCGGTCGCCGATCAGTGCGAACTCGCCGGCATGCCCTGCATCACCGCCGACGATCCGTGGGAGGACTTCTTCTTCGGCCGCAAAGGCAACCCCGCCAAAGGCTTCGAGTGGACCTACCACTTCTTCTGGGGCTTCGGCATGGCCGCCAATCTGTTCGCCGACATGTGGCTGTCGCTGCCGACCAACAAGAAGGTGGGCCTGATGCTCACCAACGACCAGGACGGTATCGCCGCGAGCGACAAAGAGCACGGCATGGCGACGACCTTCCGCAAGAAGGGCCTCGACATCGTCGATCTCGGTCTCTATCCGCCGCTGAGCGACGACTTCACCGCGCAGATCCGGCAGCTCAAGGACAACAACTGCGAGACCATCTGCGGCATTTTCAACCCGCCGCAATTCGCGATCTTCTGGACGCAATGCGCGCAACAGGGCTATCGGCCGAAGATCGCGACCCCGCCCAAGGCACTGCTGTTCCCCACCGCCGTCGAAGCGCTGGGCGATCGCGGCGCCGGCACCTCGACCGAGGTCTGGTGGTCGCATCACCATCCTTTCAAGTCCGGCCTCACCGGCCAGACCGCTCAGGAATTCTGCGACGCTTATGAGAAGGCGACCGGGAAGCAATGGACCCAGCCGCTCGGCTTCAAGCATGCCAATCTCGAGGTCGCAATCGACGTGCTCAAGCGCACGAAAAAACTTGACGCCGCCTCGATCCGCGACGCCATCAAGGAAACCAGCTATCAGTCGATCGTCGGTCCGCTAAGCTGGAAGGGCGGCGGCCCCACGAATCCGGTGCCGAACGTCTGCACGACGCCGCTGGTCGGCGGCCAATGGAAGAAAGGCGCCAAATTCAAGTACGACTTGAACATCGTCTTCAACCAGCCCGCACCGAACATCCCGCTCGACAGCCCGTTCGAGCCGATTAAGTATTCCTAAGCTGCGCCTTGTTGAGATCAAAAAGCCGCCGCGCGAAAAGCGCGGCGGCTGTCAATCATAGCGTTTCATGACAGTCCTTCTCGAACTTGATGGCGTGTCAAAGTTCTACGGCGCGCTCAAAGCCGTGGACACGGTCAAGCTCGCGGTGACGGACGGTGAGGCGCTTGGTGTGATCGGCCCCAACGGCGCCGGCAAATCCACCATGTTCAACCTGATCACCGGCGACGTCGCGCCGACGGCGGGACGCGTGCTGTTCGGCGGCTCCGACATGACCGCGATGTCGCCGCACGCCCGCTCGCGCATGGGCATCGGGCGCTCGTATCAGATACCGCATCCGTTCGCGAACATGACGGTGTTCGAAAACCTCCTGGTCGGCGCCATCTTTGGCGGCCGCTCCAGCGAGCGCGAGAGCTACCGGCGCTGCAGCGACGTGCTGAAAATCACCGGCCTCTACGACAAGGCCAACAAGCCGGCGCGGACCCTGACGCTGCTGCAGCGCAAACGGCTCGAGCTCGCCCGCGCGTTGGCGATGAAACCAAAGCTGTTGCTGCTCGACGAAATCGCCGGCGGGCTCACCGAGCACGAATGCACCGAGCTCGTCAAAACCATCAGGGAGATTCACGCCGGCGGCACGACCATCGTCTGGATCGAGCATATCGTACATGCGCTCGTTTCAGTGGCCAGTCGCCTCGTGGTGATGGACTTCGGGCAAGTCTTAGCGCAAGGCAACCCGCACGAGGTGATGGCGAACCCGAAAGTGCGGGAAGTCTACATGGGCATTCCCGTGTCATGACGCTGCTACAGACCCACAATCTCTCGGCGTTCTACGGCGACTTCCAGGCGCTGTTCGAAATCAACGTCACGGTGGATGAAGGCGAGACCGTCGCCATCATCGGCGCCAACGGCGCTGGCAAGACGACGTTTCTCCGCGCCGTCGCCGGCGCGCTCGAGACCGCGCCCGATATGGTCATGTTCGAGGGCCGCTCGATCGGTCACCACACTGCGCACGAGATCGTTCGGCTCGGCATCGCCATGGCGCCGGAAGGGCGCCGGCTGTTTCCGAGCCTTTCGGTCGAAGAAAATCTTCTGCTTGGCGGCTACAGTAAGCGGCCGGGCCCATGGAATCTCAAGCGGGTCTACGACCTGTTTCCACGTTTGCGCGAATTGCGGCATCTGCCGGCGACGGACTTGTCAGGTGGACAACAACAGATGACAACAGTGGGCCGCGCTTTAATGTCGAACCCGCGGCTCCTTTTATGCGATGAGCTATCGCTTGGGCTGGCGCCGGTCGTGATCCGCGACATCTATGACTGCCTCGGCAAAATCACCGCCGAAGGCACGACGGTGGTGCTGGTCGAGCAGGACATCAACCGGGCGCTCGATGCCTCGGTGCGCTTCTATTGTTTCCAGGAAGGCCGGCTCGCCTTGACGGCGCCGACCAAGGGCTTCGACCGCGCGGCGATTGGCGCGGCCTATTTCGGAATTTAGGGCAGTACGGGCCATGGAATGGGTCAACACCTTCATCCAGGGCAGCCTGCTCGGCGGCATCTATGCGCTGTTCGCCATCGGCTTATCGCTGTCGTTCGGCATCATGCGGCTGGTCAACATCGCCCACGGCGATTTGATCGTGCTGTCAGCCTATGTCGCCATGGTCGTCGGCCAAGGCACCGGACTCGATCCGATCTCCTGCCTGGTGATTGTCGTGCCGGTGATGTTCGCGCTCGGCTACGCGCTGCAGCGCGGATTGCTCAATCAGACGCTCACCGGCGGGCTGTTGCCGCCGCTGCTCGTGACGTTCGGCATTTCGATCATCATCCAGAACGGGCTGCTGGAGGGCTTCGGCGCCTATACGCGCCGGCTGCAGCAGGGTGCGATCGAAACGGCCAGCCTGCAATTTCCGGGCGGCATTTCGATCGGCGTTTACCCGCTGCTGGTCTTCGGCGTCGCGCTGCTCGCGCTCGGCAGCCTGCAATTGCTGTTTTATCGCACCGGCCTTGGCCGCGCCTTTCGCGCCGTTTCCGACGACGCCGATACCGCCGAGCTGATGGGCGTCGACAATCGCAAGCTCTACGCGGTCGCGCTCGGAATCGCCATGATTTTCACCGCCATTGCTGGCGTGCTGTTTGCGATCCGTACCAACTTCGATCCGGCAGCCGGCCCGATCCGGCTCATCCTGGCGTTTGAGGCGGTGATCATCGGCGGCCTCGGCAGCATGTGGGGCACGCTGATCGGCGGCATGGTGCTCGGCATTTCGCAGGCGGTCGGCGCCGCGCTGTCGCCGACCTGGCAAATCCTCGCCGGACACATCGCCTTTCTGATCATCCTGATCGTTCGACCGAGCGGACTGTTCCCGCGCACCAGAGACTGAGATGCAGATGGATCGGGTCGAGCGCGGAACGTTGGCCAGTCGCGTCTTTGCCGCTGTGGCCGTGATCCTACTCGCGGCATTGGTGGCGATGCCGTGGTGGGGCGATTCCGGTCAGATGCGGCTCGTCGCCGAAATGGCTTATTACCTGGCGCTCGCCCAGCTATGGAATCTGCTCGCCGGTTACGCCGGCCTGGTTTCGGTCGGCCAGCAAGCCTATGTGGGGCTCGGCGGTTACGCGCTGTTTTATCTGACCGACGCGCTGGACGTGAATGCGTACGCGGCGCTGCTGCTCGCCGGTCCGTTCGCCGGGTTATTGTCGATACCGGTGTCGATCGCGGTGTTCCGATTGCGCGGCGCCTATTTCGCCGTCGGCACCTGGGTCGTTTCCGAGGTCTTCGCGCTGGTCGCGAGCCTCATCCCGGTGCTCGGCGGCGGCTCGGGCCTGTCGCTGACGCCGGACATCATGCGCGACATTGCCCCGGACCGGGCCGGGCGCGACATGGCGTTGTATCTGATGTCGATCGCGATTGCGGTGATCGTGTTCGCCATCGTCTATCTGCTGCTGCGCTCCAAGCACGGGCTGGCGCTGACCGCGATCCGCGATTCCGAACCAGCATCGGCGAGTCTCGGCGTCAACACCTTCCGTACCAAATTCATCATTTATATCGTGACTGCGGCCTGTACCGGTTTGGTCGGCGGACTTATCTTCCTGCAAAAGCTCCGCATCTCGCCGGACGCCGGGTTCAGCATCAACGACTGGACCGTCGTCGTCATCTTCATGGTCGTGATCGGCGGCATCGGCACCCTGGAGGGGCCGTTCATCGGCATGCTGATCTTCATCGTGCTGCGCGAGCTCCTGGCCGATTACGGCGCCTACTATTTGATCCTGATGGGCGCGATCGCCATCGTGGTGATGTTGAAAGCGCCCTCCGGCGTCTGGGGCTGGATCAGCCACCGCTTCAATATCGAGCTGTTCCCCGTCGGCAGGCGGCTGGCATTGGCGCCGACTGAGGAATCCTCGAAGCCATAGGGCCTAGAACTCGATCTTGCGCTTGCCGAGAAACGCGTCGATGCCGGCGCGGGCATCTTCCGAAGTCATGCTCACCGCCTGGGCAACGCTTTCGGTCCAAAGCCCGTCGGCGGCCGACATATCCTCGATGCGCGGGATGGCCTGCACGATCAGATAATTCGGGATGCGTGCATTCTTGGCGATGGCGTTGGCGAGTTCGATCGCCTTCTCCAGCGCCTTGCCCGGCTCGACCAGATAATGCGACAGGCCAAGCCGCTCACCGGCCGCGGCGTCGAGGGTGCGGCCGGTCAGCATCATCTCGACCATGCGGCCTGAGCCGATGATCTTGGCGACGCGAACGCTTGCGCCACCGCCGACATAGAAGCCGCGGCGGCCTTCCGGCAATTGATAGAAGGCCGTGGCATCGGCAACGCGTACATGAGTCGCGGTCGCGATTTCGAGCCCGCCGCCGATCACCGCACCCTGCATCGCCGTTACCACCGGCCGGCCGCCGAACTGAATGGCGTCCAGCGTGGCGTGCGCGAAGCGCGACATGAAAATGCTCTCGAACGCCTCGCGATGGCGATGTTCGGTCAAGTCGAGACCGGCGCAGAAATGCTTGCCGGCGCCGGCCAGCACGACACAGCGCACATCGGGCTCGAAACTCTCAAACGTCGTCTTCAGCTCGGCCCATAACTTCTCGCTCAAGGCGTTGCGCTTGTCGGCACGATTGAGGGTGACGATGGCGATCGGGCCTTGGCGCTCGATCAGCAATAGCGGCTCTGTCTCACTCATTGTCTTCCTGTCGATTGGAGCTGCGTGGTTTCGATGTCCGGCTTGGCGGCAGCGCGCAACGCTGCCTCACGCAGCGCGCGGCGCAGGACTTTGTTGGTCGACGTGCGCGGCAATTCGGCGACGAAGGTATAGGCGCGCGGCCGCTGGTAGGGCGAAAGGTCGCTTAAGCGGACGTGACGCTCGAGCGCGTCCACATCGAGCGCCGGATCGCCACGGACGATGAAAGCCTGCACCCGCTCGCCCCATTCCGGATCGGGCACACCGACCACCGCGCATTCGGCGACGCCGCGATGCGCCAGCAATATCTCCTCGACCCGCGCCGGCATGATATTGATACCACCGGAAATGATCATATCGTCGCGGCGGCCCTCCAAATAGAGGTAACCGCCGGCATCGAGGCGGCCGAGATCGCGCGAACGCCACCAGCGCCGATCGCCATCGCTGACAAAGCTCGCGGCCGTCGCGTTCGGATCGCGCCAGACACCGATGGCGAGCGAGGGATTGGACACCAGAATCTCGCCGGTCTCGCCCGCTGCCACTTCGTCGCCCGGGCCGCCACCGGGCACGACGACCCGCAGATCGCCGTTGAGCAACGGGCGGCCAACGCTGACCAGCCGATCGCCGACCATCTCCTCGGCAGTGATGCAGGTTGCCGCGGCACCGCATTCGGTCAGCCGTACATCTGCACCACGTTCGGCGAGATGATTTCTCGCAGGCGTTTGAGCGTCGGCGCATCCATCGGCTCGGCGGCAAAGCCGATGAGGCGCACCGAGCTGAAATCGGCGCCCGGCTCATTGGCGTTGAGCAGCCGACGCCATAAGGTCGGTGTCAGAAAGACATGCGTCGCGCGTTCGCTGCTTACTCTGCGTACCAAGTCGCTGAGATCGAAATGCTCCATGAAAATCGTGCAGGCGCCGGCGTGCAAAAACGGAAACCAGCCATTGTAGCAGCCGATGAAGGCAGTGCTCAGCGGCACCAGCGAGCGGTCGCGCGGTAACAGCCCCTGATAAAGATAGAGGTTGGTGCGCGCATTCTCGATCAAGCCGCGATGGCTGTGCACGACGCCCTTCGGCAGCGATGTCGTGCCCGACGAAAGCACGATCACGGCGGGTTCATCCTCGG
>Ga0210383_10005875_pt1 | contig 10746 bp, 8 predicted proteins | sample IncBWC14OmetaG_FD_160072 | JGI IMG/M metagenome (GOLD analysis project Ga0210383, IMG submission 160072) | Forest soil microbial communities from Barre Woods Harvard Forest LTER site, Petersham, Massachusetts, United States - Inc-BW-C-14-O ...
ATCTCGCCCCGCGCAAGCCGTGAGAGGTACTTTTTCTTTTGGGCGTCGGTGCCGTGCTTCAATATCGGCCCTGCGCTTACGGTATTCGTTACGCTGACGACCACGGCCGTCGAGGCGTCCACACGCGCCACTTCTTCGATCATCACCGCGTAGCTGATCGTGTCGGTTCCGGCGCCGCCCCATTCCTCCGGAATCATCATGCCGCAGCAGCCGAGTTCGCCTAGCCTTCGGAGCTCCGCGATGGGGTACTTATGCGCGCGCTCGTATTCGCGGATCACCGGACGCATTTCCGTTTCCATGAACTGGCGGACGGTGTCGCGGATGAGCAGTTGATCGCTTGTGAGAGAAAAATCCATTCTGAAAGGTGTACGAGGGATGCTAGCACAGCGTTGCCGGAAAATGAAAAGTTGAAAACGGGATGCGAATCGACGAATCGCACCGGCCGCGGCGGCAGAAGTCAGGAAAACCCTACAGTTTCAACAATTCGCGAAGGCGCTTCGTCTGGGCGCGCGAGACAGGAATCTCGGACTGGCGCTTGTCGTTCATCTTCAGCATGTAGCTCGACTTGAACCACGGCACAACTTCCTTGATGTGATTAATATTGATGAGATAGCTGCGGTGCGCTCGCCAAAAAACATCGCCATCGAGCGCGCCTGCAAGCTCTTCGATGGTGCGATAGTTCGACACACCTTCCGCATCGCGCGCGAAGATCGTGATCGTGCCGTCCTGAATTGAGGCGTAGATCATTTCTTCGGCGTCGACGAGAAACATGCGTGCCTGCGACTTCACCAGCAGCTTCACCGGCTGCGCAGATTTTGCTTTCGGCGCGCCAAGTTGCCCGACAAGCGTTTCGAGCCGGTCGACTGGGGACGTGTGGGCTTCCACCATTTTTTTTGCGCGTTGAACGGCCCTCGCGATTCGAGCCTTGTCGAAGGGCTTCAAAATGTAATCGACAGCGTTTACTTCAAACGCTTGAATCGCATAGTTATCGAACGCGGTGGCGAAAACGATCTGTGGGATGCGAAGCTTTCGCTCAACCAGCTTCTTGATGACGCCAAACCCATCGAGTCCTGGCATCTGCACGTCAAGGAAGACGAGATCAGGTTCGTGCTCCTTGATGAGCGCGACTGCTTCAAGGCCATTTTTCCCCTGCGCAACGAGGTTGATCTCGGGGAATCCGCGTAATAGGAAGGCAAGCTCGTCGCGTGCCGGGCGCTCGTCGTCAACGATCACTGTGCTAATGGCCATGAGAATTCCGGACCCAGTATAGGATAAAATCTCGCGCGAGAGTGCAAAGGAGCGAGCATGGCTAGGAAAGCAGGACGGGTGAAGGTTGTAAGCAGCAAAGTGATGTTCAAAGGCCGCGTTTTTGGAGTGCGGCGCGATCAGGTAATCGAGCCGGACGGCACGCGTGCGATGCGGGAAATCGTGACGCATCCGGGATCAGTAGTTGTGTTGCCGGTTTTTTCCGACGGGCGAATTCTGCTGATTCGGCAATATCGCTACGCGGCCAGCGACTATCTGTGGGAATTGGTCGCGGGGCATAAAGAGCCGGGAGAGACATTCCGGTATGGAGCGGCGCGTGAGCTTCGCGAGGAGACCGGTTACACAGCGCGGCGTTTTCGACAGCTGCTCGACGTCTTCCCTACCCCAGGTTTTGTGAGCGAACGGATGGTGATCTTCCTGGCTGAGGGATTGACAAAGGGCGAAGCCCATCCAGAAGACGACGAGAACATTGAAGCGCGCATTTTCACGCTAAGCGAAATCGAACGATGGCTCCGCGGCGGCAAGATCCGCGACGCGAAATCGGTGGCGGGCTTGCTGTACTACGCCAGGTTCGTGAAACAGAAGCGGTAGGCTCGCGAGCGAGGAGGTTTAGGTCTCGTTTCGCTGAAAATCGCTATAATCGGCGGCGAGTCGAACGATCGACGCTGGTCAGTGTTGAAGCACGCGACCAAGCTGAAGCCGACCAAGAATTCAGAGGCAATATGGAAAATCGAGACGTAGCACTCATCCTTCGAGAAACGGCCCAGCTGCTGGAGATCGACGGTGCGATCATTGGCCGATATCGCAGCTATGACAAAGTCGCAGACATGCTTTTCAGCTTGCCCGATCGAATCGAAGACATCGCCAAAGACGCGAAGAAGCTACGCGAGCTGCCCGGCATCGGCGAGAATATGGCCGAGCATATCCGCGAAATCCTCGACACCGGCGATTACAAGCTGCGTCAGAAGCTTCTAAAGAAGTACCCGCCCACGCTGCTCGAACTTCTCAATCTGCAGTCGCTCGGGCCAAAAAAAGTTGCATTTCTATGGTCGAATTTTAAATGCGCGAACGTGGCAGATCTGGAGAAGCTCGCTCGCGAGGGGAAATTAAGGGATCTCCCTGGCTTCGGTGAAAAGAGCGAGCAGAACATCCTCAAAGCCACCGAAATGGCCAAACGCTCATCGGGACGCTTTCACATCAATGCAGGCGATATTGAAGCGGAGCGCATGACCGAATTTATCAAACGCATCGGAGATTCTGTAGAGTCAGTTACCGCTGCCGGTTCGCTCCGACGAAGGCGCGAGACGATCGGCGACCTCGATCTCCTCGTCACGATGCGGCCCGGGCAGGACAAGCAGAGGAATATCGACGCGGTAGCCGAACACATTCTGAAATATCCGCGTATCATCCAGACCCTCGCGCACGGCGAAAATAAAGTCAGCGTAATCCTGGAAAGCGGCCTTCAGGTTGACGTCCGCCTGCTCGACAAAAACAGTTTTGGCGCGGCGCTCCTCTACTTCACGGGTTCAAAAGAACACAACGTCGCGCTCCGTGGGCGCGCAAACGACATGGGTTGGACGCTCAACGAGTACGACCTCACCACAATCAAGGGCGGGAGAGCCATCGCTGGAAAAACGGAGGAGGAGATCTACGCGAAACTGAATCTTCCTTACATCGAACCTGAGTTGCGCGAGATGCGCGGCGAAGTCGAAGCAGCCGACCAAAAGAAATTGCCCGCACTCGTGAAACTTGAGGACATGCGTGGGGACGTGCAAATGCACACCCCCGCGTCCGACGGTCGAAACACCGCCGAGGAAATGGGCGAAGCCGCTCGAGCGCTTGGCTACGAGTACATTGCGCTCACGGACCATTCAAAAGCTGTCACGGTCGCGAACGGAATGGACGAGAAGCGCACTCTCCAAAATATTCAGCAGATTCGCGAGGCGCAAGCGCGCGTTCCGGGGATCCGGCTGCTTGCAGGCATCGAGGTCGATATCTTAAAGAATGGCAAGCTCGATCTCGATAATGAAGTGTTGGCACAGCTTGATGTCGTCGTCGCGTCGATCCATTCGTACATGAACATGGATCGCGCGGAAATGACTGAGCGCCTCCTGGCCGGAATCGAGAATCCCTACACGCATATTATTGCGCATCCTACGGGGCGACTTCTCCTACGCCGGGATCCATTCGCCTACGACATGGAAAAGGTGCTCGACGCCGCGAAAAAGTACGGGGTCGCTATGGAATGCAACGCGGCTCCCGACCGCCTGGACCTGAATGACGTTCACCTTCGTATGGCCAAGCAGCGGGGAGTAAAGATCACGATTTCGACGGATGCTCACTCAACGACGCATCTGGGATTTATGAAATACGGTGTCGCGACTGCGCGACGCGGATGGATCGAGAAGAAGGATGTGATCAACACGCTGCCGCTCGAACAGTTTCTGGCTGCGCTGCGTCCTAAGCCGGCAGCTGTTCCACCCAAAACCGCTGCAGCGCCCTCGAAGATTCGCGCCACTCCCGCGAAGGCTGCAAAGAAGAAATCGGCCTAGGCGAGATTGGGCTTACGGAACATTTCGAGGCTGGCTGACGTATCTCAAACTGAAGCAAGCAAAGTATTCAGTGCTTGCCGTCCTGAATGGAGACGCGCATGAATCGATCGATATGGTTGGCCCCTGGACTTGCAGCAATGCTGATTTCGATGGCGGCGACGGCAGCCCCGGCACGCGCCGACGAATGGTCGAAGTCATACAAGGTCAGCGGCAAGGCAAGTCTGCACGTTGTAACAGATGACGGCGACGTGAGCATCACCTCAGGCGGCGACAATCAGATCGATGCACGCGTCGTGACGGACGGCTACAAGATCGGTCCTAGCGACGTACGAATTGAAGAACATCAGGACGGCGACAACGTCACTGTGAACGTAAAGATGCCCCATATGAATTTTTCTTTCTTCGGCGGACACAAATCCGTACACGTGGATCTCCGCGTTCCGAAGGATCTGAATCTCGATGTTCACACGGGTGACGGGAACGTGAACGCTTCTCCTCTTTCGGGGCACATTCGCATCGATACCGGCGACGGCCATATCAATGTGAACGGTCTCAAGGGCGAAATCAGCATGCGTTCCGGAGATGGCAACATTCAGGCTGCCGGACTCGATGGATCGCTCGATGTAGATACCGGCGACGGGCATGTGACGGTCGACGGCCGTTTCGATTCGCTGACCCTAAAAACTGGCGACGGGAATATCGAAGCGCGCGTGATGAACGGATCGAAAGTAGCGAATAGTTGGCGTCTTCACTCCGGCGACGGCCACATTAACATGTGGCTCCCGGGCGATTTCAATGCTGAGCTTGACGCCCACACGGGTGACGGAAAGATCACTCTGGACGTCCCGATCAAGGTTTCCGGCTCACTCAGCCATTCTTCAATTCACGGCACGTTGAATAACGGCGGCGGCACAATCTCAGTGTCTTCCGGCGACGGATCGATTCATTTGCAGAAGCTATAGCCCTGCGGTGAGCGACGCACTATCGCGCACGTCGTCGGAAGCTCACGACATTAGAATCCTAGTTCTCACCACGGCCCACACACGAGGATTTGCAAGGTTTTTCCCTCACCGTGTCAGCAAAATCCCCCCAACGTCAACCCAGACACACGCAGGCTCGGGAGCGCCACTACCTTAACCCTTTCCAGTTCAAGCCCTTCCCCGTCGGATCCCTTTGGAGACCTGCGTGCAATAAGTTCCGTTGGGTCACGAACTGGAGGACTCTGATGCTTGCTTTCGTATTCATGGGGCTGGTTGCGATACTCGGGTTTCTCTGTGTGTCTGACGGAATTGCGAGCGCCACTCGTCGCGTGCAGACAACGCCGAGACGGTAGCATTCAGCGGCGTTTTTTGCTGCACGCCACACCGCAGATAGGACGAATCGAAGCGATCACCCTCCGCCGCAATCAAGAGTCCCCGCCCGTCACGCACTCTCGCCGAAAAACAAAGCGCACTCGCGCCGGCGTGGTTGCAAAATCCTACGCGATGCCGCATCATGGTTTCCTTTCAATTTCACCGGTAAGCCGCTAGCGCGCACTTCAGCCTTGTTAATTTCAGGGCTCGCAGATTGAGCGCGTCTGCTCCGAATTCTCGCGGAGCCTCGGGGCGAGCCGGCAATCAAAATCGTCAAATCGAAACGGGGGAAGCCGAATGCGCAGGCCTGTGAGTGTGGTTCCGCCAAAAGGAAAGCTGGGAGTGCTGACGCCCGGAATGGGGGCCGTAGGCACCACTTTTATGGCGGGTGTCGAGCTGGTGCGACGAAAACAATCAATTCCGGTGGGCTCGCTGACACAGATGGGCACGATCCGCTTGGGAAAGAGGACGGATAACCGAACGCCGAAGATTAAGGATTTTGTAAAGCTGGCCGAACTTGATGATCTTGTTTTCGGCGGCTGGGACGTATTCCCTGATAACGCCTACGAGGCGGCTGCAAAGGCGGGCGTGCTCGACGCCAAGGATTTGGCCAAAGCACAGAAGTTTCTCACAAATATCAAGCCGATGAAGGCTGCGTTCGACCAGTCGTACGTAAAGAACCTCCACGGCACCAACGTCAAAAAAGGCAAGACGAAGTTCGACCTCGCCGAGCAGATTCGTGAAGACATCCGTAATTTCAAAAAGAAAAATAAACTGGATCGCCTCGTCATGGTCTGGTGCGCTTCCACCGAGGTTTTCCTACGCGCGGAAGACATCCACAAGGACATGAAGTCGTTCGAGAAAGCGATGAAATCCAATCACCCTTCGATAGCTCCGTCCATGCTCTACGCGTACGCCGCAATCGCCGAAGGAGTTCCTTTTGCCAACGGCGCGCCGAATCTTACCGTCGATATCCCAGCGCTTGAAGAATTCGCGCACGAGAAACAGGTTCCCATCGGCGGGAAAGATTTCAAAACCGGCCAAACACTTATGAAAACGATCCTGGCGCCGGGATTCAAGGCGCGCATGCTAGGCATGAATGGATGGTTTTCCACCAACATACTCGGCAATCGCGACGGTGAAGTACTCGAGGACCCGGGCTCGTTCAAAACCAAAGAAGAATCAAAGCTCGGGGCGCTGGAATACATTCTGCAGCCCAACCTTTATCCGGAGCTGTACGGCAAGATTCACCACAAAGTCAGAATTAACTACTATCCGCCGCGCGGAGACAACAAAGAAGGCTGGGACAACATCGACATTTTCGGATGGCTTGGCTATCCGATGCAGATCAAGGTCGATTTCCTGTGTCGCGATTCGATTCTTGCGGCCCCCATCGTGCTCGATCTCGCCCTGTTCTTCGATCTCGCAAAACGCGCGGGCATGCGCGGCATTCAGGAATGGTTGAGCTTTTACTTCAAATCTCCGATGTGCGCAAAAGAGCTTTACCCCGAGCACGATCTGTTCATCCAACTGATGAAACTGAAGAACACGTTGCGCTGGATGATGGGTGAAGAACTGATTACGCACTTGGGCGCCGAGTATTACGACTAGCCTTTAGAGTCATTCCAAATCCATTAGTGCGAGCGGCGTTACTTCAAGCACGTCTTGACACTACTTTCTCCGCGGAGTAGTGTCTCCGCGGTGTGATTCATCGTTGCACCAATTCCAAATTTCAATTTGCTTTCACTCCGCCTGACGCGGACATCCTTGCTCACGTTCCTTGAAGGAGGAATTGCAGATGCAGACCCATCTTCTGAAGTCTTTCGTGGTCATCGGCTCGTTATTGATCGCTGCGGCAGCTTCCGCTCCAGTCCGCGCACAGGGCAACACCGATGAAAAGGAAAAGCCGCCAATTTACACATACGTCGCCGAGTGGGCAGCTCCGCGCGGCGATTGGCCAGCCATTGAAAAAGTGGATGCGGCCCAAAAACAGCTTTTCGAGAAACTTTTCGCCGACGGAACGATTATTGGCTATGGCAGATTCCGCGTCGTAGCGCATCAAGAAGGCCAGCCCACTCATGGGAACTGGTGGACGGCGACGTCGATGGCAAACCTGCTGAAAGTGCTCAGCGCTGTTTCCGCACAAACCGGTGCATCGGATTTGAATAAGGTTTTCGGCGAATCGAAGCACTGGGATTTGATCCTTACGAGCCGACAGTACGGAATCCACTCGGGTACAATCGAGAACGGGTACCTGCGAGTGAGCACATACACTGCGAAGCCGGGCCAGGGAGAGATGTTGACCACCGCGATCAAAGCTTACATGCTTCCTATTTTGGACAAGCTCCTAGCCGACGGAGCAATTCACAGTTACTCGATTGACCGGGAAGCCGTTCACTCGAATGATCCCAATACGGTCGACGTCGCAATTGTGACGAACGACGCCGACGGGCTCGACAAGTTCATGGCAGCGCTTGAATCGGCGGGAAAGGCGAACCCACTTGGCGGTCCAGCCTTCGCGAGCGCCACCGATGGATCGTTGCACCGCGACTTTCTCGCGGCGGCATCGGAAACTTCGAAGTAGGCAACATCTCCTGCTGAAAAGCAAAACGCCCTGGCCTTTATCTACTGGCCAGGGCGTTTATTTTTCTTCACACGTCGTTCTCGGACTAAAACATGTTCCAGAGAAACTGATTGTAGACCTCGTGGTGATACTGCACCTCGGGCGTTTTTACAAACGTGCCAAGCAGCCGCGCACAACGATCGGCCGATGCTTGTTTCAAATCGGCGTATCGACCTTTTACATCGTCACCCAACAATTTTGTCGTCCACTCGGCCTTACGAAAATCCTGCAGCGCCGAGTAGATGTTGTCCGGCAGATACCTTTCCGCCTGGCGCAGATTCTTGAGCTTCGCAGTCTCGCCATCGAGCCCAGTCTTGAAGATTGAGAGAAGCACCATGTAAGGGCTGGCGTCGGGGCTCACTGAGCGAACCTCCACGCGCATACTCTTTTCGTTTCCGATTGGAATCCGGATCATCGATCCGCGATCAACCGGTGACGCCTTAATCTGATTGGGAGCTTCGAAGTGCGGGTCGAGCCGGCGATATGCATTTACGCTGGCGTTCAATAGCAAACAGAGATCGTTCCCGTGCGTAAGAATTCGATCGACAAACGCCCAGCCAAACTTGCTCAGCTTTTCGTCGCCTTTCGGATCCCAGAACATATTCTTTGAACCCTTGCTGATCGATACGTTCGTGTGCATGCCGCTGCCATTCACGCCAACCACTGGTTTCGGCAGGAAGCTCGCCGTCAGGCCCATCCGCGTCGCAACTTGCCGGCAAATCAGTTTGTACAGTTGAATCTGGTCTGCCGCCGCGACCACTTCGCCATAGCTGTAATTGATTTCGAATTGCGAGGGCGCCACTTCCGGATGATCTTTCTCGTTCTGGAATCCCATTGAGCGTTGAACTTCAGCGCATGTGTCAATGAAGGTGCGAAGGGGATCGCCGGGCAAAGAATGATAGTAACCGCCTGTGTTCACATATTCGAACTTGCCTGTTTCGTTGTAACGGCTTTCGGCGTCCTTGCCGTTGAAAAGGAATCCCTCAATCTCATTGGCCGCGTTCAGCGTGTACCCTTCCCTCTTGTGCAGCTCGTCCGCGTAGCCCTTCAGCACCCCGCGGATATCCGCGCTGTACGGGGAACCGTCTTTGTCAATCACTTGGCCAAACACCAGCACCTTGCCGGATCCAAATACGTCCGCGGGCGCCCAATAAAACGCAGCCCAATCCATTGACAGCCGCAAATCGCTCTCGCGCTGCGCCGTGAAACCGCGAATCGAAGATCCGTCGAACGTCAGATTGTCCCAGCTCTTGATGAGGAACTTCTTATCGTAGTCGAGCATGTGCAAGCGGCCTTCAAGGTCGCTGAAGAGAACCGTGACTGCCTTGATCCGCTTCTCGTCGGTTAGATACTTCAGCCGTTCCTCTTGAATCTTGTGGGCGGCAACGCGACTTTTGCGCTGCTCTTTCGCCTTCAGATTCAAATCCTCCAGCTCGCTGTAGGAGAGCGCCAGAAAATCGCGAAGTTCGTTCGACATGATCCTCCTCGAATTTGGATAAACTTCAACTCAGTAAAAGCGCACCTTGGAAGCACACTGAGCCGTTAAGGTGTCAAGGGTATCGCGGCAAACTCGCGACGGTCAAATCCAAAAAAGTAATAGTTCAGCTCCAAATTTGTTGGAAATGGTCGGCTTAGCGGTTTGCCGGTTTCAGATGGCTGAAGTTTCCGCGAATGTGAACTCACGAGTGTTAATGAGCGCAACTGGACGGTTCGTGAGCCCAAGTTCGCGCGGCTTGCGTGACGGAGCCGCTGCAAGGGCGCGCGACCGCCTTGCTTCACGAACTTCGTCTCGCAGCATTTCGCGAAGGCGCGTTCGGGCTTTGTGCAGTTGCGATTTCGAATTTCCAACCGAACAGCCGGCAATTTCTGCGATCTCGTCGTGCCGGTAGCCTTCGATATCATGTAGTCGAAATATTTTCTTGCATCCCGGAGCCAGTCGATCGATGGCTCGTTGCAGGATTACACCGTCGATTACTCCGCTCAACCGAAGATCGGGCGCGCCGATTTGCAGCGGTGGATATAGGTCCTCGTCGTCCGATTCGGTCGCGTCATCCAAAGAGTTCTCGGCGAGCTTCTTCTTCCGGAAACGCATCAGTACTGTATTCACAGTCACCTGATGCAGCCAGGTAGAGAACGCTGACTCGCCTCGGAAGCTTTGAATTTTGCGGAATACCATCAGGAAGGAGTCCTGCGTCAAATCCTCTGCCTCAGTCACATTTCCCGCCATTCGCAGGCACAACGCATACACTCGCCGACTGTGTTGGCGATACAGCGTCTCGAATGCTTGCGAATCGCCCTGTTGCGCCAAGCGAATCGTGTCCATCTCGGATCGCTCGGGTTCATCGGAGCACAATTCAGCTGAATGCCTCGCAAATCTCATTCCGCTACCCCCTGCGCGGGTTCGCGCTGACGCCGCCGGGTGGCTGTCACTTTGTATAACCGCCTCACTTCCTCTTTTATTCCCGCACCAACACAAAAAACTCACTTTTAACAGTGTCGGAGGCTGGAAATTACGAAATCGGCCGGTGTTTTTGTTGAACTAGAATTCGCGTCCGCGAGTACAATCGCGCCTGCCTTCGGACAACTTTCGGGGAGGAAATCTATGCGGAGATTCTGGCTCGTTTCATCCGCACTGCTTTTGTGCGCGGTTCCTCAGCACGCACAATCGCTCGAAGGTTCCAGCGTTTCGATCGTCATCACACATGTCACCGTGATTGACACCACTGGCGGCCCTTCGCGTCCAGACATGACCGTTATTATCAACGGCGACCGCATTACGCAGGTCGGCGAAAAAAGCCACACGCACCTTCCCCAATCAGCCCAAGTAATCGACGGCACTGGTAAATATCTGATCCCCGGGCTGTGGGACATGCACGTACACACATTCTTTGGCACCTGGGTTCCCGGCGGAAAAGAAGTCACGCTGCCGCTCTTTATCGCAAACGGAGTCACC
>Ga0210383_10005878_pt1 | contig 10743 bp, 7 predicted proteins | sample IncBWC14OmetaG_FD_160072 | JGI IMG/M metagenome (GOLD analysis project Ga0210383, IMG submission 160072) | Forest soil microbial communities from Barre Woods Harvard Forest LTER site, Petersham, Massachusetts, United States - Inc-BW-C-14-O ...
GGTCCTGCTCTGTGCTTTCGCGATGGTAGCGACAAGGCAGATACAAGGCGTCCTACGATACTTCATCATTCAATCGCTCCTCCTGGCTGCGTCCTGCTTCCTGCTCGGATTCGCGCAGCACTCCATGCACCTCTACGCGCTCGGAGCGATCACGATCCTTGCCAAGGTCCTCGCCATTCCATGGGTTCTCAAGCGGACGTTGGCTCGGGAGCTGTATGTGCGTCGCGAGATCGAACAGGTATTCAATATTCCTGCCTCTCTTCTGTGGGCGTTGGCGCTCGCCATTTTTTCCGTACTCCTGGTGGGCCCCATCATGTCGGTCACACCGGATCCCGTAATCCGGATCAATTTGCCAATCGGATTGGCCGGGGTTCTCATTGGGGCCTTTTCGCTGATGGTGCGGCGTGAGGCTATCCCTCAATTAATTGGGATCCTGGCCATGGAGAACGGAGCGTTCTTTGCGGGAATTGCGATTGCGGCCGAGCTTCCACTGATCGCCGAACTGACGGTGGCTTTTAACGTGATCCTAATCACGGTAATCATTGGACTGCTTGCGAAAAACATCAAGGAGACCATCGGAACGACGGAAGCAGGTGCCTTGCGAGAATTGAAAGAGGAGCCGGTATCATGGCGCTGATCGCCGTAGTGGCTCTGCCCTTGCTTGCGGCGTTGCTTTGTTGGATTCCTCCGCTTCGAAGGTCGGCCTGGGTCATCAGCATTGTCTGTTTGTTTCTCGATCTGATCCTCGCTTTGATCGTGGCCAGCCAGGTGATTACCCACACACGCGTGATCGGCATCCCGCGCTGGATCGAAGCGGACGCGTTATCGGCCTTAATGCTGGTGCTTGTGAGCTTCGTGTGCGCGATGGCCGCGCTTTTTGCGGGAGACTACATGCGCCACGACCGAGGCCAAACCCGCCGCGCGTGGTGGTTCTATTGCGATTCCAACCTATTCGCGTTTGCCCTCATCGCCACGCCTGCGATGGCGGATCCCAATCTTGTGTGGGTCGGGGTAGAGCTGATCACGCTTTTTGCGATTCTTCTCGTAGCCTTCGATAGAACAGCGAGCGCTCTTGAGGCCGCATGGAAATACTCGATACTCACGATGATCGGGGCTCCCATCTCGCTGCTCGGATTCCTTGTACTGTTTTGGGCGTATCGAAGCACGGGAGCGCATGCGCCGGAGACGTGGCTGGCCCTCAGCGCGCAAGCTACCTCCATGCCGCCGGCACTGTTGCGATTGGCATTTCTGCTCGTTTTTGTCGGCTTTGGCGCAAAAGTCGGGTTGGCTCCGATGCACACGTGGCTACCGGATGCCCACAGCCAGGCGCCTTCTCCGGCATGTGCAGTCCTGTCGGGAGTGAAAACGTCGGTTCCTCTCTATGCGATCCTGAGGCTTCTGTCGATTCTGCTGGCGTCGCCCACGGCTAGGATGGGCCGTTGGATGGTCGTGATCGGATTGATGTCGGTCGCGATTGCGGCTTTCCTGTTGCTGCAAGTCCGCGAGTATAAGCGGATGTTTGCATATTCGACCGTGGAGCACATGGGCATTATTCTCACTGCCGCAGGTTTGGCGACACGTGCGTCCGACTTCGGAGCAGTCTCGCAAATGCTCAATCATTCGATCACGAAATCGCTTTGTTTTTATGTCGCTGGCACCGTGCTGATCACGCTTGAGACGCGAGAGATCAAGTCGATTCGGGGACTCTTGCGGGTTTCTCCATTCATGGGAGCGACGCTCTTGTTATGCGCACTGGCCATTGCCGGAGCGCCGCCATTCCCGATTTTCTTGAGCGAGTATTCGATCCTCTCGGCGGGAGTGAGGGGAGGACACGGGGTTGTGGTGGCCATTCTGGCGGCGTTAATCGTTCTGGCTTTCGTCGGGATCATGCTGCAGGTGAACCGCATTTCCTTCGGAGAGCCGGAACTGCGACTCGAACATGCGCCAACTGTGCCGGTCACTTGTCGGATAGCGGTGATTGTTGCAGCTCTTCCGGTAGTCGTGTTTGGCGTGTACATCCCTGGCCCGATACATTCACTACTCCAACTCGCGGCGCAGCAGCTCGGAGGTCGCTGATATGGGCACGACGCGGATGCGGGTGCCTCCTGCCGAAATTGTGGATCTGGAGAAACTCGTCATCGACGTGCAAGAAACGTTTCGTTGCAGGGTCTCGGACGTCGCCAATGGCTCGGTGCTATCGATTGCGTTCGAGGATTTACCGTCCTTGCCGGCGCTTTGCCGGTTCTTGTTTTGGGAAGCGAAATGTTCGTTCGGCGGGCTCATCGTGGAGGAACGCGTTCAACATTGGGAGCTACGCTACGCATTTCTGGCGCCGTACCGAGGCTGGATCGAGGTTCTCGTTCGACTGCCTTTGGGAACGATGTCCGTCCCGAGCATCAGTGCTGACGTTCACGGCGCCGATTGGCACGAGCGCGAAGCGGAAGATCTCTTCGGGCTTCAATTCGAGAAACACCCCCGTTTGGGCGACTTCATTCTGCATGACCAGTTTTGGGGCGAGGGGCTGGCCCCATTTCGAAAGAATTTCGACATGACGCAAGTGCACGCGAACGGCGATCACAATGTGGACTGGCGGCCTCTGTTGGTCGTCCGTGACCCCGGCGCATTTGCAATGCCCGTTGGACCCGTCTACGAGGGCGGGATCGGGGAATCGGTCCACTTCATGCTGGAAACCGTCGGGGAAGATGTGTTGCGCGCTGTTCCGCGGCTGTTTTTTAATTTTCGCGGAATCGAAAAAATCGCCGAGGGTAAGACGTTCGATCAGACATTGCTCCTGGCCGAACGGTTTGCGGCGAAGTCGTCCTTCGCACACTCCCTAGCATTCTGCAATGCGGTCGAGAGAATTTGCGGAGCGAGTGTCCCTCCGCGTGCCATGCAATTTCGTGTCGTCCTTTGTGAACTGGAGCGTCTACGACATCATGCCGGCGCCATCACGGGTATTTGCGAATCCACTGCTCTGACAGTCTCTGCAGCACACGCTGCCATTATTGAAGAGCGGCTCCTGCGCACTTCCTGTCGCTTCACTGGGCATCGCTACCTCTTTGGCCTGAACACAGCGGGAGGTCTGCATCGGGACTTCACCGAGCAGGAATGCCAGGGGTTGCTAGGTTCGGTCAATGCGGCAACCGAGCAGCTAGGGATATTAGAAGACCGTCTTTCTTTTACGAGCAGCTTCCTAGATCGATTGGAGGAAGCGGGAATAATAGAGCCGCAAAGCGCGCGCGACTTGAACCTCGTTGGACCCGTTGGACGGGCTTCCGGGCTCGGACACGATTTGCGGAAAGAATCTCCGTACGGGTTATACGATCAATACGAGTTCGAAGTCCCTCGCGAAAACCAAGGCGACGGTTACGCGAGGCTTCGAGTCCTATTTCAGGAGGCATACCAGTCGGCTCTGCTGATCCAACAAGTACTTTCCTCGTTGGAAGGTGGGCCTGTTCGTGAGCTGTGCAATCCGAAGCATGCCGGAGCCGCAATCGGGTGGGTTGAGGCTCCGATCGGAGCGGCGCTCCACTGGCTCAGGCTCGATGAAGCCGGGCTGGTGGAGCGTTACCGCGTTATTACGCCGTCCTTCAACAATTGGATGGGCTTTCACGCGGCGGTCGAAAACTTCGCGTTCCAGGATTTTCCGATCATTCTGGCGACGTTCGCGCTTTCGGCGACCGAGTGTGATCGTTAAGGGGAGAGTGGAATGAGCTTCTGGTTCTGGAACGGACTGCGTCGAGGCATCCAGACAACTCGTTATCCGAAGAGCCCGGAATCCGATCCCGGGGTTTCTCCCGGCAGACCGCTGACGACATCCTTCGCATCCTCCGAGGCAGCGGAACTAGCCGCCGCTCAATGTCCCGTAGGAGCCATCGTCGGTCGCAATGAACTTGCGCAGGTCGAGTTGAGACGCTGCATTCACTGCCAACGCTGCCACCTGGACGCCCGTTTCCCGCTTGAATGGAAAGACGACTACGAATGGACGACACAGCCGGCCGGGAATCAAGGCTATGAAGCTCTGCCGAGCGCATATCGGCGCTCGCTCCACGTGATGGTTGTCGACGCCGGCGACTGCGGGGCCTGCCTGCACGAGGTCAAGCAACTGAACAATCCCCTCTACAACGTGCACCGTCTCGGGATCTTTTTTACACCCACACCGCGAGCGGCGGATGTATTGCTGGTGGTGGGGCCGGTGAGTGAAAACATGAGGGTGCCTCTACATAAGACGTATGCGGCGATGCCCGACCCAAAACGGATATTGGCTGTAGGCGCGTGCGCTATCAGCGGAGGAGTTTTTGGCAGTGGCATGATGTCGGCGGGAGGAGTCGGTACGGTGCTGCCTGTCGATCTGGAAGTTCCAGGGGACCCACCTCCGCCCCTGGCCATACTGCACGGCTTGCTGGCGATCACGGGGAGGAAGGGTTTGGCAAACGCAGAGGTGAGCGGCTAGGGAGAAGTTCAACGTGTTCGAGATGGTTCGAGGATCGGTGGTTCTGTTTTTCGCTTTCTGCGGCTGCGGAATTGTGTTGTCCGCCGTCACACGGGAGCGAGGACCGCTTCGAGTGATCGCGATCATCGGCACGGTTTGTTCCTTGCTGATGATGCTGGCAGCGGCGCTCGTGTTGATAGGCAGTCAAGGTCCTGAGTTGCGGTTGTGGAGTTTGCAGGGGTTCGGGGCACTTTCGCTGCGGCTCGACACCTTGTCAGCGATCTTCATCTTTATCGCGGGTCTCGTATATCTCCCGGCGTCTCTCTTCGTGAGCCGGTATCTGGGCGCGCTCTTCCAAGGCCGTTACCCGGCTGGGCGATTCGGAGTCTTGCATTTTGCTCTGATGGGTTCTGTAGTGCTCATCTTGAGCGCCAACGACGCGTACTCCTTTCTGATCAGTTGGGAGTGTATGTCGATCCTTTGCTATTTCTTGGTGAACTACGAACAAGGCGAAGGGACGGATTCGCGAGCCGGGTACATCATGCTGGCCATGAGCGAGGCGGGCTTTCTTTGCATTGTGCTCGCGTTCTTGATAGCCGGAAGGAACGCATCGGACTTTTCTTTTCCTGCTCTCGCCGCAGAAGCCGTCCACCTCACCCACGGTGCTGTGTGGGGAGTCTTCTTGTTAGGGTTCTTGGGATTCGGTGTGAAGGCGGGGCTGGTGCCGGTCAATTTCTGGCTCCCTCGATGCTACACCGCCGCGCCGCCTGCTTTCGTTCCGGTTCTCGCTGGGGTGACGCTCAATTTGGGTTTCTACGGAATCTTGCGCCTGAATGCGGACCTCGTGCCGGGCCATGGTTGGGGACCGGGCCTGGTTGCTCTCACGACCGGAAGCATTACCGCCCTGGTGGGCATCTTGTACGCCACGACCGAAGACGATATGAAGACGATGCTGGCGCACAGCTCGATCGAGAACGCGGGCATTATCGTGGCTGGTATCGGGGCGTCGATGGTGTTCCGCAATTCGGGATTCGCCGTTCCGGCGGCGATCGCGTTAACGGCGGCTCTATATCACACAGCCAACCACTCCGTTTACAAGACATTATTATTCCAGGCGGCGGGTGAGATTGAAGCCGCGACCGGAACGAGGCAAATGGATCGTCTGGGCGGACTTGCACGCTTTGCACCTGGGTTGTCGGCTGTATTCCTCGTGGCCTGCCTCGCCATCTCTGCTGTGCCGCCCTTCAACGGCTTCGTCAGTGAATGGTTGACGCTCCAATCTCTGCTGCGAAGTGCCGTATTGGCATCGTCCGTCGTCAAGATACTCTTCGCGCTTTGCGGCGCGATGCTCGCGTTGACTGCTGCTCTTGCCGTGACGTGTTTTGTCAAAACGTACGCGATGAGCTTCCTGGGAATCAAACGCGGATCGTGGGAACCGCGCGCGATTGGCCCGTTTGGGAGGGCACACTTCGCGTCGGTGTATTTGGCCGTTGTGTGTCTGCTCCTGGGAATCCTGCCGACGTTTGTTGTGCCCGTGCTGAGCCGTGCTGTGGAACCGGTCACGGGCGCCAGCGCGACGGCGACTCTCATACCGCCGTTTTTCACCGCCAACAACTCGAACCAGCAGTTGCCTCCCGCATTCTTGGAAGACTTCCATAATTTGGGGGCGCAGACGGGCGCGAAGATCGTGCCGGGCCGCGGCTTGGTGGTGCTGGTGCGCGGTTCGGAGCAGAACCCAGTCGTGTTCGCAATGTCTCCTTCCTACAGCATCGTGGCGCTGGCCATTCTCTTTTTCCTGACTTGGTTCATCGTGACGCGTTGCACACGCCGTCGGAGTGTGGTCCGCAAGGAGCTCTGGGCAGGAGGAATCCCGCGGCTGTTGCCCGAAATGAGTTACACGGCAACGGGGTTTTCGAATCCTGTGCGGGTCGTATTTCAGGCCGTGTTTCGTCCCAACATTGTGGAGGATACGCGCCAGACCGTGAGCGTTCATTTTCGCACCGCGATCCATCGGCGGCGAGACGACACACATCTGGTTGATCGCCTGTTCTTCCACCCGGTGGGCGACGCAGTTGTGTGGTTCGCCAAATTGCTCGCGGGCATGCATCACGGCCGGCTCAACGCCTACGTGTCGTACATCCTCGGGTTTCTTTTGCTGATCCTTCTACTCTATCGGCTGTCCTAACAGGTCCCGGCGCATGCATCGAAGAGAACGGCAGGCCAGCTCCAGATTTCTGTGCCACCATTCCGGGCGTTTAGTTTTCCGACGTATACTCTCGCTGCGCGATTGACATTATGTGGGGGAGAAGTATCATAGCGTTAGGGCCAAGGAGTTCGGCCTTAACCGCTGTCCCTCATAAGCCGGGACAGATGATGACTCCTGACAAGGGATTCTTGTCGCGGAGTCATGTCCCCGGCAACGATTCCCCTAGTAGAAACGCAAACGAGCTAGCTTGGCCTCCTGACACGGCCGTAAGCATCGATGGCTGTGCGGGATACGGACGAGGGTCCGGTCGGGGCTCGAAGGGGTTGAGCGTGGGCATCATGGGTCCACAGGCTGAATTCGACAGCCACTCCCAATGGTCGACCGAGAGTTCTCTTGAAGAGAGCCTCCGGTTTGGGGAGTGCCTCGTATGTTCCAACCTGATCGAGTCGGAGCGTCGGGAGATAGAGTTTTTCTTATGGGACGGCATGAATTCCCCTCACGTGCTCAGTGAGTTTCTTGAGAGCGGAGGCTTCTGTCCGCGGCACTTCTGGATGGCCGAGCGTGTGGAAGAGGACGGCTGGCCCGCCGGTGGAGTCGGCATCGCGACACTTTGCGAACGTCTGGTCGAGCGTGCGATTAGGAAGCTGCCACGCGACGCGGAGTTGACCCGCCGCGAGACGACGGGCCCGTTTCGACTCAGACGAGAGACCACTGTTCCGCAGTCAGGCTTGGAATGTATCTTCTGCCGCCAACGGAATGAACGCGAGCGGTCGATCCTCGACGCGTTGCAATATCTGAAGAACAAGGCCGCCTGGTCACGGCGCATCGCGCAGTCACCTCCGTGTATGCATCACGCGTTGATGGCGCTCCGGATTTGGCGAGATCCGGCGGACAAACTGGAGCTGTGCTCTGGGCTTGGCATGCGGCTACAAGAGTTAGAGGCTGACTTGAAGGAGTTTGTTCGAAAGCACGATTGGAATCATCGCGACGAACCACTGGGGCGAGAGAAAGACGCCGTGCTACGTGCGATGCAGATCCTGACGGGACTGCAGAGGCAGTTCCCGCTTCGAAAAATTGGCGCGGAGGGAGGCGGAAGCAATGACACCCGACAGCGTTGATGTTGAAATGGCCGTGCTGGCCGCGATTTCGGCCGATCGGTACCTGCTGGAGAAAGTTCTCGATGAAGGATTCCACTCGCAGCTATTGCATTCCTCAACCGCGCGCCTGATCGCGGAGGTTCTTTCCGCTCTTCGGGAACAGAGCCTGAATGCGGTCGATGCCTTGATTGTGAAGTCCAAGCTGGAGGACCGCGGACAGTTTTCACCGCAGGTAAAGGACTATTGGGAGACGATGGGCCGTGTGCGGCCACCAAAACTCGACCAGTTGCTTTCCTACCTCGACCTCTTGAAGGACCGCCAAGCCCGAGAAAGATTACTGAAGCTCGGCACGTCTCTCGAGTCGTATGCGAAGGAGCGCCAGCCGGGCCAAGGTCCCCTGTCGGATTTCGCGGCAGGAGCAGTCCAGGAGCTCCTGGATATTCAGCGACAACGAATGCGAAGGCAGCTCCGTCCCGTGGTTGACCAGATCCGGGCGATTGTTGCCGAATCAAAGGAACGACCCAAGGGCAAAAAGATTCTCCTCGGGCATTCGCTTGCTCCGTTTGACCGGTTGACGCGGCTACTGTCTGGATTTCGTCCTGGTTTCTACTACGGGTTGGCAGGTGCGCCACGACGCGGCAAGACGAATTTCGGTCTTCACCTCGCCAGTCATATCGCCAGGAACCATCACATTCCGGTTCTCTTCTATTCCTGGGAGCAGACCAGGCGTGTGCTGAGTGCGCGGTTACTGGCGAAGGAATCCGGAATCAATCCCACGACGATGCTGACAGAGGACATTGAGGGACTCCATGGCGGCCTCGACCGCCTGGCAAAGGGGCTAAGCGGCGTCCATCAGTTTGATCGCGAAGTGTACATACTGGAAGGGTCGCGGAAGGACACGATTGACCGCATCCGTGCCACCGCTTACAACTTGATGCACGATTTTCGCACCGAGTCGATCGCGATCTTCCTAGACTACCTTCAGAAGATCCCCTTGGCGCATCCTCCGGCCGATGCGCGCGCCCGCATCGACGAAATCTCAACGGGAATTGCCGATCTGAGTCTCGAATTGAACTGTCCGGTGCTGGCGATTTCGTCCATCGACAAAGAAGGATGCCGGCTGGATGAGGATCCGGGGCCCGACGCGGAACTCGACGAGCTGCTCACGCGTGCCCGGCCCACCATGCACAATTGCACCGGCAGCGGGGATATCGAATACGATCTCGACGTCGCCATGATTCTGTCGAAGGACTGGGCTGCAACACTGGAGTTCGCCGATTTGTTGAAGACACGCTTCGCGCCCGACGGACCGGGTATTCCGCAGGTTGACATCCTGAATCTCAACATCGACAAGAACCGGGATGCGCCCGACGAAGCCACCCAGGCAGTCCAATATGCGTTCTTTGTCCGTGAGAATAAGTTCATAGAGCTCGATTTCCGACCCGAAGGAGAATCACGCGGGGATTTTCGCGGTTTTGCGCGAGCGCAGGAGATCTTCGATTTTCTCGTGTCGCACGGCGACATCGCGGCGCGGACTGCGGTTGGATCACGGTAGGGAAGCAATGGAAACGTCGGAGATAGCGTATTGGAACCTGGGAAGACGGAATATGAAAATCGTGATTGTTTCTGACATCCACGCAAACTACGACGCCCTGGAGTCGCTACCGGAACGCTACGACGAATTGTGGGTTTTGGGCGACCTAGTGAACTATGGCCCGGAGCCGAAGCAGGTAGTGGGCCACGTGAAGGAAAAGGCCACGCTCGTTATTCGCGGCAATCACGATCAGGCGATCGGCTACGGCGACGACCCTCGGTGTTCTGCCCAGTTTCGGGAGATGGCGGAAGCAACCCGCCAATTCTCTGACTCGGTGGTGACCGCCGAACAGAAAGTGTACCTTCGTTCGCTACCGTTGCGCGTGGAGGCCGTACGAGGAGGAACTCGGTTTTTTCTGTGCCACGCAACGCCATCCGATCCCCTTTACGAGTATCGGACGGCCGAGTCCGATCAATGGTCGGTCGACTGCGGCAAGCTTGGTGCCGATGTGATTCTGGTAGGCCATACGCATACACCTTTCATTCGTTCTGTTGCTGGAAAGACCCTGGTAAATCCGGGTAGCCTGGGGCAACCGAAAACTGGGACGCCCGAGGCTTGCTATGCGGTATGGGAAGACGGGCAAATGAATCTGCGGCGATGCTCCTATCCTATCGACACAACCGTCGAAAAAATCCGATTGATGCCGGTCGGCAAGAATGTGCAGGAGAAACTCATCCGCGTGTTGAGATCAGGGGGACTGCCCCCGGAGTGAGAAAAGCCATGTCGAGGATCGTGAGCTTAGACGCTTTGGAAATTTTGGATTCTCGCGGGAATCCTACCATCGAGGTGGTGGTGTCGCTTGAAAGCGGAACGAGAGGCGTCGCCAAGGTTCCTTCTGGGGCATCCACCGGAAAGAACGAAGCAGTCGAACTGCGCGACGGCGATTCGAAGCGCTATGGCGGCAAAGGCGTGCGCAAGGCTGTCGAGAATGTGCTGGGTCGTATTCAGCCGGCGGTCATCGGCATGGATGCTGCTGAACAAGAGGTCCTGGACGAGAGGCTCATCGAGCTCGATGGAACACCGAGCAAAGCCAACCTCGGCGCGAACGCGATCCTCGGTGTATCGATCGCCGCGGCAAGAGCCGCAGCGTCGGAGCGCAATGAACCGCTGTATCGATATCTGGCTCCGCGTGATTCCTATGTTCTTCCTGTGCCCATGTTCAATGTTCTCAATGGCGGCAGGCACGCTGACAACAACGTGGACTTCCAGGAGTTCATGATCACTCCGGTCGGAGCGGCGACTTTTGCAGAGGCCCTCCAGTCGGCTGCGGAGACGTTCCATGCACTGAAGGAGATCCTGCAGAAGAAGGGCTACGAAACGAGCGTGGGAGATGAGGGTGGCTTCGCGCCTCGCTTGCGATCGAACGCAGAAGCGATGGAACTCTTGGGGAGGCCATCCACAAAGCCGGATACCG
>Ga0210383_10005879_pt1 | contig 10743 bp, 7 predicted proteins | sample IncBWC14OmetaG_FD_160072 | JGI IMG/M metagenome (GOLD analysis project Ga0210383, IMG submission 160072) | Forest soil microbial communities from Barre Woods Harvard Forest LTER site, Petersham, Massachusetts, United States - Inc-BW-C-14-O ...
CTCTGGTCTCCACGAATCTGGCTTATGCCCTGGTTCGGCAAAAGGGATGCCGTGTCCTGTTAATTGACGCGGATCTGCGCTCCCCGCGGGTTCATACCGTCCTGGGGGCGCCCGCCAATCCGGGACTGGCCGACTATTTACAAAAATCCGCGACGGAATTTGAAATCACGCAACGCAGCCGTGAGGAAGGGCTCTGCCTGATTCCCGCGGGTACTCACGTTACGCATCCTTCCGAATTAATTTCCAGCGATCGCATGAAGGATTTTCTGGATGGGATGCGGACTGCGTTTGACTGGATTATTATCGATTCGCCGCCGGCGCTGCCTGTGGCCGATGCCAGCGTGCTGGGCGGGATGGCGGATGGAGTCCTCTTCGTGGTGCGTGCCAATTCCACGCCCTCCGAAGCGTCTCAAAAAGCCTGCAAAGAATTGCGGGATGCTCATATCATCGGCGTGGTCCTCAACACCGCGGAAGAAACTTCCGAATATAATTCTTATTATTCGAGCAGCGCCTATACCGGCCTGCCGGCCGGCGCGAAAAAAAAGTAGCGGTCCAGGCCTTGGTCACGGAGCGTCGCGTGCAGCCTGCTGCACCGTTGCGGTCCCGTTTGTGCCTTAATTCGCGTGCCTGAAAAGCTCGGATTTAGTGAGCTCACTGCCCCTCAATTTAAAGCCTTTCCCGCAGGTGAGGGTAAACTTCTTCCACCTTAGAAGATATTTGGAACAATTGGGTAGTGCCTTTCTCTCAATTACGGATTTGCCAGGGAATTGGGCCGCCGGGGCGGCCTCATTGAGCCCTCTAAGACCTGGTAATGTATAGAGCACATGGGACTTAACAGAAGGTTCCGGAACCATTAGGAATCTGCGGCGGTGCCCGGCGCTGGCAGATGGATTGCAACGTTTTACATGTGTCGGTGTATGGATTGGGGCCTTAATGGCGGTAGCCTACATGGACCCTGGCCCAAACTGAAAGATTGGCTTCCTCTTAGATTCTATCTCCAGCTTGACTTTCTTTAGCCCACTACCCTGAACGGATTGCATTGAATCGCAATCGCCCGAATTCGTCCATAGGAAAGACGTGAAGGTGTTTTCGCCATGTTCCTGAATCTCCCAAAACGAATTCAAAACAAGGTGCGCGGGTTCCTCTTGGCAAAGGGGCCGGAGAGCATTAAGCGATTGATATGGAACGCGGAATTCGGCAAAGGGCGCTGGGACAATCTCGACGAGACTCACGGGGATTGTTTATATCCCTATCTCGAGCAATACGTGAATGGCGGGAGCCTTCTGGATCTCGGTTGCGGAACAGGGAATACCGGGCACGAATTAGCCGCGCATGCCTATCACGACTACACCGGCGTCGACATTTCCGATGTGGCCATCGAAAAAGCGAGAAAGAAATCGGGAGTAGAGGGCCGGTCGGGCAAGAACCGCTACTCTGTGTGCGACATTTCGAACTACGAGCCGACGCGGCAATATGACGTCATCCTGTTTCGCGATTCCATTTACTACATTGGCGGTCCGAAGCTGCAGGGGACGCTGGAACGGTACTCGAAATTCCTGAATCACGGTGGCGTCTTCATCGTCAGGCTGTGGTCCGGGAAGGGCTCCTACGCATCCATGGTGGATTTTCTGGAAGCCAATTTCGAGATCGTGGATAAGAGCGTTTTTGGACCCTCCGAAACGGTGGTGCTGGTCTTCCGGCAGGTGGGAGCCTTTTCTGAAATGGATAATAACGTGAAGCTCCAGATGCTGAAGCTGCTTTCGTATTGCCGTGCCAACGAATGGGCGGGGTATGACCCGTACGACGCGCTGAACAGCAACCTTTTTTCATCGCTGCCATTCCTCAATTCGCGGTGGCCCCGGCTGATCCTCACGCAGGGATTGAAGCGCAGCCCTGTCAACGTGCGTGGCCTGCTTGGCGTACCCAAGACGCAAAATCCGAAAGCCCTGGGCCTTTTCTTATCCGCCTTCACGAAGTTTTCGGAAACCGACGTGCCCGATCGCAATCAGCTGATCCATGAAATGATCGAGCGGTTGCAGGGTTTGCGCTCGAGGGGTATTGATTATTCCTGCTGGGGTTACAGCTTTCCGTGGCAAATGCGCAAAGGTGTTGTGCCGGCTGGGACTCCAAACCTGGTCTGCACCACGTTTGTGGCTAACGCGCTTCTCGATGCTTACGATTTGACGGGGGACGCGCGCTGCCTATCCATGGCCACGAGCGCGGCCGAATATATTTTGAATGAACTGTACTGGTCGGAAGGCGACACGCAGAGCTTCAGCTATCCGCTTCCAGGATTGCGGATCCAGGTCTACAACGCCAATTTTCTGGCGGCGTCACTGCTTTGCCGGGTCGGAAGACTCACGGGCGAGGAAAAATTCATGGGCCCCGCGCTCGCCGCAACCCGTTGCGCGGTGGCGAGGCAAAAGCGGGACGGTTCCTGGGAATATGGCGGCGGACCCAAGCAACGATGGATCGATAATTTTCACACTGGTTTCAATCTCGGCGCCTTGCGCGCGATCGGCTTCTACGCGCAAACGAGTGAGTTTGACGATTCGCTGCGGCGCGGCTTCCAGTTCTATCGCGCCCACTTCATCCGCGAAGACGGCGCTGCCAAGTATTTTCATAACCGGACCTACCCGATCGACGCTCACGCTGTGGCGCAAAGCGTGATTACGCTCACCGAATTTCAGGATATGGATCCCACCAGCCTGCCCATCGCCGACAAGGTAATCGAGTGGGCCATGAATCACATGTGGGATCAGCGTGGTTTCTTCTACTACCGTGTCTTGCGGGCCGCCACCATTCGCACTTCGTACATGCGCTGGACGCAGGCGTGGATGTTGCTCGCGCTGGCTACCAGACTAGCCGAGTCCAACAGGGCCGCGGCTCGTGCGCTGAACGGAGAATCGCCCGCTCTGGTCTCAAACCTCTCCGGCGGACCTGGCCATGATTGAGTGCGTCTTTACGCTGGACTACGAGATCTACGGCAACGGAACCGGGGCGTTGAATGAATTGGTGTATGAGCCGACGGAAAATCTGCTGCGCGTATTTGAGAAGTGGGACGCGCGCTTCGTGAACTATGTGGAAGTGTCCGAATTCGAGATGATCGAAGCGGCTGGGACGGACGCTGCCATTCGCATGGTGAAGCAGCAAGTCAAGGAAATGCATCAGCGCGGTTATGAGATCGCCCTGCACCTGCATCCGCAGTGGTATAACGCCCGGTTCGCGCATGGACAGTGGGAGCTGGACTACACGGAATACAACCTGTGCACTTTGCCGCAGCCCCGGATTGCGGAAATTGTGGACCGCTCCGTGAATTATCTGTGCGACATGGTGGACGATCGAAAGTTCAGCCCGATTTCCTTTCGGGCGGGCAATTGGCTGTTTCAACCGACCGAAAACGCCGCGCGGGAATTGTCCCGCAGGGGCCTGAGGATCGACTCCTCCGTATTCAAAGGCGGCTTACAGAGAAACCATGAATTGGATTACCGCCCGGCCATGAAGAACGGTTACTACTGGCCCTTCAGCTCGGACGTAAATGTGCCCGACCCCCTGGGCCAGTGGCTGGAACTGCCCATCTATGCCGAGATGGTGCGGCCGTGGAAGATGGCTACATCCAAGCGAATGGGAATGGGCGGCAACGTGAAGGGTTCCGGTGGGAGCTTCGGAAAGAAAGTGAATCGCGCCCTTGATTTCCTGAGGCTCGGCTATCCGTTGAAATTTGATTTTTGCCGTATGACCCTCGCAGAGCTGACCTCCATGATGGACCGAGTGATTGCGCTGGATCGTCGCGATCCCGATACGCGCAAGCCCATTGTGGCCATCGGACATTCCAAGGACTTGAACGACCTTCAGACCGTCGACGCATTTCTGGCTTTTTTGCGCGAGAAGAAGATACCCGTGGTCACGTTTGAGAATTTGTTCGCACACGTCCCTGAATTTATCCACTCGAACTAAAGGCTTCCGTGAAATGTTGAGCGAATCACAACAATTAGCCACGTTGCCGCGCGGCAGTGAGGACTCTCAGGCGCTCACTTACGTCCTGATCACTCCGGCGCGCAATGAAGCTGAGTTTCTGGAGCAGACCATACAGGCCGTTGTGAAGCAGACGCAATTGCCCTTGAAGTGGGTCATCGTCAGCGACGGTTCCACGGATGGCACGGATGAAATCGTGAGCCGCTATGCTGCGATCCACGACTGGATCGAGCTGGTGCGCATGCCCGAGCGCAAGGAACGCAATTTTGCCGGAAAAGTCGGCGCCATCAACGCCGGACGCGCCCGAGTCGCCGATTTGGATTACGACGTAATGGGCAGCCTGGATGCGGATATCACGATTGATGAAGACTATTTTCGCTTTCTCTTAAGCAAATTCGTGGAGAATCCGCGCTTGGGCGTCGCCGGAACGCCGTTCCGCGAGGGGGCGAAGCAATACGATTACCGCTTCACCAGCACGGAGCATGTTTCCGGCGCTTGCCAGTTATTCCGGAAAGAGTGTTTTGCCAATATCGGCGGATACAAAGCCATCAAGGCCGGCGGGATCGACACGATTGCGGTCGTAACAGCGCGCATGAAGGGCTGGGAAACGCGGTCGTTTCTGGAAAAGTATTGCGCGCACCATCGCGCGATGGGCTCGGCCAACCATCAAGGTTTCATGCCCGTATTCAAAACCGGAATGCAGGACTACACGCATGGAATCGATCCCGTGTGGATGGTCTTTCGGAGCCTTTACCAGATGACGCGCCGCCCAATCCTGGTGAGCGGCAGCATTTGCCTCGCCGGATACCTCTGGGCCATGGCGAGCCGCAAGGAAATAGAAGTTTCCCGCGAGTTCATTCAGTTCAGGAAAATAGAGCACCGGCACCGTCTGCACCAGTTCTTCAAGGGCCTACTACCTTGGTAAATAGTTCCATCGAATCCGTGCCCGACACGGCCATTTCCGGTTCCGTTCCAACACGGAAAGAAGCGGCGATTTCATCGGGCCGAATCATTGTGAATGCCGACGACTGGGGGCGCAACGAGGAAACCACCCAGCGGACACTCGAGTGCGTTCAGTGCGGAGCGGTCTCCTCGGTGAGCGCCATGGTTTTTACCGAGGATTCAGAGCGCGCCGCGGCGCTGGCACGCGAGCACGGAGTCGATGCCGGCCTGCATTTGAATTTCACGAGCCCGTTCCTTTCGGCGAACTGCCCCACTCGGCTGCTGGAACATCAGCGCGCGGTGGCCCGGTACCTGACCCGAAACCCTTCCTCTCGCGGAGTTTATAATCCCTGGCTCGTACGCTCCTTTGAATACGTGGTGGCGGCGCAGATTGAAGAATACGTTCGTCTGTATGGCGCGGCGCCGGAACGCCTGGATGGGCATCACCACATGCATCTCTCTGCCAATGTGCTGGTGGGGGGGCTTCTGCCGCACGGAACCATCGTGAGGCGGCACTTCTCCTACGAATCTCGCGAAAAGCCTTTGCGCCATCGCATTTTCCGCAAAGGTACGGATGCCTTGTTGAAAGACCACTTTCACCTGGCCGATTACTTTTTCCCACTGATCCCTCTCGAACCAGCGGCGCGCCTGCGAGAGATTTTTCAACTTGGCAGCCGAGCTGTTGTAGAAGTAGAAACGCATCCAGTCAATCCCGGCGAATATCGGTTTCTGGCGGGCGGCGAGATTTTCCGTTTGGCGGGAGATTCACCCATCGCCCGCGGTTACGAAATACCGAAGCGCAATTCAATCCCATGAACAACGAAACCAAACATATCGGTGTATGCGTCTGCACTTACAAACGCCCGGAACTGCTTAAGCGCTTGCTCGGTGAACTCGCCAATCAGGAAACGGGCGGGTTGTTCACCTATTCGGTGGTGGTCGTCGATAACGATAAGCTGCGATCCGCCGAAGCTGTCGTTACGCAATTCGCCGCCACTTGGGGCTTCCCGGTCACCTACTTCGTGGAACCGGTGCAGAACATTTGCATGGCCCGCAACAGGGCCATCGAGAATGCCGCCGGCGATTCCATCGTCTTTATCGATGACGATGAATTTCCGGACAAGCAATGGCTGCTTATGCTGCACAAGGCTGCCAATCGAGACGATGTCGACGGCGTCCTTGGTCCTGTGAAAAGCCACTTCGATCAAAAGCCACCCAGCTGGGTCATCGACTGCAAGTTCTTCGACCGGCCGGGCCATCCCACAGGATTTGTGATTTGGTGGACTGAAGGCCGCACCGGCAACGTGTTACTGAAGAAGCGGCTGTTCACCGCCGGGGAGCCCCCCTTCGACCCGGCGTTTCACCGCGGAGGCGACACGGATTTTTTCAGGAGAATGCACCTGAAGGGCAGCGTTTTTATCTGGTGCGACGAGGCCATCGTGTACGAGGTGGTGCCTCCGTCGCGCTGGACGCGCGCTTTCATGCTCAACAGGGCGCTTTTGCGTGGATCGATTACGATCAAGAACCCGGATTTTGAAGTGCGCAGCGTCGGGAAGTCGCTGGTCGCCACGGCGGCGTACACAGTCATGCTGCCTTTTGCGTTTCTCATGGGGCAGGGCAAATTCATGGACCTCCTGGTCAGGCTCTGCGACCACCTGGGAAAAATCCTGGCCTTCGTGGGGATCAACCCGGTAAGAAGCCCATTTGTGACCGATTGATCTGAAATAATATTACTGACGAAAGAAAGGCCATCCCTACATGTCACCGCTTAGAGTTTGCGACAGGGAAATATTCGTTCACGGAAAGCTGCTGCGCATCGCCCGCATCCAGGGCGACAAATACAGATTTCTGGACAATCCGGAAGCCATGATCGAAGGTCTGCGGAAATGTGGAGAGCGCATCGACCTGTTCACCTTCATTCAGAGCCTGCGGGAAACCGAGCCGAAATATCGCTACCCGATGGAGTGGGACAACTTCGCCGCACTGCCCATCACCACCTTTGACGAATGGTGGACGAAGACAATCGGCTTCAAGGCCCGCAACAAAGCCAAGCAGGCTGAAAAAAAGGGCATCGTCCTTCGGGAATTGCCCTTCGATGACTCCCTCATTCAGGGAATCTGGGAAATCTACAACGAGTGCCCCATCCGTCAGGGAAGGCCCTTCAGCCACTACGGCGAGGACATCGAGACGGTGCGCCGGATCGAGTCACCGTTCCTCGATAGCAGCGTTTTCATCGGAGCGTTTCTCGAGGGCAAGATGGTCGGCTTCGTGAAACTGGTGATCGACGAAACGGGCACGCAGGCGGGACTGATGAACATTGTATCCATGGTCAGCCAGAGAGACAAGGCGCCCACCAATGCACTGATCGCCCATTCCGTGCGAGCCTGCGCCAGCCGCGGTATTCGTTATCTCGTCTATTCCAATTTTGCCTACGGAAAAAAAGAGCGCTCTTCGCTCAGCGATTTCAAGGAAAGCAGCGGGTTTCAGAGGATCGACGTGCCGCGATACTACGTGCCTTTGACGCTGATGGCGGAAGCCGCGCTGGGTATCGGATTGCACCGCGGCGTCGCGCAATTTGTTCCCGAGCCTGTCATGGAGCGGCTGCGCGAATTTCGGAAATCCTGGTACAGCCGCAAGTTCCAATCGGAAGCCAAAGTGGAAGTGGGCGCGTCGTCCTAAGTTTCGTGAACTATGTGGAACTGAGCAGGCGAGTGGCACAGGCTTCAGCCTGTGGATTTTAGTTCTTGCAAGGACCAAACCCCACAGGCTGAAGCCTGCGCCACTTATCACACGCAACGGACCGCGGGAAACACGGTAAGACAGCATCTCCTGGCGCCAAAGTAACGAAATCCGCTTAGAGGAAAATCATGCCTGGAATCGTAGGACTGATAACAAAAAAGCCCCGTGAATGGGCTGTACCGCAGTTGCAGCGGATGGTGAAGTCCATCTGCCACGAGTCTTTTTACAACACGGGGACATGGATCGACGAATCCATGGGGATTTACGTCGGCTGGACCGTCCAAAAGAACTCCTTCGCCGACGGCATGCCTCTGCAAAACGAACAAAAAAGTGTCACGCTTATTTTTTCCGGAGAGGAATTCCCCGATCCAGCGGCCGTTCGCCAACTCAAAGAGCGCGGGCACTCGTTCGACTCTGACTCCCCTTCCTACCTGGTGCATATGTACGAGGAAGATCCCGCATTTCCAGCAGGCCTGAACGGGAGATTTCATGGATTGCTGATCGACCGCAACCGCGGCACGGCCACGCTGTTCAACGACCGCTACGGCATGCACCGGATTTATTACCACGAATCGAAGGAGGCTGTTTATTTCGCCGCCGAAGCCAAAGCCATCCTCGCGGTTCGTCCCGAGTTGAGAGAAATGGATCCGAAAGGCATGGCGGATTTCATTTCCGCCGGCTGCACGCTTGAGAACCGGTCCCTCTTCAAGGGCATCCAAGTTCTTCCAGCGGGTTCAAGCTGGAGCATTCACGAAGGCGTGGTTGCAAAGAAGGGCTTTTACTTCAATCCCAAGGAGTGGGAAGAGCAAAGCGTTCTGGACGCGGAGGCTTACTACCAGCAAGTCCGCGAAGTTTTCTCGCGAAACATCACCCGGTACTTCGTAAGCGACGAACAGGTCGGCCTCTCCACAACAGGCGGCCTCGATACGCGCATGATCATGGCCTGGTGGCAGGCAAAACCGGGGACCATTCCCTGCTATACGTTTCGCGGGATGTACAACGACTGCCAGGATGTGATCGTCGCCCGAAAAATCACTAAATTCTGCCAGCAGCCTCATGAGGAGATTCTGGTTGGAAAAGAATTCCTCTCCCGCTTTCCCGAACTTGCCGAGCGCAGCGTGTACCTGACAGACGGATGCGTGGAAGTGCTTCGTTCCCCCGTGCTCTACACGAATGAAATCGTCAGGAAAATCGCCCCCGTCAGGATGACAGGGAATTATGGAAGCGAAGTGCTGCGCCGCATGGTGGCGTTCCGCGCCTATGACGCTCCCAGAGGTTTGTTCAATCCGGCGTTAATGCCGCTGGTTCGAGAGACCCAGGCAAAGTATGCGGAACTTCGTAAAGGGCACCCGCTTTCCTTCATCGCCTTCGCGCAGGCGCCGTATCATCACTTCGGCCTTGCTTCGCTGGAACAGTCGCAGCTTTCTCCGCGCTCTCCGTTCCTCGACAATGAACTGGTGAAGACAGCCTTCCGCGCGCCGGATGCCACACTCGTGCGAGGCGATATCACGGCCGACCACGACGTTTGCCTGCGCCTGATCCGAGACGGAAACCCCGGCCTGGTGAAAATCCGCAGCGACCGCGGCATTGGCGGCCGCGACGGTATCATCGGCTCTCTTACCCGCGCCTACTTCGAAGTCACCTTCCGTGCGGAATACGAATACGACTACGGCATGCGCCAATGGGCATCCAAGATCGATCACATGCTTTCGCCGCTGCACCCGGAACGGCTCCTCCTCGGTCGCCACAAGTATTATCATTTCCGGACGTGGTATCGGGACACGCTCTCCAACTACATCCAGGAAATGCTGCTCGACTCACGAACGCTCTCCCGGCCGTTCGTGGAGCGCGCCGCGCTCGAATCCATGGTGAACGGCCATGTCAAGAAGGGCGAGAACCACACCGGTGCAATCCACAAGATTTTGAGTCTGGAATTGATTCACCGCCTCTTCCTTGACTCTTCGTCGAATGAGGCAGTCTCGTCCCGAAATTCTCTCGACGAAAGCTCCGAGACGGCGGCTGAATATAGCCCAGCACGCTAGTGTCGGGAATCCTCAGAAGACCTTTCACAGGAAATAAATGTACCCAGCTCTAGCAACTTTGCTCTTCACAGTTGGCATCCTCGGGCTCTTTCTGCTCGATCGGGATAAGACTGTCCAGACTTCCAAGGCCCTCTGGATTCCCGTGTTCTGGGTGATCATTGCAGGCTCGCGACCGGTCTCCAACTGGTTCGCGGGGGCGGCCCCTACAGGGCTGAAGAACGCCGACCAGTATCTGGACGGCAGCCCCACCGACCGCTATATCTTCACCGCCTTGCTGGCCGCGGGCTTATTGGTCCTGATTGCCAGAAGGATTCAAGTCGGAAAGCTCCTGCAGCGCAATCCCGCGATCTTTATTTTTTTCACCTACTGCCTGATCAGTGTTCTGTGGTCGGATCACACCGACGTTTCTTTCAAACGCTGGGCCAAAGCGCTGAGCGACCTGGTGATGGTTCTGATCGTCCTCACCGAAGTGGATCCCATTGCCGCGACGAAGCGGCTGCTGGCGCGCGTTGGGTTTGTGCTGGTGCCCTGGTCCATCCTGCTCATCAAGTATTACCCGGCCCTGGGACGCACCTACAACATTTGGACATGGGAGCCTTCCTATGTCGGCGTCACGGATCACAAGAATACGCTCGGCATGGTCTGCATGGTTCTCGCGATAGGATTTCTGTGGCGCTTTCTTCTGGCCTATCGAGATATTGAAGATCCTCGTCGCACCAAGCGTTTGATGGTCCACGGCACGCTCATCGCCATGGCGGTCTGGCTTTTCATGCAGGCGCATTCCACGACCGGGCAAGCGTGTTTCCTGCTGGCGGCCATTTTCCTGATCGCCACAAGTTTGAACTTCGTGGTGCGAAAACGCGCTCTCGTTCAGCTTCTAATTTTGGTGCTGGTAGCCGTTCCCGTCGCTACCTTGCTCCTGGGTGTCGGGGGAGACGTGCTTTCGGAAATGGGTAAGGACGCAACGCTCACGGGCCGCACGGAAATTTGGAAACTGGTTTTGAATATGGCCGGAAGCCCGATCTACGGGACCGGGTTTGAAAGC
>Ga0210383_10005880_pt1 | contig 10741 bp, 8 predicted proteins | sample IncBWC14OmetaG_FD_160072 | JGI IMG/M metagenome (GOLD analysis project Ga0210383, IMG submission 160072) | Forest soil microbial communities from Barre Woods Harvard Forest LTER site, Petersham, Massachusetts, United States - Inc-BW-C-14-O ...
CTGGGCGCCACCCTGGGCCTGGTCACACCGTCTGCCGCGGGGGCGCAGACGCGTAGTCAGCACGAGAAAGTCACGGTCGTCGCCAGCCACCTGAATAACCCGCGCGGGCTTTCGCCGGCCCCGGGCGGCGGGCTCTACCTGGCCGAGGCCGGGTCGGGCGGGAAGGTCTGCGTCAAGGGCGGCGAGCAGGGCACCACGTGCATCGGGCGGACTGGGTCGTTCGACCTGGTGACCAAGCACGGCGTCAAGCACCTGGTCACCGGGCTGATCTCCGGCTCCGGGCCGGGCGGCGTCGCGGCCGAGGGGCCGGTCTCGGTGTCGCGGGGCCCGTGGGGCACGCTGTACGGGCAGTTCGGGCTGAGCACCCACGAGGTTCCGCCCAAGGGCGCGATCCCCGCGGGGCTGCGGGCGGCGGCGCTGGCCGAGCTGGGCCGGCTGGTCCAGGTGACGCCTTATCACTCGATCAGGTCGCTGTCCGATGTCGGTGACCAGGACTGGACCTGGACGTCCACCCGGGTCCACCTGGCGCCCAAGGATTTCCCTGACGCCAATCCCAACGCCGTGCTCTACTCGCACGGGCACGTCTACGTGGTGGACGCGGGCGCTAACATCCTGGTCGACGTCCAGCGCAACGGCACGGCCAAGGTCCTGGCGTTCTTCGGGGTCCCGAAGGGATCGCAGAGCGATTCGGTGCCGACCTGCCTGACCCGCGGCCCGGACGGCGCGCTGTACGTCGGCGAGCTGCTCGGCGGTCAGTACGCGCCGGGCCACGCGCGCATCTGGCGGGTCGTTCCGGGGCACGCCCCGAGGGTGTGGGCCACGGGCCTGTCCACCGTGCAGGGTTGCGGCTTCGGCCGGGACGGCGCCTTCTACGCCACCGAGTTCCAGGTCGGCGGGCTGAATGAGGGCCCGACGGCCAATCCGGCCGGCGACGTGGTGCGCATCGACCGGTGGGGCCACCGCACCCACCTGGGGGTGGGCAAGCTGTTCTACCCGTCCGGTTTCGCGGCGGGATCCGATGGCGCCATCTACGTCTCGAACTGCAGCATCGCCCCGGCCAGCGGCATGGGCCCGAAGCTGTGCTCGGCCGGCGGCCAGGTGGTCAGGATCGGGTAAGCCGTTATCGTCCCGCCCGGCCGTCCGTCCCGGCCGGGCGGGAGACCCCGCTACCGGTGGGCGCCGACCAGGTCGGCGTGGATCCGGGCGGCCGGGGCGACGGTACCCGCCTCGTCGGTGAACGGGCCGTAGGGGGTGCCGTAGACGGGGGTGCCGGGTTCCTGGTGCCAGCTGTCGGCCAGCGACCCGGCGTCGACGGCGTCGTAGCCGATCGAGTCCAGGAACGCGGTCACCGCCGCCTTGGCCGGGGCGCTGTCGCCCGCGATGGGCAGGGCGCTGCGGTCCTGCGACCCGTGCGGGCGGACCAGCGAGGCCAGGTGCCTGAAGTAGATGTTGTTGAACACCTTGACCACCTGCGCGTCGGGCAGGTCGCGCTGCAGCAGGCCGCTGCTGGTCAGCGCGCCGGTGTCGAGCTCGTTGATGTGCCCGTCGCGCTGCGGGTAGTAGTTGCCGGTGTCCATGACCGGCTTGCCGGCCAGCGGCTTGACCGGCAGCTCGCCGAACGCCTTGACCGGGACGCTGACCAGGACCAGGTCGCCAGCCTCGGCGGCCTGCCCGGCGGTGCCGGCCGTGGCCAGCGAACCGAGTTCGGCGGCCAGCTCGGCCAGGGTCTCCGCGCCGCGGGAGTTGCTCACCACGACGTGATAACCGGCCGCCACGCTGAGCCGGGCCACGGTGCCGCCGATCATGCCGCTGCCGATGATGCCTACCGTTGTCATGACCCCGCCAACCCCGGATCCCGCGCCGGCATTCCGGCCACGGGATCCGGGGTTGTTTTGGATGGGTTAGGGACGAGAGTCGGGGCTCACGAGCTCGCCGAGGGACTCGCCGATGGCCTCGACCTCGCCGGCCGCGGTGATCTCGCTGGTCTGGAGGGCCGCGCCGGCCCGCGGGCGCAGGGTCAGGTAGCTGACCACCACGCCGGCCGCCATCAGGGCGATCGTGACCAGCAGGCCGGTGTGGTACCCGTCCAGGAACGCGTGCACGGGGTCGGCGCCGGACCGCAGCGCGGCGGCCCGGCGGGTGCTCAGCACGGCGCCGATGACCGTGATGCCGAGCAGCCCGGCGACCTCGCGCGAGGCGTTGAGCAGCGCGGAGGCGATGCCGGCGCGTCCGGCAGGCGTAGCGGCCATGACCGCGTTGGTGAGCGGCACGTTCATCAGCCCGGCACCCGCGCCGAACAGCATGAACCCGGGCAGCAGGGCGGGGTAGCTGACGTTCAGGCCCAGCCGGGCGAACAGGACCAGGCCGACCACCATGAGCAGCATCCCGGCCGCCACCGTGCGGTGCGCCCCGGCCCGGGCCTGCACGCGGGGCGCGATCATCGCGAACACCGCGACGCACAGCGCCATCGGCACGAAGGCCAGGCCGGCCTTGACCGGCGAGAACCCGAGGGTCTGCTGCAGGTACAGCGAGGTGAAGAAGTAGATGCCGAGGATGCCGAAGGCCCAGATCATCATCGTGCCGGTGCCGCCGCTGAACTCGCGGCTCCGGAACATGGTCAGGTCGACCATCGGGGTGGCGGAGCGGGACTCGATGGCCAGGAAGGCCGCGACGGCCACGGCCGCCAGCGCGAACGCGCCCAGGATGACCGGAGAGGTCCAGCCCCGGACGTTCCCCTCGATCAGCGCGTAGGTCAGGGCGAACAGGCTCACCGCGGAGGTGACCAGGCCGGGCAGGTCGAGCCGGCGGACCGCGGAGGACTCGCGGGATTCGCCCACGTTCCGCAGCGCGATGGCGAAGGTGATCACGCCGATCGGCACGTTGATCAGGAAGATCCAGCCCCACCGGAAGTGCTGGCTGATCAGGCCGCCGAGCACCGGGCCGGTGGCCAGGGCCAGCGCGCCGACCGCGGCCCAGACGCCGATGGCCATGGTGCGTTCCCGGACGTCGTGGAAGGTGGCCATGATGATGGCCAGCGTGGCCGGCATCAGCAGCGCCGCGCCGACGCCCTGGATGGCCCGGCTGGCGATGAGCACGTCACCGCTGCCCGCGAGCCCGGCGGCCAGCGAGGAGAGGGTGAAGACGGCCATGCCGACCAGGAACAGCCGGCGCCGTCCGTACACGTCGGCGAGCCGGCCCCCCACCAGCAGCAGCCCGGCCAGCGTGAGCAGGTAGCTGCTGACCACCCACTCCAGCCCGGCCACCGACAGGTGCAGGCTGCGCTGGATGGTCGGGATCGCCACGTTGACGATGTTGTTGTCGAGATAGGTCATGAAGGCGGCCAGGCTGACGGCCGCCAGCGCCCACCAGCGCCTGGAGTCCTGGCGCCCCGTCGCCGTATGCGCTGACACGGTACTCGCTGACACAGCGATGTCCTTTCCCCGATTGGTCATGTACGCAGTACCTGTATGACGTTCTTATACGCCGTACACGTACGTTGTAAATCCTGGCTCGTACGATGTACAGTTGTCAAGTGATTAATGAGAACCCGCGGTCAGAGGAGCCGGACGGCGAGCGGACGCGCCTCAGCAAGCGCGCCGTGGTCGACCGCGCGCTCAAGCTGGCCGACGCCGACGGGCTCGACACGCTGACCATCCGCAAGCTGGCCCAGGACCTGGGCGTCACCCCGATGGCGCTGTACTGGCACTTCCGCAGCAAGGACGACCTGCTCGAGGGCATGGCCGAGCAGATCTGGAGCGAGATCGAGGTACGCATCGAACCGTCGGTCCCGTGGTGGGCCCAGCTCCAGGGCGGGCTGGAGTCCCTGCTCCGGGTACTGCGTGCCCACCCGGCCGCGCCGCAGCTGGTCCTCGAGCACGAAAAGCAGAACGAGGCGGCGCAGCGCGCCACCGAGGCCGCCCTGGAGATCTTGCGCGGCGCCGGATTCGATCCGCAGCACGCCAGCGAGATCGCCCGCAGCACGCTATGGACCGGGATCACGCTGGTCATGAGCGAGGCCGGCTACCACCCGGAGCTATCGGAGGACGAGCGCGCTGAGCATCAGCGACGTGCCGAGATCACCTTCGCCATGCTGCCCGCGGCCAAGTACCCGCGGCTGGTCGAATCCGCTGCGCACATGGCCAACTGCGACCCGGACCTGCACTACCGGCTGGGCGTCGAGCTGTTCATCGCCGGGGTCCGGGCCATGGCCGAGCGGTACGGAGGGGACCCGGCGGGTTCGTAACAGCGGGTGCTGGTAGCGGATGAACCCGGTGAACCGGGCCACCTGGTCGTACAGCGCGCGAGCCCGGGCGTTGTCCTCCTGGGTGTGCCAGTAATACCGGGTGGCGCCGTGCTCCCGGGCCGCCTGAGCCACCCGCTCGATCAGCGCCCGCGCCGCGCCGCGGCCGCGCGCCTCCTCGTCGACGAACAGGTCCTGCAGGTAGCATGCGTCGCCACCCCAGAACGTGGGGTGGAAGAAGTAGTGCGCGATGCCGATCAGCCGCCCGTCGAGGCGGACGCCCAGGGCGTAAAGTTCAGCGCCGTGCGGTTCGGAGCCGGGCCGCAGCCGCCGCCAGGTCGCCTCGTACTCCTCGTCCGGGATCCAGTCCCGGTAGAACGCCTTGTACCCGCGGGCCAGCCCTTCCCAGGCGGACCGGTCGCCGGCCTCCAGCGGACCGACCTCGATCATGGCTTCACCGCCCTCAGGTTGCAGGCCCGGTTCCGGGCCTCGGCTTCCCAGCCTCGCCGCATCCTCACCAAGCCAGCCTGGCACATGGGGCTACCGGGTGATGAAAGCCGGGATGGTGAAACCACGGACCGTTCGGTCAAAAAAATAATTGAGCCGAACGGATCGTGGTGCTACGGGCCGGTGCCGAAGACGCGGCCCACCGTGATGTCGGCGGGCTCGAGGCAGATGAGGTCGTCCCTGCCGACCAGGGCGACCTGCTGGCGCCGTGCACCACGCGTTCCAGCCGACTCACGTGTCACTCTGATCCACGACCGGAGACCGGCGCTGACCCTGACGCGGGGCGCGCGGAACCGATGAGTGTGGCTTTCTAACGGCTCTTGCCGTTAGAAAGTGGCATTCGTCGGTTGGATCGGCTTTACGCGTGTGAATGGTGGGCCCAGTGGGGAGCTAGGGGCGACGGAGCCGGCCTGCCGGGGTGCTGAGGTGGTAGCGGGCGGCGATGACCAGGAACTTCACGCGGAGTCCGCGGCCGGGACGCTCACCTCGAACTCCACCCCGACCTCGTCCTTCAGCTTGAGCGCGCCGAAGAAGCCGACGTAGGGCTTGAGCCCGAGGCCCGTCTGGACCACCGTGGCCGAGCCGCGGTACCGGCCGGGCCCGGGTTCGGACACCTGCAGCCGGACCGGTTCGCTCTGCCCGTTGAGGGTGAACGTGCCCTCGACGGCGCCGCCGCTGGAGCCGAAGCGGACGATCTTGGAGGAGGTGAAGCTGGCCGTGCCGGTGCCGAGGATGGAGCTCATCTGCTTCTTGATTTCGCCGCGGTCCCGGTCACTGAGGGGCTTGGCGCCGCCGGTGCCGTCGCGGACTTCCAGCGAGCCGAGGTCGAACTCGGCCTTCACCGTCGCCGCGTTGATACCGCCCGCCGCGTCGTCCGGCACCTCGACCTGCGCCGACCAGCGGGTGACCTCGATGGTCAGGTCGTGGCCGGCCCTGGCGGCGAGGCCAGCCCGGCCGGTCTTGAGCATCACGCGTCCGTTGTCCGGCCCGAGCCGGAAGGTACCCGTAGTAGCCACGGGGCCAACCGTACGGGCTAAGGCGGGCGGCGGTCCACTGTCAGGGAAGGGGGAAGTCGCCGAACAGCTCACGGATCCGGCGCAGGTCGCGCAGCCGCGGCTCGGTGGCGCCGCCGACCCAGCGGCTAACCGTCTTGACCGAGACGCCGAGCTGGCGGGCGGCGACTTCCATGGTCATGCCCTCGCGGCGCAGCGCGGCCGCCATCCAGTCGGCGAAGGCCGTCTCTTCGTCGTCCTGGCCGATGCCCAGCCCGTCCGCGCCGACTCTGCCGGGCTCCTGGGACTTGAGCAGCGAGGCCAGCGCGTCCAGGCCCGCGGGCGTGCCGATCTGGGCGCCGGAGCGCAGCACGTCGACCTCGACGTGGTCGGGGAAGATCCGGAAGGAGACGTTGATCGCGCCGGTCTCGCCGGCCGCCTCGAGCAGCGCCTGGGCGACGGTCTCGCCCACCTCGCGGTTGTCGTCCTCGGACAGCGGTGACTGGGAAAGGCAGCGGCGGACGAAGTCGCGGATGTCAGGGATAGACGACGGGCGCGCGGGGAATGTCTGCGACAGGACCACGACCGGCACAACCTCGACCTTGTCGCTGATCAAGTCGGCACGATGTTCCATCGCCACCCCTCGGGTCGGCCAAAGACGGTGAAGCGCCCCGGTGGCCGCTGTCACCGGAGTATCACCCTGAGGGTACGTGGAATATGTCCCTGCGGACGAGTCGGAACGGATGGACAGTTGTGTCTAGCAGGCCGACTCTTCTGTCTTGAGATCTCCACGTCACAGGAATAGGCTGGCGTCACCGGTGATGGTGCCGTTGCCGTTCGCCGGCTTCTTGTGAGCATGTGATGAGCGGTCAGAGTGCCGGCGCATCTCGTCGGCGAGCTACTGGGCCACGGCGAGCATCGGCTCGGGTGGTCCGGCACTACCGCACTGCGCGGTCCATCTACCCCTCGGCGGCAGCCGAATTGACATCCTCCATCGCCAGGTTGGCGAGGAGCCCAGCCGCGACACACGGTCGCGCTGTTGGTTCGCGGTTCATCGGCCCGGCAGTCCGGAAGCCTCCCCGCGCAGCCACGACGTGCCCCGCCGCGGTCCCGCATTTGTCCAGTTGGTTATCGCGGACGTGCTCACCGTAGCGCCCCGCACCGACATTTCACGGAGGGAGGGAGCGGTGTTCGTCCCCGGCTCGAACGCCGGGCTGCGGCGCCGCGATCTCGATGACCCAGGCCGCGGAAGAGCCGGTCCTGCATATTCTCTGGATGAACGGGGGCCTTGGTTGCGACGGGGACTCGGTGGCGCTGACCGCCGCGACCCAGCCGAGCATTGAGGAAATCGTGCTCGGAGCGCTACCGGGACTGCCCAAGGTGGCGGTGCACTGGCCGCTGATCGACTTCGAGTGCGGGCCCGAGCAGGGGGCCGACAACTTCATCGAGTGGTGGCACAAGGCCGACCGGGGCGAACTCGAACCGTTCGTCCTGGTCGTCGAGGGATCGATCCCGAACGAGGCGATCAAGTCCGAGGGTTACTGGTGCGGCTTCGGCAACAACCCGGCGACCGGGCAGCCGATGACCACCAGCGAGTGGCTCGACCGGCTGTCCCCCAAGGCCACGGCCATCCTGGCCGTGGGTACCTGCGCCACCTACGGCGGCATCCACGCCATGGCGGGCAACCCGACCGGTGCCATGGGCGTGCCGGACTACCTCGGCTGGAGCTGGAAGTCCAAGGCCGGCCTGCCGATCGTGTGTGTGCCGGGCTGCCCGATCCAGCCGGACAACCTGTCCGAGACGATCCTGTACCTGCTCTACCAGGTGGCCGGGCAGGCGCCGATGATCCCGCTGGACGAGGCGCTGCGGCCCAAGTGGCTGTTCGACGCGACCGTGCACCAGGGCTGTGACCGGGCCGGGTACTACGAGGAAGGCGAGTTCGCCACCGAGTACGGCTCGCCCACGTGCCTGGTCAAGCTGGGCTGCTGGGGTCCCGTGGTCAAGTGCAACGTGCCCAAGCGGGGCTGGATCAACGGCGTGGGCGGCTGCCCGAACGTGGGCGGCATCTGCATCGCCTGCACGATGCCCGGCTTCCCGGACAAGTTCATGCCGTTCATGGACAAGCCGCCGGGCGCGACGGTATCGACGACCGCCAGCGGCATGTACGGCACGGTCATACGCAGCCTCCGGAGCTTCACCGCCAAGACGGTGGACAAGGAGCCGAAGTGGCGCGTGAAGGGCTCCGAACTCCGCACCGGCTATCAGAAGACGTGGTGAACATACGATGACCTCGCTTGAATACCCGCCGTCCACTGACGCCGGCGATGCCGAACTCACCGAGATGACCTGGGATCCGATCACCCGGATCGTGGGCAGCCTGGGCATCTATACCAAGATCGACTTCAAGGCCAAGCGGGTCGCGGAGTGCCACAGCACCTCGTCGATCTTCCGCGGCTACAGCATCTTCATGAAGGGCAAGGACCCGCGGGACGCGCACTTCATCACCAGCCGGATCTGCGGGATCTGCGGTGACAACCACGCGACGTGCTCGGTCTACAACCAGAACATGGCCTACGGGGTCCGCCCGCCGCACCTGGGCGAGTGGATCATCAACCTGGGCGAGGCCGCGGAGTACATGTTCGACCACAACATCTTCCAGGAGAACCTGGTCGGGGTCGACTTCTGCGAGAAGATGGTGGCCGAGACCAACCCCGGCGTGCTGGAGATGGCCAACGCCACCGAGGCCCCGCACGCGGGCGACCACGGCTACCGCACCATCGGCGACATCATGCGCTCGCTGAACCCGCTGGAAGGCGAGTTCTACCGCGAGGCGCTGCAGGTGTCGCGGTCGACGCGCGAGATGTTCTGCCTGATGGAAGGGCGCCACGTCCACCCGTCCACGCTGTACCCGGGCGGGGTCGGCACGGTCGCGACCGTGCAGCTGTTCACCGACTACCTGACCCGGCTCATGCGCTACGTGGAGTTCATGAAGCGGGTCGTGCCGATGCACGACGACCTGTTCGACTTCTTCTACGAGGCGCTGCCCGGATACGAGGAAGTCGGCCGGCGGCGGGTGCTGCTCGGCTGCTGGGGCAGCCTCAACGACCCCGAGTACTGCGACTTCACCTACCGGAACATGGCCTCGTGGGGCCGGAAGATGTTCGTCTCGCCCGGCGTGGTGGTCGACGGGCAGCTGGTCACCAACAGCCTGGTCGACATCAACCTGGGCATCAGGATCCTGCTCGGTCACTCGTACTACGAGGACTGGGAGGACAAGGAGATGTTCGTCACCCACGACGAGCTCGGCAACCCGGTCGACCGGCGCCACCCGTGGAACCAGCACACGATCCCGCGGCCCGCCAAGCGCGACTTCGACGACAAGTACAGCTGGACCATGTCGCCGCGCTGGTTCGACGGAAAGGACTACCTGCCGCTGGACACCGGTGGCGGCCCCATCGCCCGGCTGTGGGCCACCGCGCTGGGCGGCCTGGTCGACTTCGGTTACGTGCAGTCCACCGGGCACAGCGTGAAGATCAACCTGCCGCGGACCATGTCCCGGCCGGAAACGACCTTCGAGTGGAAGATCCCGGTCGACAAGCAGGGCCAGCCGCTGTCCAACGCGATCGAGCGGGACCGGGCCCGGACCTACTTCCAGGCCTACGCCGCCGCGTGCGCGGTGTACTTCGTCGAGCAGGCGCTAGCCGAGATCCGGGCCGGACGGACCAAGACCTGGGAATCGTTCACCGTGCCCCAGGACGCGTTCAGCTGCGGCTTCACCGAGGCGGTGCGCGGCGTGCTGTCGCACCACATGGTGATCAGGGACGGGAAGATCGCGAACTACCACCCGTACCCGCCCACGCCGTGGAACGGCAGCGTCCGTGACACCTACGGGACGCCCGGGCCGTACGAGGACGCGGTGCAGAACACGCCGATCTTCGAGGAGAACCCGCCGGACAACTTCAAGGGCATCGACATCATGCGCGCCGTGCGCAGCTTCGACCCGTGCCTGCCGTGCGGCGTGCACATGTACCTCGGCGGCGGCAAGGTGCTCAAGACGGCGCACTCGCCCACTGGTGTGACACTGGCAATGTAGGCCCGCGAGCACCATGGTCCCGCTCGCTTCCTCGGCCTTTTTAGCGCCCCGGAGGCGGGCGGGACACAAAAGAGGGAGTTCTGATGGCTGCAGGCCACGATGCGCAAAAGGCGGGCGAGCGGGTCGAAGCGCTGCTCGCCGAGCTGGGATCGCAGGCCGGGCCGCAGGTCGCCGCCACCGCGGAAGAGCTCGTGAGCTGCCTGGTCGATCTGTACGGCGCCGGGCTGGCCGAGATCGTCAAGATCATCGGCGCAGACCCGGAGGCCGGTCAGCGGCTGATGGGCCAGCTAGCCGGCGATCCGCTGGTGGAAAGCCTGCTGCTGCTGCATGACCTGCACCCGCTGCCGATCGCGGACCGGGTCCGGCGCGCGATCGAGGCGGTCATGCCGCAGCTCGGCGCGCACCCGGGCCAGGTGACCTTCGACGGCGTCGACGACCAGGGCGTCATCCACCTGCGCCTGGAGCCCGGCGGGCACGGCTGCGGGTCTTCCTCGGGAGCGGTTCAGGCGGCCATCGAGGAGGCGGCGGTCACGGCGGCGCCGGAGGCGGCCGGCGTTGACGTCGAAGTTGTCACCCCCGAACCAGAGTTGCCGCTGCTGCAGATCTCCCGGCGCCCGACGGCGGCCCGGGGGACCCGATGACCGCCGGCCAGACCAGCACGGCCGGCGCCGGGGCTAGTGGCCTGCGGCGGTTCGTCAAGCGGCAGGCGGGCGCGCGCCCGGGGCCGCCGCCGGGCCTCCCGCCGTCGATCCAGGAGGTCCTGGCCGCGCGGGCGGCGGCCCGCTCCGACCGTGACGTGGCCGAGGGTACCGAGCGGTGCGAGATGTGCCGCGAGGTGCTCGGCGAGCGGCACGGGCACGTCGTGGACCTGGAGAAACGGTCGCTGGCCTGTACCTGCCGCGCGTGCTA
>Ga0210383_10005881_pt1 | contig 10741 bp, 7 predicted proteins | sample IncBWC14OmetaG_FD_160072 | JGI IMG/M metagenome (GOLD analysis project Ga0210383, IMG submission 160072) | Forest soil microbial communities from Barre Woods Harvard Forest LTER site, Petersham, Massachusetts, United States - Inc-BW-C-14-O ...
AGACAAGACCAAGCCAGAATCCCCGTCGCCAGCGCCCACAGCCGATCCCGTCGCTAGTCTCATCGCCGGCGTTGAAAAGGATTATCAAGCCGGACTTGACGCCTACAAGGCAGGCCAAACCGACACCGCGAAGCAGGATTTCGACAAAGCCATCAATGCGTTACTCGAAAGCAACCTGGATATCCGCTCCGACGACCGTCTGCAGCAAGAGTTCGACCGCATCGTGGAAGGCGTCAACCGTCTGGATCTCGCCAGCTTGGGCTACGCCTCCGACTCCGACGCCCAGAAGTCCGAGCCCGCACCCATCGATGAGACCAACGGCATCACACCCTCCGCTGACCCCAACGTGAGGGCCAAGGCTCAGGCCGAGATCAAGTCAACCCGTTCCGACCTGCCGCTCATGATGACCGACCAGGTCGCCGGCTACATCAGCTATTTCTCCAATCGTGGACGCGGCACCTTCGAGCGCGCCTTCGCCCGCTCTGGCCGCTATCACGACATGATGGTTACGATTCTCAAACAGGAAGGCGTCCCGCAGGATTTAATCTACCTCGCGCAAGCCGAGTCGGGATTTCATCCCCTCGCTGTTTCCCGCGTCGGCGCCCGCGGCATCTGGCAATTCATGGGCAGCCGTGCCCGGGGTTACGGCCTGCAGCACAGCATGTGGGTTGACGATCGCCAGGATCCTGAAAAATCCACACGCGCCGCTGCCCGACACCTAAAGGATCTTTACGCTCAGTTCGGCGACTGGTATCTCGCCATGGCCGCCTACAACTCCGGCCCCGGCACGGTGCAGGCCGCGGTCAAGCGCACCGGCTACGCCGATTTCTGGGAACTCTACCGCCGCAACGTTCTCCCCAAGGAAACCCGCAATTACGTTCCCATCATCCTCGCGATGACCATCGTGAGCAAGAATCTGTCGCAGTATGGCTTTGACGACGTTTCCATGGACGAGCCGGTGGCCTATGACACCGTAACCGTCAACTATCCCGTGGATTTGCGCCTGGCGGCCGAGTGCGTGGATGCGACCGCCGTCCAGTTGCAGGAGTTGAATCCCAGCCTGCTCAGGCTGACCACGCCTCGAGAAGGAACATTCGTGCTCCACCTGCCTTCGGGGACAAAAGATCAGTACCTTACCGCCATCGCCGCCGTTCCACCCGATATGCGCCTGTGGTGGCGCTATCACAAGGTTCAGCCCGGCGACACCCTCGCTTCGCTTTCCCGTTCTTACCGCGTCCCGGCCAAATCAATTGCCGCCGCGAATCACCTCGACGAGACGGACAAAGACCTCGAAGCCGACGCCAAGCTGGTCATCCCGCTGGCGGTCGGCAAGCATCCCGCTAGCGATACTGCCACCTACGCGCGCCGCATTACCCGCTACCACGTCCGCAAGGGAGACACCGTCGAGAGCGTAGCCGAGAACTTCGGCGTCTCCGCCCAGATGGTCCGCCGCTGGAACGGCCTGCCCCGCGGCTCCAGCCTGCGCGGAAGGAAAGTGCTGGCTCTGCACCTGCCGGTTTCGCCCAGCACCGAAGCCGTCGCCGACAAGCCTCCCGGGCACGGTCGAAGGACCACTCAAGCCGCCAGCGCGAAACTTCCGGCTGAGAACTCAGTAAGCGACTCCGTTCAAGATAGTTCCGGTCAACCCGGCGTTCTCCGCCACACAGTGAAAAGCGGCGAAACTCTCTATTCGATCGCCACCACCTACAAGACCACCGTCGCCGCTCTCAAGCGCAACAACGGCAACGTGGCCGTGCTCCACCCCGGCATGATCCTGATCGTCGAACCCAGCCGGTAGCCCAGCACGTAGACCCAACCTGTAGACGAAAACCAGCCGCCGAGCTTGCATCTCACTTCCTTTTTTCAACCTCGTCGCGTTCGAATCTTCTTCCCTTCCGCCCTTCCCTGTGGTAACAGGATAGGCAGGGTAGATGTGACCACGGCCCTTGCCGTCTGCCGCAAACGTCGTGCTATAATCGCCCGCCGTTCCAGCATAAGTTCTGGTGGTCTTTTAATTTCTCGTGCCCGGCAGCCTTGCGCAGCCGTTCCTGCGCCCGGAAGCCAAAACAAGATCAGGAGGAGCAATGACGTTCTACGATCCCACACTCTACGGCCGTGATGAAGAAGAAGAATTCGGCGACAGCGGTGCTTACAGTGAGTCGCTCGAAGAAGATTTCGAAGAGGAAGAAGAGGAGGAGGAAGAAGCTGGCGTGCCGGAACCCGCGATGAGTGAGCCGGTCATGCCCGCTCCCCCGCCTCCCGCACCCAGACCCGCCGCTCCCGACGGAGGAGGCGGTGGCAGCAAGCCCGCCACCAAGAAGAAAGCGGCTAAAAAGAAGGCGGCTAAAAAGCCAGCCAAGAAGAAGGCAGCCAAAAAGCCTGCCAAGAAAAAGAAAGCCGCTAAAAAGAAGCCCGCTAAAAAGAAAGCGGCCAAAAAGCGAGCGAAAAAAGCAAAAAAGAAAGCAGCGAAGAAACGGCGTCGCTAAGAGCTAAGAGGAACATCCACATTCAAGAACCGCGGCCCACGGGTCGCGGTTCTTTTCTTTGTGCTCCCGCTCACCATGCGCGCGAGCGTTCAATCTGGCCATGGTTCGTGCGCTTCTGCTCGACAGACCGTTGGATCACGGTCTTGAGCCGATCCTCATCGTCATCGGCGAGCGCCACGAAGCGAAATGGTTGCAGGCCCCAGGAGAGCGGGCTGAGCATTTCCGCCGAACCCAGCACCATGCCGGCCGCGGTCAGAAACATTAATTTTGCGCTGGATCCCGTGTTCACCGGATGAGGCACGGAGAGCAATCCGCCCGTAAGAGAAACAACCTTCAACTTGGCTGAGACCCGGCGGCCGTCACCAAGTCGAAGCACCGCTGGAGTGCGTTCGGTGAAATGCACTCTCGTGGCCCGCGGCGCGGGCTGAGATTGAGGGAGGGACAACATTAGCTCAAGTATCTTCCTTAATGGCCCCATTCGAGCAGATTACGGAAGGCCTTGTCCGCAGCCGATTACGGCCCTCTATTTCTTCCCCTCCACCGCCGCCCGGCACTTCCCATACAACTCGAGCAAATGCCCGGCATACTCCTCGGGCTTCGATGCCGAACCCGTGCCCTGAAAACCCACACCCGACGAAGTGGTCCGTCCATACCCTGTGGTCATCGCGACAAATTTCATCAGATCAAGCGCGATATCCTCATTACGACGCGCGCTCCCATGCAAAGCTGGACCTTCATCCATAAGTCCTTCTCCTGAACCCGAAATATAAGGAAGTCCCTCGTCGTCTTCCAAGTCTTCCATAACGAAGCGATCCGTAATCATGTCTTCGATAGCGTTCAAAACTCCGCCCACGATGATAGCAGGGTCGACACCCTCCCGCCCCGCACCCAGCCGGGCGTCATCCCGAGTCCCGCGTTTTCACCAGCGGGACGAGGGATGTCCCCGGTACACTCAGCCGTCTCGGGTGCCTGGATTCGCACTCAATCACCGGTCGGCAATTGAAAATCCACCTGCGCGGTCCGGCGCAGCCGATACATCAGCCACAGCGAAGCCGCGAATAGAAACGGAGAAGAATAAAATCCCGGCCCCGGATACGGCACCGTCACGGCAGCCACAGTATGTCCCAGAATCGAAAACAGGGCAGATCCCAGCCCGCTAAGAAACATGAGGACGGCGTAAACCCACGCCAGAGGCCGCAAGCCGCTCATCCCGCGCCCTGCCACCGGAGTCAGAAAAAACAGCACACCGCAGGCCACGATCAGCGCTGCCAGCCACTCCCCGAAATCGAATGTTCCAGTGGGAAACCAACCCCAGCGCCCGCGCAGGATGGTCACGGTTGGGTTGTACACGGCAAGAAAGCCGCTGGACGCCGCGTCGAAAATATGCAGCGCGAACGCTACGCACAGCGCAAACCACGCACTGCCAAATCCCGGCGCTGAAAGTGCAGCTGCTTGCTTCACGAAACCGCCTGTCAAAAGAATTCTCAATCACCAATCCAAGAATTAGCAATTAAAAATGGTCTCTTGAGAGCGCACGGATGGGCACCGGCATCGCCATCCTCCCGCTACCGCGCCACTTCGCTCATCAGCGCCAGCAGGTTTCCTTCCGAATCGCGGAAAAACGTCATCCATAAATCATGCGTCGGCATTTTCGCGATCACATGCGGTTCGTCCTCAAAATGCACTCCGCCTTCTTTCAGTTTGCCGTATGCCCCGTGAATGTCGGGCACGGAAAAATACAGGACCGAGCTGGGATGATCGAACTCCGGCTTCTCCGCCCGGTCCAGCATCAACCGCACCCCTCCGCAATCGAAAAATGCTAGCCCCGGCGGCACTTTGAACAGCAACTTCAGCCCCAGCTTGTCCTGGTAGAAGCCCGCCGCCCGTTCCACATCCTTCGCATTGATGGCAATCTGGCCGAGGCGCGTAATTCCAATTCCAGTCGCGCTCGCGCTCATGTCTCTGACCTCCTGAGTTAGTTTAAGCGGGGGGACGCTCCATGCCCTGCGAAGATTAACACGACATTCATCAATTCGAGAAAGGTGCGACGTCTGGGGGGGCCAGCCCCCAACCATATACTTTGCCATCAGCGCTCGCGTGCGGCTTGTCGCAGCAGCCTCCGGATTTCCGTACGGTCCGACTCGCTCGTGTTCTGCGGGTTTTTCAAGTCGATCTTCAAGATCAAATGGCCAAGCTGGTCAGCCTCGGAACGATTTAAATTTAGACTTCCAACCAGGCACTGTTCGACGTCGTAAAGCAGTTGTGCGTCCGCCTTTAGGAATCGCGGATCCTGCACGAGTTTTCTCGACAGACCTGAAACTCTCACCACCAATCCCCGCGGCGGCGCCATAAGCTCGGGATGGGCATCTGGAGGCTGCGCGTAGATCCAGTCAATAAACAGAGAGTCGAAGTTCGCATGCCAATCGCGTGCGAGGGAGGCGAACCGGTACATCGCGGCACCATTGATGCTCAACCGCCGGTCACCGGTGAGGATTGATCGAACCAGCGGTTCGTAGGAACGGTTCGGGCGGGCGCGCTCGATCGCCAGCGCGAGGCTCTCCTGCGGCCCATATGTCCGATTTTTTCCTGAAGGCGACTGATAGAACCAGCGTAGGACGCCGGGCAGCGAGGCTGGACCCTGGACCCGCCAACGTGCCAGAGGAACATCCGGCGATTCTGGCCAACGCTTCTCCGCCTCGTCCAGGATCGCTGTGGAACTTTTCGGTCTAAGGCTCGCAGCCGCAATCAGCCACCGGGAGCCCGATCCTCCTGAATTCTTAGCTTCGCTTTCCGGGCTTGCGAGACGAAGAAGCAGCTCCGCGTCGGATGGCCCCAACAGGTCCCTCGCGTGCAAAAGCACAAAATTCTGCATCGCCTGCAACCACCCCCTATACGGCTCGTAACGGGCCGGATTCGTCCGTACGGCAAGAGCAGGATCGGAGGATTGAATTCGCCCCTTGAGCAAACCGACAAGCGCATCATGGTCCAGTTCGGATGCGGCGTGAAGCAGGTCGTCTTCTGAGTAGGGATAGGTTACGTTGTTGGGGCTGGAAATGGTGCCAAGACACAAGATGGTCCACTGCCTGTCAGGTGCCGGCAGTTGAGCGACTTGGCTGCGAATGGCCTCAAGCTCCGGACGGGCCAGGTCGAAAACATCCCAGGCTCGCTCCAACTCCAAAACGAACCAGGCGACTGAATACTTGCGCTCCCCGTAGTGGTTCCAATAGTCGCTGAAATTCGTGTAGCCACTTACGTCGAGGTAAGGATTGATCACTTCCCGGGCCACATCGCCGACGGTCTCAGCCACAGCCGGCCAGCTCTCAGGCTTGTTCGAAGGAAAATAATCAACCGGAAGCGGGCAGCGGTACGAAGGATTACGGTCCGATTGTAGCGGTGCAATCTCGGCAAGCAAATGCGGATCGTTCTTGCGGCCAAGAGCAAAGATGGCCAGCGAACGCATTTTCGGGTCCGGGCTTTTCAGAAGAGCGACAAGGTTAACCGAGTCGAGAGATGGGTCGCTAAGCTCAGCCAGATAGGACCGCATTTCCGGTGTCGCTTCAAATCGCGCGTACTCACACAGGAATACGACCTTAGGCTCCAGGGCAGCGAGCGTTTTAGCCTCGCGTGTTTCCTGAAGATCCGAGGAAGGTGCCGGCAGCCCGAAAAAACGCTGCGCGAAAGCAAGAAAAATGCTAATCACAATAAGAGGACGTACGAATCGCCGCCTGTGCAACCGGCAGACCCAGAGGCACATCGCAATCAAAATCCGTTGCCGCCCCGAAGACATATCGATCTCTCAAGCATTCCACAAAGGAACGCACACAGTAGAACTTCTTGTGCGCGGGCTGTGGGCGTGTGACAGTCCAACGCGAAGTTAACTCAAACTCCCCCGGGATCTATTCCATCCTGCCGGCGGCCGGACCCACCGCGGTCGCCTGCTCGGTCTTGGGGTCGATGCCGATCAGCGCCACTCCGCCTACCCCCTCGCGGCCGATCGTAACCACATGGCCGCGAGCCCTCAAGTCGGCCTGCACTGCCTCGGGCAGGGTGCTCGGCACAGACAGGCTGCCCAGGCGTGCATGGTCCTGACCGAAGGAGCTGATGAAATGCTCGGTAGAAAAGCGCGGCGCCTTAAACGCTTCTTCGGGACTCATCCCGAAATCCACATAGTTGAGGATCACCTGGATCGCCCCCTGATCCTGCATGTCGCCGCCCGCTACCGAGATCGCCATCACAGGTTGGTTGTCGTGAAACAGCAGCGTCGGGCTCAGCGTGATCCGCGGCCGCTTGCCAGCCTCGATAACATCCGGAGTTCCCGCAAACGTGTTCAGACTGCTGAGCCGGCTTCCGTGAATAATGCCCGTGCGCCCGGCCACGCCCGCGGTGCTCGACAGCCCGCTCGGAGTCGCCGCGATGACGTTTCCAAACTTATCCGTCACACACATCACGGTGGTTCCCCCATGCCATGGCCCGGTGATGGTCGGCGGCTTGGTAGGCTTCATATTGTACGGATCACCCGGCCGGAGCTCGAGAGATGCCTCTTTCGAATCGATCAGCTCCCGCCGCATTTCCGTGTACTGATCGGAAAGCAACTGCCGCATTGGCACTCTCGCAAAGTTTGGATCGCCGTAATACTCGTCGCGATCCGCCAGCGCCAGTTTCTCCGCTTCAATCACCGTGTGAATGTAATCCGCCGAATTGAAACCCATCTTCTTCAGGTCGAAGCCTTCCAGCAGACGCAGCGTCTGCAAAAGATAAGGCCCCTGCGTTAGCGGACCGGCCTTATAGACCATATATCCGCGGTACGTGGTCGTGAGCGGTTTCACCACGGGAGTTTTGTGCGCAGCGAGATCCGCCTTGCGAAGGAACCCTCCTTTTTCGATATACCAGGCTTCCAGAGCGTCGGCGATGTCGCCGCGATAGAAGCGGTCCGAGACAGCTTGCAGTTTCTGCTGCCGCGTACCTTTCGCGGCCTTCTCCGACTCCACCAATTTGCGAAAGGTCACCGCCATATCCGTCTGCCAGTTCACCCCGGTCTCGATCCTCGTCCCGCTGCCGGTATCGATATACCAACTCGGGCCGCCAGCGTCGAGAATGGCCAGCGTCGGCTGCACAACCTCCCCGAAACTTTTGGTTCCGTAAAGTTTCAGCAGGGTAACGATTGCATCGATGGTGCTCGGCACAGCGGCAGCCTTGACATCGCCGTCCGGGATTCCGTGCTCCATGTACCAGGCAATCGCTTTGGGATCGCGAGGTGCTTCCCCTTGTCCCTCAAGCAGCTTCACGTTTTTCTGGTCCGCGCTGTAAACCAGAATCGGAACCTCCCCACCCACGCAGAACGCGCCTACATAAGTTACGGAGAGTGCTAGCAGAGTCGCGGCCCCGGCATCGGCGGCGTTCCCGCCCTGTTCCAGAATCTTGATGCCGGCCGCAGTCGCGGCAGGTCGACCGGAAACAACCACCCCCTGGCTTCCGGCGGCGACACTCGGTCCCCGGCGGCCGACCGGCGTCTTGGCAGCCTGCGGCCAAGCCAAGGTCGCGAGTAAAAGCAGACAAACGGATGACATCGAAATGATCTTGCGCATAAGAGGTCGTCTCCGTAGGCAGACTCGTGTAACTAGCAAACTCATGTGGGGACAGCCGCCCTCGGCTGTCCAGCGGCCCGGAAATATCGGGCCGCAGCCGCTCCTCACTATAGTCCTGTCATCCTGAGCGAGGCCAAAGGGGATCCCACCAGTCAGAAATGGAGATTGGCGCACTCATGTTTCCTGCTCACGCACCACGACGGAGGCTGTCCCGGTTTCGAGGTGCCCGCGAGGACGGGCCAGTCGCGTCCACTACCGTTTTACCGATCTGAATCATGAAGGCGTCATCATCACGAAGGTGTCATCCTGAGCGCAGCCGTTCTTCATGCGGAGCGAAGAGCCTGCCCTGAGCGAAGTCGAAGGGATCTCCTGCGCCTCAACGCTGTCCTTGGAGCTGGTTCACCCTTCATGTTTCTTGCCCACACCACCACGAAAGAGAGAGCGCCCGCGCGTATCTTCCCTAAGTCTATGTAATCGGCACTCGCCTCCTACGACTGCCAGCCTCGAGCGCCGATTTTCAACGCCTTCCCTTCGCCCCCACGTTTTTCGTGCCGATATTTCGGCACCCGTCCAACTCCATCCCCCTCAGCCGCTTGCCGCCAAGCAACTATAGCTTTAAGGTGGTTTTCCGAGTTTTCCGAAATTTCCACAATGTTCCGGTTGGAAACGACGTTATGTTCCGACTGGAACATTCAGCGCAATGTTCCAGCGGGACATTAAACCGCTCTCACCACCGGTGACTCCCGCCAGAAAACTTTGGGCTGATCCCTCAAGTGTTCCGACGCCCCGCCGATGAAGCCTGAGGTGAAGTAACGCTCCAAACCGAGTAAAGACTCGCACTTCGCCTCGGAGGCTCAACAACAATGTCCCGCCTGTCATCAGCGTCACCGCAGCGTCGCGTCTTCCTATTTCTAACCCTGGCGATTTTCTTCTCGCTTCTTTCTCTCGACCTTCCCGCCGCAGTCCTCGCGAAAAAAGCCCAGCCCGCGGCCGATCCCACGAATCCTCCGCCCACCCAACCTCCGTTCATCCAGGTAAAGGACCGCATCACCTCCTACATTGATGACGATCAACGAGTCACGCTGCGCGGCAACGTCCATCCCTTGGCTCAGGCCCAATACGACGCCGGCGCAGTCGCGCCCGACTTCCCCATGGAGCACATGCTTCTCACGCTGCTGCCAGACTCGACGCAGCAGGACATCCTGAATCAGCTTGTCGAAGCGCAAAACAACCCCGAGTCTCCTTACTACCATCAGTGGCTCACACCCGAGCAGTACGGCGAGCGCTTCGGCGTCTCCGATTCCGACGCGGCCCAGGTCGTTGCCTGGCTACAGGAGCAGGGCATGCAAGTGGAAGAGTTCACGGCCGGCCGCCGCTCCATCATCTTCACCGGCACCGCCGCGCAGGTACAGGCCACGTTCCACACTCCGATTCACATATATAAGATTGGCGACGAAGTCCATCACGCCAACGTGAACGATCCTGAAATCCCCGCGGCTCTGGTTCAGGTCGTGGGAGGCGTGGTCTCGCTGCACGACTTTCACAGCGAACCAATGCACGGCATGGTCCGCAAGCCAGCCCCTGACCTCAGCAGCGGCGGCGCCTACTACCTTGCTCCTGCAGACTTCGCCACCATCTACGATCTGAATCCGCTGTATCAGCAATCGATCAACGGCAACGGCCAGTCCATAGCCATCGTTGCCCGTTCCAACATCAACATCGCCGACGTGCGCCAGTTCAGAACATTCTTCGGCCTGCCCGCCAACGACCCGCAGATCGTCGTCAACGGAACCGACCCGGGCATCTGGAGTGCAAATGAAGAAACCGAAGCCGATCTCGACGTGGACTGGTCAGGCGCCGTGGCCAAGAACGCGACCATCAAATTCGTCGTGTCGAAGTCTACAAATTCAAGCGATGGTGTGGATTTGTCAGCGCAATACATCGTGAACCGAAACCTCGCGCCCGTGATGAGCACCAGCTTCGGCCTGTGTGAGGCGGCGCTCGGTTCTTCGGGAAACAGTTTTCTAAACAGCCTGTGGCAGCAAGCCGCGGCAGAGGGCATCACCGTATTCGTTTCCTCAGGAGACAGCGGCGCGGCCGGCTGCGATTCCGCTTCGGCATCAACCGCCACGCACGGACGCGCCGTCAACGGCCTATGCTCCACGCCTTACAGCGTTTGTGTCGGAGGCACCGAGTTCAATGACTTATCGAACCCGACGCTCTATTGGTCGCCCTCGAACACTTCTGGCACGCAGGAATCAGCGCTCAGCTACATCCCCGAAGTGGTCTGGAACGCAAGCGGTCCCGGCTACGGACTGTGGGCAAGCGGCGGCGGCGCGAGTATCGTCTATGCCAAACCTTCCTGGCAAGCCGGCACCGGCGTTCCGGCGGATGGGAAGCGCGACGTCCCAGACGTGGCGCTCAGTTCCGCGGGTCACGACGGCTACCTCATTTTCCAGAACGGCGAGCTCTATGTGGTCGGCGGCACCTCGGCGGCGGCGCCGTCATTTGCCGGCGTGATGGCGTTGGTGGTCGAGAACACAACTGCGCGGCAGGGCAACGCCAACGTTGTGTTTTATTCTCTGGCCAGCAAGCAGAGGGCAGGCGGAGCATCCGTTTTTCACGCCATCACCATTGGCAACAACAGCGTGCCGGGACAGGCTGGCTTCA
>Ga0210383_10005882_pt1 | contig 10741 bp, 8 predicted proteins | sample IncBWC14OmetaG_FD_160072 | JGI IMG/M metagenome (GOLD analysis project Ga0210383, IMG submission 160072) | Forest soil microbial communities from Barre Woods Harvard Forest LTER site, Petersham, Massachusetts, United States - Inc-BW-C-14-O ...
CGCGAAAGTGGATTCACCGGTGCAAATCACGGAGCTGAACCCGTCATTCAAGAACAAGACGATCGCGAAGACGGAAGTGCTGCACTGGCAGGGCGCGAACGGCGACGACGTCGAAGGCATCCTCTACTATCCGGACAATTACGAGCCCGGCAAAAAATATCCGCTGATCACCGCCACGCACGGCGGCCCGGCAGGCGCGGATCACGATGCGTGGAGCGAGAGCTGGGCGTACTCGCAAGAGCTCCTCACGCAGCGCGGCGCGTTTATTTTGAAGACGAACTATCACGGCAGCTCGGATTACGGATTGAAGTGGGTCGAGTCCATCTGCTGCGGTCACTACTACGAATTGGAAATTCCCGATATCGAAAAGGGTGTGGACAATCTGATCGCCAAGGGCTTCGTCGATCCCGAAAGAATCGGCGCCCTCGGCTGGTCAAACGGCTCGATCCTTTCCATTCAACTCACGGTGACCGATCCGGATCGCTACAAAGCCGCATCGGTGGGCGCCGGCGACGTGGAATGGATCAGCGACTGGGCCAACGTGGATTTCGGCGAATCGTTCGATCACTACTATTTTGGGAAGTCGCCCATCCAGGATCCGCAGCTCTACATTTCGAAGTCGCCCATCTTCAAAATGGACCGCGTGAAGACGCCGACGCTGATCTTCCACGGCACTGTGGACCGCCAGGTGCCGACGTCGCAAAGCTGGACGTACTACCGGACGCTTTACTGGCTCAACAAAGTGCCCGTGAAGCTGGTGATGTTTCCGGGAGAAGCGCACGGCCCGCGCAAGCTGACGCACCAGATGCGCAAGGTGACGGAAGAGATGGCGTGGTTCGACAAGTACTTGTTCAAGGCGAATCCGCCGGAGAACGAAGCGTTCAAAAAAGGTTCGCCGCTCGACGTCGCGCTGCGGCGGCAATCGATCAAAAAGGTCGGCGAGCTCTACGGTTATGAAGCGGGCTCGACGCAATCCGGTGAGAAGTCCGCGCGAAAGGCGACCAAGGCGGGCACACTGTTCCCTGAAGTCGTGAAGCATGGCGAATGGGAAGTCGGTCGCTTCGAAGTCACGCGCGCCCAATTCGCGTCGTTCGATAGCAAATACAAATACGACGAAGGCAGCGGCAATTTCCCGGCGAACGGAATCACGTTCGAGCAGGCCAAGGCCTACTGCGAATGGCTTTCGAAGGAAACGGGCGAGACGTATCGTTTGCCCGACGCGAAAGAAGCAGAGGCGCTCTACAAGGATCACGCCGGCGAGAACACGCTCGACTATTGGGCCGGCTACGCGATCGATCCGGAGGACGCGAAGCTTCTCGACGATAAGGTCAAGATGCTGAAAGGAAATGCGCCGCTGCTAAAGGAAGTCGGCAGCTTTGCCGGGCAAGGCGAAGAGGGCGAAGAACTCGTATTCGATCTCGACGGCAACGTGGCGGAGTGGACCATCGCCGCTGACGGCACAGGGAAAACATCGGGTGGCAGCGCGGATCGTCCCTCCGACGCGAAAGCGCGCTATCGCGCGGCCGATCCGGGCTACACGGGATTCCGCGTGGTGCATGGCGCAGCGAAATCAGACGCGGCGAAATCAAATGAACCGGGCGCTGACTGATACGCGATAGTCCAGATTGGCCCTTGTTTGCGAGCGCCTGGGGCCATAGGCTGATGGCATGAGCCAATTCACGCCAACCGAACGAACACGCGTCAAGCGATTGCCGGATCGCGGGAAATACGACGCCGAAACCGTGCACAAGATTCTGGACGAAGGCTTCGTCTGCCACGTGGGATTCGTGGTGGATGGGCAGCCGTTTGTGATTCCGACGAATTACGCGCGCGTCGACGAGACGGTCTATCTGCACGGCTCGTCTGCGAGCCGCATGTTGAAAACACTCTCAGGCGGAGTGCAGATGTGCGTCACGGTGACGCTCGTCGACGGGCTCGTGCTGGCGCGCTCGGCGTTTCACCATTCCGTGAATTACCGCTCCGTTGTGATGCTCGGCAAGGCGACGCTTGTGGAGCAACCCGACGAAAAGATGCGCGCGCTCGAGGCGTTCACGGAGCACATCGTTCGCGGCCGCTGGAAAGATATTCGCCCGCCCACGGACCTCGAAATGAAAGCCACCACTGTGCTGGCGATGCCGCTCGAGGAAGTCTCTGCCAAAGTCCGCGTGGGCCCGCCGAAAGACGACGCGGAAGATTATTCGCTTCCCATCTGGGCCGGCGTGCTGCCGCTGCATACCACGCCAGCCGCGCCGGTGGACGATCCGAAGGTGCTGCCCGGTCTGCGTCCGCCGGAGTATGTGTTGAAGTACTCTCGCTAGATTATTCAGCGGGCGCATCGGCGATTCGTGCGACGATTGTTCGTTGATGCGACCCCCGGCCCGCTTCACGCAAATTGCCGCTTGCCTGAGCGTTCTTGCTTGCCTGCTCGTTCTCGCGCCCGCACTGCGCGCAGGGCCTCCACAGAAGACTCCCAAAGACGCCGCTGAGGGTTTCCGCGCCGGCGTTTATCACGGCAAAAACGGCGAACAAATGAACTACCGCCTCTTCGTGCCGCCCGGCTACGATCCGGTGCAGCCGTATCCGATCGTCTTGTGGCTGCACAATGCGGCCGCGAGCGGTTCGGATAATCTGGCGCAAATTTCCGAGACGGATTATCTCGGCGCGCACGCCTGGACGAGCGGCGAGAATCTCCAGAAGTATCACGCGTTCGTGCTCGCGCCGCAGGTTCCAGACGCGAAGGGCTGGTCGCGCCCGCGCGGAAAAGAGATGCCGCCGAATCTGCGCCTCGCCCTCGATATTCTCGATAGCGTCGAAGCGAAATATCACATCGACCGCGAACGCGTTTACGTCGCCGGAGAATCCCTGGGCGGCGAGGGAGTGTGGCGCGCGCTGGCGGCGGATCCCCACCGCTTTGCGGCCGCGGTCGCGCTCTGCGGCTATGGCGACGCGTGGGAAATCCCGCACGTCGCGAAAATTCCAGTGTGGGTGTTTCAGGGGCAGGATGATGCGACGGTAGACGTCCATCGCGCGCGCGATTGGGTGGCTGAGCTGAAAAAGGCGGGAGGCGCGCCGAAATATACCGAGTATCCGGCCATCGGGCACAACGTATGGGATCTGGCCTTTTCCGAGCCGACGCTGGTTGATTGGCTTTTCTCGCACCGGCGCCCCGATGCGAAATAGATCCACGCGAAAGCGCTTGCCGCCACTGTCAAACGTCTAATTGCAGCCGCAGCCCCCGCCGCAACAGCCTCCGCCAGACATCGGTCCAGACGAAGACCCGCCGCTCGCTTTGCCGCCATTGGATGGTGCTGCAAATACGGAAAGTTGAATCGTGTGCTTGCCGCTCTCGCACTTCGGGCACGTCACCGCGGTCTTCTGGTTGAAGACGATCCGCTCGTAGCGCTCGCCGCAGTCGTCACAGACATATTCGTAAATGGGCATTCCCGATTCCTCGTACCAAAATTATACATCAGCCGCATGCGTCCTTCTTATTTCGCGCGGCCTATCCACGACACGTGAGTCCTGATTTTGTGGATCACGATGCTCTAGCATAACTTCATGGTCACTCACCCACCGCCCACGGAGCCGCCCACACCCCTCGATCCTCGCACCGGCAGACCCATCTTCTACCCGCAATGGCTGCATCCGCCCGCGAACCTCGTCGCCCGCAACGGACGCATCCTCCGCAAATCTTCGCTGCAGAATCTCGCCCGCCTGCGCCCCTGCCGCTGCCCAAGAGAAAAGTTCCTCCTCGAACAACTCGCCTGGCAATGGTGGGTTTCTCGCGAACCGGGAAGGGGATGGGGTTTCCGCAGGGTTGGCAAGCTCCTCGGCGTCAGCGGCCAAATGATCTACCGTTTGTCCCGGAACTTTCGCGCCGACGCCGGCTTCTGGCGCCGTCGCTTCGCGCCATTCCCGTGGGCCACGTTCCACGCGCTCCAGCGAGCCCGCGAAGAAACCCGCCTATGGCGCGAGCGCGGTTGGCTCCGTAATCCGGTTTCTGGGCGCCGCCGCTGTAAAGGCAAAATGCTCCGCCGTGCCGGCGCCAAATCGCGCAAGTTACCGACCTGTCCTTTCGGCGCCCGGCATTTCTGGCGCAACGACGGCTCATGCCGCTGCGGTTTTCGCCGCGTGCAATTTCCGCCGCTTCCCAGGCATATCGGGAGCCCTCGCCGTTTCCCGCCTTGTCCTCTCGCGCGCGCCCACGATTTCCGTCCCCGCGGCATCTGCCGCTGCGGCGTGGTCCGCGCGGATTTCCCGCCGCCTCCGAAACGTTCGCCTCGGCCGGCGCCTGCACCCGTCCGCCAGCCCGACGGCTACTTCTATCTCGGCTGCGCCGTGGTCACTCGCGACGCGCACGGCGGCTGGATGGGACGCAACCGCCATCCCTTCGATCCCTCGCGCCTCTCCCACGAACAGCTACCGCTCTGGGCACGCGGCCTTGCCTTCGAGCTGCCGCCACCGCCGCCCGCCTCCGGCGCCAGCCCCGATCTTGCCCCAGCTCCCGAAAAAAAGCCCCAGCCGGTCCGCTTCGCCCGCCGCCGTCCCCGCCGGTAGAGCTTCTTCCCGCGAAATTCTCGTCAACATTCAGCCCTCACTTCGCGTTCTAACGGGCAGAGGCCAACGCCATGTTGAATACGATCCATAGCGAGCCGAGTCCGGCTCTCGTCGAAGAGCAAACCAGCCGCATTCAGATCGAGCGAGCAGCGCGCAAGGGAACTGCGACAATCACCGCTCTTCTGCTTCGCATGGGGATTGCGGTTCCGTTTCTTTACTTCGGCGCGCAGCTTGCCGCCGCGCCATTTTTCCCCGGTTACAGCTTCCTGGCTCGCGACGCAAGCACGCTCGGCTCACCCGGATCGACGCTGCCGGCCGTGTTTAATATCGGCGCGATCTGCGTGGGTATCGCGTCGCTGCTCGCCGCGTGGGGATTTCTTCGCGCGCTTCGATCTTTCGGCGTCGGGAAGGCTCTCGCGTGGCTCACGGCGCTCGCATTGTTCTCAAGCGCGCTCGGCGACATCAATGCGGGCCTCTTTCCGCTTCCCGATCCGCGCCACGCGCACGGCGTTCTCGCGACCTGCGGCATCGGCGTTTTCCTGCTGCCGTTCATCTTGCCGCTGGCGACGTGGAAGCTCGTTCGCGGCGGGCGCGTCGCGGCGTACTTCGTCGCGAATCTCGCGGCGCTCTTCGCCTTATTTCCGGTGATGAGCGGGATGGTGCAGCGGCTCGCCATCAGCGCAGGAATGAATATGCAGTGGTACCAATCGTTTCTCAATCACGACCAGGGCCTCTTGCAACGCATCTTCGCTCTCATCGTATTCGTGCCCGTAGCCGTCAGCGCCTGGGTTCTCCTGCACCTGCTTCAACGGAACGAATCGTCGGGCCTTCGCGTGCGCTTGTAGTCTTTACCTTTACCGTTGAATTTGCCGTTGCCTTCGTAGCGCTGGCTTGCCCTGAGCCCACGAAGGTCGTCTCGCCGGCGTCTTTGCTCACGCCGCATTGCCACAATAATTGGTAGAGCCTCGAGGAACTGGTTCTTCCCTCCCGCCCAGGCATGAATTGTATAATCGCGCCTCACGAAAGGAGCTCGCCGCAGGCGCCATGCGCTTGTTCACGGAAACACCCGCGCTGAACAACGTGGCCACGGGATTTGGCCAGATCTCGCCGCTCTCAGCGATGTCGCTGGCAACCGATTTCTCCGTTTTTAAAATGATTTTCCTCAGAGCCCGCAAGGAGGTCTCGTCCTGATGCGGCTCGAGTCGAGCGCGCGACTTTTGGCCCTCGTCCTATTAGTCGCTCTTTGCTTGCAGGCGAACTACGCCCAGAATGCCGCTGACCTCAAGCCTTCCCCGCAGCAGGTGGAATGGCAGGACCTCGAGTTCGGCGTCCTCATTCACTTCGGCACGAATACTTATCTTGGTCGCGAATGGGGCGACGGCACTGCGGCCCCTCAGGTTTTCAATCCCACGCAACTGGATGCCGAGCAATGGTTGCGCGCCGCAAAGGCTGCAGGCGCGAAGTATGTGGTGCTGGTGGCAAAACATCACGACGGATTTTGCCTCTGGCCCACATCCCAAACGGAGTACAGCGTGAAGAGCAGCCCGTGGGAAAACGGCAACGGTGACGTGGTGAAGCGTGTCTCCGATGCTGCCCATAAGCTCGGCCTCCGATTCGGCATCTATCTTTCTCCTTGGGACCGCCACGAACCCCGCTACAAAATCTCGGCCGAATACGACGACTACTACGCCGCTGAACTCGACGAGCTCACCTCGAACTACGGAGACTTGGTCGAGTTCTGGCTGGATGGCGCGGGCAGCGAAGGGCATGTTTACAACTTCCCTCGCATTATCGAGACCCTCCGTATCAAGCAGCCGAACACGCTCGTTTTTGCCGATGCTGCGCTGTTCGAATACGGTGATATCCGCTGGGCCGGGAATGAAGACGGCAAGATCCCTTACGAAAACTGGAACGTGATGGATCGCCATGGCTACCTGCGCTGGAGGCCCGTCGAAGCCGATACGCCCTTGCACAAGCAGCACTGGTTCTGGCACCCCAATGACGAAGGCACGCTCAAATCCCTGGACGAGCTGATCACCACTTACGAGCAGACGATCGGTCGCGGCGGCCAGTTGATGCTCGGCCTCGCTCCAGACAAGCGCGGCCTGCTCCCGGATGCCGATGTGAAGCGGCTTGAAGAGTTCGGAGCCGCGATTCGCAAACGGTATTCCGGAAATCTGGTTGCAAAAGAGCGCATACCGAACGGCGCCGATGAAGCCGCGTTCGATGGCGATCCCGATACGTTCTGGTCTGCGCCGCTGGGATCCCGTCACGCCATCCTGGAAGTTGATTTTCGGAAACCGCAGAAGTTCGATCGCGCCCTCACGATGGAGTGGCTGAATGATGGTCAGCGCATCGAGCATTACCGAATTGAAGTTTGGGCGAACGGCCAGTGGAAGACCATCGTGGAAGGTCACGCAATCGGGCATAAGCGGATCGACGGCTTTCAACCCGTGACCGCGTCGCGCGTGCGCCTCAATATTCTTTCCAGTTCAGCGGAAGCGCATGTTCGCGAATTTCAGCTGTTTGATACGGGCGGCGCCGCCGTACCCGAAACGCGTGCGAGTGAGCCTCAGTAGGCGATTCGGAAGTTTCAATTGCGAAAATCGAAAAAGGGCCCGCCCTGAAGAAAAATAAACGCTGCCCGCTTTTGAATTTGCCGTCGCGCGACCTTTGCGTCTGCCTGGCGGATAGCGGCCGCCCGCGATTCATTCGGGCCGCTTTGCCTTTCCCCTACACCCTATACCCTTCACCCTCTCGTCGGCTCTTGTGGTTTGCGTCGCTTTCGTAGCGCCCGCCCGGGTTTCAGGGTTTGTACTTGGAAACCCTGAATTAAAAAAGTTTCAGGGCTTGATGATTCAAGCCCTGAGAGGGGAGTGATCCGGCACTTCACAGCCGGGACGCGCCTCTTCTGCGCGAGGAACGCCTTTTGTCTCCCGAGCGCCGTTTCGGGACGGGCAGCCTTTGCCTTTGGATTTGCCGTTGCCTATGATTTTGCCCTAGTGGCGCCGACCCGTGCGAATGGTGCGCTTCCGCTCGATTTAACAAATGAATTTGTGAGTGAATCCGCGCGAAGACAACGACGAACCACGCGTACCCCCTGGGAAGGAAAGGGTACGGCACCCCGCAGTTTGACGTCGAGCCGCGCGGCAATCGTGGTGAGTTAGTATCGGCGAGAGCTTCGAAGTTCGAGCGGAATAATTCACCGAGAAATTAAGAGTGATCCACCCGCCTCTTGCGAAACGCAGCAGGGACGCAGGGTTCGATGTAAACTTCCCTCAGGCAAGGCGACCGAAACGTCGTCATGCAGGAGGTTTACATGCCATCGTGGACAACTTGCGCGGACAACCATCCAACGAAATCGGTCTCGATTCGAGACGCTGCCATCGCCGCTTCGGAGGGACGCCCTGTCCGAGAGTGTAAGAAATGCGGCAAGGAACTCCAGTACCGAATCAGCCACTCCTACGCAAACGACCCCACCCAGATGGAATACAATTTCGTTGTGAGGCGAGCCGTTCGGCTCGGAACGCGACTGGCGGACGGCGAAAATTATGACCCGTTCCTCTTGGTGCTCCGCGAAATCGGGACTGGCCGCGAGCAGATTCTTCCCACGTTTTGGGCGCACGGGAAAAGCGGCACGCAACGCGGCGGTCAGTTCCCTCCGCTCCTGAGCCTTGAGGAATGGAAAACTCTGTTCAGCAAGCTTGATTCCAGCTTCGAGGGATTAGAACAGAGAATCCGGTTCCGTGCCTACCAGCTTTATGAGCAAGGCGGGAAGCAGGACGGTCATGCCCTGGACGACTGGCTGCAAGCGGAGGCGGAGTTGAGGGAGCAGAAGGCTTTCCGTGTCGCTGCGTAGTCTCGGCTTCGAATGCCCTCACCTGCCGTCCGCATTCTCACCAAGGGCCGCATTGGCCGGAGTCGGGCATCGTTCATCTGTTCCCAGTCTGTCGCAAGCACTTGGCATTAGTGCAGAGCGTTCGGGACTTGTCAGCCCAGGCGCAGTTGACGATTTCCTGACCCGCAATGGGAGCATCGGAGTCGGGAAGGATGTAAACGCTTCACCTTGGCATCATGTTCTTCGGAGGAGGGACCGGAGCGAGGGTGGTCAACGACTTCACGCGCTTCAAATCTCTGTTTGCTTTCAGTTTCTTGCGTCCTGCTGTTCTTTTCGCCTTCATCTACGTATCTCCTTCTCGCAAGCGTTGATATAGCGAGTCCGTTCCGCGCAATATTGCACTCGCACACTGCATCACCCACCTCGCGGTGTTGGGACGACTGCTGTTCGGCACGGTTTCTTCGAAATAGTCAAACCTATGCTTGCCGAATTCACGGCGGACAGCAGCGAGGATTGCGGCACGGTTCATCGGAGGCTGCGAACACGGCCCTTGAAATCCGGTGATGGCGGGCAGTCCCAGCGTCCGCGTAAATATAGTGCGACGCCCAAATACGACCAAGCAAAATTTTCGACTGAACGCCGCAATCGAAGGGGTACTTGTCCGTGTTCCCTGTCTGTGTGTAAGGCGGGTGGCATCGGCTTTGGAAGTGTACCCGCTTTGCGAGCCATAATTCGAAGCTCGCGACTCCATCAGACACCACGATCCCATCCGTGCCGGCGAATAAGGATCGCGGGTTTCAGGGCTTCATGATTGAAGCCCTAGCAAGAAAACTAGCGCCGCATGTTCCGGGTTTCAGGGTTTATACTGGTCAGCCCTGAATGGAAAATATTTCGAACGTGCGGACTTTGACTTTGCCCTTTGTGGCGCTGGCTCGCCCTGAGCGCACGAAGGGCCTCTAGCCGGCGTTTTTCCGCGCGCCCGGCGAGGTTGTGCCACGCACCTCAGCGTTCGTTCCGCGCGAAGGGTTTGTAGCGGCCGCCCCGTTTTTCAGTCGAGCGCCTTTGCCTTTGCCTCCGCCGTTGCCTCTGATTTCGCCGTTGCCTATGTAGCGGCCACCTTTCCGCTCTTTTTGCGGTCCCGGCGTCGTTCGCCGGGAAGGTGGGCGCTTATGATTTTGCCGCTGGCTTTGAATTTGTAGGGCACGCCTTTCCGCGCTTTTCGCGTCCCGACGGTCTTTGTCGGGAAGGCGGGCCTCTTCGCCTATCGGTTCCGTCGGAGCGCCGGCACCCTGCCGGCTCTTTCGCAGTTGCGGTTGCCTTCGCCGTCGCCTATGTAGCGGCCACCTTTCGCGTCTCGTGCGTCCCGACGATCTTTGTCGGGAAGGCGGGCCTCTTCGCAGTTGTTTCTCGTGGAGTGCGGCACGCCGTCCGTGTCCCGCACGGGTCTACGGGACGGTTCGACGCCGCATTGCCTTTGAATTTGCCGTTGCTCTTGTAGCGCCCGCCCGGGTCTACGGGACGGCTCGACGCCGCTTTGCCTTTCCCCTGCACCCTATACCCTGCACCCTTTCGCCGGCGGGTGGCCGGGGCTGGGCGATGAATTTGCCGTTGCGTTTGTGGTGGCCGCCGCGCCTCCTAATCGGGCGCGTTTGCTCTTGTAGCGGCCGACCCGCTTTTCAGTTGAGCGTCTTTGCCTTTGCATTTGCCGTTGGGTTTTATTTCGCTGTTGCCTATGTAGCGGCCACCTTTCCGCTCTTTTTGCGGTCTCGGCGTTGTTCGCCGGGAAGGTGGGCATCTTCGCAGTCGCGTCCTGTGGAGTGCGGCACGCCGTCCGTGCCCCGGACGGGTCTACGGGACGGCTCCCCGCCGCTTTGCCTTTGAATTTGTCGTTGCCTTTGAATTCGCCGTTGCCTTCGTAGCGGCCGACTCGAATTTTAGTCGGGCGTCTTTGCCTTTGCCTGCGCCGTTGCCTTTGATTTCGCCGTCGCCTATGTAGCGGCCACCTTTCCGCTCTTTTTGCGGTCCCGGCGTTGTTCGTCGGGAAGGTGGGCATCTTCGCAGTTGTTTCTCGTGGAGTGCGGCACGCCGTCCGTGCCCCGGACGGGTCTACGGGACGGCTCGACGCCGCTTTGCCTTTCCCCTACACCCTACACCCTACACCTCTCGTCACCGCGCATTCGGATCGTAATGCACTCCATCCGGACCGGTCGCGTGCGCCGTACTCTTCTGCGCCGAATCGGTGAGCCAGAGGAACACCACCGCCATCACGACAATCCCAATCACCAGAAACACAAGCCGCGACAACTTCTCCCACCCGCTCCGCGATGCTTCCAGTTTCGAAATCGC
>Ga0210383_10005889_pt1 | contig 10735 bp, 12 predicted proteins | sample IncBWC14OmetaG_FD_160072 | JGI IMG/M metagenome (GOLD analysis project Ga0210383, IMG submission 160072) | Forest soil microbial communities from Barre Woods Harvard Forest LTER site, Petersham, Massachusetts, United States - Inc-BW-C-14-O ...
AAAGACGCGGCCTGGAGATCGATGAAGGGCGGTTCCAGCATCGCAATCGTGTCGCGCCGCACATAGAGAAAGCCGGTTCCGCGCGGGCCGCGCAGATATTTGCGGCCGGGCGCCGAGAGCATATGGCAGCCGATCGCGTGGATATCGATCGCAAGCTGACCGACCGATTGGCAGGCGTCGAGGAGATAGAGGATACCGTGGCGCGCGGCGACGCGACCGACTTCCGCGACCGGGTTGACTAGACCGCCGTGCGTCGGGACATGCGTGATTGCAATGAGCCTTGTGCGCGGGCGGATGGTGCGTTCGAGGGCCGCGAGGTCGATCCCGGACGCATTGTCATCGACCACGTCGATCTCGATCCCGGCGCGTGCCTTCAACTGTAGGAATGCGAGGTAATTCGACAAATATTCGGCCCGGGCCGTGACGATCCGGTCGCCGGCGCGGAACGGCACCGCGTAGAACGCCATGTCCCAGGCCCGCGTGGCGCTTTCCGCGAATGCGATCTCGTCCGGCTGGGCGCCGATCAGCGCGGCGATCGCGTCATAGAAATCCGCAGCGCGTTCCTCTGCTTCGACCATCGCCTCCATGCCGCCGATCTCGGCCTCGCGCGCCAGGTGCCCGGCCATCGCATCGATGACCGGGCGCGGCGACAACGCCATGCCGGCGTTGTTGAAATGGAGGACATTCGCCACCCCGGGGGTATTCGCTCTGAGCCACGGCACGTCGAGAGCGGCCGTCATTGCGGCACTCCTCGCAAACGATCGCTCACGCCGGCTTACGCTCGACTGTCCGGGGGTCGTCGACATCGACCTCGATGACCTCGCTTGGGAACGGCGTCGCGGTCATCAACGTCACGCCGTCCAACGAATGAAAACGGTGCCACGTGCCCCGCGGAATGACAGCCAGTATCCCGGCGGCGAGCGCAAAGGACCGGGAGCCGTCGTCGTTCACGATGTCGAGGATCGCCGCGCCGTCGAGGATGTGGATCAGCTCGTCGGCGATGTGCGCTTCCCAATGCCCTTTTCCGGAGAATTTGCTCGCGGTGAGAGTGCCGTCGCGATAGGACGCCAAGCGCGCGGCGCTTCCCTTGCGATCGGCGATTGTCGATTGCGGGGTGCGGCCGCGGAACATCGTCAGCTTCGCGAGCTCTGCGTCGAGATCGACGATGCGAGGCGAGCCGCTCGCCGTTTCTGTCTCCGGCGGCCGCTCTGCCGTTCGAGGATCGTCGACATCGAGCTCGATAGTCTCGCCGGGAAAGGGCGTTGCGACTAGTTGCGTAAAGCCCCGCGACGACTGAAGACGGTGCCAGACGCCTTGTGGAACGACGGCGATCGTGCCGGCCACAAGGGCGAACGATTGGGGCGGCCCGGCGGTGCACGCGATTTCCAAGGTCGCGGCACCGTCGAGAACGCGAACCAGTTCGTCGCCGGTCAGATGGCGCTCCCAATGATCCTTCCCCGCGGCCTTGATGGCCAGAAGGAGGCCATCGCGGTACGAAGCCAATTGCGCGACGCTGCCCTCGCGATCCGCCGCCGTCGAACCGGGGGTTCGGCAGAACATCGTCAGCTTTGCGAGTTCCGCGTTGAGATCGACGACGCTGGGGGTTCCGTTGGCCATGCCATGCTCCTTGACCATGTCCGTCCCTCCCAGGGTAGCGAAACAATTAGATTGCAGTGATCCCCGATTTTGATGAGCAGCGGAACGTTTCAGTGGCATCGGATCGTGTTACGAATGAACCGTCGGCAGAAAGGGATGCGTGTCATGGCGGCTCTCGGTGGATTGGCAGTCGCGAAGCGAGACGCGCGGCATCAGCCGGCGCCCCGTCAGCAAGAATTGAGTCGCGGGGCGATGGATTGGGGCGATGTCCGGGTGTTTCTCGCCGCCCGAGAAGGCTCGATGCGCGCCGCGGGGCGGGCGCTGAGGCTGAGCCAGCCGACTATCGCCCGGCGATTGGCCGCGTTCGACGCCGCGTTTGGTGGGCCGACCCTGTTCGACCGCCTGCCGGAGGGGTTGCGCCTCAACGTCGTCGGCGAGCAGCTGGTCCCGGCGGCCGAGAGCGTAGAGGAGGCGGTGCTGACCCTGGAGCGGCACCGAGCGGCGATTTCGCCGGCGTTGAGCGGCACCGTGCGGGTTTCGACCGGTGAGTGCGCCGCCGGGTTTCTAGCGCGCTGCCCGGCGGGGTCGACGGTGGCGGCGTTGCCGCCTGGCATCACCTTGGAGCTTGTAGAGTCGCGACAGACGGCGAACCTCGCGCGCCGCGAGGCCGACATGGCATTGCGCCACGAGCCCCCGGACAGCGGCGATTTCTACATTTCCAAGGCGGGTACCTTCGCCTGCGCGGTCTACCGGCGGCGCGGCGCGGCGGCCGGCGCGTGGGTCGCCTACACCGACGAGCAGGCGCATTATGCGCCGGCGCGCTGGGTGCAACGGCAAGTCGAGGAGACCGGAACGCGGGTGGCGCTGCGCGCCTCGTCGATGCTGATGCATCTTGAAGCGATCCGCGCCGGGACCGGGCGCGGCGTGCTGCCCTGCTATGTCGGCGACGGCCATCCGCTGCTCGAACGATTGACCCCGCCGATCCTGGAAATCGCGGCGGATTACTGGATCATTGTTCATCGCGATCTGCGCCGCTCAGCCTGCGTCCGCGCAGTTGTCGACTGGATCAAGGCGCTCTTTGCCGAGCAGCACGACGTACTCGCTGGTGTCGTGTAGGTCGGCAAAGGGGCGTGGCCGCACCCGCCCGTCCTCTGACGTCAGCGAGATCAAACTCGTGTTCTCGATCCCGCCCCTGCGCTCGGCGCCCAACATTGCGCCGAGCTGCAACGTGGCGCCGACCGATCCGCTGCCGGTCGTGCGCTATGACGCCAAGGACCATCAGCGCAGCCTCGACGTGATGCGTTGCGAGCTGGTGCCGTTCTGGGCTAAGGACATCAAGGTCGGCCTCGCCAACATCAACGCCAAGGCCGAGGGCATCGAAAAGAAGCCCGCCTTCCGCGAGGCGTTCCGGCGGCGGCGCTGCCCGGTGCCGGGACGATGGGAGAAGAACTGGCGTTCGCCGGCCGGCGAACGAATTCGCAGCTTCGCGATCGTCACCACGGAGCTGAACGAATTGTGCGCCCGATTGCATAACCGGATGCCCGTGGTACTTAAACCGGAAGCGCGACCGGAATGGCTCGGCGAGGAACCGGCCGACGAGGCGCGGCTGAAATCCATGCTGGCCCTCTCCCCTTCCGACGACATGGTCTGCCGGCCGGTCAACGCGCGCGTCGGCAACGTCAAAAATAACGATCCCTCCCTGATCGAGCCGCTGCCGGCGGCCGGATAAATCACACAAGATCACAAGGAACCGGAGGAAAACATGCCCCCACTCCGCGCCGCGGACGATTTTCCGATGATCCGTGCCCGCATGGAGGAGCTGCGCCGCGAGCGCACCCAACCGCGCGCCGCAGACGACTTCCCGATGATCCGAGCACGCATGGAAGAACTGCGGCGCGAACGCGCTCAGCTATCGGCCGAAAGAAGGAGCCGTTCGGCGATTCACCCGAGGTCTTGTCATCGTGCCGCGAGTGCCGGATAGGGCCGAAAGCACGGAGACACGCAAGAGGCAAATGGCGGAGAAGACCATGAGGGTGCTTCTGACAGGAGGGTCGGGGGATCTCGGCCAGACTCTCATCCCCAGGTTGCTCGACAGGGATGACACACCGGTCATTCTGGATGTCCGTGCGCCACGGGATCTGAAACAGGGAGCGGTGTTCATCCAGGGATCTATTCTCGACCGGCCGAAGTTGCCGGAAATATTTCGTGGCACCGATTGCATCGTCCACATCGCCGCCTGGCACGGTATCCACGAGGATGGAGGCAAGAAAAATCCTTACGATTTCTTCGATCTGAATGTCCGCGGCACCTTCGAGGTTTTTGAAGCCGCCGTTGCCCTCGGCATCGACAAGATCGTCTACATTTCCACGACCAGTGTTTATCGGCCGGATTCGCGGTACGGCAGCAGCAAGATCCTGGCCGAAGCGATTGCCGAGGATTACCGAAAACACCGTGATATGAATGTGATCACCCTTCGCCCGCGGGGCTTTATTCCGTATTGGAACCGAGAGCTGTACGCGAGCTATAGCGACTGGGCGCGATGGTTCTGGAAGGGAGCGGTGCACATCGATGATGTTGCCGCGGCGGTTATCTTGGGTCTGGACCTGCTCTCTCGCCAGCACATTGAACAGCAGCTCTTTCTGACGCTCGACAGCGCCTATCAATACACGGATGCCGATCTCGCTGATTGGGATGCCGATGGGCCGGGTTCGACCTTCAAAAAATACTACGCCGAATATTACGATCTGGTGCTTTCTTACGGGCTCGATCCCGCCCTAAAGCCGACCAGGCTCGATATTTCCGAGACGGTTCGTTGGCTCGGCTACAAGCCATCCTATAGCTTGGCGCACCTGTTATCGGAACTGGCGGCCTATGGCGACTGCGGGCCGCCGCGACGTAGCGAGGTCTAGCAGGCTGTCGGACTTGAGTGGAGCGGACCCATGATGTGGTAGATTGGTCGGGGATGTGTACCAGGGCGGGTGGGGGATGAGCAACTTTCGCGAGGTGGATCGGCAGACGGGATTTCTGCTGCCGCCGTCGGCAGACGAGTGGCTGCCGGAACGGCATTTGGCGCGGTTTGTGGTGGAGGTGAGGGGCTGTTCGTCAAGGTGCTGTTGCCGGCCCGCGAGAGGGGGGTTGTGAAACTGGGCACGGTGGCGCTGGGCGAGGCCAAGATGCACGCCACTGCGAGCCGGCACAGTGCGCTGTCTTATGAGCATGCGGGCAAGCTGGCGGCGCCGCTGAAGGCCGAGGCGGCGGTACTGCTGGCCACGGCCGAGGGCGGATATTCCGGGCGGGGTGTCGATCCCGGAAGAACTGGAGCGGCGCGACGAACGACTGAAGAAGCTGGCCGAGGCCCGCACCAAGATCGCAGCCCGCACCCAGATCGCAGCCCGCGCCGCCGGGCGCTTGATCCGCGAGCAGGCGGCGCACGAGGGCAAAGTCGCGGCGCGCGCGGCCACGGCGAAGGCGCGCGGCAAGAAGCTTGGCGGCAGGCCGCCGGCGCCGCCGGCCGCGGGGCCCGGACCCGCCGACCAGATCAATCCGACCGACGCGGACTCCCGCATCATGCCGGTGGCGGGCGGTGGCTTCGCGCAATGCTGCAACGCGCCAGCCGTGGTGACGGCGGACCGCCTGTTGGTGGCCGCCACCGATGTCGTGCAAGCCGCCAACGACGAGCAGCAAGGACGAGCAGCAAGCCGAGCCGATGCTGGGCAAGCTGGCGGCGGTGCCGGCGGATCTGGGCCGGCCGCAGACGATGCTCGCAGACAATGCCATTTCAGCGCGGCCAATGCGGCGGCCTGCGCTGCGGCGGGGATCGAGCCGCTGCCCGCGCTCGGCCGTACCCCGCATCACCCATCCTTGGACCAGCGCTTTGCCACGGCGCCGCCGGCGCCTCCGCCGGTTGGCTCTTTTCCTGGTCGGTACGTGAGGCGATCACGACCATAATTCCGTGCCTGCTGATTCTGGGCCTTGGCTATCGCCGCGTAATTGGCCCGCCGGAGGAGCCGGCGCTTGGCCGCTGTGCGCGCGTTGTTGCCTTTGTCGGCGCGGGTTGGCTGATCGGCGCGCGGCTCGTCGACTTGTTCCTCGACAATCGCGCCAGGGTGTACGCAACCCCGGAGTTTTGGGTGGATGCACGATTTTATCTCGGCTGGACGCTCGGGTTGTTGCTGGCGCCGTCGCCGAGCACCAGACCGCCGCAGCCGAAATGAGCGCCGCCGAAGAATGGGTCTTTCTAAAATCAGCCGGTTTCCAGTGTGGCTCGCCACGTCCGGCGATCACGCGCTGTCGGTCATGCGCATCGGGCCACAGCGCTGGTCGTGGCTGATGCGCCGCGACGGCCGCGATGTCGCCGAGGGTGAGGCCGGCGACCTCGAGGCGGTCTTCCATGAACGCGATTCGGTCGGGGGGAGACCATGCCGCGCTGGCTGGCACCTATATGGCAAAAAGTGGCAAGCCAGCTTCTCCGCCGCGGATATGTCGTCGATACGCAGCGGATGGGGAAGATGATGCCGCCGCGGCGAACCGCTGCGCCATTGCTTGCAGCGTATCGAAGACTTGTTGCCGCTGAGGTTCGTCCTCGCCAGCCTCCCACACGGATCTGGTGCTGGCCTGGATTAGTCCGCAGCGCATGCTCCTTCTCGCGAGCGATCGCGATCTCCAGCTCGGTGCCGGTTTTAGTCGAGGGCAAAACCTTTACAACGCTAAGGCGAGTGTCGGCAAGATTCCGACGGCTGTCGGACACGGGGCGCGGCGGATAATTGAATAATTCAACACGCGTGCGGATTTAATGATTATTTCCCACGGATGGCGGATCAGCGCGTATCCTGTGTTCTGTGCCCCTTGGCTTGTTTGTTGGGAGTGAGGCACCCGGTGGCTCCGGTAACATCCGGGACGGCTCGCCTGATGATCGCCAGGTCGGTGCGTCCCGCGCGTATCTCGTTGCAGTAACGGGCTTGTGTGTCCGCATTATCTGTAGCTTTCTTGGTGGCAATCCAACGCTCATCCACGGTCCAGCAGGCCTCATATGCGACCCCAGGACCGTAAGTTGGATGACCATTCAAATTGCCCGTCCAATGCCGCTGGCAGGCCTCATGAGCCGCGGCGAGCGCTGGGTAGGCTTGCGCGGTACGAGCGTTCCAGTCCGCGGCCGCACGATCAGGCGCGCGGCGGATTTTGTGGGCGTGGTATTGGTCAGCGTGATCTTTCTCGCGGTTGCCGCTGCCGGGGCGGCGATGATTGCCGTGCCGGTGCCCATCCTGCTTCACTTTCTCAGCCAGTACGGCGGAGTCACCGGGACGGCGGCGATGATGATCTGCCGCCTTCCTGGCGTGACCGTGCTCGTCTTGGCACTATTGGCGGGCCTTCGGTCGCTGGCGAGGTTTCGTTGAGTATCGGCGTGAGGGACGGTGATGTATCCGGTTCCTGTGCCGACGATCTTCGCCCTATATGTGCTCTCGCCCGATCGGCCCAACACAGGGCACCGGCGATGCCGCGGGGCGTCATGCCCCAGGTCGTTGGGGTGCTCTCGACGAGGCGCGCTCCAATCTGGCCTTCCGAGCGGCGACGAATACGGCCCCTCAGAACCGAGGCCAGCGGCTCAGCCGGGCCCCATCTTGTGATCGTGCTCGCGATTCACCGCGCAGCGGAAAGTCTCTGCAAACGAAGGACTTGGGGTCTGAGTAGCAGCGGATGGTGCCAACCTCGCCGGGCGCCCCATAGCTTCTAACGAGATGCTCTCCTGACACGCACAAGAAAATCCGGTAACTCTTTCAATGTGATGTCGGCAAACAGGTGATTCCCGTCAGGACGGCGAGCCGCGCCCGAAGACGGTGATTTATCGCCAGAAAACTGCACGACAAGCCCTGTCGGAATGGGGTACGGTGCGGGAACCTTCCAGAAGGGGTTTTCCGCACATGCTGGTCGGCTATATGCGCGTCTCCACCGAGGGCGACCGTCAGATGCTGGACCTGCAGCGTGACGCGCTCCTCTCCGTCGGTGTAGACGAGCGTCACCTGTTTGAGGATTCCACAAGCTTGGCTGGCTGACGTCCTGAGCCGGATCGCCGAGCATCCCGCCCACAGGATCGACGAGCTGCTGCCGTGGAACTGGCTACCACCCGCGGCAGCTCGTCGTCAGCCGGCCTGAACTCGGCCGCCATCAGCGTCGTCTTCACGATCAGCTACGTCGCCAACCGCCAACCTGCTCGGCGAGGACGAAAATCGGCTCTTCGGTTCTTCGACCTAGCGGGCGACATGTTCCCCGAGGATGGCGTCGGCGAGGGCGGCGTGCCCGCCTTCATGCGTGACGGCATCGAATTGCAGAAGATCATCGCTGACAAGAGAGCTGCCGGCCGCGCACCGCCCCAGGTAAAACCGGCCGAATAACCCCGCCTGCGGCTTTCACCGCATGCTAACGAAGCTCATCCGCTCATCCCGCGAAAACGGCGCGGGCTTCAACTCAGCGATCAATGCGGCGGGCAGGCATCTCAAAATTTTGGTGCGCCAGAGACCACGCAGCGACGGCGAATCCAAATGTTAGGGTCGCATCCTCGATCTCCACCATATTTCGGGCAGACATCTAATTTTTTTCGAAATATGGTAATTAGATATTCGTTGGCTCATGGTAACCTCATCCGGCATGACCATATAACTATGCCACCCGCCGGTTTTCGTTGCAGTCCGGTACGGAACGGGCGATGGTGTAGTTGTGTTGGGAAATGAACGAGGAGATTACGATGGCTCGTGAAGGCTCAAGGGACTGAAATCGCGCTTGTGTCGGGATCTGGGCGACAAGCCCGATCTCCATCCGGCGGTTAGACGACTGTTCTGCGGCGGAGCCTAGTGGCCGGTCCTCCATCCTGGGCAGCTCTCCTCGCGCCAATCGCAACGCTAATTGTCGGAGGGATTGCGTCTGTCGTCGCCACCCTGGCTATTCGCGCAAATCGTGAAATTTCACGCAATCGCGCAACGTTTGATTATCTGGAACGCACCGAGTCGACGATTTTCTATCAAGAAATTAGCCGCACCTTTATCACACTGAAACGAAAGCCCGAGGGGTTCAAGGAAATTTTAGATCCTCAAACTGATGAACAAATAAAACAGCGTCAACACGTCATTCAATATTTGAATCATTAAGAAAACGTCTCGCTGGGCATCCAATGGGGTACACTAAGCGAAGAAATTTATTATCGCGCATATCGTTCTGCTTTGCTCTCTGACTGGGAGGCAGCTAAGCCGGTTATTGAAAATCGCCGCACATTCAGACTTCCGAGCCGCCCGCCCAATCCTCGCGCTTTTGTCGAATTCGAATGGCTCGCACGCCGCTGGGAGCCAACAGCTCCTATGCCCGGTGAGATCGAAGTACGTCGTAACCGGCTTTCAACTCGTCATCTTCAGCAGATCAGGCGATAAGGTTTCGTGTAGCTGGAGACGGATGTGCGACTAGCACCGATCTAAATTGGGATATAGCTAAGTCCTTAGCGAAGTCTGTGACTGGCGCTGTAGTAGCGTTGCCGTTCTTGACCTTCCCCCGGAAGAGTGGACGAAGAAACGCGGCGGGAGAAAGCCGTAATCGTAGCGGTCGGTGTGTGGGATTTTTCGCAGATCGTAGCTGGGCCAAAGGAAACTCGTTGCCTTCGGCGACGACGATCCAATATACGCGAATTGCGTAAGAAGCGCAAGTTGCGCGGATTGCGCTGGGGTTGATTTAGGGTCTTTCGACCCTAACATAAAGATGGGGCGATTGCGGTCGTCAGCACGGCCTCCAGAGTGACGGTAGTGGCGGATAGGCACGACAATCGGGTCGGGTCTGGGCCATAATCGGGAGGGTTTGATGAAGTATTACGCCGGCCTGGATGTCTCGCTTCAAGAGACGGCTATCTGTGTCGTCGACGAGGATGGGATCATCGTCATCGAAGGTAAGGCGACCTCGGAGCCGGACGACCTGGTTCGGTGGCTCGCGGCCACCGGCTTGACAATCGCGCGCGTCGGGCTCGAGGCTGGTCCACTGTCGCCATGGCTGCATGCAGGAATGCGAGAGGCAGGGCTGCCGGCGATCTGCATCGAGACCCGGCGGATGAAAGGCGCGACCGCCGCCATGGCGGTCAAGACCGATCGCAACGACGCACGAGCCATTGCACATGCCATGCGGGTCGGGTGGTTCACCGCCGTCCACGTCAAGACGGTGGAAAGCCAGGAACTCCGCCTCCTGCTGAACAATCGTCGAACGCTGCTGGAGAAGCGGGTGGCGATCGACAATGAGATCCGCGGAACCCTCAAAGCCTTCGGCCTCAAGCTCGGCGCGGTCACCGTCGCGGCCTTCGAGGCACGAGTGCTGGAATTGCTCGCCAAAAGATCGCGGCTGCTGGCCATGGTCCGCCCGATGCTCACCGCCCGCGCCGCTTTGCGGCAACAAGGCGAGGTACTGCATCGGATGGTGCTCAAAGCCGTGCGAGCAAGCACAGTGTGTCGGCGCCTGCTCTCCGTGCCTGGTGTCGGCCCCATCGTCGCGCTGACCTATGCCACCGGCGTAGATGATCCATCGCGCTTTATCCACTCCCGAGACCTCGGTCCACACTTTGGCCTGACCCCACGCAAGTACGCTTCCGGCGAGATCGACCGCAGTGGATCTATCACCAAGGCCGGCGATGGGGCCGTGCGCGAAGTGCTCGTGCAGGCGGCGCTGACCTTACTCACGCGCGTGCATCGCTGGTCCGCATTGAAGGCCTGGGGCGTGGCCGTCGCCAAACGCCGCGGCTTGCGTCGTGCGATCATCGCCGTGGCGCGCAAACTCGCGATCATCATGCATCGCATGTGGGCCGACACCACCACGTTCAACTGGACACGGGAGACTGTCACCCTGGCGTAGGGTCTGGCTTTGACCCAATAGTTCCGCGCCGCGGAACGGCGTCCCGTGGGGACGAGGTTCGGATGACTGCGCATAACGTCCTGCACGCCTGCTCGCCAGGAAGTGCGCGATACAGATCGCAGCGCCGGCCTTCGGACCCCATCCTGAGGCGGCCCCGGCCAACCTCGTAGAGAAGCACGAGCCTCACGGTGGCGTCGAAATCAAAGAAGGAGCGGAGGCTGGTTGACGGGCAATCCGCAATCAGAGAAGAGAAGAGACGTTCGAGGCG
>Ga0210383_10005890_pt1 | contig 10735 bp, 12 predicted proteins | sample IncBWC14OmetaG_FD_160072 | JGI IMG/M metagenome (GOLD analysis project Ga0210383, IMG submission 160072) | Forest soil microbial communities from Barre Woods Harvard Forest LTER site, Petersham, Massachusetts, United States - Inc-BW-C-14-O ...
AGATTTACAGTCTGCCCCCGTTGGCCGCTTGGGTACCCCTCCCTAAAATGAGCCGCGTATTTTGCGGTGCGCGTCACCGAGTGTCAATGCAAAGTCGGGGCCAAACTCGGGGTAGCGACTCATCCAACAAGCATCTTTATCCGGCATTGACACTATCGTAAGATATATATATCGTAAGATAGGTCTTAAAACATATCGAGAGATACTATGCATCACCGTTTTTATCAATGTATTGGTCGACATCGCGGCCATGGGTTCGGACCCTTTGGAAGGGCATTCATGCAAGGCGGCGGCATGGGCGGCCGCGGACTTGGCATGGGCCGCAAACTTGGCTCTGGCGATCTGCAGCTCCTCATACTCAAGCTGCTCGACGAAAAATCGCGCTATGGCTATGAAATCATCAAGGAACTGGACGAACGCTCGAAGGGCTTCTACGTTCCGAGCCCCGGCATGGTCTATCCGGCGCTGACCTATCTCGAGGAGCTCGGCCACGCGACCGTGGCCGTCGATGGCGCCCGAAAACTGTACAGCATCACCGAGCCGGGCAAGGAGCACCTGGCCAAGAACCTATCCGCCGCGGACGCCCTTCTTGCGCAATTCGATCGCGTCGGCGAGCGCATGGACCGCGTGCGCCGGGCGCTGGACGCCGAGGAAAGCGGCGAGGAATCGGGCCACGAACGGCGCGGCTTGCGTGAACTGCATCGCGCATGGCGCGATCTCAAGATGGCGCTGGCCGATAAATGGCACGGCTCGCGCGAGGAACAGCAGCGCATTGCCGCGATACTCGCAAAAGCCGTCGCGGAGATTGTCGGGAAGTAATCGACGGCCGTTCAGCTTTTGCCAGCCCCTGCCGACATGCCTTGGTTGGAGGTACGGTGTGAACACGGTCGAAATGACTCCGCAGGCGCTTGTCGCGAATATCGAAGATCTCGTAACGCTACCGGAAGTGGCGCTGCGTATCGCACGCATGGTGGACGATCCAACCTCTTCGGCAAGCGACATCGGCCGCGAGATAAGCAACGATGCCGCGCTCACTGCACGGCTACTGCGCATCGCCAATAGCCCCGTATTCGGCCACCATGGCAAGATCGCCACCATCAGCCGTGCCATTACTATTTTGGGGGTCCGCCAAGTGCGCGACCTGACGGTCGGATTGACGGCGATTCGCACCTTCGACGGCATTGGCAACGAACTGGTGACGATGGCGTCCTTTTGGCGCCACAGCCTGCTCTGCGCGGTGGCCGCGGGTCAAATCAACGCGCGCCGCGGCGCCGGCCGGGGCGACACCCCTTTTGTCGCGGGACTTCTGCACGACATTGGGCAGCTCGTGATCTTCAATCGCATTCCCGAACTGGCGCGGCAGGCTCTGCTCATGTCGGCGGACTCGGTCAACGATACGGGACTGTATTTGTGCGAGCGCGAGGTCATGGGATTCGATCACGGCGCCGTCGGGGTCGCGCTCGCGCGCAGCTGGGGATTGCCCCGCTCGTTGCAGGAATGCATCGAGTTTCATCATGAGCCCGCCCGCGCCCAGGAATTTCCCACCGAGGTCGCTACCGTGCATATCGCCAACGGCATTGCGGTCCTGGCGGAGATCGGCAGCAGCGACCTGGGCGACGCTCCTGAGATGTCTGCCTTGGCGCTGCGGGCGGCCAAGTTGGATGCGGCTGGCATCGCAGCACTCGTAGTGGAAACCCGGCAGGCGGCGGCGGAAGTGCTGCCGCTTCTGGTCGCCGCCTAAACCGGAAAGCCCGCGCGGCCTGTACCGCTGCCGCCGGGCCGAATGTGACGACGGTCGCAAGAATCGTCGCGCCGGTGCCGTCGCGCGGATCGGCGGCTCCGATTCGTAAAGATTCCCCGAACTATGACGATAAGCCTGCAGTTGCTTGCGCGGCGTAATCGAATGCTTTGCCGGGCGGAGATGATTTCGATATGGGGAAAAAGATTCTTACGGTCGACGACTCGGCATCGATGCGCCAGATGGTGCTGTTCACGCTGCGAGGCGCCGGCTACGACGTGGTGCAGACCTGCGACGGCGTCGAGGCGCTGGAGTGGGCACGACAGTCCGCTGTCGATCTGGTGCTGACCGATGTGCATATGCCGCGCATGGACGGCATTACTCTGGTACGCGAACTGCGCGCCCTTTCGCACTACAAGTTCGTGCCGATGCTGATCCTCACGACGGAGTCGAGCACAGAAAAAAAAATGGATGGCAAACGCGCCGGCGCAACCGGCTGGCTCGTCAAGCCGTTCAACCCTCCGCAGCTGCTGGCCACTGTTGCCCGCGTTATCTGAACCAACCAAATCGAAAACCATGTACCGAAGGATTCGAGCATGACACTTGATCTGGAAATGGCGGAAATCGCCAAAGTCTTCTTTCAAGAGAGCCGCGAGGGGCTCGACGTGATGGAGTCGGGACTGCTGACGCTCGGAACTACCGCGGACGCCGAAAGCATCAACACGATCTTTCGCGCTGCTCATTCCATCAAAGGCGGTTCGGCGACCTTCGGTTTCGCCGAAGTGGCGGGGTTTACCCATGGCGTGGAGACCCTGCTCGATGAGATGCGCAACGGCGTCCGCGCGGTCACGGCCGAGGCCATCCAGACCCTGCTGCAATCCTGCGATTGCCTGCGCGAAATGATTGCCGCGACGGAAGCGGAACTGCCGCTCGATCAAGGCCGCATCGCGAGTCTCAACAGCGACATTGCGCATATCCTCGGCGAGCGGCCGCAGGTTGCAACCGCGCCGGCCAAGGCGCCGGCCGCATCGGCCGAGCCGACAGCCGCCGCGCCAGCGGCCGGGGCATCAGGCTGGCGCATCGTCTTCGAGCCCGCTGCCGATCTGCTACGTCTGCGCAACGAGCCGACGCGCATGTTTACGGAGCTCGCGCGCCTGGGCGCCGTTGTCGTACGCGCCGACGCCTCCCGGGTGCCGCTTCTCGACGCGCTCGACCCGGAAGCATGCTACCTGTCGTGGGATATTGAAATATCGGGGCAGATTCCTCGCGCCCAAATCGACGAGGTATTCGATTGGGTAGATTCCCAATGGCGAGCCGAACCGATCCCCGCCGGAAACTCCGCGGCGGCCGTGCCGGCGCAGCTCGATCCCCCGCCGGAAGCCCGGCCGGTCTCCGTCGAACGCAGCCCGGCTGTGGCGGCCCCCGCCGCACAAAAGGCGAGCCCGGACTCGGGTTCCATCCGCGTCGCGACCGAAAAACTCGACAACATCATCAATCTGGTGGGCGAGCTTCTCATCACGCAATCGATGCTCTGCGGCTTTGCCGACGGCATCGATCCGAACGAACTCGATCGTCTGCGCCAGGGACTCTCGCAACTCGCACGCAATACCCGCGAGTTGCAAGAGAGCGTGATGCAGATTCGCATGTTGCCGATCAGCTTTGCGTTCAACCGCTTTCCGCGCATCGTTCATGATCTGTCGCGCAAACTCAACAAGAGGGTTGAACTCAAGCTCACCGGAGAGAATACCGAGCTCGACAAGACCGTTCTCGAAAAGATCAGCGATCCGCTCGTGCACCTGGTACGCAATGCGCTGGACCACGGGCTCGAGACTCCAGAGAGGCGCAGCGCGGCCGGCAAACACGAGACCGGCACCATCGAACTGGGCGCGTTTCACGAGGGCGGCAACATCATCATCGAAGTACGCGATGATGGTGCCGGGCTCAACAAGGCGAAGATTTTGCAAAAGGCGCGCGAACGCGGGCTGGTGGCGCCGGATCAGGAGCTCACGGATGAGCAAATCGACAATCTAATCTTCATGCCCGGCTTTTCCACGGCCGATCAGGTCAGCGACGTCTCCGGCCGCGGCGTCGGCATGGACGTGGTGCGGCGAAACATCAATGACCTGGGCGGCCATGTGCAGATTTCGTCCAAGGAGGGCCACGGCAGCACCATCCGCATACGCTTGCCGCTCACGCTCGCGATCCTCGACGGACAGTTGGTGCGCGTCGGCAAGGAGATCTACATTTTTTCGCTGCTCGCCATCGTCGAGACGATTCAGGTCTCGAAGGATCGCGTCAATACTCTGGTCGGCCGCAGCGAAGTATTTCGCTTGCGGGATGAATATCTGCCGATCGTCAAGCTCTGCGATCAGTTCGGAATTGAGCCCGACAGCAGGCGCGCCGAGGACGGTCTCTTGGTCGTCATCGAATCGGACGGCAAACGCGCCGGCGTGCTGGTGGATGATCTTCTCGCCCAGCAGCAGGTCGTCATCAAGAGCCTCGAGTCCAATTTCAAACCTGTGGCGGGAGTCGCGGGCGCGACGATCTTGGGCGACGGAACGGTGGCGCTGATCATCGATGTGCCGGATTTGATCCGCTCGATGGGCAAGCTGGGCGGCGGCGAGGTCACGGCGCACGCGGCGTGAGAATTGTGAGATCTGGAGTTCGAGACGCTTTGGAGGATATGGAATCATGAGTACGGCGACATCAGCGAGCGGTGCAGACAAGTCCGCGACAGAGACCAGCGAGCAATACTTGACATTCATGCTCGCCGGCGAGGAGTACGGCGTGGACATCCTGCGCGTACAAGAAATCAAGGGCTGGGACAAGGTGACGCGCATACCGCATACCCCCGACTATGTCCTGGGTGTAATCAATCTGCGCGGCGCCGTGGTGCCGATCCTCGATCTACGCCGGCGCTTCGGTCTCGAAGCGATCGCTTTCGGCCCGACGACGGTCGTCATCGTCATGCGAGTGGGCAGTGGACGCGACGAGCGAACGGTCGGCGTGGTCGTCGACGCGGTCTCGGAGGTCTACAACGTGGAGACCGCCAATACCAAGCCGCCGCCGGATGTATGCGGCAGCGTCGATACGGTCTTCGTCAAGGCGCTCGCCACCATCGAAGAAAAGATGCTCATTTTGCTGGACATCGATCGGCTCATCGGCAACAGCATCACCAATGAACTCGTGCCCGGAGTTGCAGCGGCGTGAGCAAGAGACCGCCGCCCCGCAAAGTGAAGAAGGCGCAGCCGGTGCAACCGGCAGCACCACGGCAACTGCAGCGCATCCAGCTCGATGCCCGCATGTCCATCATCCAGGCCGCCGGCCTGCATGGCACGCTGCTCGCGCGACTCGCGGAAGGTGCGCCCGTCGAAGTCGACGGCAGCCGGGTCGAGGAGATTGATACGGCGATACTGCAGTTGCTCACCAGCCTCTGGCGCACCGGGCAGGAGCGCGGGATCGCCTGTTCGTGGTTCGGCGTCTCGGAGGCGCTGCGCCGCACGGCCTGTCTGGTTGGCGTGGCGCCGATGCTGCGCTTCCCGGAACGCAGCCATGACGCCCCCTGAATCCGACGCCATCGCCGTGGAGCACTGTCGTGCCTGGCTCGCGTGGGCGGCGGTACAAGTTGACCAGTGTCTGGCCGCCGATAAGCCGGCGTGCAATCAACTGCTGCGCTCGCTCGGCGAGATGCTCGACCCGGCAGCCGCCGCGATGCGCATCGGTCAGTGCATGACTGAGGTGGTGGTCGCCGTGCAATCGCACGACCGCGTCATGCAGCGCCTGATGCACGTGAGCGAATCGTTGCGCCTGCTGCACGAGCACTTGGGAGACGCGCGTCGTGCGCAATCGCCCGATTCCTGGCGGCAATTGCGCGAACACCAATTGCGCGCCTTCAGCATGGCCGAGGAGCGCGCCCTGTTCACCCGCATAGTCGCGCCGGATGAGGGCGGCGGAGAAATTGCCGTGGGCTCGGACGAATCCGTCGAGTTGTTCGTGTCTAAAGACGGCCTCGATCAACCGTGAGCACACAATTGGTCGAACATGAATTCGAGTTCACGGACTCGGAATTCAAGCGGCTGCGGGAACTCGTGTACGCCCGCACGGGAATCGCGCTGTCGGACGCCAAGCGCGAGCTGGTCTACGGGCGTCTCGCGCGGCGCCTGCGCAAGCTCAAACTGGCCTCCTTTGCCGAGTATTGCCAATTGGTCGAACAGCCGGGTTCCGACGAGATACAGGAATTGACCAACGCGATCACGACGAATTTAACCTCGTTTTTTCGCGAGGGTTATCATTTCGAACAGCTTGCGGCCGAGGCGCTGCCGCAGCTCGAATCCGAGCGCATGGCGACACGGCGCCTCAGGCTGTGGTCGGCGGGCTGCTCCACTGGCGAGGAGCCCTACTCTCTCGCCGTCGTTATGCGCGAATGCCTCGCGCATCTGGCCAACTGGGACGTCAAGCTGCTCGCCACGGATATCGATTCCAAGGTGCTTGCGACGGCCGCCGAGGGTGTGTACCCGGCGGAGCGCTTCAAGGGTGTCTCGGCTGAGCGGGTTAGAAATTGGTTTCCGCAACTCGCGGGACGGCCCGGATTTTGCGCGGCGTCCGCTGAACTCAAGTCGCTCATCACGTTCAAGCAGTTGAATCTGCTGGATGCGTGGCCCATGAGGGGTCCTTTTGACGTCATTTTTTGCCGCAATGTGGTGATCTATTTCGACAAGGCCACGCAGCGCAAACTGTTCGACCGCATGGCCGAGATGCAAGAGCCGGGCGGCTGGCTGTTCATTGGCCATTCGGAGAATCTTCACAATGTGACGCAGCGCTACAAGCTGGTGGGGCGCACCGTCTACCGGAGATTGCCGTGAGCGCGGGCGATACGAGCCGAATTTTCGCGAGCTCACTCGCATTGCCGCCGGCCCTGCCGCAGTTCGGCCATATCCGGCGTACCTGGGACGCCGATCTGGGCCTGCCGGTGGCCAAACTCTTGCCGGGCGACTACTACGTGACCTGCCAGGACGAAGCCATCTTCACCGTACTGGGTTCATGTGTATCGGCTTGCGTAAGGGAACGCAAACTGGGGATTGGCGGCATGAACCACTTCATGCTGCCGCTCGACCGCTCGGGCGGTACCAGCGCCTGGGCCGAAAACCTCGTGAGCTCCGCGACCCGCTACGGGAACGTCGCCATGGAGCGTCTTGTGAACGACATCATGCGCCTCGGTGGTCAGCGCGAAAATCTCGAGTTCAAGGTCATCGGCGGCGGCAAGGTGCTCGACATGGCGCTCGACGTCGGTGCGCGCAACGCGCAGTTCGTGCGTGACTATCTGAAAACTGAGGGGTTCATCATCAGCGCCGAAGATCTCGGCGACTGCTTTGCGCGCAAGCTCTACTACAGTCCTGTCACCGGCAAGGTGCGAGTGAAACGTCTCACGGCAACGGTCAACCGCGCCGTGTTCGAGCGCGAACGGGAGTTCCAGCCGACGAACGCCCAGGTCGAGACTGGATCCGTGGAACTGTTCTAGAGCGGAACCTGCGGCAATGGACAAGAAAATACGGGTTCTGGTGGTCGATGACTCCGCGGTCATGCGCCAGCTGCTGACCGAGATTCTCAGCTCCGATCCGGGTATTCAAGTGGTGGGAACGGCGCCGGATCCGTACATCGCCCGCGAAAAGATAAAGGCGCTCAATCCCGACGTATTGACGCTCGATGTCGAGATGCCGCGCATGGACGGACTCGCCTTTCTGCGCAATCTCATGAGATTGCGCCCCATGCCCGTCGTGATGTGCTCCTCCCTGACCCAGCAGGGGGCCAATGTCGCACTTGACGCGCTCGGCCTGGGCGCCGTCGACTTCGTCGCCAAGCCGGCGATCGACGTCGTACACGGCATCAAGGAAGCCGCGCACGAGATCATCACCAAGGTAAAAATGGCCGCGCACGCTCAGGTCCGCCCGCTGGTCAGCGCGCCGACTCTCAATGTCACCGATCGCCATGACGCGGACGTCGTGCTGCCGAAGCGCAATGCGCCAACGAAATTCGCCACAACCGACCGCATCATCGCGATCGGGGCCTCGACGGGCGGCACCGAAGCCATCCGGGAAGTTCTCGCACACTTGCCGTCCGACACCCCCGGAATCGTCATCGCCCAGCACATACCGAAAGCCTTCAGCGGCCCGTTCGCGGTGCGCATGAACGCCAGTTCGGCGCTGAGTGTGTGCGAAGCGCGCGACGGCCAGCCAATATTGGCCGGCCACGCCTACATTGCGCCCGGCGATCAACATCTTCTGGTGGTGCGCGACGGCGCCCGTTATCAATGCCGCTTGAGCGATGGAGAGCTCGTGAATCGCCACCGACCCTCGGTGGATGTGCTATTCCGCTCCGTGGCACAGAGCGCCGGCCGAAATTCCGTCGGCGTGATGCTCACCGGCATGGGGCGCGACGGTGCTGAAGGTCTGAAGGAAATGCGGGAGGCAGGCGCATCGACCATTGCCCAGGATGAGAGCACCAGCGTCGTGTGGGGCATGCCGGGAGCTGCCTGGCAAATAGGCGCGGTGCAATCCCTACACGCGCTGCAGCAAATTGCCGGGCAAATCCTTAATCTCGCGGCGGCCGATACTGACGCGCTCAAGAACGCGGCGGCGCGGTCGACTAATCAATAGCCATTGGTACTGCCACGATCGCGGGCAGTTGGAGTTAATAAATGAAAATTCTGATCGTCGACGATTCCACCGCCATGCGCATGATCGTCAAGAAGACGCTGCGCCTGGCGGGGTTTGAAGGGCACGATCTTTCCGAGGTCGACGATGGCGCCAAGGCTTTGGCCGCGATCAAGGCTTCCAAGCCGGATCTCGTGCTTTCCGATTGGAACATGCCCAATATGACGGGTCTGCAGTTACTCGAGGCGCTCACCGCCGACAAAGTAAAATTGACCTTCGGGTTCATCACCACCGAAGCAACCCCGGACATGCGGGCCAAGGCGATGGGCGCGGGCGCGAAGTTTCTCATTTCGAAGCCCTTCACACCCGAATCGTTCAAAGAGCACCTCAGCGCGCATATTCGTTGAGCGGTGCATAACAGGAACACGCCATGGCAACTGCCTATCCCTTGCCCGACGGTCCGAAGATCATGCAGTTGCTGGGCCTGCTGTTTGACGGACTCGAGGTAAAACCCGGCGGCGCGTTCGATCAGTCGCCCGCGGGCGGCGCCTGGTTCGGCTTGTTCGTTGCCGATAGCGGCGAGCCGGTCGCGCTATGCGGCGCCGATGCCAATCTCGCGGCCACCTGGGGTGCCGCTTTCTCCATGTTGCCGGTCGCGGCCGCCAAGGAGGCCGCGAAAACACGCGAACTCACCGGCGTCATGATCGAGAACGTGCGTGAAATCATGAACATCTGTACGCGCCTGGTCATGGACGCCAGCTCGCTGCACCTCAAGCTCGATCAGGTCTACCCCGCCAAATCCCTGCCGGCTCCCGCGGCGGCATTGCTGGGCGCAGCGCGAGGCCGGCGGGAATTTCAAATTCAGCTGCCGAAATACGGCGGCGGCGTACTGACCTTTCTTACCGCCTGAGGCACCGCGCCCGGCAGACCGAGCTTCTGCAAACGGAAGTATCGGGATTCCTGGATGCGGTGCGCCCGAAAGCTGCAAATCAGGGTTTGGACTACGTACCGAGTCGACGCTTGGCCGTCTAGCGGCCTCAAGAAACACGGTCGCCAGGCGATATTTGTCGAGATGGCTGCAATTCGACTGCAGCCGCTTGGGCGGTTTTTACCTTGGAGATTGTATGAGCTATCGAAATTCCGTCGGCACGCGCCTGTTGCTGTCCTTTGCCGGCGTAATCATTGTATTTTCCGTCGCGGTGGGCGTAGGGCTGAACCGCCTCGCCGACTTCAACGCGGCCTTGGGCGAAATCTCCGGCCCATTGCTCGTGAAGGTTGAAGCCACGGACGACTGGGCTGCCACCATTTCGGAATCGATGCGCCACGCGCGCAATATGCTGATCATGGACGACAAGGCGCAGATCAAGGGAGAAATCGACAGATTCGCCGAGCTTACGCGCAAGAGCCAGGAGTATGCCGATACCATGACGGCCACCGTCAAGTCGGCGGAAGGCAAGGCGCTCATGAGCGCGGTCATGGAGGCGCGCGCGACCCTGCTGCCGCTGGATCAAGAGTTCATCCGCCAGATCGAAGCGGGCGATGCGAAAGGCGCGAAAGACACGCTGCTCGAGAAATCGCGTCCCGCGCAGAAGGCTTTCATGGCGGCTCTCGCCAAGATCGGCGAACACCAGAAGGAGCACATGCAGACTCGGGCGAACCAGGTGGCGGCTTCCTACCACTCGACCTGGATCTTCTTGATCAGCCTGTCGCTCGCCGCGGTGGCGATCGGCTGCGTGCTCGCGTATCTGATGACGCGCGCCATCCGGAATCCGCTCAACCATGCGGTCGCCGTGCTCGGAGAGATCGAGAAGGGCAACTACGCAAACGCCGTGACGACGCGTTCGAACGATGAAATCGGTCAGACCCTCAGAGGTCTCGATCGTATGCAAGTGGCACTGCGGGTACGCACCGAGAATGAGCACGCCGCGGCCATGGAGAATGCGCGCATACGCACCGCGCTCGATCGAGTCTCGGTCGGCACCATGCTCGGCGACGAGGACGGCAAGATCATCTACGTGAACGATGCGCTGCTCGCGCTGTTCCGCAGCAAGTCGGACGAGTTCCGCAAGCAGGTACCCTCCTTCGACGCGGACAAGCTTGTCGGCAGTTCCTTCGAGATGTTCCATCAGATGCCGACGCTGCAGAAAAATCACCTGGCCGCATTGACGGCCACGCAAACCGCGGAAGTCCGGGTGGGCGAATCCACGCTGCGGGTCGTGGCTAACCCTGTCGTCGACGCGGCCGCGAAGCGCGTCGGTACCGTGGTGCAATGGGTCGACCGTACCCAGGTGGTCGCGACCGAGCACGAAGTGCAGGCGATCGTGGCCAAGGCCATCGAAGGAGACTT
>Ga0210383_10005891_pt1 | contig 10734 bp, 8 predicted proteins | sample IncBWC14OmetaG_FD_160072 | JGI IMG/M metagenome (GOLD analysis project Ga0210383, IMG submission 160072) | Forest soil microbial communities from Barre Woods Harvard Forest LTER site, Petersham, Massachusetts, United States - Inc-BW-C-14-O ...
GAAAACTGCCTGTCCGGTTCGGAGGGAGGGGGAGCATTCGCTCTCCCTACCCCTATCATTACGCCGTCGCGTCGCCGCGGTGGGTCCGCGGTGATGGTTTTACCGCATGAGCTCGGGCTATCGCTCGAGGCTCCGAAGAGCATGTAGCATAGGCTTCCAGCCTGTATCGGTGCTTATGTAAGCCGACGCGGTTGCTCGGTACATGCTATCCTCCGCTTTTGTGTATAAAGCTCAAAGCTCGGACAATTGCGGCATTCCTTTGAGAAGGGGTACGTGTGAGATTGGTCCACATAATCTGGCGCCCCTTTAGGGCGCCTCGCTCGGGATGGTGATTTCCCGGGGTTAAAACCCCGGGCTGAATCCTGCCGCCCTTTCGGGGCAAAAAGCCACGCCCAAAATTCTGTTGAATGATGCGCCAATTTAGGCTGCGACTATACCCAATACTCCTTGACTCCTGACTCCTTGGCTCCTTGGCTCCTTGGCTCCTCGACTACTTGCTTTTGGGCTCGATGCGGGCAACGATGAACTTGAAATTCGACCACCACCACCACGGACCTTCATAGTAATTCTTGGCCGTAGGATAGTTGGTCCAATAGGTCTCGTTGACCGGAACGAATTTTGAGGTGCCGAACATCTCGATCGCCGGAAGACCCGTGACCAGCTCTTTCAGAATTTCGATTCCGAGCGGGACGACTTGCGGATCGTCGGACGAAATCACCCGTAGCTTGTCGATCAGAATGCTGAGCTTGTCATCGATATAGCGAGCTTGGTTCGAAGAAGCCGGCATGCCATTGGGGCGAACATAGTCTTTGTGCCAGCCTTCCATGCGCACGAACGGATCCGCGACGATGCCGCAAGAGGCTCCCCAATAGGAGCCAACTTCATAGTTACCCAGGTTTTCCGACGAAAAGAACGGGCCATCCTGCATTTGCGTCACCTTGGCGTCGATCCCGAAGGCCGTCCACGCATTAGCGACCGCAAAAGCGAGGCGCTGCGATTCCACCTCGAAATCGGCGGGAGCCAGGATACTGATGGTCCAAGGCTTACCATCCGGTGTTTGCCACTTATCGCCCGCTTTTTTGAATCCAACACTTTTCAGAAGCTTGCCCGCCTCCTCCGGATCATACTTCCACCAGCCGACACCTAACAAATCGCGAACTTGGTCCGGGTCGGTGGGAATGTCGAGAGTGCCTTCCGCACGCAACTGGTCCGCGAGCTTCACTGCGTAGTCCGGATCGAAGGGCTTGTAGCCGTCCGGTAGTGCGAACTCCTTGAGCCAGGCCACCATTGGTTTGTGATAGGTATCCATTAAAACCTTGGTCGGCGGCAAGCCGAGCGGCGAAGCGCGCAGCATGCCGGAAAATATCGGAATACTGGCCTGCTGGAGATTGATCGCCAAGGCGAGAGCCCAACGCGTTTCCGCCTTGTCGTAAGGCGGCTTACTGGTGTTGAAATGGATTCCACGCTCGCAAGGGTCGTCGAGATTAGCATAAGGAAACCCATCAAACCAGGCGTGAACATTCGGGTTCTGCTTGCGCAGGATCGCCAGGCTCTCGGGCGAGATATCCGTTAAGATGTCCATCTGATTCTGTGCCATGGCGAGGACGCGCTTTTCCTCGGTACCATAGGAGCGGAAGAGGACGTATTTGGCCTTCGGCTCGCCGACAATCTGACCAACGTCGGTGTTCTTCCAGTCGTCACGCTTTTCCCAGAGGAACCAGGAACCGTTCGGGTCACTGCTTTTATATTTGTAGGCGCTGATGGTGACCGGCGGAAAATTGGTGAAGGTGGTGGGATTTTCTTTCTCCCAGATATGCTGCGGCACCACTTGGAACGGGTTGCCGTAGATGAGCGAGCCGAGGACGATGGAAAGGCGCGGCGTCGGTCTGGTCGTTTCAATTTCGACCGTATAGTCATCTACTTTAGTGAACTTCTTAATCGCATTGTTGAAGGCGGCGCTATAGGCAAGTCCGCTGGTCTTGGCAATCATGTCGGCCGTGAAGACCACGTCGTCCGCCGTGAACGGTTTTCCGTCACTCCAGGCGAGACCTTGTCGAAGCTTCACTCTGAATTTCGTGTAGTCTGGGTTGAGCGCTTCCGGCATTTCGGTGGCCAGATCGGGTATCTGCTTGCCTAACGCCGTATTGATATCCCACAAGAGCGCTTGCGCCAGTTGGTGCATCCCTTGATTGATGGTGACGCCTTGCTGGAACGGATTCATGTTGGTGGGATTGGCGACACGCGCATTGAGCATATCGACGATCAGCGTCTGATCACGTGGCGTGCCGACGTCGGTCATTTGCTGGGCGATCGTCGGCTCAGGGATGAGCATAATACTCAACATCAGAATGGCTGCGGTGAACAGGTTGCTCTTCGTTAGTCTCATTGATTTGACCTTCGTTTAATGGGTTGTTAGAGGGTTGAGGCGGGTCATCGTTTAAGCCCGACGGTGCCGAGGTGGTCCAGTTCGGTCCATCGCTGGCCCAAGCGGGGGATGGCATCCACCAACTCGCGCGTATACTCTTCGCGGGAATTGACCAAGATTTCTTCCGGCGCTCCCGCATCGACGATACGGCCGTGGTTCATGATCACCAGGGTATCGGCAAGATAGTAGGCCGTGGAAAGATCGTGCGTAATGTAGACAAAAGATACGCCCTTTTCTTCTTTGATCGTCCTGAAAAGGTTCACGATATTCGTTCGCAGGGAAGCGTCTACCATGGAGACCGGTTCGTCGGCGACGATCAGGCGAGGGTTGGGGATCAGGGCGCGCGCAATGGAGATGCGCTGTAGTTCGCCACCCGAAAATTGTCGGATATATTTACCGCGGATGCGTTCGAAGCCCAGGCCGACGGAGTGCAGTGCGCTGTCGGCTACCTCTCTGGCCCCTACTTTACCGGTGGCGATCTTCAGATTCAACGCAGTCCGGACCAGGTAATCGTCCAGTGGCAAATAGGCGCTGAAGGCCTCGAACGGGTTCTGAAAGATCGGTTGCACGAGCCGGCGGAATTCGAGATCGTCGAACCGGTCATTGCGGTGTCCGGTGATCGGCCGTCCAAGCAGGCTGATTTCGCCCGATGTCGGATCGACCAGCCGGAGAATCATGCGAGCGAGTGTCGTCTTGCCTGAACCGGACCCGCCCACGATCGAAAAGACCTGCGGTTTCTCATCCAGGGTGAGAGAAACTCCGTCGACCGCGACAAGCTTTTTCCGAGAGAAGATGCCACCGGCGTGATAGATCTTCCGGACGGTAGTGACCTGGAGGATTGCTGGTTTTGCCATGCACCATCCTCAAGGCAAGTGGCTGTTCGCAAGACAGTCCGGCTGCAGGAGTGTCGCATAGGCTTTCAGCCTGTGGAATGCGCTCGACGTCCTGGAGGCATCTACCAACTGCGGGAGCTTCATGGGGGGTACTCCAAACGCGGGAAATTGATCGTAGAAACAAGAGTTCGTCAAATCCTTTTCAAATTGCCATGTCTCATCGGAAATGACAGGCCACAGAATGGTCTGGCGCACGTGTGACCAAGGGTGGGGATACCTGGCGGCAGACCGCCTGTGCTTCAGGACATCGCTCAGCAAAACGGCAACCGATCGGCGGACTGGCAAGGTTCGGTGGGCGGCCTTCCAGCCCGAGGCGTTCGCCGCTTACGCCGACGCTCGGCAAGGCGCTGATCAGCGCTAAGGTGTAGGGATGTTTTGGCCGTGCAAAGACCTCCGACGTGGGCCCAACCTCGACCAGTTTCCCGGCATAGAGAATAGCGATTCGATCCGTAATCTGGTAATGCACGCCTAGATCGTGCGAGACGAGGACCAAGCTGTTTTTCAGCCCGCGCTGGATCTGGACCATCATTAACAGGATTTTCTTCTGCACGAGAACATCGAGCGCTGTGGTGGGTTCATCGGCCAGGATCAGATTTGGTTCGATGAAGGCGGCCATCGCCACAAGTACGCGCTGGCGCATCCCGCCTGATAACTGGTGCGGATACGAATCGAGAACAGTTGCCGGAAGCCCAAAGTCGCCGAGGAAAGCGGCGATCCGCTGCCGGAGTTCCTTGCGTGACCCCTGCTTCTTGCGGCGCGGCAGACTGTCGATGATCTGCTTCTCGATTTTCATAATCGGGTTTAAGACGCTCATCGAGCCCTGCGGAACGTAGGACATCAGCTCCCACCAGAGATCGCTGAAACGCGCTGCCTGCCACTCTTTTTCACTCCCTGACTTCCGGTCGCGGAAAGAGCCTGTTACGGTGCCGGACACGATCTTCAATCCGCCGGTAAAATCACCATATAAAGTCCGGATCAGGGTCGATTTCCCACAGCCTGACTCTCCGGCAATGCCCAAAATCTCATTGTCATTGATGGTCAGGCTAACATCGTCCACGGCTGCAATGAAGGCGGCGGGGGTGCCATAACCGGCGCGCACATTCTGGAGCTTGATCATGTGCCAATCCTTCGAGCAGCGGAACGGATCGCGAGACCCGACGAAATCAGGAAGAGCGAGATGAACACCAGGACGATCGCGACCACTGGGGCGCCGACCCAGACGTATCGCTGCGAAAGCAGCGCCTGGTATTTAAGGGCCCAATTGATCATCGTGCCGATGGTCGCCTGCTGGGAGCTCGACAGCCCGATCACGGCCAGGCTGGTCTCTGTCGCAATCCCGACCAGGACGGTGTTGATGAAATTGGCAGCTGACCAACCCGCGATATAGGGGAAAATATGCCGCGACAGGATGCGGAGACGCGATTCACCGCTGAACCAGGCAACATAGATGAATTCTCGTTCGCGAATGGAAAGCGCTACCGCGCGCACCTGGCGGCCTGGATATGGCCAGTTGAAGAGCACCAGGGCGAGGCCGACATTGGTCAAAGAAAGTTGACCGCCGAAGAGAGCCGCCAGCAGGATCAGGATTGGCAGGCTCGGAATACAGAGAAGTGCATCCATCAGAAAGGAGAGCACCCGGTCGATCCAGCCGCCGGAATACCCTGCGGCCAAGCCGGCAAAAACACCGATCAGAGTCGAGAAGAAAGCAACGCTGAGCCCAAGAAGCAGGGAGTTTTGCAGGGCCCAGGTGAGCAGCCAAAAGATGTCCTGTCCGAGATTGGTGGTGCCTAGCAGGTGTGACCAGCTGGCAGGCTGGTTGCGCGGGACCTTGTACCAGGTCAGCGGATTGTTAGGCGCGAACCAAGGCAGGACAACCCCAAGCACCAGCAAGATCCCGAAGAGGGTCAGACCCAGACCCAGACGAAAGGAACCGATCTTCGGGATCTTGAACTTGCGCATGAACTTACCGGTGCCGGATGCGAGGATCGAATAGGGGATACATCAGGTCGATCAGGAGCGTGGCAGTCGCCACCGCCACAATGGACAGGCTGATCGTACCCATCAGAAGATTATAATCGCCTTGGATGACAGCGGTGTAGATCAGACGACCGATCCCGGGATATTCAAACAGTATTTCCGTGACGATTGAGCCGTTGAACATCAAGCCCAACTGCAGTGCAAGGAAGGTTATCTGCGGCAGGAGGGCGTTGGGCAAAATATAATGGGTCAGAATTCGCGCGTCTCCCAGGCCACGCAAACGTGCGTAGCGGACAAATTCTTCCTCGGCAAGCGCGGTGGTCTGGGCCTTGACGCTGATCACCCACCAGCCAAAAACGACAATCACGATTGACGCGGCAGGGAGGATCGAGTTCCAGATGACGCTCTGCACAAAAGCGAATGTCCACGGCGCGCCCTGAATGGACGTCGTGAGCGGGAAGATAGTCCAGATGTAGCTGAACAGGATGCTAAGGACCAGCGCCATGATGTAGTAAGGAATCGGGTAGAGGATAATCGAGATTGCCTCGAGCACGCGGGAGAAGGGCCTGTTCGGTCGCCAGCCGGCGAGGAGGCCGACGAAGTTGCCCAGCACCCAGGCAATGAGCGTCGAGGAAAGCAGTAGCCCGAAGGTCCAAGGCAGGGCTTCGCCGATCAATTGGCGGACCGGCGTCGGATACATGGCGAGCGACGGCCCGAAATCGCCCGTCAAAACAACCCGCTTCAGGAAGCTCCAGTATTGGCTCAAGAGCGAGCCTTTCAGGCCAAATGAATCGGCCAGAGATGCTCTGAGGGCGTCGCTTTGCGCGGCGCTCATATAGGCGCCCTGCGACGAGACCTTGGCCAGCATCGCCTCGATTGGGTCGGCTGGAGCAAAGCGCGGCACAAAAAAGATGATGGTAAGCCCGAAGGCGACCACCAGAAAATATGCGACCAGCCGGGAGGCTATTTGGCCGAGCAGCTTCATTTCAGAGGATTTTGGCTCTGCCCGCCATCGCCTTACATCCTGTCAGATAATCTCCAGATAGTCGGCGTCCGGTAGTTGCGGGAGCGGAGCGGAAGGCAGCGACTGGTACCAAAACGCCACCGAGGCGATGTCATCCTGCAGCGGCAGGTAGCGTCGATCCTGTTTCTCGGTTCGCCAACCGAGGGCCTGGATGGTGACCTTTAAATCTGTCTCGAACCGTATCGGGTCCATAATATGCCAGCGATACATCCCGAAGCGGGTCTGTGACTGATAGGTCCCGTCGGGACGCAGCACCTGAGGCAGGCCCGAATAGGGGGTGGTAAATTCTCGATAGACGCTTGTCATATTCGGGTCAATGACGCCGCCATCGAAATTATACGCGCCGCAAAAATAATCCTCTGTCCCGGTGCCGCAGATGGTCGGAAATTCGTCGTCCCCGTCCAGAAAGAATTTGATCTCGCCTTCCCCCCACCACCCGGAATTATTCACACCCCAGGCCAAATAGGTGCCGACATATTGCCCTTGGCCGCGAACACCATCGAGGATCAGGTAGTCTTGGCCGAAGGGGAGCGGATTGGTTCGGCGAAATTGGGCGTGAAAATAGGCGGCGTCCGCGGGGACTTCGGTCAGCGTGTAGTTAATTTGATAGTAGAGGATGACAGATTCCTCCGGATCGCGGTTTTCCAGCGTTACGCGGGCACGTTTCTTAAAGGGCATTTCCCAGTAGCAGTTGAAGGCGCGGCCCGGATTGACGCAGACGGCGAGCGAAGAGATCTGCGCGAAACGGTTCCATCCGCAGGCGAAAAAGTCGCCCAGGGGCGATTCGACCGATGGATGCTCCTGATCGTCCCAATGGATCCGCAGAATCAAATTGCGCCAGCGCACATTGGAGACGACACACCAGATTTGCTGGAGAGCGCCTGGACCCTCGATGTCGCAGAGAAGGCGATTCTCGCCCGGCGCAATTTGGATCGAAGGCGAGACTTTCCAGCCGCGCCCGGTGCCATCCCGAGCAAGGCCGCGGGCGTGGATCGCGCCTGTCCCTTCAATCGCCCTCGCGCCCTGGCCCTTTTCACCGGTGAAATTTTCGGCGCTAATCGAGCGAGTCTTGGCCGGCGACAATCGCCACAGGTTGCCAAGGTGCATTCCGAGGCCGGAAAAGCCCTCTAACATGTTTCCTCCCATCTGGGCCTAACTCTATCGAACACGTCGTTAAAAAATATAGTTGATCGTTTCAAGTCAACGGCAATTGCGGTCTTGAGCCAAGATTTAGGGCTGGGGCTGGGGCGAGGAGCCAAGGAGCCAAGGAGCCAAGGAGCCAAGGAGATGGGGGACAAGAAGTCAGAGGTTGGGAGTCGATTTGAGGCGCCGCAAAAAAAAGCCGACACCACCGCCCATTATATTTCTCCTCCAGCGCTCCTGGCTTCTGGCTCCTTGGCTTCTTGGCTTCTCCTAAGCGGGCGCCCCTTCAGTGGCGACGAGACTTCGTTTTGATCCCGATCCGATGAACGCGGCGAGGAATGCCGCCAAAATGCAGAGTAAGCCGGACGAAAAGAAGGCGAGAGAGTAATCACCGGTCTGGGTTCGGAGGAGGCCCGCAAGCCAAGCTACCGCCGCCGCCCCAACCTGATGGGAGGCCGCAATCCAACCGAACATCAGTGCGGCATTCTCTTCGCCGAAAACGTTCCCCGCCAGCTTTACGGTCGGCGGGACGGTGGCAATCCAGTCGAGACCATAAAAGACGGCATAGATCGACAACCCGTAAAAATTGAAGTTGAATGCGAGCGGCAAAAAAATAAGGGAAAGTCCCCGAAGAGCGTAGTACCAGGCCAGCAGCTTCCTGCTATCAAAGCGATCGGTCAGCCAACCAGATGCGGTGGTTCCAACCAAATCAAACACGCCCATTACCGCCAAGAGGTTTGCCGCTCCCACTTCCGGAATGCCACGATCAATGCAGGCGGGGATGAGATGAGTGCCGACCAAGCCGTTTGTCGAAGCGCCACAGATAAAGAATGTCGCTGCCAGGAGCCAAAAATCGCGAGAGTGAATTCCGCGGTTCAGGGCAGACAAGGCTCGATGAGCCGGATTCTCGCTTCGCCGCTCGACGCGGTGTAAAGTATTCTCACCGTAACGCGGGAGCGCCAGATCGGAGGGACGATTCCTCAATAACAGTGCAGCCATGGGAGCCATCACCAACGCGATCAGGGCAACCGTCAGCGAGACTGCGCGCCACCCAAAATTTAGAGAAAGGTTGGCTAGCAGTGGCAGAAAGATGAGCTGACCCGTAGCACTGCTGGCGGTTAATATTCCGAGTACTAATCCTCGATTTCGGACAAACCAACGTTCCGCAACCGTTGCTCCGAGCACCATCGCGATCATGCCGGTTCCCGATCCTACCAGAAATCCCCACAGAACCATCATCTGCCAAGGCGCCCGCATCAGAGATGTCAAGGCGACACCGAGGCCGAGGATAAGCAACGAAAAGCTCACCGTGCGCCGAAGACCAAATCGCTCCATTACGGCGACCGCAAACGGGCCGATCATTCCGAAGAGAAATATGTTCACTGCGATGGAGGCGCTGATGGTGGCAGCTGACCAACCAAACTCCTTTTCCAGGGGAACGAGCAGGATGCTTGGCGTGGCCCTGACCCCGGCACCTAAAAGCAGGATGAAAAACGTGGTGCCCGCGACAATCCACGCATAGTGCAATTTTGAGTTATTTTTCATGTTCCCCATTGCCGGCTACGGCGGAAGCTTTCGTCACGGCTGTTTCGGTCGAGGCAAGAAGCGTCCTCAGCTCCTGCATTGATTGGGAGCCGATCTGAGACAGCAATTGGCGTTGTGCCTCCTCCCACAATGGCCAACTGCGAACCAGTTTGCGCTTTCCTGCGGCAGTGACTTGCAGCAAGTGTTGCCGACGATCTTTGCCCGACGCAGCAGCAACCCATTTGGCCTTGGTCAGTGGGCGCAGATTGCGCGTCAGCGTGGTGCGGTCCATCCCTATCTTCTCAGCGAGGACCGAATGGCTGAGTTCACCTGCGCGGCCAATGTTTGCCAGGAGCGAGTATTGCGTGATGGTGAGACCTTCGGGAGACAAAAAGGTATCGTAAAGGGAGGAAAGCTTCCTGGCTACTCTGCGCACCTGAGCACAGATGCAAGGACCAAGTTCCGGTGTAAGCAATCTGGGAAAGGATTCCTCTCTCATAGGTGCAATTACACGTACTTTCTGAAGGGAGCAAGGAAAAGGAGTCAGGAGTCAGGATTCAGGATTCAGAAGGGCGGAAAATGTTGAGGACAGGTTTTATGCCCCGCAGGGGGCTAGAGGCTTCAGCCCGGCGTTTTGGATTTGTTCCAGCGTCATGTCCCAATCCTCCTTCCTCCCTCGTCCTCGTCCGGTTGGGGATCGAGGCGGTTTTCCAAGATGAAAGAAGGACGAATAAAGAAAGCAAGCGCTGGGAGTTTCGCTCGTAACGTCAAGGTCCGCCGAGCGCCAGTTGCTTTTAGAATATTCACGCGTGTCTGCCGTAGGGTGCTCCTGACTGAATCCTGAATCCTGAATCCTGACTTCTGACTTCTGACTCCTATTTATGATTGGCAAGACGATTGCTGTAATCCGCGGGTCTCTGATGAAGAATCGGGTGCTCCCCCAACGACAACGAGAGCAACAGCAGAATGAGAAGCGAACTTAATGCACGAGACGCCTTGCAGACAGCAAGGCCGGCGATTGGAACCTCTCTCGCTGGAGGGACGCCAGCGGCCTTAGATGAATAAATTGAGCCTATGTGGATCGTAGCCTTAGCGCTTCGGCGCCCGTACACGTTCACGGTCTTTGCTATTCTGATCCTCATCGCAGGACTTGTCGCGATCACCCGAACTCCGAAGGATATCTTTCCTGCGATCAATATCCCGGTTATCTCCGTTCTTTGGGGCTATGCCGGGATGTCCCCTGAAGGGATGGAATCGCATCTTGTTACCCAGTTTGAGCGCGGGTTGACGACGACGGTCGATAATATCGAGCACATCGAGTCACAGTCCCTCTACGGAATCGGCATCATTAAGGTGTTCCTGCAGCCGACCGCGAGCGTGCCGTCGGGTATCGCGCAGATTACGGCGGTCGCACAGTCTGCCTTGCGGCAAATGCCGACCGGGACAACGCCGCCTCTGGTGATCAGCTACACTGCTTCCAACGTGCCGGTTCTCCGCCTCGGCTTAGCCGGAAAAAATCTTTCTGAACAACAGCTGAACGACCTGGCCCTGCAATTCGTCCGCACACAACTGATTACCGTCCCGGGAGCGGCCGTCCCTTATCCCTACGGAGGTAAGCAAAGATATGTTTCTGTCGATCTGAATTACCAAAAGCTGCAAGCAGTCGGCATGACCCCGACCGACGTGGTGAACGCGATCAGCGGACAGAATGTGATTCTTCCCTCCGGAACGATGAAGGTCGACAGGTT
>Ga0210383_10005892_pt1 | contig 10731 bp, 16 predicted proteins | sample IncBWC14OmetaG_FD_160072 | JGI IMG/M metagenome (GOLD analysis project Ga0210383, IMG submission 160072) | Forest soil microbial communities from Barre Woods Harvard Forest LTER site, Petersham, Massachusetts, United States - Inc-BW-C-14-O ...
TCCAGAGAGCGTCCGCGGCCTGCGGCAAATGCTGCGCCCACGACCTACCGTCGCAAAATTACACTTTTCAGGGGACATCTGCGCGAAATGCCCGCGCTCGATTAAATATCGGTGTCAACTTGGCATCGATCCAGAAACACGAAGGCGGATCGCCGCTGACCCAACACCCGCTTATAATTGCAGGGCCTAGAGCTAGCGCCGCGGCCGAGGTGCCCAGGCGCTTAGCTGTTGAATCGAGTTGGAACGCGCTTACCGACGCTGGAAAGCTCACTCGCACTCAACACTGACGGACCAACGATTTTGCGCACGATCACCAGCGTGTCTGGTTTGATCTCGCCGGACTTTCTCTTGTTGCTAATGATCTGATCGGCGTCCTCATCCTCTTGGACAATGAAACGCACCACGTCGCCATAAGGCCGGTGCTTGCCTAATATTGACATTTCAAGTTTGACCAACCGCCGATCGAAAGTTCCCACAAAGCCATTTGCTGCCGCCATGTTGCGCCTTCAATCCTTCAGCCATGTCACGACTAACACCTCTGGATTCTGCTGCTGGCATTGCTCGGCGTCGTGCGGATTGTCGAGAAACAAAATACGGCGTTTCGGCGGTTCGCGCCTAGGCTCATAATGTTCTTCAATCCTGGCAATGCGACGGTCTATTGGATTTGTCATTTCGGCAGTGTCTTTTCCAGTTTCGTCAATCGCTCCTCAAAATCGGCCGTCTGCAACGTGCGAGCATAGCTATCAACCACTTTCGACAATTCGGCCGCCTCGCTTGGCGTGAGCTCGCCTTCGGCCACCGCGGCAACGATCGCGGCCGATGCTGTCACCGCGTCTTTAGCTTCATTCATTTTTGGCAATGGGAAGTGCACAGGACGATCCTTGCGTGCCGGGGCTATTCTCTCAAAGCAAAGCCGCAAGCAAGCGGTGTCACCACCCTCGGCCAGTGCAATGGCCTTGCTGATGAGCACTTCGGCCTTTTTGTCCTCGCCGAATAGCTTATCTTCAAAGATCTGATCGGCCAGGATGGTTGCCCTGTTGCGACTGCCCTTGGCGCGCCCATTCGGGTTTCCGCTCTGGCCCTTTGCGAATTTAGCCATGCCTGAAGATTTCCTGATTTTTGCAGTCAGTATGCGGGCTTTGGCCCGCTAATCTCGTCCATCAGCTTCCTTACGGACCAACCGCTAACATTGCTGGCCGGCGGCGCGGAATTGATCGGAAACGCCACCTGCGTTTGTGGAAACGCGGCGGCACCCGGCTTGCTGCCATTCGCAGGAGTCAGCACCTGACTGTCATCGACTGAGTTATCGTTACTCATGGTCGCCATGATCCGGAGCTGCCTGCATCGCCATCCTCTTAGGGTGGAATTTTATCGCCGGTTTTGCACCGCGTTCGTGGTCGCGGAGTATTGTTGACGTCTTGCCTTTGATGGCAACCAGGCCCGATCGATCACGCGATCCGACATCGCGCACGGGTAATGTGGAAGGGTTTTTCATCGTTCGTCACCGTGTCGTTTTCACAGATGATTGCGTGATTTCTCAATGCGTCGTAACGGCGGCCGGAGTGACGGTGCGTGCCAACGCCTCCATCCCACGACAAAATACATCCACTCTGACGTCAGCCGGCAATTCCTGCAGCAAAGCGAGCAGCATACGTTGAGCAATAACCTGCCAGTGCTTGAGCTCGGGCAGCCCGTCATCGGTTTTCGGACAGGCAATCGACCCTCCATCTAACCCAATGTGTTGGCAGAGATTGCGCGCGACAGGCTCCAGCGCGTCCGCCAGGATCGAGGTCGGTATCGAATCTCCCGCGGTTGTCCCTGCATCATCAAAGAAATTCGCCATCTAGCGCGCCAGCAAGAACCTTGACATGCCATCGCCGTACTTGGCGTCGAAATCTCCCGCTTTATCAGGATTGGAGCGCAATAGATCAACCTTGGCCTTCGGAATCTGCAATAGTCGATTGGTATTTGCTACATATTCGGACGGCGGATGCTGCTGGTTGAAGGCCATCGACGCATCACCAGGCAGCGCATCTGGATTTTGTTTCAAGTATTGATGCTGGAATAGCGCCTCGTCTTTGTCGCGTTGGGCAGCAACCATCAGCGAAGTCATGATCCGATGATTGCCTTCTGGTGTCATTTCAATGCCGGGCTGCACACCGATCGACTGTTGCACGATCATCGCCGCCTCTCGGCTGCCGAGGGTTTTAGCGAGATCGAAGCCGAGTTTGACCGTTCCCTTCTGGGCCGCCTCGGCAGAGGCGAGCTTTTGGGCATCAAATACAGAGGTGCCAAAGGCAACCTGCATTGCGGTATTGACGGTCTTAGCAAGTGCCAGGCGTGAAGCCGCATCCTTACCGCTTGTCCAATATCCGCCAGGCGGCATTTTATCCAAGTTGTTCTGGATGTTCAGCAAACCCTCTTGCACGTCATTTGCGTTGTTGTATTTCTCGTTGCCGGCTTTCAGATCGGCGATATTAGCTGTGCCAGCACCTTTGGCCTGCTCTTGCGCTTGCGGCGACATTGGCAATTTACCGCTCTGCGGCGGGGTCACACCGGGAGCCTGGTTGCCGCCGGCAAGTGTCTGCAGTGGCGTCGTCACACCTTCGGTCGCGCTAAAGTTATGCGGCGCATTGGCTTCACCGGGCGGCAATGCAGCCGCAATCATTGACGAGGCCACCTGCCGGCGCTGCTCTGGCGTCTTGGCTGCGTCAATCTGGGCCTGACCCTGCGGAGAAACATGGCCCTTTAGATTCGCGGTCTGTGCCTGCCAATTCTCATCGCTTGGATCGGCGTAGAGCGATTGAGCAATACCCCCGCGAAGTTGCATATCCTTTTGCTGTTGCTCGATCAGCAGATTTTGGTGTGTTACGCCTAGATTGCTCGTCTCGGCATTCTTCTCTCGAGCTCCGGCCGCTGCTTCCAAACCCTGCGGCAGCATGCCGCCATTAGCACCCATAAATCTCTGATTGGCGTAGAGAGATTGCAATTGGTTTGCGCCAGCCGGATCGCCGCCAGCGCCTAGATATGCTCCCGTCCCATCCTGACCGCTTCGGTAGGCTTGCGCAGCCGCCTGCAGGGCGTTGTACTGACGCTCCTGCTGCAACTGTTGAAGCTGCAGAAGTCCAGTTTGCGCGTTCGTCCGCTGCAGATTTTGCAGTGTATTGAGCGTTCCAGAGATATCAGGGCCTGTGGTGTTGATGCTAGATGCTACGGCTGGATTGTAATCGGGCATGGCCGCCTAGCCTCGCCATTGGGCTTGAAGAAGCATATTGGTCTGCGTCCCATAGAACGTCTGCGTTCCACTGCCGGCACCCTCTTCCAAGGCGGCGACGACATTGATGCCGGGAGCTGGGGCAGCTATAAAATTTGCCACCGTCATTACGCCGGTGGTTGCCGTAGAAATGAATCCCGCCGTACCGGAATAAGCAGTTGTAGAATTAAAACCGATGCCCTCCGACCAGGATATGTTTCCCGCGCTCCCGTTAGATTTTTGTAGAAAGGAACAATTTATAAGTTCTTCGGCGAGGCCGCACAGTACTGTCATGCCGTTGCATGTCGTGCCACTTCCGACGTTAAAGGAAGCACCGCTGTAGGACGCGGGCGTACCGTTTGAGGCGCGTATGGTTGCCGTCGCATACGTCCAGCTGGAAGTCGCATCGCCAACCTGCAAGACCACAGGAACGCGATTGTATGCGTTCCACAGTCCGTATTTTCTGTTCTGACCATACGAAAGATGGCAGGTGACCTGTCCGTTAGTGGCATCCATAAACATAGTGCCGACATAGGTGCCTTTGTTTGCTGCAACCGCAGTCGTCGCGCCGCTCGGGCCGTATGTCATCGTCATCGAGACGGCGTTTGTGTTGATGCCGCTGAGCATCGAAAGCGCTGCGCCGCCAGAGCCAGTGCCGCGAGCGCATGATCCGGCCGTTATTGACCCGCTTGTGCCGGCCGACCATGACGGCCCGGTGCCGAGTGTCGGCGTTCCACTCAACGAGAAAATAAAGAAGTCGTAGATGTTATTTGCTGCGTGAGCGGCGACAAGACCGATGCTCAATTGCGAAACAATGCTGGTGGGGATGAATGTCGTGCCGTTGTAGATCGGCACAAGAATTCCGGTGTAAGGGGTATAATAGACGGTCGTTGCGGCTATCGTGTCCGTACTCAAAACAGCCGTATTGCTTGCGAGCGTCAGTCGTCCTTGCGGAGACGGCAGAACAGAGGATGTCGTATTCGGATTAACCGCTGTCCAAACCGCTCCCGCTGCGTTTCCTGTAAGCGTACAGACGTACAAAATCTGATCGGCATAATCCCAAGCCATTGAGGCCGGGATCGTTACAGTGCCCTGCGTGCCAGCTAATTGACCATTCGGGTTGCCGTTGACGGATTGAACTTGTGCGACGGCCGAATAGTCGGACGTGTAAACCGGGTCTTGCGTCCAGATCGGGCTTGCCGGCGGGAAGGTGTCGTTCGGTAAAGCGAGCGACACCTTATAAGCGAGGTTGGACAAAAATACTGCGCCGGCACGGCCATTGGAATCGAGAACGATCGGATTTGGATTAGGGATCGTTAGAGCTTGGTTGGAATAGGTCGCGAGCGGCGTAGACGTGCCGGAAGCAAAGAAGCCGAGCTGATACCCCGATAGAGCAGCACCCGACGATGTAAAATAGGCAATGTCAGGGTTTGATAACCTGTTGCTCATCCAATCCAAATCCAAAAAATGAATTAGGCCCCGAAAAATTCGAGGCATTCAAAACACTCGGGTACTTTGCCTGGATGGTTTGCCGGGTTTTCTGTCCGGCGACGCAATGCCTAAAACTAATTCCTTAAATCGCTTCCTTGGCCGCCTATGCGGCACTCAATTCCTCAATATTCAAACCGTCTGCCTTAAGTCGCTCAATAATTGCCTGCCGCGCGTACTCAGAGCTGGTCGTCAGTTTCTTGTCCGCCGCCGCTGCAATTGCGGCCGGCAGATTCTCGGGCGTCCGAATACGCAAGTACCCTGAAAACCGCATTCTCCGACTTTCACTCATTGATCGGGCCTTCCGCGGATTCGAAATCACCACCTCACACACAAGATATTATCACATTGGCCCCACGTCCGAAGGGCGAAACCGATTGTTGAAGGGGTCTTTATGGCTTACTATGTTGCGCTGTGTTGCCGCGCGTTCGTATTTCGGCCCCAAGACCATGAGAACGCATGCCCGCTCAGCAACGACGCCTTCCAATCACCACAGGGATTACGCTCCCCACCTTACAAATTTCGCCGGCCACATGGTCACGGATTGAAAAGGCCTATGGCCGCAAAATTCAGCCCGCTGTCCGCGATCGAATCGAGCGGTTAACAACTAAATATCTCCATTTAGCTAGCATGGAGCGTGCCGCTGCGCCGCTTCAATCCGCGCGGGTCAACGTCGCAACTGTTCGCAGCTCCGCTGAGAAGTTGCTGGCCAAGTTGAAGGCAGTTCAAGACTGCGACAGCGATGTGCATTCATTCGTAGGGCACATCATTCGTCAGAATCTGAAGCTTTCGTCGCGCCGTCCCCTCGGAGATGATCTCGGCGGATTCGTTCACGATCTCGAAAAGCTCGTCGCTGTTCTTGCTCGCATCGATGTGTCCGGGGCACCCGATGCGCAGCAAAATGGACAGGCTTGGTCCAGGTGGGCGCGAGAAATCAGGACCGTTATCAAAGAGGCTGGCCTGCCCCACGGCGTGAGCAAGGACACGACACGCTCTGCCTCAGATTCAGCGTTCGTGCGTCTTGTGGCTGCCCTGCAGCTTGAATGCCCACCCGGTTACATGCCGTTCACTCAAATGCGACCATTGGCGGATGCCATATATCGGGCTGTTCGCGCCGGGGGTTTTGCGAAAATACAAAAGACTCGATAAAGCCCCGATCAGCATCGCCCGCCCCACTATCTTGCCTCCATCTGCATACCGTCAGATGGAGACGCTAAATGCCACCCGCAGACAGAAAATACCTCACGACCAAAGAAGCGGCCGATCGCGTACGGCTGTCCGAAAGCGCGCTTGAAAAGAAGCGTGTCGATGGCAGCGGTCCGGTGTTCGTGAAACTCGGCAAAGCCGTACGCTACGAAATAACCGCCCTGGACGATTGGATCGCAGCAGGCCGGCGCAAATCAACCGCCGGTCCGCTCAACGCGGCGGCTCATCCTTGAACTCAATCAAATAAAGAAAAACCCGGCGCAGCGTGTGACCGCCGGCCGGGTAAGGGAATTTTGAACCATGAATTTCTTACCTCAGCAGGGCTTTGCCTGCAATCAAAATCTATCTGAACGCTACGACGGCTCATGGGTATCACTCACAAGCCTGATATTTGAGATCGTTGCAGACCAACAGCGGATGATGCTTAGGCGGAAGGCCCTAGGCCGTAGGAAGCGCCGCGTCGCACGACGACAGGCACGCAGGGGGCGCCGATGAGCGGCCCCATTGATTTCGATGAAATCAACAGAGCAGCATTAAGCTCCGGGCGATCGTTGCTTGAATCCCTGTTGCCGGGAGGCAGGTTCAGAAGTCTCGAATATGTGGTTCGCAATCCAAGGCGAGCGGATCAGCATCCCGGCTCTTTCACGATCAATTATAAAACCGGGATTTGGAAAGACTTCGCAACCGGGGACGGTGGCGGCGATCTAATTTCATTGGTGGCATTCCCAGGGGGACAAGTCAGGGCGACGCTGCGCGCGAGCTCGCAAGTAGATTCGGGATAAATGGCGTGGCCGCTCCGAACCGCACAGCAGCGACGCAAGCAACCGAAGCAAGTGAGCCCAGCATAATGCCTTGGGGCAATGATGGTGCGCCCATCAAGAGCAGCGAGACGCGCCGGCATCCGTACAAGAACAGTGACAAGCTCGTAGTCAGGGTCAAAATTAAGTTCGACGATGGCAAGTATGTGAATTGGTATCGCGTCTTTGACCGAGGCAATCCGGTCGGATGGCAGGCCAAGAAACCAAACGACTATCTGCCGGTCCCTTATGTCGGGAAGGGCATCGACCCCTTCGACCCTGAATACGATCGGATCTTGTGGCCGGAAGGCGAGAAAGACGTTGACAGTCTCTGCAAGTTAAATCTGCCCGCCTTCACCTTTGGTGGCGTTGGGGACGGTCTGCCGGACGGCATCGCGCACTATCTCGCCGGACGGCACTTAGTCATTCTGGCCGACAACGACGATCCGGGACGCGCCCACGCGCACAAGAAGGCTGCGATAGCGCACCAAGCAGGCGCCGCTTCAATTCGGATCGTCCATTTCCCTGAGTTGCCGGCGAAGGGTGACGTTACCGATTTCATCGTGAACGGCGGGACAACCGAGGAGCTTTTGCGGCAGATAGACACCGCACCGTTATGGCAAGCGCCAGAGTCGCCGACCGGTGAAAACTCCCGCGAGTCCTCTCTAATCATACGCTGCATGGCGGATATTGAAGCAGAAAAAGTCGAGTGGCTTTGGCCGGGACGTATTGCCATCGGCAAGCAGACACTGATCGGTGGTGAGCCGGGCCTAGGCAAGTCACAGATAACCGCGGCTCTTGCTGCGGCCGTCACGACAGGCGGCGGGTGGCCGTGCAATGAGGGCACCGCACCGCGCGGAAGCGTTATCATTCTTTCAGCCGAGGATGATGCCGGCGACACAATCCGCCCCCGGTTGGATGCGGCCGGCGCGGACGTACGGGAAGTCCATTTGATTTCCGCGGTGGCACAAAAAGACGGAACGGGCCGCCGCAGTTTCAATCTTCAAGCCGATTTGGGCGAGCTCGAAAAAGAGATTGCGCGCATTGGCAACGTGCGCCTTGTCATCATTGATCCCGTTTCCTCGTATCTCGGCAAAACTGACAGCCACAAAAATGCGGACGTGCGTGGAACTCTAGAGCCACTCGGCGATATGGCGTCGCGGCTCCGTGTGGCCGTTGTGTCGATCACCCATTTTTCGAAAGGCGCCGGTCAGTCTGCCGTAAACAGCTTTATTGGCTCGATTGCCTTTGTGGCTGCTGCCCGAGCGGCGTTCATCGTTACGCGCGACCCCGACAATGACGATCCGGCGCGGCGTTTGTTTGTCCAGGCCAAGAATAATCTGGCGATCGACAGCGGCGGCCTCGCGTTCCGCGTTGAGCAACGCATGGTCGGCAATGACATCGTAGCATCTGCGGTCATGTGGGAGGGCGAGCGGATCACGCAGACGGCGGACGAGATCCTGGCTGCGGGCCGGGAAAATAAGGATACGCCCGAGCGGGCCGAGGCCGAGGAGTTTTTGAAGGACATTCTTGCGACCGGTCCGCGCCCCTCGACTGAGGTTTTAGCCGAGGCCAAGGGTGCCGGCCTCGCAGAGCGCACAGTTCGCCGAGCTCTAAAATCGGTCGGCATCAAGCCCTATCGGAAGGCCGAATCTGAGAACGGTTTGGGCAAGGCCGGCCGCTGGTATTGGTCGCTGCCGAATGGCTCAGAGCCTCCTAAGATGGCCAACTTTTCCTATGATGGCCACGTTTCAGACGTGGCAACCTTAGGGGTTTTTGGCAACCTTAGGGACGCCGGGGGCGATCAATGAGCCGCCGAGGGTCAGAGCCTTTTGAGCCGATCACGATTGCCGAGTGGTGGAAAAACCGTAGCGGCGAGTCCGTCCGCCTGGTGCTCAATGAATATCCGGGGCGAGCGGCGTTCGACCCGAGCACCTGCGAGCCCGGGTACCGGATTAACCCGCCGATCGCGGCGTGTTCTATCCGAAGAATCTGCCGCTCCGCGCGCATATCGAGAAATCCGCATAACCACGCGGTTTTTGGTGCACGTAAGTGTCGCTTACGTGCAGAACGATGCACGAACCGTGCGCTTGAAGACGGGGAAAATCCGGGGACTTTGTCGGTTCATGCCCGAGCGGCGGTATACGCAGCGCAACGGGGGGCGACCTTATGACACCGCCTCCCTACCTGGCTCGTGCGTCGCTCGCCGAAGCGCTCGACATGGCTGAAAGCACTGTCGATGAAATGGTCAAGCGCGGGATTTTGCCGGCGCCGATCAAGTTATCCCCAGGGTGCGTTCGGTATTGCTGGGCAGACGTTGAAACCGCCCTCGCCTCTCTGAAGGATAGCACCCGCCCCAAAGGCGCTGCGGAGTCTTGTGGTGACCCTTTCATTCGGGGGGCCCAGAATGTCACGAAAATATCGGAGGGCCGCCGTGGCTCTTCCTAAAGGCGTGCACCGAGTCATCGCGCGAGGGCGGGAATATTTCTATTTCCAAGCCAATCGCGGCACGCCGCTGGCCGGGCCCCGCATCAAATTGCCCAACGATCCGCACTCGCCAGAATTCTGGGTCGAAGTCCGCAAGGCGCAAGGCGTCGATAAGCTGGGCCCGGCGATCAAGACCATCGACATGGTCTGTGATCTCTATGAGACGTCACCCGTCTTCAAAGCGCTACGGGAGAGCACAAGGCAGCAGTATCGCTATTCGATGAAGGCGGTGCGCGCGGCCTGGGGCGAATTGCCGGCCGAGGGCCTCCAGCCCGTTCACGTCCAGACCCTCATGGATGAGCTCATCGAATCCCCCGGCAAGGCCAACAATGTGCTGAGCTTCTTATGGGCGTTGCAGAGGTGGGGCCGCAAGCGCGGTCACTTCCCACCCTCGATCGCCGAAGGTGTGACCCCCTATCCGAGCAAAGGCGGACACAAGCCATGGACGCCTGGGCAATGCGCCGCGGCCGAGCAACACCTGACGGGGATGCTCCGGCGCGCCTATTTCCTAGCCCGCTATACCGGCCAGCGTTCCTCGGATGTGGTCAAGCTCGGCGAAACCTTTATCGACGACGGCGGCTTTCGCATCCGTCAAACAAAGACCGGCGAGCAAATCGGCGACATCTGGTGTCCGATCGAAGAGCCGCTTGCCGTCGAGATGGCAACCTGGGATCGGGCACCCGGGCCCTACGTTCGCCAAAACCATGGCAAGGTCTATTCCAAGCAGCTTCTTCACAAGCATTTCCTCGAGGCTCGTGAAGCTGTCGCCGAACTCGCAGGCGCCACCTTCCATGGTCTGCGCGCCACGCGCGTCGTCGAGCTCCGCCAGCGCGGCGCGACCACGCTCCAGATCCAGGATCAGGTTGGAATGTCGCCGCGCATGATCGACCGTTACTGCCGCTTCGCTGACAGGAAAGCGAACGGCAAAGCGGCAGTGCTTGCGCTCGCGGAACGCCGCAGGAATAGCGGAACTGAGTAGCAGCGCTGCCGTGTCTGCTTTCGGGGCTAAAGCGGACGCGACTTCCATCGGCTGGCGTGTCCGCTAATGACCCAAAGCGGACATGGGTCATTCGCTCACTGGGTACGGTCCAGAAACAGTAGCCTGACGGAACCGGATTTAACGCTGTAGCGATGCCTCGAATCGACGGGCGCAGCAGATTCGTTTGCGGTCATGTCTGCCGTCACCAGATAGATACGACCGCTCTTCGGGTCGATCGCCATCGTGCGTGCCCCGATTTGCGTCTGGATCGGAGGTAACGACTGGAATTTGTCTGGCGACGTTTCGGCGACCACTGAAAGCGTTCCGTCGCGATTGGAACTATACGCCAAGCCGGTTTGCGGATCGAAAGATGCGAAGTCGGTCCCTTCGCCGATCGGCAAAGTCGCCATTACAACACCGGTGTCGGCGTTCATGACGACCATGACCTTGTTCGAGCAACTGGCAAAAGACGGTGATGTTCGCGGTCGATCGCAAGACCGTGCGGCTTCAGACAAGTCGGC
>Ga0210383_10005893_pt1 | contig 10730 bp, 10 predicted proteins | sample IncBWC14OmetaG_FD_160072 | JGI IMG/M metagenome (GOLD analysis project Ga0210383, IMG submission 160072) | Forest soil microbial communities from Barre Woods Harvard Forest LTER site, Petersham, Massachusetts, United States - Inc-BW-C-14-O ...
CAGCAAAAGCCCATTCAAGCTCGTATCGATAGCGTTCGTCCGCGTCGGCGAGTACCGTATCGGCCCAAGCTCCCCCGGCTCGCTCAGCAGCGGATCGGTTAGCACGCCCCGCGCCACCATCCGCCCCCGGTCATAGTCATGGTCGCGATAACGCTGATCGAAGAAACCCAGAAAAGCCGACAACTCTGCCCCAGCCAGCAACTCCTCCGACACTGCGATCCCATAGATACGCATATAGTCGCGTTCGCCGAGGTTCGCCGCCGTCTCGAACGCCAGCACCGTATCTCGAAACGCGTCGGCGCTGTAGGTCCCCGCCCCCAGAAGCGCGATCTCGTCTCTGTACTGGTGCTCGATACGCCGCCTCGCGTCACTTAAACTCTCTTTCCCAATCTTCGCCACACGCCTGTTTCCATTACCGGTGTGCTTCGGCTGTCGAAACAACACCTTCAGCAGACCGTCTGCTACACGTTTCAAACTTCCGCTCTTCAACTCGCCCGAGCTAAGCCCCTGCACCAGCTCAGCGGCCCGCGCATCCATTAGCGCAATCTGCTCATTCATCTCGACCGCGGTAATCCAGTCCTGAAACTCCGACTGGCCAAGCAGCACCTTCGATAACCGCTTCATCATGTGAAAATAATCGGCATCCACTTCGCGAAAGTGCGAGTCCGCTCTGGAACTCTTCCCATGCGGCGACACAAACAAATAGAAACGGCTCTCGTTGTTCCAGTGCCCATCGATCACGTTCACCAGCTTCTTCGCCATGCCCAGCGGCTCGTTCTGCAACACGCCGCCGTCCGTATACGTGAACCGCGATGGATCGTCCGTCCACGGTTCCAGATTGGTCTTCGTATAGTCTGCCCTCTTGCGCTCAAGCTCCTTCGCTCGAAACGCCAGCGGATACGCCCCACTAGCCACCGACGCGTCCCGTATCTCCTCCCAAATCTCCCTATGGTCCGTTCCGCCAACTGAGACCACCCGCGTCAACTGGTCTTCGTGCTGCGTATAGATATACTTCCCATTCGGCTGCATGTCGTACCCATAGTCCACACCGTTCAGATTGGTCAGGGTCATCCCCAGCGAGATCGACTTGGCCGCAGCCATGTGCGTCACCCGCGGCGGCACCTCGCCAGACGCATACCGTGCCGTCAACGAGCCCGCCGCAATCCGCTCCACCATATTCGACGAAAAGATCGATCGCAGCGGCGACTCGCTCTCCGGCGATCCCCCATTCGTTGTATTCAGCAGCTCCACCATGTTGATCTGCTTCACCCACACGTTATAGAGCGGATTGTCATATGGATCACGAAACTCGTCGGCCGCATACAGCATCTTCTGCGCCACGATCGCCGCCGTCATCGCCCCAGCTGACGCACCCGTCAGGACATCAATCTCGATCCGCTCCTCGTCCGGCGTTCCCGGCACGCAATTGTGCTGATGAATCGCGTCCAGCACCTCATACAGCACGCCCGCCTCGTAACTCCCCAGCGACACCGCACCCGCAATCGTAATGGCAAGCCGTTTCGGCATGTTTCTCCTCGCAGAGGAGAATTAGAGCATCTTCTGGGACCCGGAACCATATACCTAAATGGTCACGTCCTCTGGGGTGGAAACATCCAGAGGCCCCCGTCAGGCCCTTGGGACATGCGTTTCAGCAAGGCCACCATTGGTCCCAACAGGAAATTCGCACCAGCCAAAGCCTTTATCCACGCTTGTCACAAACTAACGTCCGATTCGCACAAAAAACACCCAAACCGTCCTAAACTGGAATCACAATGATCGTGAAGCTTTCCTCCATCGCCCTTCTGGCCGCACTCACCACAGCCGCCACCGCCCAAACCGCCCCGACCACCCCACCAAAAACCGCAACAACGACCGCAACACACCGCGCAGCCACAACCACCGCGCACCCTGCCGCTACAACCGCCGCTCCACCCTGCTCCAAGCTTCCAGAACTCTCCCCAAAGATTCCTGCTCTTCCTGCCGGAGCCCCCTGCGCCAAGCCGCTCTACACCATCGTCTCCGAACCCTCCGTAAAGCTCCAGTATGTCTCTCCACTCGAAGGCCCCGGCCTTCGCGAAACCCTTGGTCTTGAGCCCACCATCATCTCCCTTGACTACGTCGACACAAAGATCGGCACCGGCGAGCTCGCCGCACCGCACAAGTGGTACACCATCCACTACACCGGCTACCTGCTCGACGGCACCAAGTTCGACTCCTCCCTCGACCGTGGTGAGCCCCTCAACATCGCCTACGGTCAGCACCAGGTCATTCCGGGCTGGGACACTGGCTTCGACGGCATGCGCGTAGGCGGCAAGCGTCGCCTCTTCATTCCTTACCAACTCGCTTACGGTACCACTGCTCGTGGTGCGATTCCTGCTAAGTCAGAGTTGATCTTCGACGTCGAACTGATTAGCCAGAGCGACGAGAAGCCACAGCCCAAGACCCCGCCGGCGCCGCCCAAGGATTCAGCGACCCCAGCCAAACCGGCCACACCGCCGCCAACAGACCCCAGCGCCAAGCCCTCGACCCCACCGCCTCCCGCAGATCCTGCGAAGCCGGAGACATCGCCGCATCCTCAAGGTCTCTAACTTCATCTGATCGAAAGACCGACGACTCGTAAACGAATCGACATGCTCGACAAACTAAGGCCGCTCGCACCCTACCTCAAGCGTTACTGGAAGAGTCTCGCCTGGGGCGGGGTCGCGATCGTCCTCTACAACGTCATTAAAGTCCTCCTCCCCGTCGTCATCGGCCACGCCATCGACGACATGCAGCACGGCATCACCGAGTCCAAGCTGCTCTATCACGCGCTCCGCCTGCTTCTCATCGCCGCTCTGTCAGCGATCTTCCTTTACATCTGCCGCCAGGTCATCATCGGCGCCTCGCGCGAGATCGAGTTCGACCTGCGCAATGACATCTTCGCCAACCTCGAACGCCAGTCGCCCAACTACTACCACACCCATCGCACCGGCGACATCATGGCCCGCACCACCAACGACCTCAACGCCGTCCGGATGCTCCTCGGGCCCGCAATCATGTACAGCGCCAACACCATCGTCTTCATGGCCGCCGCGCTGCCCTTCATGTACCGCATCAGCCCCAAGCTCACCTTCTTCGCCTTCGTCCCCATGCCCGCCGCCTCCGTGCTCGTCCAGTACTTCGGCAACCGCATCCATCGCCGCTTCGAGCGCATCCAGGCCATGTACTCCGACATCTCCGCCAAGGCCCAGGAAAACTTCTCCGGCGCCCGCCTCATCCGCGCCTTTGCCCAGGAAGACGCCGAGATCGCCTCCTTCGAAACCGCTAACCGGGAGTACATCAAGCGCAGCCTCTATCTCGTTCGCCTCATGGCCATGCTTTGGCCCACGCTTGAGTTCGTCCTCGGCCTCTCCCTCATGATTACCCTCCTGGTCGGCGGCCACGAGGTCGTCTCTCACCGCATCTCGGTCGGCCAGTTCACCGCCTTCAACGTCTACATGGTGCAACTCACCTGGCCCCTCATCGCGGTCGGCTGGGTCGTTAACCTCTTCCAGCGCGGCACCGCCTCCATCATCCGCATCGACGAGCTCCTCAAGCAGCAACCCGACATCGCCGACGCTCCCATGGCCACCGACTCACCCGTCACAGGCGACATCGAGCTCCGCAATCTCACCTTCGCCTATCCCGACGCCCCGCCCGTGCTCCACGACATCAACCTCCGTATTCCTGCGGGATCGAGCCTGGCCATCGTAGGCCCCACCGGCTCCGGAAAATCCACGCTGGTCGGTCTCATCCCCCGCCTCCACGACGCCGCTCCCGGGACCGTCCTGATCGACGGCCAGCCCGTCCGCAACTTCACCCTGTCTGCCCTCCGCAAGAGCATCGGCTTCGTCCCTCAGGAAACATTTCTCTTCTCCGAGACCATTCGCCAGAACATCGCCTTCGGCAAACCCGACGCCTCACCCGAACAGGTCGAGGAGGCCGCCACCATCGCCCACATCAGCACCGAAATTCAGGAGTTCCCCAAAGGCTTCGACACCGAGGTCGGAGAACGTGGGCTCACCCTCTCCGGCGGCCAGAAGCAGCGGACGGCCATCGCCCGCGCCGTAATCCGCGACCCCAAGGTCCTCATCCTCGACGACGCATTAGCCAGCGTCGACACCTACACCGAGGAGCGCATACTCAGCGGTCTGAAGCGAGTCATGGAAGGCCGCACCACCATCTTCATCTCACATCGCATCTCCACTGCCCGCAACGCCGACCAGATCGCCGTCCTCGTCGCCGGCCGCATCGCTGAACTCGGCACCCACGAGGAACTGATCGCCCGCAACGGATACTACACCAGCCTCTTCGAAAAACAACGTCTGGAAGAAGAGTTGGCCGTAGCGACCTAGGCTTCAAACCGCCTGAGCTAGGCTGACCACCGCGAAGCGCCTGCCTCGCCAGTCGTCGCAAGCACCTCCAGAGGAGGCAAAAACTTCTCCTCCCTCGTTCGCAGCTCCCGTGGCAATACTCTCCCGGCCTCAGGGTCCCGGGCCACTACTACCCATGCTTCGCGAACATTGCGAACAAAAGAAATCACCTCTTGAAACTGCTCCTTCGATTCAAGATGTGAAGCCTCGAGTGTCAACGTGAACATCGTCGAATAAAAATCAGCAAGCGAAGCAGCAACAGACCCATCAACATCAGGCCGCAACCGCGCCTGTAGATACATCAAAATATCCAGCACCTTCTTCACTGCAATGCGCCGTCCATGAACGTCGTTCTCCTCAACAGACTGCATCGCCCGATAAAGGAAACGAACAAGGCCGTCGTAAAGCGCCACAATCAACTCAACCCCGGTCGCTCCGGCAAGTGCCTGCTGTTGATAACTCATCTCATCCATCCGCTTATCCGTTCGGGTCCTGGTTGTAGCCAGTAATGGCGCTGTACATCTCGTTCACTTGGTTCAACTGGCTCGGAATCGACTGCAGGACCTGGTTCGCCGTATTCAGCTCGTCCGTCAGCTGGACCTTCTGCGCTGTCAGCAAAGTGTCTTCATTGCTGATGCTGGTCTTCAGCGCTGCCTCTTGCGCCGTGTTTTGCTGCTGCGCGAGATAGACCGCGCCATTCGGCGCCTGCGTTCCCAGGTTATTCAGCGAGGACGCCAATGTCTGGCCAAAGCTCCCCGAGTTCTGGAGGAACCCGGTCATGTCTGAGAAGTTGGAGTTGAGCGCTGAATTCAGCGTGTCCGCATCCAGCGTCAAGGTGCCATCGTCGTTCAACCCGATACCCAATTGCGTAATATTGCTGATCGCCCCGCTTGCGGCACCGCCAAAAAGAGACCCCGCAATCTGGCTCTGAATCAGGGCCAGCGTTGGGTTTCCGAATAGCGGCTCAGCGTTCCCACTTGAGTCGTCCTTCTCCTGGCCATTGATGTCATTGATCACTGCGTTATAAGCAGTCACAAACTTGCTCATTGCCGTTCCAATGTCCGTATTGTCGTTCGTAATCTCCACTTGGATCGGGGTTCCCGGCGCAGCACCTAGCAGTTGAAAGGTCACTCCGGGGATCGCATCGCTCACAGTATTCGAACTGCTCGTAATCGCCACGCCATCTACCGTCAAGCTCGCGTCCTTACCGTCCTGACTGCTTGAAAACGAGATTGATCCAGACGACGCACCTGAGATCGATCCAGAGACTGAAAGCTGTCCTGCCGTCCCACTGGTCCCGCTGACAAGAGAGAGCCGCGACCCAGTCGAATCTGTGATGACGTTTGCGTTCACGCCAATATCGGCAGAATTGATAGCGAAAGCCAACGATGCCAGCGTTGTGTCATTGTCCGCGCTATCTACACTGAAGGTGTGTCCTTGGATTGTAAGACTGCCGGAAAGCGTGTCGTTCGCGTCGGTAACCGCACTCGAGCTCTCCGAAGATGTCTGTGCCAGCGAATTGACGACGATGGTATGACTGCCAGCAGAGGCAGCCACACTGGCGGAGGTAAGACTCAGCAGATCGGTATTGGAACTCGATCCCTGCTTCTCCGAGAAGACACCGTCGAAGTCCGTCAGCGCCTGCAGGCTCGTCGTCAGCGTCGCAAGATCACTTCCAAGCGTAGACAGGACCGTGTCCTGGGCCTGCAACGCGGTCAGCTGGTTCTTCCACGGAGTCTCGATCGCCTGCTCCGACGCCTGGACTTGCGTCACGGTCGAAGCAACGTCAAACCCTTGGCCGCTCGTTGCTGATCCAAAGCTCAACCCGACTGTGCCCATTCTCGCCTTCCGGTTCTTGTTCGCCCTGACCGAAGCAATAGGCGAGCCAAACTTCACCGTCTGAAAATTAGAAGAAACTAAATACGGCGAAACTGAAACGACGGCGATCAGACCAACTGCACCTGGCCGCCGCCACTCCAATGCAGCTTATTGCAGCAGCTTCAGGATCTCCTGCTGCACACTGTTGGCCTGCGCCAGGGCGCTGATACCGGTCTGGCTCAGCACCTGGTACTTGGCCAGATCGCTGGTCGCCTGACCATAGTTGGTCGAACGGATCGCACTCTCTGCAGAGGAAAGATTGACCTCCTCCGAGCTGGCAACGTTGGCGGCCGCATTCAACTGGTTGATGTTGGCGCCGATCGCACCACGCTGGTTTGCAACATCGGCGATCGCGTCGGTAATGTTGCCCAAGGCAGTCGTCGCCGCAGTCGCACTCGTCAGCACCGAAGAAGACAGATCGACTCCCGCTCCGCCGCCGGTCGCAGTACCAATGCTCGCATTCGACAATGCTCCGGTGGTCGCAGCAATCGTTGTAGTTCCTCCAGCCGTTCCATCGCTGACAACAAAGTTTGTCGCCGTCGCCGAGAAAACGTTCGTGCTGTTGAAGTTCGTGGAGGTGCCGATGTTTCCAATCTCGGTCACGATACTCTGGAACTCAGTGTCGGCTGCGGTCGACTGCGCCGTCGTCAGACCGCCGTTGGCGGCCTCGGTGGCCAGCGTTACCGCGCGATCAAGGAGGTTCGTCACCTGCGACAACGCGCCATCGGCGGTCTGCAGCAAGCCAACGCCGTTCTGTGCGTTCTGCGCGGACTGCGTCAGTGCGGCCTCATTGGCATGAAGTCCGTCTGCAACCGAAAGGCCGGCCGCATCGTCCGCACCGCTGTTGATGCGCGAACCTGAAGATAGCTGTTGGAGAACAGTCTGGAGACTGCCCTGCGTCTGATTGAGATTGTTCTCTGCATAAGTTGCTGCAACGTTTGTAAGAATGCCCAAGGACATAAGGAAACGCTCCTGTACTGCTTGGTTTGAGTTGCCGCGACGCGCCCCGAGTGACCGCCCGGCAAACTCATATCGCTGACGCAGCAGCTCGTGAGATCCGATTCACCATGCGGAAGGCTCCGCGTTCCACCACCTCATCGGCCCCCCGCTCCGCGTACTTTAGAAGTGGTTCCTTTCCTCTCTACCTCATCGTCCACCGCGTCTGCTATTGCCAATGATTTCTCTGCCGATGAGAGAAGCGGAAGGAACTCCACACATGATCGAACTAACACGCCTCAACGGCAGCCGGCTCGCCATCAACTGCGACCTCATCAAGTACGCCGAGGCCGCGCCCGACACGGTGCTCACCCTGATCACCGGCGAGAAGCTCGTCGTTCTGGAGCCCTGTGCCGAGGTCTCTCAGCGCACCCTGGACTATCGAGCAGCGGTCCTGCGCAGAGCGTGGCCCGAGGCCGCATCTTCTCTTAGCGCAAAATCAGCTCACGACGCCGGCCAGCGTGTCCGCGATCGCGCCAACAACGCCTCCGGCGAATAATCAGCTTCACTCTGGAAGAGGAGACCCATGGATATCGCCAGCATCGGTGGAATCGCACTCGCCGTCCTCGGCATTCTCGCCGGCATGATGATCGAGGGCGGCAGCATCGCTCAGATCACCCAGCCCACCGCAGCCCTGATCGTCTTTGGTGGCACCATTGGGGCGGTCATGCTCCAGTTCCCCTTGAAGATCTTCGTCGCCGCGCTCAAAGCAATCACTAAGATCTTCCTGCACAAAAGCTCGAACGGCGAAGCCACCCTTGCGCAAATCGTCAGCTTCGCCAACAAGGCCCGCAGAAGCGGCATCGTCTCGCTCGACGCCGACCTCGCCACCATCGCCGACCCATTCCTCAGACAGGCCCTGATGCTCGCCGTCGACGGGACCGAACCCAGCGAGGTCCGCAAGATCATGCAACTCGAGCTCGACAACAAATCCGAGATCGAAGAAAAGATTCCCGCAGTGTTCGAAGCCGCCGGCGGCTACTCCCCGACCGTCGGCATCATTGGCGCCGTCCTGGGCCTCATCCAGGTGATGAAGAACCTCTCCAACATCGACGAGGTCGGCCGGGGCATCGCTGTCGCGTTCGTTGCCACGATCTACGGAGTCGCCCTCGCCAACCTCATCTGCCTGCCCGCGGCCGGCAAGCTCAAGTTTCGCCATCTCGAAGAACAGATGATCAAGGAGATGGTGCTCGAAGGCGTCATCTCCATACTCGAGGGCATGAACCCGCGCATGATCGAAACTAAACTCCGCACCTATCTCTTCGACTCCGAACCGGCGGGCTCCGCAAAGCACTCGGAGGTCAAGGTATGACCAAGAAAAAGCGCCCCGAGCATGTCAACCATGAGCGCTGGCTAGTCTCCTACGCCGATTTCATCACGCTTCTCTTCGCCTTTTTCGTCGTCCTCTTCGCCGCCAGCCAGACCGACAAGAAGAAGCAGATAAAACTCGCCGAAGCGATGCAATCTGCCTTCACGCCCCTCGGGACCTTCGACGCCCACTCAAAAAAACCACCACTCACCGACGCCAACGCGGCGGCTATCACCGACGCGACCCCTGCAGCTCTCACTCCGCCGCTCCCCACCACAAGCACAGAGACCCAGGAGCAAACCAAAGCGCGCCTCACCAAACTACTCGCCGAACAGGTTGCCGCCGGCCACATTCCTTCTGGTGGCATGACCATGCGCATCAACCCAGACGGTCTCGTCATCTCCTTGCACGAGGCGGGCTTCTTCCCCTCCGGATCAGCCGAGGTGCGCGCCGCAGCCGTCCCCATGCTGTCCATCCTCGCCACAACGCTGCCCGCCGGGCCGCTCCGTATCGAAGGCCACACCGACAACGTCCCCATCCACACCGCGCAGTTCGCCAGCAACTGGGAGCTGTCCACTGCGCGATCCACCGCCATCGCCCGTCTTCTCCTCGAGCGCGGGCCCATCAACCCCGCCAACCTCTCCGCCGCTGGCTACGCCGAGTTTCATCCCGTCGCCAGCAACGCCACCGAAGACGGACGCACCCAGAACCGCCGAGTCGACATCATCGTCCTCCACCCATCTGCGCCGCATGACTCGCAAGTCAACGTTGGGCCGAAATATCAGGCATCAATCCCAAAGAAAGACTGATCGCAGGCGACACTTTCGTGTACCGTGTCTCCGGGCCCCCAAAACGACTACTGGAGATCCCCAATGAGAGCACCGTCACGCATTCTTCTCGCCTTGGCTGTCGCGCTTCTGCCGCTCAGCTCCCACGCCCAGCAATACTTCACCAATGTCTCGGTTCGTCGCGTCGTCAAGCTTAGGGCCCTTCCCGGCAGGACCAAGGAGTTCTACTCCTACCTCAACTCTATCCAAAAGGTCTTCGAAGCCGAAAAAGACGCCGGTCTCATCCTGGACTATAGCTTCATGCACAGCGTCAACTACGAAGGTCCCGATAAATACGATGTCGTCTTTGTTCTCCACTACAAGGACATGGCCACCTTTGATACGCTTGCCGACAAAGCCGCCCCTGTCATCGCCAAGGCCTACGGAACGCCCGAAAATCGCGCCGCAGTCGGCAAGCTAGGAGATGAAAGCGCCGAGACGGTCTCGAGCGAACTCGTCCGCGAGATCAAGCTGAAGCCGTAACGCACCGCCGTCACTGGCATTGCACCTGGACCACGCACCATCCCCGGAGCCATGCGCTACTGGGATGGTGCGCCCCGGCGTGTGTCGAACACCGCAATCAACTGCTCGCAATACCCAGCACCTTCACAATGACCCGCTTCGGTCGCTGCCCATCGAACTCCGCATAAAACACGCGCTGCCACGTCCCGAGATCCAGCCGCCCTCGGGTCACCGGCAACGTGGTCTCATGATGCAGCAGCAGCGCCTTCAAATGCGCGTCTCCATTGTCCTCGCCTGTCCGGTGATGTTTATACCCAGGCCAGGCGGGCGCGAGCTTCTCCAGCCACGTGCCAATGTCCTCAATCAACCCGTCCTCGTTGTCATTCACATAGACCGCCGCCGTAATATGCATCGGCGACACAAAGCACAGCCCGTCCTCAATCCCGCTCCGCCGGACAATCTCCTCTACCCGCGGAGTAATGTGGACCATTTCACGCCGCTCCTCGGTATTAAAGGTCAGATACTCCGTATGCGCTTTCATCGTTGCCATAGCACCTCTCGTCGCTTTCAATACCAGTATCGAATACTCCGTCGGAAAAAATCTCGACCGCATGCATCAACTTCACCACTTGAAACGTCCAACAATGAAGCAATGAAGAAAACGCTGCACACCCTCACCACCGTCCTCTGCCTGCTGACGCTACTTCTCGGCACAGTGACGTGCGCACATACGGTGCAGCCAAAACAGTCATCGTGCAGTCATTGCCCGAAGCGCGCACCCATAAGCCAGACCATTCCCGCGTGCTGCTCAGCACAACCGCAACTGCCGGCCGTCACCTCCGCAAAAGTTGAGCGTCCCGCTCAATC
>Ga0210383_10005895_pt1 | contig 10728 bp, 12 predicted proteins | sample IncBWC14OmetaG_FD_160072 | JGI IMG/M metagenome (GOLD analysis project Ga0210383, IMG submission 160072) | Forest soil microbial communities from Barre Woods Harvard Forest LTER site, Petersham, Massachusetts, United States - Inc-BW-C-14-O ...
TAATGTACTCTGATAGAATTACCTGTCATTCACGTCAACTTTTTCTGTGGTCACCGAACAAACCTAATCGATGTTTGTCCGGCAGTGCCGGGATCACACAAGCTGGGAAGTCCCTGACAAGATGTTCCCGCAGAAATATAAAATCTTGGAAGCGTCGACGAGATGACGGGTTCGGGGTAGAGAATATCGGGAGGTTGGTCTGAAACAATGCTTAGTAAAATTTAAAAAATTTACGACAGACACACTTTTGCTGAGACTAAATACGAAACATAAGCATCCTTAGTTTCTGCAAGTTCTTTGACGGGATCTTTGACGGTGGTAATGAGATACCCTTCCCACTTTGGATCATGTGGGCCTTCACTGTCGGCTGTGCTCTGCCTGAATCCCGGACCAGAGGGAGTGATGTCGTCCACTTCGTACGGCGTCGGTGACAAAGGAGACTCCCAGGTCACACTGTCGAACACATCCTCGTCGTCTCCAAGCATTTGTTTTAACGTGGTCCTTCGAGCGAAAGGACTTTGGAGACACTGCGGATGCACTGGCACCACCACAAATCAAGTTGTGAACCGAAGCCTTTGCACAACAATTGTCAATAACAATTCTACCTTCTACCGTAACTCGGACATGGCACGCAGCTATCTGCTCAAACTCGTCGTTCTCTGGCTACTATCTGGCCTTTTTTGTTTCGCATATGAGGTCCCAGTTGTGGATAATGGCCAGTACCAATCCGTTCACCTTGTCTTATTCCTCGTTTCTCATTTATCACCAGATTACTCCCGTCAAATATGTAGCGGCATGTGGGGCAGCCACTCTACCTACATCAATGGTATTCTCGGGTTCATGTGATATACACGTGCCCATACTCATTTCTGCACAAGTTAGTTTTGATGCTACTTCGCAAGGTCAAGTAGCCATCGTCATATACGAGTGGGCGGATGCGCAGTTCCTTGGAAAGGTGACTTCCACGACCGATGACACGTTGCCTGTGGGTGAACATTTCGTTGAGTAACCTACGTTCGCGTACCTATTTAACGTCACCTCTTAGCAGAAAACATATGTATGCACGGCGAATGCCGTGTCTGGTGGATTCTGTACCCGAGCCGAGCTTGGACGGTTCATCCTAAACCTCCCCGCGGGAAAGTCTATAAACGACACTAGCTTCTGGTCCACGATGGTCGAACTTCCTGCCAACAGTAAGAACGGCGCCCCCTCAGCTTCTGCCAATGACCTTTGGGATAACCCGGCCGGGAACCCTACACCACCACCTACCAATAACACGTCTCCTTGGCGACTGCGAGCAACTACATCTCCCAGAGCTTCGTCTCATGTCCTTCGCCAAATGGGTCTTAATGCAAGCTCCAGTGGAGTTTACCACTACAACGGACCAATTCAATACAATGTTAGGAAGACAGGTTACTACTGCGTAGGTATGTTGCATCATCCCTCAATGTCATGCTCAACCTGCCCCTTATTGCCACATCATCCCAGCCATTGTGCCGGTCACTGTTGAAAATACTCTCTCTCGCCAAGCGCCCACGGACGTCCCATATCACCCGTCATACAATGGCCTTGTGCTTTTCCGAAATACATTCGATGGAAAATTACCAGCAACAGATTATCCCAAAGTTAACGTAGGCCTATCATGTATATTGACAACCATTATATTGTGCTTAATCGTTCTGCAGTTCTATTTTGTGATGTTCCTTGTTTACGCTTCCTTTGGCGCCGCGTGGGGATGGTTTTGCTACAGACACATTCATGAGCTTCTGCCAATTCAAGTACGTCCGATACCTCAGCTTTGCTGTTGAAACATCAACTTCATGCCATGCGACAGTACTATCTCTCCAGTCTCGTTGGATTGTTAGTTATCGAGATGGTGGCGAATTGGGGTAAATCATTGAAGTTAGAATTTCTCTTCGACTTCATATCTGAACATAAAAATATCCTTCAGCTTACTATCGATACCTCAACGCGCACGGCAGAAGTACCGCGTCAACTGTATTCCTCATCGTCGGTAAAAACGTATCCCAAGTTCAAAGATAATCATTGCTAATCCACCTACCATACATAGTTGCCATTTTGGACGCCGGTAGAAACTCCCTCTCATTCTTCATGCTCCTCGTCGTATCCCTAGGCCTTAGCGTGGTACGTGAATCCCTCGGACGGACAATGCTGAGATGTCAAATCCTTGCTGGAGGCCATTTTGTCTTTGGAAGTAGGTGTCATGTCCGTCTCATTAATACCATTACTGAAGGACAGAATATTTTCCCTGCAGTATTATACGCCGTTGGCATCGTGGAGCTCGAACTTGAATCAACATCTGCACTTGTGCTTTTGCTGTTTGTGATACCGCTAGCGTTCACCCTTAGTGGGTTTCTCTTATGGATCATGTACTCCCTCAATGGTTCGTTCTGTCCCAAACTTTGCATGCCTATCTAGTTGACGAACATAACCCCTCAAGCCACTATCGCGCAACTTCGTGCACGCAAGCAACGATATAAACTGAAAATGTTTGAACGACTGTATCGTATTCTCTTGCTAACAGTACTCGTCATTGCCATCTTTTTCGTTGTCTCGTCCTTATCATTTTCTGGTCGTCTTGCTGAAGGTGCGATTTCCTCGTCTTAAGTTATACCCTGAAGCAAACATTTCGTTCTTGTACATAGATTATGCCGCCAAATCATGGCGAATTCGGTGGTGGCTCCTTGATGGTTGGCTTGCACTTCTTTATCTTGTTGCCTTTGTCGCTATCGCCTTCCTCTGGCGGCCATCTGCCAATAACAGGAGATATGTCCTTCCTCTTCTCCTTCTCCTTCTGCGATGTACTTACTTTTTGGTTTGCGATTCCACATTAGCGATGTCAGACGAGATCGCACAAGATGAAGAAGACGCAGAAGATTATGATCTCGAGAGTCTCGAGCACCGGACAAGGGCAATGGATGACGACGACGACGACGATGCCACGCTTGTTGGTGGGCGACGGGGAGGTCCTGCCCCACTTGCTGATGATCGTGTTGTCTTCGAAATCGGGGACGAAGATGGAGGAAGTGACGATGAGGAATCTTCCTCCAAAAAGCGCCGCGTGGAACGTCTCTCTGGCGAAAATCCTCAACGTGGAGAGGAAGAGCGGTTAGGACTGATGAGTGGAGATGGAAGTCAAACAAGAGACAGAAATGACTAGACTACTATCCATCATTATTTTAATCGCAAAGTTTTATTTCATCACGTGTAAGTTACATGCAGCAAACTCGAAGGACGTTTCGTGAGGTTAGTCCCGTATACGACCAGAGGATACGGTGTACAACCGAGCGGCAATGTTCATACTTTGCAATTCCTATGAGATGGTTTAACGAGGGTCAACCAGAAACCAGATTCAGACTTACCTGGAAAAGCAGCTTGGCTGCATAAGGAATATAAAGTTGTGAACATGCTGTTTTGTTCTTGCAAGCACGGCACTATAAATAAATTTGTCAGGTTATGCCAATTTTACGAGAAGCTTAACGGACCTCAAAGCTTTGTTTTTTCTGGGGATATTCAAGATTCGTCAGAAAACCAGAAGAAGAAAGCCACGAGTTACTCACAAGATTGGCAATCGCTGTCAATCCACATCTAGAACGCAGTGTCAGCAAAAAGGAGGTACCGACAGTCAGCAACTCACATGTCACAGACATGCAGTCGGTATGCATCGCTGGCTTCGAACAAACGCTCCTTGAGGAAGCCAGCGATACCATGTGAGATCATACAGTCACGTTCCATCTCTCCGAAACGCAGACCACCATCACGACTCCTACCCTCCACTGGCTGCCTCGTCAAGATTTGAACAGGACCTCTCGCACGCGAGTGGATTTTGTCGTCCACCATGTGCTTGAGCCGTTGGTAGTAGGTTGGGCCTAGATATACCTGAGCTTGGAGCTTGCGTCCAGTGTGGCCATGATACATGACCTCCAGACCACGCGACTGATATCCCTTTTGCCGCAAGAACGTTGACACCGACTCAACAGTCAGATCGGTAAACGGTGTGGCGTCACCTTCGTTGCCGATGAGGGTAGCAACTTTGGATAAGAGGCACTCGACCAAATGCCCGATGGTCATACGGGACGGAATAGCGTGGGGGTTGATGACGATATCAGGAACAATACCTTCCGCTGTGAAGGGCATATCTTCCTGCCGGTAGGTAATGCCAATTGTACCTTTCTGCCCATGACGAGATGCGAATTTGTCGCCAATCTGGGGAATACGGGTAGACCGAACGCGAACTTTGACAAACTTCAGGCCTTCAGGATTCGTTGTGATCAATACTTGATCTACGATTCCACTCTCGGTACTTTTAAGTGGTGTCGATACATCACGTCGAGTATGTGTTCGCGTTCGTTGCCCAAGTTCCTCGCTATCTGGTGGAATAGGCGCCGTTTTTCCAATGATGATGTCCTCCCCGGTGACACCAGTGCCTGGAGCGATCAGTCCATCATCTTCCAGCTTGTCGTACGTCCCATGTTTCATGCGCAGAGTGCTGTCCCGTACGGGCTTCTCGAATTCCTCCAATTGCTGGATACCGCTCTTCTTCTCGAGATCCATGTAACTTCGATAGTATATACTTCGAAACAGACCACGATCGATGGAACTCTGATTCATGATGACAGAATCTTCTTGGTTGTAACCACTGTAACACAGGATGGCGACAATCGCATTTTGACCCGCAGGAAGCTCTCGGAATTTAAGATACTCCATGGAGCGGGTCGTTGCAAGTGGTTTTTGAGGATAGTAGAGGATATTAGCCATAGTATCCATGCGAATTTGGAAGTTGGTTAAGTATATACCCATGGCTTGCTTGCCCATAGCAGATTGATAGGTATTACGAGGAGACTATGATCGCACTTAGTATCTCATTCTTACCAACCAATATCTCCTGAGGTACGCACCTGGTTATGATCGGGGAAGGGAATAATGCTAGCACAAATACCCAGAATCATGCTTGGATGGATTTCGCAATGCGTCCAGGTGTGTGCGTTAATGCCTGCCTTCAATCGCGCCGCCGGGTCGAACTCTCCATCATTCGCATGAGGGTCAACACCACTCTGCTGGAGTCGCGAGTTCTCCAGATCCTCCGGCGTCATCGAAATCATGACGGTCTCCTCCTCTTCCGCATCCAAAAGTTCGATAATACCGCCCTTCACCAACTGCTCCCACTTGAAATCATCCCCATTATCCTGGTATCCCTGATTGAGCCACTTGATATGTTTCTTCTGCAACGCAAGCTGCTGGTTCTCGACGATGAACAACGGTCGACACACCCGCCCAGCATCGGTATACAACCGCAGCTCCTTCTCTCGAATATCGCGCACAACAGACACCTCAGGACTGATGTCGTCCTTCCTCCGCAGCTTCTTGATCGTCTTGACCAAATTCGCAGGATCACGATGTACACCCATCCACACTCCATTCACAAACACCTTTGTGCAAGGCGTTGAAGAATGCGCATTTTCTTCAAGGGACTCCAGACCCCACTCTTCTAAGAACTCGATTACCGGTGCGGAGTAGGAGCCCACAGATATACATGCCATGAGGGCAAGATTTTTGACAAGACCACATGCCTGGCCTTCGGGTGTCTCTGCAGGACACACCATGCCCCAATGGGTATTATGCAGCTGACGTGGTTTGGCAATCTTGCCCTCCCGTCCCAAAGGAGTATTACACCGACGCAAATGGGACAATGTCGACGCATACGTGTATCTGTTCAGCACCTGAGACACGCCCGCCTTCGACGACATCGACTTCTTTTGGTCACCCCAATTACCCGTGGCGAGCGAGTACTTGAGACCATTGGTAATCGTTTGGTGCTTGACAGCCAAGTGAAGATTGAATTCTTTCTGAGTTTCAACACACTGCAAGAGATCGATTAACATGGAACAAGTTGTAGGAAAACAATCCAACCTTCTGCAGATAACGGTATACGTCCTTCGTCAGTTTCCGGAAAAGCATACGGAAAAGGTTCGCCAACAGAGGACCAGCCAAATCAAGACGCTTTTTTCCGAAATGATCACGGTCATCAAGCTCCCTGCGCTCCAACGCAGCGAGCAGCAATCGATGAATCATGTATCCAAAGAAATACGCCTTCTTCGATTCGGAACCCTCAGCCATAGACACGTGCGGTAACATCTCCTTCTGCAGAATTTCCTGTGCATACCGAATACGACGTTCGCGGGAAAGACCTGTGGTTGTCCCACGGTTACCAATGAAATCTAGCGCAACCTCGCGGTCTTGGATGACAAAACCATCGTCGATACAGGGCTTCAGCATCTCCAGCATCTGTGCATCTTGCATATCGTAGCAGATGTGTTCGAGGATGTCTCGATCGGAAATGACGCCAAGGCCACGGAATACAACCCAGATTGGGATATCGACCTTGATGTAAGGAATCGTAGCCTTCATCACGTTTCCGAGCTAGGCGTTTGTGTCAACACAACCCAGTCTTCAGAGTTTCTAACGAATACTCACCGACCGCTCCTGGTTTCGGTGGAACATCTTCACCTGGAACTGACTGATGGTCTTTCCTCCCTTCTCAACCGCACTACGGATCTCCGCAAGGAAATTTATGGGTGACGGCTGAGCCTTGGCAAAGACATAGACATGGTTCGTCGCCATGCGCTCTTGCGCAATCAGCACTTTTTCGGATCCGTTGATGATGAAATAGCCTCCGGAATCGTATGGACATTCGTTCAAGTCATACAGATCCTGGTCTTGTAATCCCCGAAGAATACAAAAAGTCGACCGCAGCATAATAGGCACCTATTAGAAAATCATGTAAGCTTCGGTGTCCTTTTTGAACCAACAACGGCACTCACTTTCCCGATAAATATTTTCGTGGTATCGTCTGGCTTCTCATCATGCTCCGCTTCCCAAGCGACATCTCCCGGCATCCCTTCCGGGTCCTCGCGTCCAACCAACACCCTCTTCTTCATATCAATGTACAGCGGTGCGGAATACGTCAAATTCCTCAACCTCGCCTCCTGGGGAAACACAGGCACCACAGATGAATCCGCCTCTGTCACTGTCGGCCGCGAAAGGTAAATCTGCCCAAACTTGATCTCGTACCGACGAGTCATATCTGCGTCGTGTCCCGTGTGCTGATCTGCCTGGTCGAGGATGAGATCCGAGTTCTCGTCGACGAGCTCCTGCATGGTGTTTTGCACGAACTCATCAAAGGAGTCGAGCTGTTGTCTGACGAGACCTTTTTGTTCGAAGAAGCTGGAGATGACGGTCCAGCAGTCCTCTTGCGTTATCTCCTCGTAGTCTTCCTCGTCTTCTTCCAGACCATAGTTCGCGTCATCGTATGAGTAAGGATCTTCAGTTGGGTTCAATTCTCGAAGAGTTTCAGAACTAAGTCAGTTAAATCGGGCATGATATAGATACCTTGGCTCATAGTCTAAAAGCCGGCAACGAAGTTGAATTAGGGAGACGAGTGTGCAAAGAGGACTGCAAAGAGCTCTGCAGCTCGGGCGCCTTCAGGTTTCTGATCGTAAGATGATTAGTGTACAAGATATAGATGTGTTTGTGAGACGACACGTGTTGAAGGCCAATTAGGACGCTGAAATGGCAAGTTACAGACGATGCACAACGTCGTCGATGGCAAAGTGTGGTTTGTGAGCTTTATTTGTTCTTGTTGAAAGTCAAAGCTCTTTTCAAAAAATCCCGTTATAAAAGCAGGAATTCTTTATTAGGGATTTTCCGTACTATTAACATTAGGCTACAGGATATCCATATTCTATAGCAATATAGTAGCTACGGAACACATCTATATTTGAAGCAAAGAGATAAGAAGAGACAGACAAGTTAAAGCCTTAAAGGCCTTGTCTCATGCAAGTCTCATGTTACATGTTTTCTTTGTTCGGGTTGTGTTTGGGAAATCCAACCCCAGTCCTACAAACCCGCCTTGAGCAGCCTGTCTATTTTATTCATAGCACTGGCAGCATAGTGCCCCTATTTCAACTGTATCAGATTCCAACTCTTAGAGCTCGTGGAAAGGCTTGTACACTCACCCCAAAAAGAAGTGTATGGTTCAGGTAATGGAATAATTCATACAGATCTACTCGGAGACCGTACTGAGCCACAGGTTCTGTCTTGGGATGGTGTTCGTGATAAGTGTCGTAGAATGATTTTGGAAGGCCCCCGAAGATTCTAGTAATGGCTAAACTGGAAAATAGGTAGGTTTGGCGTTCCCGATGGTTGTATCGATCGAAATAACTCACTCCGACTCATTATGTCCATAGAAAGATGCCGGGTCGAAAATTATAGGTTGGCCGGTCGACCGCTCTGTGCCAGTGTTTCCGCTCTGTAATTTCATGTAGACAGGTGATGTTCATAGCGCAGAATCCTTACCCATAAATCTCCGTGCATAAGGACTGGTTGTATTTTCAATGGTCCTAAAGAACTAGATCCATCAGTAATAGTTAAGAAGAAGAAAGAACGTTGGGAAACCTAAAAGTTTTGGGATTACACTGTAAATTTATCAGTTTACAAACCACTGCGACCAACAGATGAACTGACCTCCTTCTGACTTCCTCTCCACTTCTACACAGGTCTCCATACCTCCCATTCTTCCTGAGCTGCCCTAACAAATCGCCGATCATCGCACTGTAACACTTTTCCCAAGTGTCAAACCACCCGTTCTCCAACCTCGTCGGACCGCAGTTGGTAGATTGACCGAACCCAAACTTCCCGTTCTCACTCTTGTACATATGCAATTCGGTTGCTAATCGTTTCGCTAGTATGTCGGCGGATTTGTCGGTGAGGGTGACAAGGTGCTTGTACTCGCCGATGTAGTACGGTATGCGTTTACTGGGATCGGTGCCATCTGTGACACCAACGACCAGGACCCGTGGACCTATTCCAGGTGCGCCGGTATTTATGGCACGCATGGATTCTGCTTCGCCGTAGAATTGGTCCTTCTCCCTTGGCGAACCCATTTTGACGAAATAACATTTCCCGCTGGATGAATGTATCTGTGGGAGAGTGCCGGTGAATTCTACATTTGGCTCCAATTTTTGGAGTTGTTCGAGGAGGATTTGAGGAATGTGAGATCGAACCATGGTGAAAAGTAGAGAGCAAGACTTGAGCAAGACAACTTGAAGGTCAAGAACTCAGTACTACAGCCTCGACTGACGTCACACTCACTGTGACTCGTGATCGAAACCTTATAGAATAAGTTTTAAATAGAAATGAAATTACCTTGATTTTATATCCTATTACAAAGGACATGGCGCCATCATGATGCATACAATACTTATAAGCGACAAGCCAGGAGCTTGTTCCCACCACATACACTTTACCTTCTCCACCTAGAATCCTCGAATTGTCCTAAATCAGATGCTCAACCTCAATAAACCAGTTCCAGGAGCTCGCGAGTACTATCCTTTGAACGAGCCCGAGATAGGTTCCTATATGTCAACCGTGCGTCCCAGTTCAATCTTCAACAATATTGCTGATCGAGTAGCATTTCAGGATGTCGATAATTCTCCCGTCATGTTTCAGCCTCTGACCATCAGAGGTGTCACATTCAAAAACAGGATTTTTGTCGTGCGTATGGTTGTCATAAATTAGCTTGGCAATGTGTTGAATGTCTCCTTGACAGTCCCCCATGTGCCAATTTAGTTCTGACAACGGACATGCGACGGACTGGCATTTTGTCCACATCGGAGTGAGTTTCTTTCAAAGTCTCTATCGTGATATACCAAGATCTGAACGCTTTGGAATGTTAGGGATTCGCAACCCGTGGTGTAGGTGCAATCTGTATGGAAGCAACTGCCGTTGTCCCCGAAGCGCGCATCTCACCCGAAGACGCTGTTAGTATAATTCCGAATTCCAGCCTTGGCTTATCTCTCACCAATTCCCAGGGCATTTGGATGGACAGCCAAATCGCTCCACTCCAACGGATCGTCGACTTTTCGCATGCCCAAGGAACTAAAATCGGCATTCAGCTTGCCCATGCTGGGCGCAAAGCTTCTACACTCAGCCCGTGGGTGAAAGCCAAGGCTGGAAAGTCTGCAATATACACCGCCCTAGAAGGTGAAGGTGGATGGCCTGACAACGGTTGGTATTTTTCTTCCTATTAACAAACCCGTATATCTCATCTCTTACGGGCGTTTTAGTATACGGACCGAGTGATATACCTTTCTCGGATACGTATCCCATACCAAAGGCTATGACGGAAGAGGATATGAAGTATGTCGAGGATGCCTTCATTACCGCCATCGAACGCTGCGAGAACATTGGATGTATGTTCGGCTTCTTATCACCTAATTAACATCTAAACTAAACCATACCACTAGTTGACTTCATAGAAATACACGCTGCGCACGGCTACCTCGTCCACTCATTTATCTCCCCTCTCTCCAACAACCGAACCGATGCATACGGTGGCCAGTCTCTAGCTAATCGTCTCCGCTTTCCCCTCCGTCTCATCGAGCGGTGTCGCGCAGCCTGGCCCTCCAAACCCCTCTTCGTCCGGATTAGTGCCTCCGACTGGGCCGAAGGTCCAGAGACAGAAGTGGCGGGGATATGGAAACAGTGGGGCATTGAACAGAGCAAGAAATTCGTAGGGGAGATGTACAAATTGGGTGTGGATTTGGTGGACTGCAGTTCGGGCGGAAATTGGGTCAAGCAGAAGATCCCACTAATGCATGGATACCAGGTACACCCCGAAGTTTCGATCATATTCATCCCACCTTCGAC
>Ga0210383_10005899_pt1 | contig 10723 bp, 6 predicted proteins | sample IncBWC14OmetaG_FD_160072 | JGI IMG/M metagenome (GOLD analysis project Ga0210383, IMG submission 160072) | Forest soil microbial communities from Barre Woods Harvard Forest LTER site, Petersham, Massachusetts, United States - Inc-BW-C-14-O ...
CAAAGCACTCAAAACCACCGGATCCGGCTGCGTCCAACGCGCCTCGTGACGGCTGGATTCAGCTGACGATCACGAATTCCATGCATACAAATTCGCCGCCTTGCATGAACCATGGTCTGCACAAACGCACCACTTTCGGCTACTTATGAGCGGGCGTCAGTAACGGTGGTGGCATTGGGTTTCGGTTGGCGGCTTGCCGTCCTGCTGATCAGTACTCACTCCCCGGCGATGGCCGTGCCATCTCCAGCCTGTGACCTGTTTGCACCTCGCCAAGCCCACCACGGCAAACCGGAGCATGACACCGTCAGGGTTTGCGCTGGTCAGCTGGTCGAGGGTGCCACCGGCGCCTGCCCCTCGAAGTGCCCCTCAACCAACGTGCAACTCGTGGGCTAAGCGTTCGATATTATGCCTTTGAACTGGAGTGGAGCTAAGGGGACTCGAACCCCTGGCCTCTTGCATGCCATCCACAGGCAGTACGTCCACCCGCGTTCATCACCGCAGGTCACCGTCCCAGGCCGTCCATCCGAGTCCGCTCGCGTCCGGACGGGTTGCGGTACTTTCCTGCTGTACTCTCCGGGTGGTCCACAGCAATCCAGGAGGGTTGCGCTACTAGGGATCGATCACTATGCGGTCGTGATGAAAGACGCTGAGGGCAATGAGTTTTCGGCATCAATTGAGCGCCACCGTTGCCGGGCAGCAACCATCGACTCGATGCGCGTTCATAGCCGCAGTCCGATTGTTGGTACGCAGCGGGCGGCCCGGATCCGTCACATGGTCGCAGGGAGGGACGCTCTCAAGCTGCGGCTGGCTGACGTGTCACGATAGCCGGGCCGGCGGGACTACGCCGGATCTGCGAAGGTTGCACCATGGCCAGTAGCGCCCCGCGGCGGTTGGTGCTGCTGCGGCACGCCAAGTCAGCGTGGCCCGATGTCGCCGACCATGAGCGGCCGCTGGCGCGCCGCGGCCGCCGCGATGCCCCCGTCGCGGGACGGTGGCTGCGCGCGGCTGGCCGGGTGCCCGATCGCGTGGTGTGCTCGACGGCCCGGCGCGCCCGCGAGACGTGGCAGCTGGCTGCGGCGGAGCTTGATGCCTCTCCGACGGTCCGCTTTGACCAGCGGGTGTACGGGGCGGCAGCTGGTGAGCTTCTGGATCTGGCCCGCGAGACTGCGCCGGGGGCGCGGACACTACTGATCGTTGGGCACGACCCTGCCATGCAAGACCTGACGGTGGCGCTGGCCGGCGCCCGAACGGGTGATGCGGATGCGCTCGAGCGGGTTCGGTTCAAGTTCCCGACCGCCGCGATCGCGGTCTTGGAGTTCACCGGAACCTGGCAGGGACTCAGGCTGCAACAGGCCCGGTTGACTGCTTTCGTGGTTCCCCGGGAACTCCGCACCGGCGCCGGCGGCGGATAAGCCGGACAGGAAGGTCGGGCTGCGATGCTGGCGCAACTCGGCAGCCAGGCAGCGAAGGCGGTCGCCGCCGGCGGCCACCTGTGCCGGTAGCCGGGTGCCTGGTCGAAGTAACACTGGAAGCACCTCGGACATCGCCCTGCTACCGGCAGCCTCGATCTGGTCGGCTGCGAACGCCCCTCACTTGCCGCCGACCGCGCGCGTCAGGTGAGGCAAGATCTGACCATGGGCGACCGGGACGTTCCCTCGCATCATCGACGGGCACCCCAGCCCGGCGGGGCCTCCAGGCCAGGCACGCCGCGCCGAGGCGACAGCCGGCACCGGGCTAGGTCGATAGACGGCATTACGCTAAGTGATGGACAAGCTCGGGAGAGAACGCGCGCTGAGCCGCCGTTCGGCGCGGATCCTGGCGGGATCATTTCCAGAGTTGACGCTGTGCATAAAGCTCGTGCTGTGTTGCCCAGCCTTGCCGTCCACTTCGCTGGAGGGAGGGCAGCTGATGCTCGTGCCAGCCGTCCGGCCCGGTGCTGGCAAAGGACGAGAAGACCGCCGGCCAACACGGCCCGCCGCCGGCACTGCCCGGGCTTGCTCACCTGGCTCCACTCCTCAGGACCTGTGAGTACGTAACGGCCTGCGGCACGCCCCGCCTGCAGGGAGCTGCCGCGAGTGCATCGCTGATCACCCGGGCGTCTGCGCCCAGCCATGTGCCCTCGGACGGGCTCGGGGTTCTGGTGTGGCGACGGTGCCCGGCGGGGCTGCCCCGGCGTGGCTAGCGGGTCCGGCGCGCGTCGTAGGCCACTGGCAGGTGGAGCGGGCCTCGCAGCACGGGGCTGGGCCGGTAGGGTGGCGGATCGTCGGTCAGTCTGGGGTTGTCGAGTCGGCTGGCCAGCGCGGTGAGCGCCAGCTGCACCTCCACCCGGGCGAGCGGCGCGCCGAAGCAGTAGTGCAGGCCGCTCCCGAAGCCCAGGTGCTGGTTGTCGGGGCGGTCGGGGTCGAACCGGTCGGGGTCGGCGAACCGGCCCGGGTCGCGGTTGGCCGCGGCGATCAGCAGGGTCAGCTCGGAGCCCTTCGCGATCGTGGTGCCGTCGATGATGATGTCGGCGAGCGCGGCACGGTTGGGCAGGTACTGCAGCGGCGGTTCGAACCGCAGTAGCTCCTCGGTCACCGGGACCACCCAGCCCGGTTCCCGGCGGAGGCGCGCCAGGGCGTCTGGGTTCCGCAGCAGGGTGAGCGTGCCGTTGGCGATGAGGTTCACCGTGGTCTCGTGCCCGGCGATCAGCAGCATCACCCCGGTGACCTGCAGGTCCATATCGGTCATGGCATCGGCTGAATCGTCGTTGGCCAGGCCGGACAGCATCGAGCCGTCCGGTGACCCCCGGTGCTTCTTGACCAGCTCGCCCAGGTAGGAGAACAAAGCGAGCAGCCCCTCGTCACGGCGTTTGACGGCGGCCTCGCTGTCCTCCAGGTTGGCCGCGTCGAGCCCGCCGACGGCCTGCGTGGCCCATCCCCGGAACTGCGGCTCGTCGGCCGCCGGAACCCCCAGCAGCCGGCAGATGACCGCCACGGGGAGGGGGTAGGCGAAGCCGTCGACCACGTCGACCTCGCCAGACTCGGGGAAGGCGCCGATCAAGGTGTCGATCTGCCGGCGGATTTCGGGCTCCTGGCTGGTCACCAGGCCGGGGCTGTCCGGAGGGCCGAAGAAGCGGGTGGCCACCCGGCGCAGCCGGTCGTGGGCTGGCGGGTCCCGGTCGATGAACGGCATGATGTCCATGATGATCCGGTCGCCCGGATCGGTCGGGGTGTGCGGATCCGAGCTCACCCGCGGGTCGTGCAACAGGGCCAGGACGTCGTCGTACCGCCCGGTGGCGTAGCTGCCCTCGTCCAGCCGGACGACCCTGTCCTGACGGAGCCGCGCGTACAGCGGCCAGGGATTGGGCCGGTTGGCCTGCTCGCCCACCTGACGCATGAGGTCACTGCTCACTTCTGGTCCTTTCCTGCGGGGACCCGCCGGGCCTCCATGCTGGTGGGCGAACGGCCGCTCACGACGATGGGCGGGAACTCATAGGGGGCGCCGGGATCGGGGAAGCGGGCGTCTTCGGCCACGTTGCCCTCTGCCTCCCCGACTGGGACGGGGGCGGGGGATGCCCGCTCGATCAGGTGCCGGTAGTACTCCAGGTAGCGGCCGTGGTTAAAGGTCACCGCGGCCACCATCCGGTCCCCGTCCAGGTAGGCGGCGGCGAACCGGCCCTGCTTGGCCGACCCCTGGGTCACCAGGATCTGGCCGGCGAGCGACGGCACGCCAACGGACTTGATGTTCGTCCCGAACTGCACCGACCAGAACGCGGGCACGCTGACATGCGCCCGGCGGTCCGGGTCGTCGCAGATCATGTTGTGCGCCGCCACCTGCGCCCCGACCACGGCGTTCTCCCAGTGCTCCAGGGCCAGGAACTCGTACTCATACAGCGCATGAGGGAACCGGGCCACGTCGCCCGCCGCGAACACGTCCTCGACCGCCATCCCGTTCACCGCATAGGCGCGTCCGCCAGGATCACACGAGACACCCAGCGGCCCGCAGGCGAGCCCGGAGTCCGCCAGCCACTCGGTGTTGCGGAGCGCGCCCAGTGCGATCACCGCCAGGCCGGCCTCGACAGTGGTCCCGTCCGACAGCGAGGCGGCGCGGAACCGGCCCCCGCTGCCCTCCAGCGCCTCCACCGTGACGTTGCAGCGAAGATCGACGCCGGCCGCCCGCTGCAGCCCCGCCGCCACCTCGCCCACCACCCCGCCAAGCGGACCCACCAGCGGGTTCTCGGCCCGCTCCACCACCGTGACCGGCAGCCCCCGCTGACGGCAGATCGAGGCCACCTCCGACCCGGTGAACCCGGCGCCGACCACCAGCACCCGCTTGGGCCCGGCATCCAGATGGTCCCGGATCACCCGGGAATCCTCCCTGGTCCTGATGCCCCGCACCCCCTCCAGCGCCGCCTGTTCGGCATTGGGCCAGGGCCGGTTGCGGACCCCGGTGGCCACGAGCACCCGGTCGTAGGGCAGGCGGGTGCCATCGGCCAGCACCACCTCCCGGGCGCGCCGGTCCAGGGCGGTGGCCGCCACCCCCAGCCGCCAGTCCACGTCACCCAGGTCGGCCAGCCGCGGCAGGCCGGTGTGCTCGGGCGGCACCCAGTCGGTCAGCGCTGCCTTCGACAGCGGCGGGCGGTCATACGGCTCATGCGGTTCATCGCCCACGATGGTCAGCGAGCCGGTGAACCCCATCCGCCGCAGCGACTCGGCCCCCCGCAGCCCGGCCAGCGAGGCACCCACGATGACGACCCGCCCCGGCCGGGAACCACTCACCGCTGCCCCCGTTCAACCGAGATGGCCTGCACCGGGCAGGCGGCCGCCGCCTGCACCACCCGCTCCCGCAACTCGTCGTCAGGCTGCGGATCGTACAGCAGCGCCTCCTCGCCATAGATGCGGAACGCATCCGGTGCCAGGAACGCGCACTGCGCGTATCCCTGGCACACAGCAAGATCGACGACGATCTTCATGCCTGCCTCCCCTAGGAATATCTACTGCAAGCGCACAGTCCCCGCGTGCCCACGCTAGCTCGGCGATCTACGAGGTCAAGCCCCCATCTGCGCAGCCTCGCTCCGCCCCTGGACGGGCGTTGCTGACACTTTGGGTGACTGCACGACACAACCTTGCCCACGGTGGAGGCCCTTGCTCCCGCGGCGGGCACCTCTCAAGGAGGCGGCCGGGCCCGAACTTATCTGCCGCAAGGGGTCGCCGGGCTCACCATCCGCGGCTGGTGGTGTGAACGGTCCTCAAGCGTTCGACGCGAGCGCCAGCCGCGGCGCCTGGTTCGCGGCAGCCGCACCGGACTGTGACCACTACCGGCCAACTCGACACGGAGAGAGGATAGGAGCGGGCCTGGGAGCGGACACGCGACAACGGGGACGGGCCAGATGACAAGCATCATCGGCAACGACGCCCGGAGCGGATGGCGCTCGTTGCTGGCTGTGGGGGCTGCTGTTGTGACCGCCTGCGGTCGTGCGTCATCTACCTCCAGCCTGGCGGCCGTGCGCTCCGGCCGACCCGAGGGTCCCGCCCGGTCAGCTGGCCAATCAGCGACCCAGCGTCAATCCCCTGACTTCGCAAGGAGGAATCAGAGATGACTGCCCAACCCGGCGGAACCGCACACAGGACCGATGTGCGCGACACCCGCTACGGGGAGATCTTCCTCATCAGGAGTGAGGAAGGCCAGCTCATCGGGGCCGTTTACAACACCACAGGCCTCAACGACTGCCCCCTTGACAAGTGGCGGGCGCTGAATCCGCAAGAGCTCACGACCCAGTTCGGGGTAGTGGCGGTCCAGCTGAATGGCCCGCGGTTTTGGACGATGGACCGGATCACCGCGAACGCAGCCGGCGAGGTAGTGTCGTTCGGCGGCCTGGAGGCCCGCTGGGTCGCTGAGCTGCCCATCCCGCCCGACCTGAGCGACCCCGACCAGCCGGGCGCCAGATATTACCGCGACATGGTGATCAAACGGGAAACCGAGTTTCATTTCGCCGCCGGCCGGCCCGTGTATGAAATGCTGACCCCGGACGGAAAGACGTATGTCATGCAGGCGTACTCACACATCGTTGACGACAGCCTGACCATGCAATCCCTGGCCGCCCTGGGTGGCCAGCTGCAGATTCCAGAAGGCTGGCAATACCGGGCACGCACCCCAGGCCAGGAGCTGACGCTGGCGACGGCCGGGGGCCAGGCTCACGTACTCCAGGACGAGCTGCAGAACACCTACATGCAGCTGGTCACCCCGTGACGAGCGTTAGCCCGGTGGCGGGGCAGAGCACCCCATCTCGCTGCTGTGACGACGCGCAGAACCGGACGATCGGCGCGATTATTGCGGAGACGAGCCTGGCGCGTGTCAAAGCGCCTATTCGGCGATCTGGAGCCTTCTCCGATAGGGACGTCGCTCCAGTTTTCCCGGATGCCTGTGACACCGCGTGATTGGCCTATGCGGGTTGCTTTGAGTTTCCGCTCAATCGCTGGGACTCGCAGCTGGTCCAGCGTTCCGGGTCTCAGCCCGCCGGGAGGATGCACGATGACCACAGCTGTCGCATCCACTGCCTGGTCCCCGTCCAGCCCATTTTCACCGGCCCCGAACGGTTCGCGCTCCCGAAAGCCCTATGCCTCTCGAAGACGCTATGCCCTCCGGCGGCCTGTCCCTCCGATGGCCGCTGCGCTCCGGCGGGCCGTGCCAGAGCCGGAGTTCGCCGGCCGGCCGGCCATCAGGGGTCACAGTCGGTGACCAGCGAGCGGTGATGGGCGCACACATCGCCGCCGTTCTGGCGTCGTCTATCGTTGGATGGTTTGGCTCGCCAGGTCGCGCAAGAATGGATGATCTGGGTGCCCGCGTGTTTGGCTTCAGTGTTTTGGTGTGACTTGCAGGGCGATGATGTGGCCGTCGGCGGTGAGGAAGTACTGCAGGCCCGCGTAGCCAGGGGTGACGAGGATGCCTTGGGTCATCTTCGGGAACTGGCTGGAGCTGGCCAGTTCCTTGCCGGTCTGGGCGTTGCGCCAGATGACTTGCTCGGTGGTGTAGTGCTTCAGCCCTTGGAAGGTCTTGACCGCGATGTTGGTTCCGATCAGCACCCGCTGGTTCTTCGGGCCAATGAGGGTGGTGAAGCTGAGGGTGGTCTGATCTTGGGTCCAGGCCACCGAGAGCTTCCCGTTCTGGAGGTTCACTCCAGCCAGTTTCCCGGCCCCAGCATCCATCACGTAGATCCGGTTGTTCTGGGGATCCACCGACACCATCGAGGGGATGAAGCTGTTCTTGGCGCCGCTGCTGGCGAACGGCTGAAGGTTCGCGACCTTCTTCGCATTTGACTGGGAGATGGCGATGACGCTCATGGGCGTGGAGGTGGGGGCACCGCCGTTGGTCATGGTGACCACGTAGTTGCCCATGACGGCCATCGCCGACGCGGCGGATTGGCCGCTTTTCAGGTAGGGAACCGGGCCCCAGGTGCTGTCCAAGGCGAAGTGGCCGTGCTGGTAGGTGTAGCGGTACAGCTTGCTCGTGCCGGGCAGGTAGATCTCGTTCTTGCCGTTATAGACGGTGGTGGTGACGCGGCCGCCGATCATCTGCGGCAGGGTGATCTGCGCGGTCACCTTCAGTGTCTTTGGGTTGATGGCGACCATGACCGACGGGGGCACATCGCTCGGGTGGGGGCAGTCCAGGAATGCGGAGAAGCCCTGCTCGGTGCATCCCTTCTCGCGGTTGACGGTCTTGGCGATGATCGTCCCGTCGGGGAGGGCGTCGTACCCGTTGTAGGAGGTGTCGCCCGGCGTTGACGCGCCGGTGGGCAGCGTCGCCTGGGCGAGGATGTCGCCGGTCGCCGGGTCCAGCTTGGCGATGTGGTAGCCGTAGATCACCACCAGGCTGCCGTCGGCCAGGACGTTGAGGACTCCGGGGTAATCCCATTCGCCGGTGGCGTTGGTGTTGATCAGTACCCGCCGCCACACCTGGTCAAGGGTGCCCGGCTCCACCCGGGCGACGAACGACCCGGACGCGGCCGGGTTGTCGCCGTAGCCGCCGCCGTAGATGAACAGCTCGTTCGGGCCGTGGTCCACGATGTTGTAGGGCGTGATGTAGTCCTGCGGCGAGCTGTAGGCGAAAACCTGATTGGCACCCGACATCGAGCCGGTGAACTGCGCACAGTCATACAAATGGGTGCGGCTGGAATCGTGCACCTCGAACGCGGCAATGGTCGGATACCACGGCGCGTTAACCTCGGCCGCGGCGCAGGACTGCTCCCCCGCGATCAAGCTCGGATCTCCCACCAGCGGGCCGTTGGCCGCCTGCTCATCAGCGGGCACCGATGCCGATGGGGTCGCTCGGGGGCGCTTGGTCGCCTGATTCGAACCGGACCCGGAACAAGCGGCCAAACCCACCACGACAGCAGCCGCCAACGCGACCCACCATGAATGCCGCATACTGTTCACCATCGATCACCCCGGGCCGCCGGAACCCACGGCCACGTCCCCGCCAGGCCTCCAGCCGGACCTGAGCTTCGGCCCGGCGACACAGCCTCCACTATGACCTGTGCCCCCGACGCCAACATCACTCGCCACGGGTGAGCCCGGAAGTCCTCGCCAACCAGACCCGACCACCCACGACCACCAGCCACCCGCCGACAACCTGGACGTGTTCAATCCGCAACCCCAGTACCTCGCAGCGGCGCAGCCCCACCAGCGGCAGGCCCGGCACCAACGCCGGTCCGGGTGCGTGCGCACCACCCGGCCAGCCGGTCCGGCTTCCCGGCGCCAATATCCCTGGGGGCGTACGCGGCACCCGCACCGGCGGCACTGTTCTTGGTCAGCGGCTCGGCACCGCTCTCAGCGCCCAGTGGTGCCAGCATCGGTAGCCGGCCCAGGAGTCTGATCCGAACAGGTATTCGGCGGTCCGGGTGATCCGGGTTGCGGTACTTCGCTGCTGTACATACCCCTAAGGCTAAGGCTCAGATTTTCGATTTATCTCTCTGACCTGTGGAGCTAAGGGGACTCGAACCCCTGGCCTCTTGCATGCCATGAATCACCCTGGCATTCTCCGATCAGGGCATATGCGGCCTGATCAGGCCATTCGCTGGCTCACACCAGCTGAGACAGGCTCAGACAAGCACTCGCCAGCACCATTCTGCCCCTCAAACTGCCCCTCGTGATGATCTCCCGGTAGCTCTCTGTCAATGGCCCAATGTCGCAATTTTCGACTCTACCTTCGAAGGCCTGGGCAGCCGGGCAACGGCGCTTGTTCCAGCACCATGCTCCACTCCATCACTACGCCGCCAAGAGCCTGCCCTCTCCCCCGCTGCAGCCGCTCACAGGACGCCGTGTCTGTCGCTAGCCAGTGTGAGAGTGCTTAAGATCGCTGACGTCCCAGCGGCAGACAGATCGACTCGGTGTCGTGCGCTTCGCCGAGCAACTGCAGCGCCGACGGGGACTACACCGAAGGCTCCCGCCACCTGCAAGCGTTCGTGGACAGCCAACCGTATCCGTGGCCATGAGAAAGTCCCCGGGTATGGCCAGGTCTAGGTCCCCCGTTGGTGGCCCAGCTAAAAGTCCCATCCCTCGCGCCGTTTCTGCCGGGAGTTTGAGCCCCGGGCGGTGACGGTGGCGGTGCCATCCAGTCACCGCACCGCCCGGGAGCTCCTAGTGAAGTCTGCGAGGGTCAAAAGCCGCCCCGCCGTTGGCAACGAGCCAGCTGAGTCTGCGCTTGCCCGCGTGCGGCACGACCCCAAGGCAGGACAGCCGCGCAGACCGCAGCCAGGTCGCCGCCACGGACCCGGTGGCGGCCGATCCTGGTCGGGGGTGCCAGCGATGCGACGAGGGCCGTGGTTGACGGGCCGTGGGTCTTGCGGTCAGGCTCGCTAGATGGATGAGCTCGTGTAACCGGCGGGGTGCGCGTTGGTGACGTATCTCCTGCGCCGGGTCCTCCAGTCCATTGTGGTGCTCCTGCTGGTCACGGTGATCACCTTCGGGTTGCTCCGGATGATCCCCGGCAACGCCGCGGTGGCGGTGATGGGCCCGAATGTCTACCGTGACCCCGAGGCGATCAAAGTCTTCAATGCCGACTACGGCTTCAACCTGCCCTGGTACCGGCAGTACCTGCTATGGCTCGGCAACCTGGTGCGGGGCAACCTCGGCTACTCGTGGACACTCAATCAAAGCGTCGCCTCGCTGCTCGCCACCAGGCTGTCTAGGACCCTGCCGCTGGTCGGGCCGTCGATCCTGCTGGCGCTCGCTGTGGCGATCCCGATGGGCATGGTCCAGGCGGTCCGCCGCAACAAGCCAATTGACCATGTCCTCAACGCAATGTCTGTGACCTTCTACGCGACGCCGGACTTTCTGATCGCCATCGTGGCGATCCTGCTGGCCGCGGTTAAATTCCCGATCTTCCTGGTGCTAGGCCCACAGGCCGAAGGCTGGGCCCTCCTGACGAACCTCTACGCGCTGATCCTGCCAATCATCTGCCTGTCGCTGACAATGATGGCGTTGTTCAGCAGGTACATGCGCTCGTCGGTGCTGGACAACCTCACCGAGGACTACGTGCGCACCGCCCGCGCAAAGGGCGCTGGTGAGCGGCGTGTGCTCATGCGTCACGTGCTGCGCAACTCGCTGATCACGATCGCCACGCTGGTCGGACTGAGCCTGCCGTCGATCTTCGGTGGCGCGCTGGTCATCGAGGCCGTCTTCAGTTACCAGGGCATGGGATACCTGTTCTACCAGTCGGCAGCCGCGCAAGACTACCCGGTGCTGCT
>Ga0210383_10005900_pt1 | contig 10723 bp, 7 predicted proteins | sample IncBWC14OmetaG_FD_160072 | JGI IMG/M metagenome (GOLD analysis project Ga0210383, IMG submission 160072) | Forest soil microbial communities from Barre Woods Harvard Forest LTER site, Petersham, Massachusetts, United States - Inc-BW-C-14-O ...
CGCACGGCGCCGTGATCGCTACTAAGCCCGCCAGCATTCCGTTGCAGGCCATGGTGATGTCGGGCTTGCCGAACATGAAATACCACAGCAGCATGGCGGCCGCGGAGCCTGCGACGGCTGCCAGATTCGTGTTCACCGCGACTACGGAGATGCGGAGGTCGGTTGCTCCGAGAGTGGAGCCGGGGTTGAAGCCCATCCATCCGAAAAGCAGGATGAAGGTGCCGGAGACGACGTAGACAATGTTATGAGCAGGGAAGGCGCGGATCTTTCCTCCGGGGCCGTACTTGCCGAGGCGCGGGCCGAGGATAATCGCAAGCGCCATGGCGCAGAAGCCGCCAACGGCGTGCACTACAGTCGATCCCGCGAAGTCTACATAGCCGTGGCCCAGGTTCAACGTTGAGCCGACTTGCGAGAGCCAGCCTCCGCCCCACGTCCAGCAACCTGAGATCGGATAAAGGATTGCGCCGATGAAGAGTTCACAAAGCAGGAATGCCCAGAAGGTGATGCGCTCGCAAACTGCGCCGACGATGATGTAGCCGGCGGTCTCCATGAAAACAACTTCAAACAAAGTCAGGCAGTTGCTGGCGCTGTCATAGGCGGGACCGACAAGAAAAAATCCCTTGCCGCCTACGAAACCCCATTGGCCGCTGCCGATCAGAAAATGGTTTAGCATGGGAGTGCCGCCGAGGTTGGTGGGCGCGGCGTTGATGGCGACGGCGCCGAACTGGAATGCGTATCCGACGGCGTAGTAAGCGAGGAAGGCGAAGACGTAAGCTGCAAAATTCAGCATCATCAGGTGGCCAGCATTTTTCTTTCGCACCAGCCCGCAGGTGAGCAAGGCGAAACCCGCCTGCATGAACAGGACGAGGTAGCCGGTGTTCAAGGTCCAGGCAAAGTTTGTTGCGACACGAACGTGACCGACGCTGTCGGCCAGCTTGACCGCTAGCGGTTCCTTTGCTGCCTGAGCCTGATAGTCGTCGAATGCTTTTTTGTTGGCGGCGTAGTCCGGAGCAGACTTGTCGGTGGGCTCGGCGACCACAAAGGAATTGCCTGCAGCGTCGACGGCGGTGGTCTTGTCGCCGGTGGCTGTGCCGGAGGGATCGGGCTTGGGGCCGTCGTTGTCATTAGCAAAGCAGCGAGTGGATAGACTGGCCAATAATCCGGCGGCAAGAAGGATTGCGGCCAGAGCCGATAATAACGACGCGCGCAGGGAGCGCCTGTGGACTGTTTTTTTCATGTCTGGTTGCTCCTGTTTATGAAAGGTGGGCAATTCTCAGGTGGCCGTGAGTGCGCTGGAATCGTTCCAGCGGATGCCAGTACGGCCGTGCTATAGATTACACAACGCCGATGACCGTGAGCAGACTCCTCCATCAGAGTTGGTGGCCTGAGAATCGGGATCAAGCGTAACGGCGACGATAAAGGCAGGGATGCGGTGAGTCCAATTCATATTTCTTATGGGGCCTATCAGGCTGGTCGATAACGAGTAGGACTGCGATCAATCGCGAGGCTACCGGGGATCACCCCTGGCAGCCCGGATGGATTGCCTCGGTCGGAGGGTCACTCACGCCTTGAAGGCCTGACCAATGCAGGTAGGGCCCTTTGGAGGGCGGCTATGATGGCAGTCACGGCCAAAATGGCCTTTGGAATTTTCGGCAAAAGATCGACTATGGTGGTGATCGTCTTTAGGATTCGATCTATGAGCGATTCATCGGGTTTATTCGCCTCCTTCTGAATTATCTCCACATCCCTTGAGACTCTAGTCTTAACCGATTGGGCGGGAGTAAGCCCGCTCTGGGGATGAATCGCATAATGGCTGACGTACAACAAACAGGTCGCAATCAGCCCTGTGACGATTATCAAGAGCAGGCCGGGCCATGACAGAAACCACGCTAGCTTTGGTCGGGTAATGAGATAGAGAGTCCTTACCGCCTTTCGTGCCTGTTTCCTCATCTTCTCCAAGCTCAATACGGCAGGGGCGTCGCCCTTCTGACTGAAATCATCGTTCAGATCATCTATGCAGGCGAAAACACCGCTCACGCTTTTCTCGAAAGCGTATTCCGCCTCACTTACAAACTTGTCCAGTACGTTGTCAGTAGGTGTTCCTTGCCTCCGGTTGGATTCAACGATCACAACGTTGATTTCCTTGAGCGACGATCTGGCCTCTACAAGGGCTTCTTTCAACCAGCGGAGAGATAAGGGGTCCGAGCCTGCAGAGTTGATGCTGAGCGCCAAGGTCTCGCATGCGTCAATCCGGGCGTGTGCCTTGCGCAACTGATTCCTGAGAAGGGACATCGAGCGCCTTCCGGTATCTGTCTATAGGTGCCTAGCCCACCTTAGAGGGTTCGGAGTCCGCAGTTGCATAATACTATCTCCGGGCGCGATTTCGTCAATTGTTATTGGTTGGCGCGACATGGCTTCTAACCCTCCACTACGGCGACGCGCGCGGCTCCAAAGAGTCCGGCATCGCTTCCCAGCAGGGCGCGCGTGATGATGGTTTTTCGTTCAGTGCGGCTTTCGGTTTGGGCGGCTGCGCCTTCTTCTTTCCTAAAAAAATCAATCCTCAGCGGATCAGCGGGTGCGGTTGCCGCGTAGACTAATGAGCGCTCGCGCAACTCCTCGAACATGTTGGGCGCGTACGCATCCCACGCGCTGGCAACGCCTCCGCCGATTACGAACATGTCTAGGTTCAAGACATTGATCAGGTCGGCGAGCAATATTCCGAGATAGCGGCCGAAGCTGCGGAAGATGCGGCGAGCGTGTTCGTCGCCCTGGATGGCCAGGTTGTAGACGGACTTTGCGAATTCAGCGTCAGAAGACGATGCCCTGGCGAGCGACGGAGCCTGGCCGCTGGCGATGGCTTCGCGGGCCATGCGCACAATGGCGCTGGCGGAAGCATACTGCTCGGCGCATCCGCGGCTGCCGCAGCCGCAGGGATGACCTTCCGGTTCGACGGTGACGTGACCGAACTCGCCCGCCATGCCGTTCATGCCGTGCCAGATTTTTCCTTCGAGCACGATGCCGCCGCCGATTCCCGTGCCCAGCGTTACCACGGCCATATTCGGGACACCGCGGGCGGCGCCCAGCCACTGCTCGCCGAGCGCGGCAACGTTGGCGTCATTTTCCAGAACGACGTTTCCTGGGCGCAACCCCAGGCGGCGCTCGACTTCCGCGCGCACCGGGTAGTTCTCCCAGCCTGGCAGGTTTGCCGCCTTGCGCATCATTCCGGTTTGCATGTCGATGATGCCGGGGACTCCGATACCCGCGCCGAGAAATCTTCCCGTTTCGCTGTACTTGCTGGAAAGACGCTGAATCGCGTCGCACATTTCGGTGATGACGTGCTCGCGGCCGAGGGCGACTTTAGTCCCGAGAGTGACTTTTTCGAGGAGTTCGCCCTTGCCGCTGACGGCGGCGATGCGGAGGTTGGTGCCGCCGAGATCGACTCCGATGGAGAAATCGGGCATGGAGAGAAAGGTTATCAGAATTGCGGGGGGATGGTGCTTATTGTTGATTGATGATTGCTGATTGTTGATTGAGAACGTGCTGTGTGGCGGAAACGCCTTACCGGGCAGGGGGCAGAGGCGCTGATAGGGATGCTTCGACTTCGCGGGTGCTTCGCTTTGCGAAGCACCCGCTCCGCTCAGGATGACAAGGGGTTATTTTATTTCTGACAGCGCGGGCAGTAGTGGCTGCTGCGGCCGGCGATTACGATGCGCTTGATGGGCGTTTTGCAGACGAGGCAGGGCTCGCCTTCGCGGCCGTAGACGCGGTGCTGTAACTGGAAGAAGCCTTCTTCGCCGTCGGCGTCCACATAGTCTGAGATGGAGGAGCCTCCGAGGGCGATCGCTTCCCGCAAGACTTCCTTTACCGACGCCAGTAGCCTGGCCAGTTGGTCGCGGGAAATGGTAGAGGCGCGGCGGCGGGGGCGGATTCCGGCGCGAAACAAAGATTCATCGGCATAAATGTTACCCACGCCGCGCAGCAGTTTCTGATTCAGCAACGCGCTCTTGATGGGAGTCTTGCGGCCGCGAAACAGAGCGAGGAAGGGGTCGAGATCGGCTTCCAGCGGCTCAATGCCGCCGGCCTCGAAGCCGGCGTGGGCGACGCTTAGCCGTCCGAAGCGGCGGGGATCGACAAAGCGCAGCTCTCTGCCCGACGCCAGCTTCAGAATCGCATGCGTGTGTTTGAGAATGTCGGCTTGCGGTTCGCAGACTTGCAGGCGTCCGGTCATGCCCAGGTGGACAATCCAGTGGGCGCTGGCTTGTTTGGGGAGTTTCAGTTCGAGGTCGAAGACAATGTGCTTGCCCATGCGCCGCACTGTGGCGATGCGGCTGTGCTCGAGCGTCGCGGCGATTTCCCGCGCGGAAGATTTCAGCGGTTCCGGCTTTCGGCCGAGCCAGACTGATTCGATTACATCGCCGGAGACGCGCAGGGCCAGTCCGCGGGCGATGGTTTCAACTTCGGGGAGTTCCGGCATGAGTTATCAGTGTACAGCGGAGGTGGGCCAGCAAAGACCAAACACTTACCGCCGAGAACGCGGAGCTCGCCGAGATTTTTTATGTTTTGCTTTCCTCGGCGTACTCGGCGTACTCAGCGGTGAATGAGCTTGATTACTGGAAGAGAATTAATCCTTCAGTGGTACGACGGTCTGGCCGTCGCGGCAGAACGTGGCGACTTTTTGCAGGTCGCCGTTGGCTTGGGGCAACGTCATCACCGGACCATAGCAGTAGACGGCGTGGCCGCTCGCGGCAAAGTACCAGCGTCCGCCTTTGGCGTGGTGTTCGACTTGTCCGGAAGGCTGGCGGACTGGCGGAGCAGGCTTCGCAGCGGTCAGAGTCAACAACAAGGCTAGGGTCAGAACCTTCATTCCTACCAACGTTTCCGAACAGATGCGTGAGACGCGTACTGCTCTTGTGTGCTAAATCGTATTCAAAGCGCGACGCCGGTCTGACAAATCCGCAGCAGGCATGGGAGGAAGCTGGGTCCCGGGCTTCGCAATCTTGCCGGTGCGGGTTTGAGAACGGTGTTGCGGTGCGACCTGGGTGGACGGGGCCTGATTCGATGGTGCCTGGGACGACGGAGCCTGGTTCGATGGAGCTTGGTTCGATGGAGCTTGGTTCGACGGAGCCTTGAAGAGCGGACTCTCGGACGATGGAGCCTGGGTAGACGGAGCTTGCGTGTGTTTCTGGGATTGTGAGCGGGCCGACTCCTGATCACCGATGGCCTTGCCTCTGGCAGCCCACAGTTCGCTGCTGTCACGGCCTAAAACCTTAATCAGATTGCGCTGCGATTGGATGACCGAGCCTTGTTCCACGATGAGCAAGGTCATGAGTCCGTAGGAAAACACGAACAGCACAGTGAGCAACGGTAGAAGGCTGTACTTCTTCTTTGCGGGAACCGCGATCGGCATCACTGATGTGGAACTGAACACAGTCGTCAAGTGGCACCCCAGTCTGGCCTGGACAGCACAGGCAGATAGGCAGAATGCAGCTTGTCAGCCAATGCTTCGGGCGGCCGGAAGATGTTGAATTTATGGGGATTAGCGCGACTTGTCAAGCCGGGCGGGCGGATTCCGAGTGCAATTCGATGCACATATTGAGCAGCGAAGCGTTGCCGATTTCAAGTGCGGGATCCGAAACAGAGGTCTATTTGTAAGGAATAGCAGATTGCTGTGAGGTCCATCCGACGCTTGGTACCGAGCCCCAAAACATTCGTACTGACGGAATGTATTTTGTCATGGCACCGGTCGGGGCAGTGCGGCTGAACACCTGGAAGCGCCAATTCAGGACGTCCGCGACATAGATGGTTTGATCGGGTCCCATCGCCATGAAATGCCCCCAGGCCATCTGGCCCGGCATATGCCCAGGTTCGCCAAAGGTGCCGAGAATCTTGCCATCACGATCGAGTTCGACGATCCGGTCGTATCCGCCATCCACCATCCAGACGTGTTGGTCTGGCGTAATCAGCAGACCGTAGGGATAGCCGATGCCAGTCCATTGCTGGATGAACTTGCCTTCCGAATCAAAGATCTGGATGCGCTGGTTTTCGCGATCGCCAACATACACGCGGTTCTGGTCGTCGACGGCAACCGTGTGAGGCAGGTTGAATTCACCGATGCCGGTTCCGTATTTTCCCCAGGCTTTAAGGTAATTGCCGTCACGATCAAACTTGACGACGCGGGAATTACCGTAGCCATCGGCCACGTAGATATCGCCGTTCTTTGCGAACGCCACATCGGCGGGCTTGTTGAACAGCCAATTGGCCTCCGCGCCCGTGTTGATTCTGCCCAGGACCAGCAGGACATTGCCGACTGGGTCGAGCTTCAGCACAAGATGATTGCCGTCGTCGGTCGTCCAAAGATTGTCGTCGGCGTCGATGCGCAAGCCATGGGGATGGGTGAAGAGTCCCTCGCCGATGCTCTGGAGAAAGTTGCCCTTCGCGTCATATTCGGTGAGCATGGGCTTGGTTCGTTGAAACAGAAATATGTGGCCTTTGGAATTTACCGCAACGGCGGAAGCTTCTCCCGCAACCATCCCTTTGGGAAATTTGAAGAAGTTCGGCACAACGCGGTAGGGAAGTTCGGGAACGGCTTGAAATGTTGGGGCCTTGGGGGTGGTTTGCGCTGCCGCTTGAAATGGCAGGAGAGCCAGGCACGTGAGCATTATTCCCAGCGATGTCTTCATTCTCTTATTTGCCGCTCTTATTTCCCAGCCAGCACAAGCTTGGCGATGGTCGCCAACTGCATGTTGGATGTGCCCTCGTAAATCTTGCCGATCTTGGCGTCGCGCCAGTATTTCTCCACGGGATAATCTTTGGTGAAGCCGTAGCCGCCGTAGATCTCGATAGCGAGCGAGGTCACGCGCTCAGCCACCTGCGAGGCGAAGAGCTTGGTCATGGCCGCCTCTTTGACGAAGTTCATGCCGGCGTCCTTCATGCGGGCGGCGTTGTAAACCATGAGGCGGGCCGCTTCGATCTCGGTTGCCATCTGCGCGATCTGAAACTGGATTCCCTGGAACTCGGCGATGGCTTTGCCGAATTGCTTGCGCTCCTGCGAATACTTTGCGGCGAATTCCCAGGCCCCGCGCGCCACGCCGAGCATCTGCGCACCAATACCGATGCGGCCTTCGTTCAAGGTCTCGATTGCGATCTTGTAGCCTTTGCCCGGTTCGCCGAGCACGTTTTCTTTGGGCACGCGGCAGTCTTCGAGGATTAGTTCGCAGGTCGAAGAGGCGCGAATGCCTAGCTTGTCTTCTTTCTTGCCCACGCTGAATCCGGGGAAATCTTTTTCAATCAGGAACGCGGTGATGCCTTTGTATCCCGCTGCGGGGTCCAGTGTGGCGAACAGGACAAACAGTCCCGCTTCTTTGGCGTTGGTGATCCACAGCTTGCGGCCGTTGAGTACGTAATCGCTGCCTTTGAGTTCGGCACGCGTCTGCAAGCCAAAGGCGTCGGAGCCGGAACTGGCCTCGCTCAACGCATAGGCGCCGCAAGTGTCCGCCGCCATCTTCGGCAGATAGCGCTTCTTCTGTTCAGCATTGCCCCATCGCAACAAGGCATTGTTGACCAGCGTATTCTGCACGTCTACCACCACGCCGGCGGATGCATCTACGCGCGACAGTTCTTCGACAGCCAGGATCGCTTCGAAAAACTTGGCGCCGCCTCCGCCGTATTGCTCGGGGATTTCAATTCCCATCAGGCCGAGCTGGAAGAATTCCTGGATGAGACTCTTCTCGAAGATGCCTTTTTCGTCCATCTCTTTGACGTGCGGACGGATTCTCTCGTCTGCAAACTGGCGGATGTTGTCACGGAAGAGAATTTCGTCTTCGGTGAGATTGGTTAGAGGCGTGGGCACAGGCGCTTGCAGCGTTATTTCGGACATGGGAATACCTTCTGCAGAAGAATGGCAAACCCTGAATTCTAGCACTGTCTGGAAGAGTTAGAGGAGGTCGGCTAGCTGCGCCGCGAATGCACCAGCTTCAGCGTGTCGGCCTGAAGAATCCGCTGAATCTGATTGCGGGCGTGCACGGACCACGGGCCGGTGGTATCAAGCTTGATGTATGCCTGCCAGTGTTTCAGCGCCTTGCGCGGCTCGCGGGTTTTTTCGAAGGCGAGCGCGAGGTTGTAGTGCGCATCGGCGTAGGTGGGGGCGAGTTGGATCGCCATCTTGTAGGTCTGAATCGCTTCCTGCACGCGGCCGGTTTCGTCCAGAACGTTGCCCAGGTCGAAATAGGCGAGGGCATAGCGGGGATCGGCCTGCAGAGCGGCGCGGTAATGTCTTTCCGCCAAGGTGAAATCCTGGCGGTTGTAGTAGAGCGTGCCCAGATTGATGTGCGCGGCGGCGTGGGTGGATTCAAACTCGAGCACTTTCTGGTAAGCCGCGAGCGCTTCGGTCTGCGTGGCCGGGTCCTCCTCGAGCGCGATGCCGCGGGCGAACCAGGACGCAGCCTCGTCCTCCTGCGCGCCGGGTTCGGAGGTAGGAATCGGCGTGCTGGTCACAACTTTCTCACGCGCGGCGAAGTCCATCACGAACTGTCCCGCGATCGGCTCCAGCAGTCTGCCCTCGTGGCGGAAGGCGACGCGGTGCTTGTTGGTGGAGGAGACTCCGGCATCGGCCAGAGGATTTCCCATGCCCGAGGCCTGCTGCTGCATCGCCTCAAGCGACTGCCGGATTACCGCCGGACGCACCCGCATGGCGCACAGGTCGCGGACCTTCTTGACCTTCAGCAAGTCGGAAAAAGAGTAGGCGGGGGAAGCCACAATCAGCCCGGCGCGCTCCCAGTTGGCCAACTGGCGCGGCGTGAGGCGAAGAATCCTAAGTAAATCGGCTCGACTATACACGACTTTATGCAACCTCTCGCGCTGGTTCCACACGCGAGAACGTTACGGCTTATTATCCGCAACTTACGGCTGCAAACGCAACTGCAAACGCTGTGGAAATCCTGGGGAGAACCTGAATGATTTACATGCAGCGGAAATGGTGCAAAACCAGGATTCCTCGCTACGCTCGGAATGACAAATTCTTTCGGCCCTTCCCGACGCTCACGAGTTTTCCATTCCGAGCGCAGCGAGGAATCTTGGTCTCTTCTACGCTACCACCGCCGCTTGATACTCCTCGTACGTTCCCTTGAAATCCGTGATTTTGTGATCGCTTTCGAAGTGCCAGATGCGCGTGGCGACTTCGTCAATCAAGTCGTGATCGTGGCTGACCAGGAACACCGTACCCTGATAGCGCTGTAGTGAGATGTTGAGAGCGTTGATGGCCTCAAGATCCAAATGGTTCGTCGGCTCATCGAGCACCAGTACGTTCGGTTTCTGCAGCATGAGTTTGCAGAAGAGCAGCCGTGCCGCCTCTCCGCCGGAAAGAACGCTGGTGGATTTCGTGGCTTCATCACGCTGAAAAAGCATCTGACCCAGCAGGCCGCGAATTTCTTCGCTAACCGCCGCAGGATTCCACTGATGCAGCCACTCCAGCACCGTGGTGCCGCCTTCAATCAGGCTGCGATGGTCCTGGGCAAAGTATCCGATCGACGCTTCGTGCCCCCAGATCACTTTCCCGGCATCGACAAATGGCCCATCGTAGCCGCTGGTCTTGCGCAACTCAGCTTCGGGTGTGGTCGGTGAATTCGCCAGCAGCGCGTTGACCAGCGTTGTCTTCCCTGCCCCGTTGCGTCCCATCAGAGCAATTCTTTCGCCGCGCGTGATGCTCGCGGTGAAGTCGCGGATGACCTCCTTATCGCCGTAAGCCTTGCCGAGGTGCTCAATTTCGAGAATGTGCTTGCCCGAGGGCCGCTTTTGCTCGAACTTGATGTAAGGCCGCGCGATGTTCGACCTGGCCAGTTCCGTCACCTGCAGGCGCTCCACTTCCTTGCGCCGCGACTGCACCTGGCTGGAGCGCGTGCCGGCGGAGAAGCGCGCGATGAATTCGTTCAACTGTGAAATTTTCTTTTCCCGTTGTGCGTTCTGCGATTCAATCTGTGACCGTACCTGCGTCTTGGCCAGCACCATTTCGTCGTACGATCCGGTATAGGTGATGATGGTCTCGTAATCGATGTCGGCAATGTGCGTGCAAATACTGTTGAGGAAGTGGCGGTCGTGCGAGATGGCGATCACCACCCCGTCGTAGACATTCAGAAATCCCTGGAGCCAGTGGATCGAATCCAAATCCAGGTTGTTGGTGGGCTCATCCAGCAGCAGCGCCTGCGGATGCCCGAACAGCGCCTGCGCCAGCAGCACGCGGACTTTCTGTCCGCCTTGCAGTTCACTCATCTTGCGGCTGTGGAGTTCTTCTGGAATATCCAGGCCATCGAGCAAAATAGCGGCATCGCTCTCGGCCGTGTAGCCGTCTTCTTCGCCGACAATGCCTTCGAGTTCGCCGAGCTTCATGCCATCTTCGTCGGTCATCTCGTGCCGGGCATAAATTGCGTCGCGCTCCTGCATGGCCGCCCACAGACGCTTGTTGCCCATGATGACGGTGTCGACAGCGGTGAAGGCGTCGAAGGCGAACTGGTCCTGGCTCAGGACGCCGAGCTTGCGCGGACGAACCACCGTCCCCTTCTGTGGCTCGAGCTCGCCGCTGAGCAGCTTCATAAACGTAGATTTGCCCGAGCCGTTAGGCCCGGTCAGGCCATAGCGCTTGCCCGGCGTGAACGCCGTCGAGACTTCATCAAACAGTATTTTGGCGCCGTAGCGCATCGAAACATTACTGACTGAAAGCATGATTTCTGGT
>Ga0210383_10005901_pt1 | contig 10721 bp, 8 predicted proteins | sample IncBWC14OmetaG_FD_160072 | JGI IMG/M metagenome (GOLD analysis project Ga0210383, IMG submission 160072) | Forest soil microbial communities from Barre Woods Harvard Forest LTER site, Petersham, Massachusetts, United States - Inc-BW-C-14-O ...
CGGTGGTCGCGTCGGTTTTCACAAACAGACCGTCGCTGCCTGCTTCACGGACCAGCTTGATAGTTTCCTCGCCTTCCACTTCGCGCCTTCCCGCAACCACCACTTTGACTCCAGCCTTCGCGAAAAGGACGGCGGTATCGCGGCCAATGCCCGAAGTTCCGCCAGTAACAAGCCCAACTTTGCCTTCCAATCCGTAGTTATCATTTTCCTTCATGAATCAATCCTCATAAGATAGAACGCGGTGTGTGCGCCTCGTAAGAAGCTTCCGCTAAGCGAGTATGCTCAAATACGTTCGGTGAGAAGGCCAGTGAGTGTCAAGTATGTTTTCTTCTTCGTGTTTTCTTCTTGGGTGCTGTGGGCCCGTTCGTCTGGAGCCAAACCGCCCGTGCCGTTATCCCAACTCTCCTATGGAGCCGCGTCTCGCTCGGGACAGAGTAGGAGATCTCGTCTGAGCAGCTTCTAGCGGAGTGTCGGCCGAGCTTCCCGTTCGCCGGAAAGTTGGGTCGAACATGGGTCGCAGGTGCATGACCCGGCGGTTGAAACAAATTAGAAGTTTCGGTTAGAAGTACAGGTATCATTGTCGTGGAACGTCGTGCGATCCACCCAATTCGCGATTGGAAGCACAATCGGGCCGCTACGGTGGCACGAAGGCGCTTTCGACGATTACAGGCTCACTTCGCAGGCATAGATTCGAGAGGAGAATAAAGGATGGGAAGTCCTGCTGATGTATTCGGGCACACAAGCGACGGGCTTGTGGGCACTTGGAAACTGGTGTCAGCTTCGAGCACAACATCGGCCGGCGAGCCGAGCGAAGTGCCTTATGGTCCCAGCCCGGTGGGCTTTCTCACCTACACGGGGGATGGCCGAGTAACCGCTCTGATCAGCTACAGTGGGCGAAAGCCACTCCCTTTCGGCGGTGGGACGCAGGAGGAACAAGCCGTGGCGTTTAAGACATTTCTTGCCTATGCCGGACGGTACTCCATCAGCGGTGAAAACGTAACCCATTACATTGAAGTTTCATCGATCCAGAATTACGTAAATAAGGAACTGGTCCGCAACCTTAAATTTGAAGGTGATCGGATCATATTGACGACGCCACCTACTATGGTGAACGGAAAAACCCAAACTGTGGAATTGATCTGGCAACGCCTGATCAGTTCCTGATAACTGCATTTCCCGAGCGAGTGGAATTGTTCCTAGAACAGTTGGTATCTGCTCCACCGAAGTATTGCCAAGAGCGAGCGTCGCAAGTGAAGAAGACTTTCGTCCGTGGCTACGCAGGGTCTCGAATCGTCTTTTTACAAAATTACCGAAAGACTCTTCAGGCCTCTGAGTCCAAATGTAGGGGCCCACTCCGGTCGCGGGCCGGTGAGCTTCATCTTCGGAAACCGCTGAACCAGATTCTGGATCGCAATCTGTCCCTCTAACCGTGCGAGTTGGCTTCCAATGCAAAAATGTGGACCAGCACTGAACGCTAGGTGTTGGTTGTTCAGCCTCTTCAGGTTTAACTGATTCGGTTCCTTGAATTGCTTTGGATCCCGGTTCGCCGCACCGAGCATGCAGAGGATCGACCATCTCTTCGGTATGCGCTGGCCACAAACCTCGATATCTTCCTTGAGCACGCGAGCCGTGAACTGTACAGGGCTCTCATAACGCAGTAGTTCCTCCACTGCCGACCGGATCATTTCCGGATTCTCTCGCAACTCCGCTGTTTCTTCGGGGTGCTGCAGGAGGGTGTACATTCCGTTACCGATCAAATTTCGAGTCGTCTCATGCCCTGCGAAAAGCAGCGCGATACACTGGGCGTATAGCTCTTCTTCAGTCAGCGCTTCCCCGTCTTCCTCGATGTCGATCAGAAGGCTAATCAGGTCATTCCCTTTATTGCGTCTCCGTTCCGCGACGGTCATTCGGAAAAAATCGGTTAACTGAATGAGAGCATCTTGCGCCGCGCTTGCCAGATCCACCGTGCGATCCGGACTCCCTCGAAACAAAGCGATGTCTCTCGACCAATCGACGAACTGGTGATGCAGATCCTGCGGGATTCCGAGCATTTCCAATATGATGCGCACCGGCATGGGGTTCGCGAACTCTAGCATCAGCTCGAGTTCAGAACCCTGCTGCAGCGGCTCCAGCATACGATTAACGATGTCTTCGACTTGCGGGCGCAAGCCTTCAACCGCCGCGGGCGAAAACCCCTTGTTGAGAAGTTTGCGCAGCCGGGTATGTTCCGGCGGATCCATGAAAATCAGCCACAATCCGAGCATCCGTGCCAGTTCGCTGAACTCGGCCTGGCGATCGATTGGTAGAAGTAAGATCTGCTGCTGCGCACGTTTTGCAGAAAGTCTTGGGTCCTTAGCAATCGAGGAGCACTCGGCGTGACTGAAAATCGACCACACCGCCCATTTACCGCCCACATCTAAGAAATGCAACGGGCCTTCGGCATGCATGCGCGCGTAGGTGGGGTAGGGATCTTGCAGAATTTCTTCGCTGAAAAGAATTTCTTTCTGTGGAACGCTAACCTTAGACAATCTGAATCTCCTCGCAAGATCTAAATTGCAGTCACGCAGAAACCGGCAAATTACTTACATTGAGTTTAACACAGGCGCAAAACTGAAAAGAGAAGGCAAATCTTAGTTAGCCCCGTTTGAGCAAAACTTCGCGCCCCCCCTCAATTCGTCTCGGCTCCGGCTGATGGTGATTAAGTTGGTCTCAAGGCTTCTAACCGAAGGGTTGCTAGTGCGAATCCAGCCCGGGGAGCCATTCTTCCTCTTTAGCTTCACTCCACAAGATTGGGCTCTCGGATTTCAAGGGGAAACTAACAGACGGCCTATATGACTTTGTTTCACCAATCGAGGCGTCCGACTCCCGACACCACATCGAAGTGCCGGTCTCGGCTCAGGAGTAAAATGCGTAATGGAATGCCTGCAGAATCAAAATAATTACATTTGTCTTCCTCGGCACCGGGCCGTAGAGTCTGTGTTCGGCCGTGCAAAGAAGCACCTTCCAAATGAGAGCGTTTGGTACGTTGTAATCCAACTTCCTGATCCGTGAAGAGCTTGATTCTGCAGAGAATCCGATTTTAGAAATGAGGGAATGAGATCAGGACAATGAGAAATGGAAACTGGTCAAGGAAAGGCCTTCGACTTTCCGAAATAAACTCTGGAGAACCGGGAAAATGAATGCATCCATAATTTTCAAATCTGCGGTCGGGGCTGCAATTTGCCTAAGTATCTTTCGTGACGTGCCAGCACAGCGAGAAGGGAATCCTACGGCGGATCTTTTGATGGAGTTCATTCGGGTCGATACCAGCAATCCCCCTGGGAATGAGGGAAATTTGGCGAACTTATTGGCGGCAAAGTTTCGCCCGCTCGGCTTCGAAGTTGAAATCATTCCTACCCCGGAACCGGGGAAAGCGCATTTCATTGCCCGAATCAAAGGGGATGGGTCAAAGAAGCCCGTCTTGCTCGCGGCGCACGCGGACGTCGTCGGAGTGGAACGAGAGAAGTGGAGCGACGATCCCTTCGCCGGCCAGGTGAGGGACGGTTACGTTTATGGGCGCGGCGCGATGGATTTCAAGGGCGGCCTAGCTGTCTTTGCCGAGGCGGTCATGAAGTTGATGAAGAATCATGTCCCGTTGCATCGCGATGTGATTCTTCTTTCCGAAGCGGATGAAGAAGGAGGCCGCTACAACACGAGCTGGCTTGCCGAATCACACTGGAACCTGATGGATTGCGAATTCGCTTTGAATGAGGGCGGATGGATCATCAAGGATGCGAGGGGTGGAGTGCAGTATGTGAGCATCTCCACGGCGGACAAGGTGTCCATTCCTCTGATCGTTACAGCCAAAGGAACCTCGACGCATTCTTCGATGCCCAGACCCGACAATGCCATTTTCACATTGTCCAAGGCGGTGGCGAAGCTTGCGGATTACGAGACGCCGGTAGCGTTGATTCCTAGCACCAGAGAATTTTTCGAAACGCTCGCAAAAACGAGCGAGCCTCCTCTGTCCACGTATTTAGAAAACCTATTGAACAACAAGGACCCGAATGTGATTCATGAGGCGGATCGAGAAATCAGCAAGAACGTATTGCTGCATGCGCTTCTGCGGAACACTATCGCGCCCGTATTTCTCAAAGCAGGATTTCGAGGAAACGTGATTCCCGGCTCGGCGGAGGCCACTCTCAATCTGAGGATTATTCCTGGAACCGACCTGGAAAAGCTTATCTCCGACATCCGGAGAGCCATTAGCGACCCGCAGGTAGAGGTTTCGCTGCCTTCAGGGGACAGCCCTGAAGGCGCGAGGCTGGAAGGGCTTGTGAGACAGGCTGCGAGTTTACAGCCGTCGAGCAAAGACACGGATCTCTATCGGGCGTTGGAAGGCAGCGCCCACGCGATTTGGCCGGGGAGGCCTGTCACAACCTATCTCTTTCAAGCGGGCACAGACGCGATCGCCTGGCGGAGCCGAGGAGTTCCTGTTTATGGGATTTATCCGTTTCCGATCACGGCGGAAGATCTGACGCGCATGCACGGCAACGATGAGCGCGTGCCGGTGGAGTCGCTGGAACAGGGAACGGAGTTGATCTACAGGACGCTTGTTCGGGTTGCGTCGGAATAGGAAGCGGGCAGGAGTTCCCGGGCGTCCTGCCGTTTGCAGTTTTGAGACTACGCGTATGCCCCGTTCGTTCTCGTGCGTTTTGGCTGTCTTGGCCCTAATCGGAGAACTTCAAATTGCGGCAGAATCCATTCTTGTGCCATACGGGGAACATCCGGAAGATCTCTAAATAGTGAGACCAAAACGTTTCGGTCTTTCGACTCGCTTGCTTTGTCTGCTAGAGCAACTCTGCTAAAATTCGAAGCGTGATGACTCCCGCCTTCGCCCAAGGCCTGGTGGTCTTTGGGGAGTTTTTTTTTGATCTGGTGTTCTATGACCTCCCGAGGATTCCCCGGATGGGCGAAGAGGTTAAGACCGCCAGTTTCGCGCGATTTCCGGGTGGCGGTGTGGCCACGACCGCATTAGTGGCGGCCAGTTTGGGTACTCCAACTAAAGTCATCACCAGGGTTGGACGGGACGCACTCGCGAGCCCGGAGTGGCAAAAGCTGGCCCAAAGCGGCATCTCCACCGAGGATTGTGAATTCGACCCGCGCTTGCCAACGGCGATGACCGTTTGCGCTGCCTTCGGGGGCGATCGCATGATGCTTACTCACGACACCATCAACCGCAAACTGGAAAAACTTTTGCACCGGAGTGCCGTGCAGGGGAAGCTCCGGACAGCAGCTCACGTGCACATAGCGTGTGCCCTGTGGCCTCCCGAGGTATGGAAACCGAAGATCCACAAACTTCGCAAGCCAGGCTTGACGGTGTCCGCGGATTTGGGGTGGAACCCCGACGTATTTGAGTGTTCCGGATTGCCGTCCTTGCTGAAGGAATTTGAATTTGCGTTTCCGAATGAACCGGAAGTGCAAGCCATGACCGGTGAAAAGACAGTTGAGGCAGCGGCGAGGAAATTGGGCCGCTGGGTGCGAGTGCCTGTAGTCAAGCTTGGTCCAGATGGCTCCCTGGCCGTTCGCAACGGAAAGATTTTGCGGGTGAAATCCATTCGCGTGCGCACCGTGGATGCAACGGGGGCAGGTGACGCCTTCAACGGCGGGTTTCTTCACGGGTACCTCGCCGGATGGCCGCTCGAGGAGTGCTTGCGAGGCGGCAACATATGCGGAGCGCTGGCCACCACGGAGGCCGGCGGATCCTCTGCCCTCCCAACGCGGAAGAGCCTCAGCAAGCTGATGCAGAAGCTCCGCTGAACTCGAGTTGCGGAGAGGCAAGGCGAATTCCGACCCGCATCGGGATTGCTCGCCGGAAATCGTTCGGGAGGACATAACACCATCATGAAGATCAGTCTCATCGGAGCCGCTGGGGTTAGGACCCCACTCCTGGTCCACGGCCTGGCAGGCCTTCGCGGCCCTGTGCAGCTGGACGAGCTGGCATTTTGGGATACAGATCCGGAGCGCCTGAAAACGATGAAGCGGGTCGCGGAAGCGATGGGCAAGCGCAGCGAACTTCGCGCGCAACTCAAAGCGTATTCCAACCCCGAGCATGCCCTTGAAGGAGCGGACTACGTCATCACGAGCATTCGCGTGGGTGGTATCAATGCGCGGGTAAAGGACGAAACGATAGCTCTTGCCCACGGGCTCGTCGGCCAAGAAACCGTGGGCGCAGGCGGTTTCGCGTGCGCCATGCGGAATCTGGGGGCCATGCTGGAATACGCGCGCCTGATCGAACGCGTGGCTCCCCGGGCGACGATCATCAACTTCACAAATCCAGTCGGAATTATTTCCCAGGGACTTCTGAATCATTCCGGAGTCAATGTAATTGGCGTTTGTGATACGCCTCTGGAAACCTTTGAAGCGATCGCCCATGCGCTGGACCGAAGTCCGTTCGGACTGCATTTCGACTATCTCGGACTGAATCACTTAGGCTGGGTGCGGTCCATTCGCGATGAGCGAGACGCGGAATTGCTGCCCAAAGTGCTGTCTTCTCCGGAGATCATTCAGAGATGCTATCGGCACAGGCTTTTCCCCGCAAAGTTTATACAACAACTGGGGTTGCTGCCTACGGAGTACCTCTACTTCTATTACTTTCCGCAGGCGGCGTACCAGAATACGAAACAAAGCGGCCAATCGCGCGGCCAGGCCATCACCGCCATGAACACACGGCTGTTTCAAACGCTGGCGCAGGCTCCCGAGTCGAAACTAATCGAAATCTATGAACGCTACCTGCGGGAACGAAATGCCTCTTACTTCAGCATCGAGGCCACTGCGGGCGAAGGACGCAGGGAAAATCAAGAACTCTATTCGGAGTTTTCCGGGTACGAGCGGATTGCCCTGCTCGTGCTGCAGGCGCTGCAAGCGGAGACGCCCGCGTTGATTCCTCTTACGGTTCGCAACGGTAGGGCTCTCGAAGATCTCGATCCTGATGATGCGGTCGAGCTGCCCTGCCAAGTCTCTTCGCGCGGCGTTCAAGTGGCCGCCGCAGGGCGCACGCCGGAAGCGGTTCGCCCCTTGCTGCTGCAGGTTAAAGAATATGAGCGCCTTGCGGTGCGGGCCTCGGTGGAGCACTCGCGCGAGATGGCACTCGCAGCTCTGGAGAAAAATCCCCTGGTCGGCACCCGAGAGTTGGCCGAGCAGGTGTTGGCGGAATACCTTGGGGCGTTTGGACAGCAGATGAAGCTTCAAGCCGCGTAAGCCAGTTCATTCGGTCTGATGGCTGATCGAGATCAGGCGCGCGTTGCCGCGAATTGGCTTGCGGGCCGTAAATTGGACACCACGTTTTTCAGATAACCGAGGCTGGCGCGCATGCTCTCCACCGGAGGAACCATGGTCTTGCCGTAGAGTACATCTTGTTCCACGATCGCCCACCCCGAATACCCGCTTTCGGCGAGGAATCGGAAGAAACTCTGGAAGTGGATGCATCCCGTTCCGACCTGGGAAAACACACCGGCGCCGATTGCTTGTTCAAAGTTAAGCTTCTTGCGTCTGGCCTCGCCCAGAACCCGGGCGTCTATATCTTTAATATGTACGTACTGGAGTAAGGAACGATATTTCTTCGCCTCGTCCACGGGGTCTCCCCCGCCGTAAACACAGTGCCCCGTATCCAGGCACAGACCGACCTGCGCGCCGGCGAGTGCGTCGAAAAGACACTCGACCTCCATGGGATTCTCTACAAACGTGGCGACATGGGGATGAAAAACAAGACGGAGGCCGAATTCCGCAGCAGCGTGCTCGACTTGGCCAATGACCGCTCCCACCTGATTCCATTGAGCGAGACTTAAGGATTTGCTTCCATCAACGGGGACACGGCCCGCGATTTCCCGCCGCTGGGATGTTTGGCAATCGGACAGAACAAGGAACTTGGCGCCCAACGTGGAGAGAAGAGCACCTACCCTGCGGACATGTTCGATTACCTTTTCTATTCGCGAAGGATCGGTGATCGGAACGGGAACGAAGGAGGACAGCAGGGTCAATCCGAGCCGCTGCAAGGTCTTATTCAAAACCTTCGGATCGGTCGGGAAGTAACCGTAGGGTCCCAACTCCGTGCCGGTGTATCCCGCGGAAACGATTTCTTCGAGAATTTGTTCATAGGGCTGCTCCCAGGCGGGACCGGGATCATCCTGAATTCCCCAACTGACGGGGGCTGAGGCAAAGCGAATTTGTTCGGAGAATGTATCCATCTTAGAGTTTCCTCACCAGTGCGTCCAAGTGCACCCGCGACCCTTCCCTAGCGCTCAGATAGCAAGCTTCTATCAATTCGACGACGTTGTGGCCATCCTCGGCGGTGACAGGCGCGGCTGATTTGCCTTCGAGGGCGTCGACGAAAAGCCGGTCTTCTTCGACGTAACCCCATTTCTCGTGCTTGGTCGCGAGGGAAAAATCATACGTCGTGGTGTTGGTTTCCAAACCATTCGTTATGGAGATTCTCTCCATCTCGAAGGTCTCATACGTGGAGTGCATTCCGTAAACCTCAAAGCGTTCGAAAGGAAAGTGCCAGCTGGCGTGCGCATAGGTTTTCATCGTCGCCTGCAAGCCGGATTGGAAACTGAGCAGGATGGAAAAGTCGTCCAGTTCGTCATGCTCGTGTGCGCGTGCAGCCACTTGCACCCACTCGATTTCTCCGAAGAAAAATGTCATCAAATCGAACATATGAACGGGCGTTTCATACAAAAAGCCTCCGGTGAGGCTAGCGTTCCACACCCAGGGCGGGTTAACCAGTTCCCCGCGATTCATTTTGGCGTGGACGGAAAGCGGGCGGAGCTCGTTCCTCTCAATTGCGCCTTTGAGAATTTTATAGACTGGCGCGAAACGGCGGTTGTGGCCCACTTGATAGACAAGACCGGAGCGGACCGCCCGGTTGCGCAGCCTGGTGGCAGACTCCAGATTTAACGCGAAGGGCTTTTCGCAAAAAATGTGCTTCCCGGCTTCAAGAACCCGCATGGCGACTTCTTCGTGAGTGGTATTTGGCGTACAAACGTAGACGGCGTCACATTCCTTGAGTAGCTCCTCCAGCGATCGGGCCGCTTGCGCTCCAAAGCTGCCGGCCATCGCTTGCGCGCGGGGAAGTTCGACGTCAAAAAAGCTCTGAAGCTTGACGCGGGAATCCTTTGCGAGAATAGCGGCGTGTATGCTCGCAACACCTCCCGTTCCAACGATTCCGATCTTATGTGGCATTCCCGATCTCTCCTTTCCTGGACCCATTTGCGCGGCGAAAAATCTCTGGTGCGCTTCTGCGGCGAAGCGGACCGGCCGGTCTCAAGGTGAATTCGAGCCGTGAGACCGCTCGATCGCAAAGCCCTGACTACGAACTTCCGTCAAGCGGCCGGGCCCGAACCAAGGGCACACGGGGATCGCGCTCCAAAGCAGACTTGCGCAGGTGTGCGTAGCGCGGATCATCGCTGGCCGCCATGGAACGCGCGCTGCCAGCAAGCACATTGAGGTAATACACGTCATATCCATGTGCGGCGACGACGGGATGGTAGCCATCTCGGATGAGCACCAAATCGCCATCGACGAGAGTCAAGGTGTCGTCGCGCGTTCCCGCGGCGTCGTACAGGCGCTGGAAGGCATATCCTTCGGGTTTGCTGATCCGGTAGTAGTAGGTTTCGTCGAGGTCCACCTCCAAAGGAGGATTGTGGACGTCATGCTTGTGGGGAGGATAGCTCGACCAATTTCCGCTGGGCGTATAAACCTCGCAGACCAGGAGCTTATCGGCGGGAAACTCCGGACGAATGACATCGACAATCTGACGAGTGCAGTTTCCGCCGCCGCGAATCTCCTCGCGGCAATCCGCTGGAGCTATGACTCGAGGACGGAGCCGGGCGGAAGAGGGAGTTCGGCAGTCCGCGAATTCGCAGGCAGTGATCGCGGAAACCTCAAAAGGCGTGCAGCTCGGCAGATATACGGCGTGCGGGTAGCCGCTGAAAACGTCCTTCCGTCCTCCAACGTCTCGTGGCCCTTCGCCCCAGTCGATCGTCGCTTTTCCTCCGAGGAGGACCAGAGCGGCTTCTTGGTCTCGAGTGCTGCTCTGCCAATACTGTCCAGTAACCAGCCGGCGCACGGCGAAGCTGATCGTCTTCCAGTTTGCCCGCTCCCGTGTGACAGAGACGAGGACACCGGATTTGTCCTGTGGGATGGAATCCGGGTGAATCAATACCTCTTGCGCGTAACAAGTTTCTGCCATGTCAACCTCCCCGGAAAAAGCGTGCCCATTGCCTCAAAGTCAGTTACTTTCGACCAGCCGGTGATTCGTGTTGTCTCGAGGCATCAAAAATAGTGCCGCTCGCGCTTGACGTTTTTTTCATAGGCCCCGCGGGCGCTGCGGACGATTTCCATTTCCGACACCTCCGCGACGGGCACGTCCCACCAGGATTCATAGCCGGGGACACGGGCACTCCGATCCACTTCGATCACCGTCACCGTCGTTCCGAGAGTTGCGCGCGCGGCGACCAGCGCCTGTCTTAGTTCATCGAGAGTGCGGACGCGCAAAGCCGCGGCGCCAAGACTTTCGGCGTTGGCGACGAAATCAACGTTTAGGGTGTCTCCTTCCAGCTTTCCGTCCTTCCTGAACCGGTAGTGGGTGCCGAAACCGCCGCTTCCGCAGGATTCGCTCAGTGCGCCAATGCTGCCGAATCCGTGGTTATCGAGTAGGATGATGTTCAATTTGAATCCTTCTT
>Ga0210383_10005902_pt1 | contig 10721 bp, 11 predicted proteins | sample IncBWC14OmetaG_FD_160072 | JGI IMG/M metagenome (GOLD analysis project Ga0210383, IMG submission 160072) | Forest soil microbial communities from Barre Woods Harvard Forest LTER site, Petersham, Massachusetts, United States - Inc-BW-C-14-O ...
TATTGCACATGAAAAATGACACATCTGTTTCTAGTCTTCACACTCTGCAAGAAGTTCACAAGGGCGAGGACTGGCCTGCATGAAAGCCAGGAGGTTTTTAGTGGCATGACCAAAACGGCAGATCCCTGAAACGTGGCGGAATGGATCACACAGGCAGACAAGGCCGAACAGAGTCGGTTATGAAACGTGGAAGCCATGGATGTCTACAATGTCAAGACCCAAACCTGTAAGCATTCCGGTGCATCAGAATTGTATTCCATCTCATCCTTGTCTTTCACAGCTCCAGGCTGGGCCATCCTTGAAGCTGGACTTATTGAAGAAGAGCAGAAGACCAGTCAGTTTAAGGGGGTTACTTCATGGTTGGCCACTGGCCTCAAGATCGAGGAGGCACAGTATGTGGTCACAATGCCAGTTGCTATATAGGTCAGCGCTGACATGTTTCTGAAGACTTATCCTCAGGAACAATGTCAAGCATCTATCAAAGTTTGCAACACCGACTCAGACTTTAGACATTGTGAAAAAATGTGAGCAGCTCCAATCAAGAATTGATGCTTTTCATGACAAGGCATCATCATTCCTGGTCGATGTGGAATTGGATGGCGGGGAGAATGAATGGGTCATGGACTACTCCGATGATCTGGAGGATCCGGACAACAACCCATTTGAGCCACCGGTCCGGGATGACTTGGAACTATTGGAACCGGAAAATGTTCCAATTATATTGCCCTCCACCATCGGAATGGAACCTGCAACAACAGCAACAACAAGGCTCTGCAAATTGTGAGGGCCTTCATGACCCAGGCGCAGAACATGCCTGGGGTGCAGCATACCAAGCCCCAGTGCTAGGCACTGAGGGAATGGACGTACCTGGCATGGTTCACGCCTGCCCCACACAAGGGCAAAGAGCACATGGTGCCCAAGATGGTAGGATGCCAGGTGGCTGCATCGCCTGGACAACCTTCAGTCAGTGCAACTGATCTTGCTGCGACAGGTGCTTCTGCCCCATCACTTCCTCTGTTCCCAGACCTGCCCCTGCCGCATGATGATGGCTGGCAACCCCACCATGTGGATGAGGTGTGCCTCGGCATGCCCATGCTGTGGGACAGCCCCAAGATGTGGGCTATGTGGATTGACCAGCACCTGGACAAACATCCATGTGGCATTGTGGTCATGCCTGATGGCTGCATATCAATGCACAGCATACATGGGATGCAGCTTATCAAACGGCACAACCCATGACCCAAAGCTGTTGAATGACAACGATCACAGTATGTGTTTCTTGCTGCTCAACTGTTCATGTCACCCAGTGCCTATTGGCATGCCATCCGGCGGCTCCACCTGACTGTAGTTCACAGTCGATCGTGGACCCCCTATTCCAGGCTGATTGAGAACTTGACAGTCAACGACCTCGTGTGATTCTTTGCATTGCAAGGGGTGACTGAGGAGGAGGCAAATGATGTGTTTGAGTACGTGTACCAGTGGCTCACCATAGCCACTACCGAACAGGCTTCCCAGTCAACTGAGATCCAGTTGCTTCTGGGTGAAGTCAACCTCACTATTCATGAGGCTGCCAATAGGCCACCACCAGCAAACAGTGTCCAGTGGTGGCAACTGTTCTTTTTGTGGCCAGCACAGCTGTATGCAGGGCAGCTGCCTGCAGATGAATGGGCTGCCCTCGCTGCCCAGTACGGCCCATTTGACGAACCCGTTGAGGACTCAGCCATCCTCAACCTCAAATATGTTGGGACCATTGAAGCTAGCTGGCATCAATCAGTCCCTTCAGATACTGTTTCATTGGGCCACACCAGCCCCGAGTCTTCAATCAGCCCACCTGCCAGTAGACCGATGACTCATACCACAGATCTGGATTCCGAAATGGAATCTGGTGTAGCCCCCAGCGTGCCACCTGCCAGTAGCATGCTCCCATTGCCAGCCATGGCCCAGGATGCTCATGCATCCTTGGCCCAAACTTCAGCGACATTGTCATCGATGTCACTTACCTTTGTCTGTCAAGCCATGCCCATCACATGTATTGACGACCTGCCATATGAGGACCTGTACACCCAAAAATTGCCTTACAGCAATGATACCCTAATGGCCAACAAATAGTCATCCTAACCACTTTCTTTAATGTTTCTATTATTCTTTTATGAACTACATTAATCATTAATTACCTTATCAACTGGGTCACCTGGGTGTCCAGTCTTGAGGGGGGGAATGTAACATATCTAGCACTCATGAACATTTGTGCTTATTTACCAAGGCCCTCTGGCCATATAGGGACTGTTACCTAATCACCTTCTTTAGCTTTACACTTATCACTACTCCTGCATCCCTTTGATATATACATTGGTTGTGTGCAATTGGAGGTGTGAATTGTGTGATAAGCTACCCACCCAGGAACCCATTATACTGTCCATCACCTTTGGGATGATAACCTGATGTGAAATGCAGTCACATATCAAGGGCTTTCCTGAGAGATCAGAAGAAATGACAAACTTGGAACCACAATCAGATGTAATATGGGACTGGACTCTGTGCTTGGAAAAGACATGGAGTACAAACAGTTCTGCAAGTTGAGGGGAAGTGATTGTATTGTGTGTTGGAATGAATATGGTCTGCTTCTTAAGTTGGTCTACAACAATGAGAATGGCCATGTAAGCTGAAGACTCTGGAAGTTTCTCAATGAAATCCATAGGAATGGAATGGTATACACCTTTGCTATCTGTACCTATGTAAACAGATACAATTGCATTAAATGATCTTTAAAGTGACAACCATATGGCCACATAATCAGCATAAAGCAGTGCTGAAGCAATAAATCGCATACATTTTAAAAATACAGGCTGTAGTTTAATTCTTGCCACAGAGGGTGCAGATTCTTGGTTTTTCTACACATGAAGATTGACAAACTGTTCAAGTGGAATTTCAGTTCAAATCTTGCAGTACACCATTATACAGCATACCTTCTAAATAGAGCAAAACCAAAAATAGTCAATGTTTCGATACACAATTCACTAAATAAATAATGTACCTCCTAAAACCAAGCAAGTGGCATCAAATGCTGAGTGAGATGGCACCAATATTGGAGGATGTCACATACAAACTTATGGCCACAAGGTCACATAAGACTTTGAGAATGAAAAGGAAAAGAAAAAGGAAAATACATACAAACTATTGATCAAGAAACCACATCAAAATATCAGCACAATTATGTCATATATGGAAAAATGAGACAAACATGCTAAACAACACCAATTATATATCATCAACAGGAGCAACTGAAAATTAAAGACTTACATCCTAAGCACAAGCAGCAATGTGAGGATTTTCAGTGCTACAGAATCTTATTAGAAGCTCTGACATACTATCTGGAAACCAGTCAAAACATAAGCATTACAATAAAAGCACTGAAAAACAGATGCAACAACACACCATCTGTTTTCAGTGTACAACCATGATTTAGCACATGGTACCATAGTTATAAAAAAATAAACAGCATCATTTACTTTCTACAAAGGAAGAACTCCCCAAAGATGGTAAGTTACAAAGTGCAGGCAATAAGAATAAAATATTTGACCTGCTGAAATAAGTCAAATGCAGCAAGTCAATCAGCTTTACTAGATTGAATTATACAAGTGCAGATACATACCCACTGCAGATGATAAAATTTAAAATACAATCAGAGGAGTCTTCAGCATATAGAGAAACCAAGTATGTACATTCTGAAAAGAAAATAGAACTTAGAATATTGGCCATGCAGATGTTGCATTACATACCCCCTAAGCACAAAATGGGGTCTGGACCATCAGCAAATAGTATAACAGCCATAAAATATACTGACAATCTGAAAAAGGCAAATACCACAATGCCATCAGCAGGGGGCTTTTGGACATGAAACAGGTTCACTTACATGCTTTTGAGCAGGCAAATGCCACAAGACCATCAGCAAGAGGACCTGCAACTGTGAAACAGGTTCACTTACTGGCTGAGAGCAGGTAAATGCCACAAGACCATCAGCAAGAGAACCTGCAACCATGAAGCAGGTCCACTTACATACTGAGAGCAGGCAAATGCCACAAGGCCATCAGCAAGAGGACCTGCAATCATGAAACAGGTTCACTTACATACTGAGAGCAGGCAAATGCCACAAGACCATCAGCAAAAGGACCTGCAACCATGAAACATGTTCACTTACTCCCTGAGAGCAGGCAAATGGGACTAGACCATCAGCAAGAGGACCTGCAGTCATGAGACAGGTGCACTTACCGGCTGAGCAGACAAATGCCATAAAACCATCAGCAAAAGGACTGGCAGCATGAAACAGGTTCACTTACCCACTGAGCAGACAAATGCCACAAGACCATCAGCAAGAGGACCTGCAGCCATGAAACAGGTTCACTTACTCCCTGAAAGCAGACAAATGCCACAAGACCATCAACAAGAGGACCAGCAGCCATGAAACAGGTTCACTTACTGGCTGAGAGCAGGCAAATGCCACAAGACCATCAGCAAGAGGACCTGCAGCCACAAAACAGGTTCACTTACATACTGAGAGTGGGAAAATGCCACAAGACTATCAGCAAGAGGACCTGCAGCCATGAAACAGGTTCACTTACCCACTGAGCAGACAAATGCCATAAAACCATCAGCAAGAGGACCTGCAACCATGAAACAGGTTCACTTATTGGCTGAGAGCAGGCAAATGCCATAAGACCATCAGCAAGAGGATCTGCAGCCATGAAACAGGTTCACTTACATACTAAAAGCAGGCAAATGCCACAAGACCATCAGCAAGAGGACCTGCAGCCATGAAATAGGTTTACTTACTCTCTGAGAGCAGGTAAATGCCATAAGACCATCAGCAAGAGGACCTGCAACCATGAAACAGGTTCACTTACTTGCTGAGAACAGGCAAATGTGACAAGACCATCAGCAAGAGGACCTGCAGCCATGAAACAGCTTCACTTACTCCCTGAGAGCAGGCAAATGCCACAAGACCATTAGCAAGAGGACCTGCAGCCATGAATCAGGTTCACTTACAGACTGAGATCCAGCAAATGCCACAAGACCATCAGCAAGAGGACATGCAGCTATGAAACATGTTCACTTACTCTCTGAGAGCAGGCATACATATAATCATCAGCCAGAGGATCTCCAGCTATACAATGCAGAATCACTTACATCCTGGTATCCGGACAATGCCAATGACACTGAGCAAATCTTATAACTATTATAGCAGACCACCTACCTCCTACAGGCAGAATACATATATTTCAGCATCAGTGCACAATTGATGGTGTGTGACATGTAAGCACAAACCAGCTAAGCAAAAGTGAGATTGAGAAATTGGTTGATATTGAATTACCACAGAAGACCACACATACATTCTAAATTGATAAAAAGTCAATCTCAAATTAAGATATTCTCAACAACACACATACTTGAAGAACTTTCTGCATCTCCTTGAGACTTTTCACCACAGCTTGCCATTGAGGTGACTCCTATAATAATATGGATCAATGAAAACCACATTATTCCCCAAATAATAGGCCTACTGTTAGTTTTGCAAGTGCAAGGCAACAGTCTTTGTTGACAGCTTTCAATGTGCCAAAATCCCCAAACCTGTAGAACCAGAGCTTCAACCAGCACTGCTGCATCTTCATGATGACAGCCGCCAGCCAGTCTCGAAGGCTGGACTCAATGTGACAATTATCTCTCCCATGCAACAACACCAATGAAAAGTGGTAACACCAGTTCTGCCATGCATAGTCAACATGCTTACCACCTCCTGTATTATTTTCTGTATCAGCAGTGATGAAATTTAGGCAGTCAACCAGGATGGAAATGTGGTGATTCATGGCATCCAAAAAATGATTCCCTGCACGGTCACGATCTGTGAGAAAGTCCTGTAATGAGGCATGATATGGATGGATGGTCCCATCATCATCTACATTGGGAATGACAAGGATGGATTGGCATCCGCGCAGTGCTAGTTGGACACCCCCAGATTGTAGCTGAAGAAATTGCTCAAGTGCATGAACAGTGAGAATAGGGCGAGGGCGAAGAAACATGACGGCGCCAACAACCCGTTCAAAGTGATCAAACTGTCGAGCCTCGGATAGAACTTGGTTGTAAAGGGGATCGACTCCGGTATGCACTCTCATCGCGACCCGCAGTTTTTGTTGGGGAAGACCGTTTCGGTCGGCAACAAATTTCACAATGGTCGAGACATAGATGAATAAACCCTCCGATTGGTTGACAAGCACTTCAAGGTCTCGTTGTGATGGCCAAGGTCTTGGCACATCTCGCATAAGGTCCTTCTGTGTTTCACGTATTCGCGAGAGGCGGGATCGTAAGAATTCGCGAACATCGTCGCGAGCATTAAAATCCCGCAAAGCCAAGCGGTATGTCTTTCCTTGAATCGGGGATGATTCGAACGTCTGTTGAATATGGGGCTCAGGTCGGCTCGCAAAGAGAAACCGAAATGGAAGCCGATGTGTAGTACTAGCATCAACGAGAAGTCGAATGAGCCCCTGTAAGAGACCTATGTCGCCGCTACATTCATCGAGCCCATCTATAACGACGATGAGCGAGGTGATGGGTCCAGTGATGGTCAAGATAGGGTCGACTATAAGTTTTTTCATCTGATCTGCAAGCCGTTGGGAGGGGATAGACGGATCAGCTGCGAGAGCACGTTGCATTGATGTTTGGGTCGCCGGTATGAACGAGGCCAGCTGATGTGCGAATGTGGGGAAAAACTTGGAAGTATCGCTTCGATCTAGCTTCCCTCTCGAGAAAAAAAAGGTGGAGGCAAGCTGCTGCTTGTTGGCACAGTGCTCAGCGATGGTGTGGGCGATCGTCGACTTTCCAGAGCCAGCAGGCCCCTCAAGCCAGCATACCGGTCGATTGTGATTTCCCTCCACCCAAGCCGAAATCCTGTTTATGACATCCTTGCGAGTATTCTCCAGGCATGTGGATGCATGCTCGGACTCGCGCTCGCCTGAATTATAAGCTGCGTTGAATGCGGTATACGGCATTAACATGTCGAAAAGGGACCCTGGATTCAAACAGTCATGACGAAGTAAGCATCCGTATGAACATTCGGCACTCACGAGTATTGGTGAAGTTGTTGACGTTCAGCCTGAGATCGTGCCCGACATCGATGAATTGACCATCATTGACAACCACGTGGTTGGCGTGGAACGGCATTCTTGAAGCAGTAGACAAGGAAGCACGATATCAATGAGCACAGTAAGTAGCAGATTCAGATAGTAGCTGAAAAAAGCTTTCGAGGTCACTTGGCTGACGAGTGCTGGCAAGTGGGCTTTGTTATCGATCGATGTTGATCGATAACGTGCCTGAGCAAACTCGAGCAAATCTGACGTAAACATCCCCTTCAAGTTCTGCAACGACATCGAGACCCCCTACTTCCGTTATCTACGACGAATCTCACTTCCCCTGATGCCCTTTCGAGATGGGAGTGGTTCCTCTCCCTTGATTTCGACTAGGAGTTCGTCTCAAGCAAAAAGGAATTCTGCCCGCAGATGGTACATCCCTGTTCCCTCATTCTCAAAGCCGCAAATCAACTAGACGACTAAACAACCGTCGACCCTCCACAACACCCTCCACTCGCGGAATCGGGAGTGAGCCTTCCACCTCTACGCGTCCACGGACACATAGCGCGTACTACGAATCCTTCCCTGAAAGCACCAGGGCACCACAACCCAACCATAACCACCACCTCCCAGTTCCTCAGCGAATATTCTAGGACGGGGACGGGGACGGACACTGGGGCACATGGGTATGGACACATGGGTACGGCGGTCAGGATGCCGGCGAATATCTTGTCTGGAGGCGCGGGGCAATGAGGGCGGTGGTTGAGATGGGTAGGATGGGATGTGGGATTGCGGTATTGATCAGATAAGAAGTACATTTTGCTATTACTGTTTTCGCCGAGATTATATTCGATTGCTTTTAATTTTGTTGTATAGTAGGTTAGATATCTGTGCATAAATCGTCTTTCGCTCGGGCGCTCTCATCTGCAAAGTCCCTAGCAAGTTCCATGACCCCTTCCACCCCGACCTCCGTCATCTTTACTTCCTCTCCAACCTCCAATACAAAACTATACCGCAGTGACTGTTTCGTGTGCGGGTAATGGGAGAGGGACGACGACTGATTCGTTTCCCAAATCACTTGCAAGCGGTACACTCACGCAAACTTAACATACAACAATAACAACCCCCCTTCCCATCCACAACAGGCGAGAAGGTCCGCGAGATTTTGTGCTCCACAACTGCGGCCGCATCGCGAAACCCCAGCGACCGAACGAGCATCGCCAGAACGACATTGAATTCGAATATCGCTGTCCATTTGTCAGCACATGCTTGAAGGACGATAGGAGAGAATGCACCGAGTCTCCACCCGATACAACTCCTCAGCCCATCGCAAAACTTCAAGAGGGCGATCCACCATGCGGGGTTCAGTAGGGGTGACCCAACGGGCGGGAAAAACGGAGCCGTCGGAGCCGGACGGAGGGGCGAGTTTGCCGTGCTTGTTGAGGATGGACTTTATAAAGGGCAGCACGTCCTGGAGCGCATATTTGCGGGGAGGATGGGTGGATGCAGAGTCTGTACATGGGGCGTTAGATGTGTGTGTTGGGGGCGTGAGATAGGCCAATCAACAAGAGGGAGTAATGACGAGAACGTGAGATCAGTTAGGAAGTGAGTGGGATGTAAGGAAGGGAGGAAGCAACAGAGGAATCCGGAAATCGGTGACGCTTGAAGGAACATCGACAATGGATTAACCATTCCTTGATGACCGCACTGAGCCATCTGAGCCCCTGGAAGTTGTTGTACTCTAGGTTGCAGCCATGAACGACGATCTCATCGCGTAGGCGGGTCTGTAATAATCACAGTAGAGGGCGTCGTGTAAGTGGGGTATTCGATTTGGGGTTACGTGAGAGGGGGGGATCACACACCTCAATGTCAGGAAGTTGCGCCAGCCGCGACAACGTGAAGTTAAGTGTGCCCGCTGTCGTTTTGTGGCCTACCATCCTAGCCACCATACATACACATCAATACCAACGCATGTGTGTAATAGAGAAACAGGTGTACGTGAATGCGCAGATCGACACGTAATCAGATTCAGTGACTTGAAAAGAGATGAAGGAATGGAAGGGTGCTACGCACATTATCCAAAATCCTTTCATCACTCACCCCCTCTCACAACATTGTAACAACAACCGCGGCCTCATCACTTGTCGCGGTATTGACAGGCGCAATCAACGGGCGCATACAATGACGGGTGCTGTTGGTGAGACTGGTGTTCAGGTGCATCCCGCAGGAGCGGGTTAGGGAGGTATCGGAAATGCGCTCTGGAGTGGGGGACGAAGCGAAGGAGTGGTGGTGGGTTGTGTCTGAAGGCGACACGGCTGATTATGTCGAGCCTGCGGGTGGGGGCTTTCGTTAGTATGGAGACGCCAGACCGCGGGGGATAGGGCAAGGTAAAAAACAAATCCCAGTAGAGAGGTGTGTAATATCGCGTATGCGACTGGCAGACTGTGCCAGGGAGCCGTGGGGACGAAGGAAGAAAGTACTGTAAGGGCGTGGTTGCGCATACCAGCGTGAGGTGCCGATGAAAGCCTGAGAAGGTCGAGTGCCAGTCCTGTTACCATATCTTCATTGTAGACGGAAGAAGGTCGATAGTGAAGTTAGTTCAGACGAACCAATGTTTGCGGTCGAAGCTTAGGGAAAGCATCCAAAAACGAACCTCCGTGCCGTCGTAGCAAACCCTAGTGTAATGAAGACAAAGAAACAGAGTGGAAAGTCATGAACCCAAAGAACAGAGCATCAGGTTTATAAATTTGAACGCCTCGCGAACTTGAAATTTTGATTTTGATTTCCGAAAATAGACCGTGGACTCCCTGGCCACCGTAAGGGCCTGAGCGTGTCGTTTGCACTTGTCGAGTCCGGGGTCAGAGCGAGTGACGCCGCCCGTCCGCACTCCGGTCACTTTAAATTTGTTGCTAAAATTCCCGCACACGACTCTGGATACGATAGCGTGCAGAAGATCGAGTGGGTCGAAGGTTAGTCTGCCATCTGTCTCCTTCAATTCCCAATTTCGAGATTATTACTGACTTTCCTTCCTTGAGGGCCTTCCTTCCTTCCCACTCATTTCCTCTAGCGCTACCTCTTCCACCTCACACCCTCGTCCTTATCCCCTTCTCGCCTCCCTTCCCTTTTCGCCCGATCTACCTCCCCTTCCGAACCAAACCCATCTAACACCCCTCTACAGACGCCTGTCCTCCCCGCAAACCCAACGCGTAGCCACAAAGACGACGCACTGCCCCTCAGCAGGACTATCTCGGAAAAGACGGAAAATTTAAAGGTCGGTAAGTCTACCTCGTCCGCTGCCCCTTCTCCTGCCACCCCGTGATCCTTCCTTCCCCTCGCTAACAACCAAACGCATATACACAGGTCTTCCACGTCCCCTCCACCATTATGGACACAAACCTCTCCATCTGTGGGGACGCGGCCATTTGTGACCTTGTCCGCAGGGGGAATTCCACCCACTAGCAAACTCCCGCATAGTGGAGTGGGCTCTCGACGTTTTGCGCTGGCCGAGTAATTGTATCAGGTGGTGGCTGGGTGCGTTCCCCCTCTTCTCCTTCCCCTTTCGAAAGCAAGCCCTGACGAATGAACAGCGATATTCGAATTCAA
>Ga0210383_10005905_pt1 | contig 10713 bp, 5 predicted proteins | sample IncBWC14OmetaG_FD_160072 | JGI IMG/M metagenome (GOLD analysis project Ga0210383, IMG submission 160072) | Forest soil microbial communities from Barre Woods Harvard Forest LTER site, Petersham, Massachusetts, United States - Inc-BW-C-14-O ...
CTCCGCAAGAACCCCGGGACCACCAGTCATGCTCTTTACGCTTGCCTTAGCCATCGGTGCGACCACGGCAATCTTCAGCGTTGTATACGGCGTGTTGTTGCGGCCGCTGCCGTACACCGAAGCGAGCCGCATTATGGCGGTCTTCGAGGTGACCTCGAAGGGCAGGCCAAATCGCCTTGCGGATCCGAACTTCGACGATTTTCGCGACCAAAACCGCAGCTTTCAGGCGATTGCTAAGTACAATGACAACACCGTGTCCGTTTCTGGTACTTCGCAGCCGACGCGCACGACGGTCGCGGGGGTCTCCTCGGACTTTCTCAAAGTCTTCGGAGTTCAACCAATCCTCGGCCGGGATTTCAGCCCAAGCGACGCGAAAAAAGGGGCCGGCCCCACCGTTCTTGTCAGCTATGGATACTGGAGGCAGTATCTCGGATCGTCGCCGGACCTCCGACAGTCGCACCTGAAGATCGATGGCGCGGTCTTTTCCGTAATCGGCGTGCTCCCTTCCGGATTTCGTTTCCCGCCAGACGTGGATCTGTGGCTGCCGGCCGATTTGGATGGCGAAAACCAGAGCAGGACGTCGCACAACTACAATGCAGTCGGGCGCCTCCGCGACGGCGTGACCGTTCAGCAAGCGAATGGAGACATCAGCGCGATAGCCCAGCGCATTCACGAAACATCGAGCGAGCAAGGAGATTATCTCCTCAAAGACGGCATCGTCGTCCCGCTTCAGGACTCCATCACCGGCAATGCTCGCTCGCCGCTGCTGGTCCTGCTCGGGGCGGTGGGATTTCTGCTGCTGGTGGCGTGCGCGAACGTGGCGAACTTGCTGCTGGCACAAGCATCCGTGAGAAACCGCGAGCTCGCCATTCGCAGCGCGCTCGGAGCGGCACGCGGACGGCTCGTCCGGCAATTCCTTACCGAAGCATTCCTGCTTTCGCTGGCGGGCGGCGGCCTTGGCGTACTCGGAGCGTTCGCTGGCGTGGCCGGATTAGTTGCGCTGGCGCCGGAAAATCTGCCGCGGCTGGACAGCGTCTCGATCAGCATTCCAGTACTTGTGTTCGCGTTCCTGCTTTCCACAGCGGTGGCCACCGGCCTCGGAGCGTTCACCGCCGTACGCGCGACATCCGGTGACCCGCGTGAGGGTCTCGCAGAAGGCGGGCGCGGACAAGCGGGTTCAGAAGGCAGCCAGCGCGTTGGCCGGGTCATCGTGGCGGCGCAGATCGCCATCACCTTGGTTCTTGTGATTGGTGCGGGATTACTCGGACGCAGCCTCGTGAAAGTGCTCGAAGTGAATCCCGGGTTCCGCGTGGATAAAATCGTCACCATGGACGTCTCGCTTCCGGGGGTGGAGGATCCCCAAGCCAAGGCAGGTCAGGCGATTTTCTTTTCAAACCTGATCGACCGCCTCAAACAAATTCCGGGCGTGCGCAACGTTGGCGCGACTAGCGGCCTGCCGCTCGAGGATGGCGGCCTTCCCAACGGAATGTTTCTGCTCATGACGCAGAACGAGATTCCCAAGACCTTGGATGGTTTTGATGCGCTGTTCCAGCAGAAAGAACGGCTTGGCGATGCAGATTTCGGAGTCGTCACGGACGGATACTTCCAGGTGCTCGGAATTCCCCTGATTCGAGGGCGAATCTTTGACGCGCACGACGGCGCGAATTCTCCGCACGTTGCGGTGATCAGCGAATCGTTGGCGCGCGATCGCTGGCCTAAGCAGGACCCCATCGGCCACACCATTGAGTTCGGAAACATGGACGGCGACTTGCGTTTGCTGACCATCGTCGGGATTGTGGGGGACACGCACGAAGATGGCCTCGATGCGCCGCCGCGACCCACCGTCTATGTGAATCTGTTCCAGCGGCCGCGCGCGGCGATCACCTTGACCATGTTGAGTGATGCCGACACTGGGTCCGTCACTTCGGCAGCGCGAGGAATCCTCGAGCGCCTGAACCCAGAGATTCCCACGAGGTTCCGGACATTTTCGCAAGTCTATTCCGCTTCGCTGGGCTCGCGGAGATTTAATGTCATTCTCACCGGATTTTTCGGAGTTGTTGCGCTGCTTCTCGCTACGGCGGGCGTGTTTGGCGTGATGGCCTATTCCGTTAGCCGCCGCACGCGCGAAATAGGCGTGCGAATCGCTCTCGGGGCGGGCCCCGGCGACGTTCTTGGAATGATCCTGGGCCAAGGATTGCGTACGATTTTCATTGGGGTGGCGATTGGAATTGCCGGTTCGCTGGCTCTGACGCGCGCTGTTGAGTCGCTGCTCTTTGGCGTCACTGCCACCGATCCGCTCACGTTCGGTGGAGTGACCCTGCTCCTGCTCGGGGCAGGGCTGTTGGCCTGTTACATTCCGGCGCGTCGCGCCATGCGCGTCGATCCGATCATCGCCCTGCGCTACGAATAACACACGGTCTTCGGTGAACCACAACGGATTAGCCAAGCAGGTCTCAGGAGACTGAGAAAATCTTAGACGCCGGGCCCACTCTCGAACGAATTGGCCTATCGTGAAAAAACGGAAGGGCTAGTGGAATTCAGCAAAGTCAGCAAGTTCAGAGCCTGCGTGTTAGCAGGATCCAAACGCAGGGCGGTCTGCGCATCAGCGCGGGCTGACTCCCTTTCTCCAAGCTTGTAGTGAAGCACCGCGCGGTTTGACCAGGCGCGCGCAAATCCAGGCGACTCCGTGATGTCCTGGTTCAATAACTTTAGGGCCTCGTTGTTCTTTTCTAGTTTCATCAGTTGCGCCGCAAGGTTTACCACCGCAAAATCGTAGTTTAGGCTGCCCCTTTGGCTGTTGGACATGGCCATCTCTAGCAAGCGGAGAGATTCCTGATCATGGCCCAATCGGGCTTCGAGGATCCCGTAAGACTCCAGGGCTGCCGTAAAGTCCGGGTAGATACGGAGCGCGGTTTCGAATTCGTTGCTCGCCGTTTCCAATTGCTCCCGATGCATGTACTGAACCGCCAGAGCTTCATGCATCTTGGCGCTTCCTGGCACTGCTCGCGCTCCGGCCGAATAGAGTGTGAAATCGTCTCGCCAGTCCCGGTTGCGGACCACCGTGCGCATGGCCAACGCTGCCCCCAGAATGATCAATACGCCCCATGCCACCTTTCGGTTGTAGTTGCGAAGCCGTATCCAGATTAGCGCGACGAGTAGGCAAAAGCCTGCCGAAGGAAGGTACGCTAGCCGCTCACCCATGATCGTTCCTGTCAGGATAAGGACGTTCGCAGTAACTGCAAACCCCGCTAAATAGATTGCGCCGGCTAAAGCCCATCCGGTTCTTTTCGTCCGCAGTGCCCAGACCCAAAGCGCCAACAAGAACGCCGCCGCGGCGGCCGGGGGAATGGTGTGCTGCCAGTTCGAATAGAGCGTGATTGCATCGTAGGAATAGTCGCAAGAAAGCGTGGCGGGATAGACGTGCAGGCCAACATACTTCCAGGCCACGCGAAGGGCGTTCAGAATTCTCAACTTAGCAGGGAGGACGACGAGCGGATTGTCGAGAAAAGGGATGTAGTTTTGTCCGAACCGGCTTCCCCCGATTCTCCAAAGCACTCCTAGATACAGCACCGTGAGGCCGGTGATCCAACCATAGCGATAGAGCGGCTTCATCTTGCCGCGTGCGTAATCGCCGATGAGCGCTAGCGGCAGGAAGACCACTGCCGACTCCTTCGACAGCAACGCGAGCAAGAAAAAGACTAGCGCGGGAATCTGCCGGTCGCGAAGATGCAAAAGCCAGGCCGCAAACAGGAATCCTCCGGCGAGCAGTTCGGACCGTCCCACGACGGAGGCCACTGCCTCGGTATGAATCGGATGTACTGCGAACAGCAACGCGGCCACGAAGGCGACCGTCCTTGCTTGCGGTTCAGGTTCGAGCAGCCCTCCGAGAAGCAGATAGAGCAGGAGTGTCACCGCGGCGTGCAGCAGCAGATTGACGAGGTGATAGCCGAACGGTTGGGCGCCTCCTGCCGCCCGATTCAGCGCAAAGGTTGAAAAGGTAACCGGGCGAAAGACATTAGTGACCTTGTTCGGCTCGAAGAGTCCTCTTATGGAGGGAGAGGTCACCGTTTCGTTGTGCACGACGTACAGTTCATCGTCCTGAGCGAAATCGTTCAGCAGGCAGTCCCCATAGACAAGCATCGCCACCGCCAACAACAGCCCCGCGTACCAACGTTCCTTCATTCGCCGCAAAACCTTTCTGGAACTTCCGTCCAGCACCAGGAACCCTGCTCCGACCGCCTTAGGTCCGCCCGACTACGTTCTACAGGCAAAAACTGCAATGAGTTTTCTCTTCGCCAGTCTCCCGCGAAGATCGTCGAAACTGCGGTCAAGCTCGGGCAGAGGTCGAGATCACTGCCATGAACGTGACGTTGCTCTCCTACAAGGGAATTATGGAACGACTCTCGCTCCAAGCTCACCAAGTTCTCCGCATGGAGTTGGCGATCTAGAAACCCCTGGCCTCCCAAGCCCTCTCTCTTTCGCGGCTGATGGATCGTGACCCGAAGGATTTCCGTTTTGATTCTTCAGATTTCTGTTGCGCCGGTTCCCCGTTTCCAAGACACTCTGTCCTTTGTTTCTTGTCCTTCGGAGGCGACATGACCCGGCTTCGCACTCTTATCCTGCTTCTGTGCCTTGTAGTTCCCGCGTTCGCGCTTCCTCCTCAAGTCCCCGTTCCACAAAAATCCGCCGTTCCGGTGACAGCCGCCAGATCACAGCAGTCTTCCCCTACTCCCCCGCCATCCACGCATCCTCTGGAAAAAACCGACCTCGAAGCTTTCTTCGACGGCCTCGTTCCGCTGCAGATGGAGCGCAGCGACGTAGCCGGCGCGACCGTGCTGGTGATGAAAGATGGAGCGGAACTGCTGAAAAAAGGTTACGGCTACTCGGACATCACGAAAAAATCACCCGTCGATCCGGACACCAGCATGTTTCGTCTGGCCTCCATCTCAAAACTGTTCACCTGGGTTTCCGTCATGCAACTATCGGAGCAAGGCAAACTGGACATCGACGTCGACGTAAACAAATACCTTGATTTCGAAATCGCCCCGGCCTTTGGCAAACCCATCACTCTCCGCAACCTGATGACCCACACAGGCGGGTTCGAAGAAGTCCTTCACGACATTATTTTCATCGACCCCAAAAAGGCGCATTCCCTTCGCGATTTCATGATGCAAAATCAGCCGCGCCGCATGTATCCTCCCGGCGAAATCTCCGCCTATTCGAATTACGGCGTGGGCCTCGCCGGCTACATCGTCGAGCGCGTCAGCGCCGAACCGTTCGAACAATACGTCTCCGAGCACATCTTTCTGCCACTTGGCATGAAGCACTCCAGCTTCAACGAACCGATGACCGCGGAACTCGCCCCTTATGTCTCCGACGGCTACCGAGCCACCACGGAAAAACCCGCCATCGGCTTTGAAATCTTCAATCCCGCTCCCGCGGGTGGCATCTCCTCGGCCGCAGGCGATATGGAAAAATTCGCGCTAGCCCTTCTGAACGGTGGCGAACTCGAGGGCCATCGCATCCTCAAAACCGAAACGCGCGACGCCATGTGGACCCGCCAATTCGGCACCTCCGATGCCCTTCCACCGCAATGCATGGGCTTCTATCAAACCTGGCGCAACAATCTGCACTTCATCGGCCATGACGGCGACTTGATCGCCTTCCACAGCATGTTCCTGCTCGAACCCACGCAAAAACTGGTCGTCTTCGTTTCCTACAATTCCGCTGGGTCCGCACAGCGCAACCGCGCTGAACTCCTCGACGGCTTTGCGGATCGCTATTTCCCCGCTTACACGCCGCCCGCTTTCCAATCCGTCCCAGCCGAGCAACTCAAAGACATCACCGGTAACTTCCAGTCCACGCGCCGCGCCGACAGCACCAAGCTGGCCATCGGAAATCCCGCGGGCCAATCTATCCTGAGCGTGGACAAAGACGGTGTCCTGACCATCGACACCGCGAAGGATCTCCGTGGCCACACGCGCAAATGGAAGCCCATCGGCAAGGATCTCTGGCAAGTTGAAGACGAGCAAGCTCGCCTCTTCGCCATTCGCGATTCGTCCGGAAAGATCGTTCGCCTGGCCGTCAATTTCCCCGGCGTTCAGCTCCAACGTGTCCCCTGGTACGAACACAAATCTTTTGTTGGAATTTCGCTGACCATAAGCCTGCTGATCCTGCTTCCGGTGGTCGCCGCCAGCTTACTCCGGTTCTTCCGCCGCCTCTTCTTCCGCAAACGCATAGAGTTGAAGCCTCAGCCCGGCACTCTCTGGGTCACTCTCGGTCCACGCCTGGCCGCCTTCACGTGGATCATCGCCGCCATCTGGCTCGCCGCTCTGGCCCTAAATCTTCAGAGCGAAGCGCTGCCCTCATTCCCCGCAATCCAACGCTATTTCTCGCTGATAACGTGGTTCTCCATTCCAGCCGCCTTGTTCAGCATCTTTGCGCTCGTCGCCGGAGTCCGCATCTGGCAACGCGCCGACGTCCGCACCATCTCCCGGGTAAAATTTTCCCTGGTAGCGGCAGCCTGCGTCTTTCTAACCTGGTACTCCATCCACTGGAACCTAATCGGCCCCATCCGCCGTTTCTAATCCGCTCGGACGGGCACGGAGCGTGCCGTGCTCCCAGTGGGCTACGGCATTGTCGCTGATCGAGGCGGGGCCTCTCCCGGTGTTCGCCAAGGCGTTCGGCGCGCTTGACAAGATTCTCTCCCGGGCGTAAATAGGTAGAATGTCTACGGTAGACGATCCACGCAAATCACTGGAATTCCTGCAAGGCACGCTCGAAGTCTTGATTCTTCGCAGCTTGCAAACCACTCCGAACCACGCCTACGGCATCTCGCAATTCCTTGAGCAACAATCGGAATACGAATTCCTTGTCGACAACGGATCTCTCTACCCCGCGCTCGGACGCCTGCTCCAGCGCCGCTGGATTACTTCGCAATGGAAAAAAACACCGAACGGCAGACGCGCCAAATACTACCGGCTGACGCCTCTCGGCCGTACGCAGTTGGTGGCAGCGAAATCGAAATGGATGCGCTTCGTCGAAGCCATGGCGCGCGTCCTGGCTCCCGTAAGGTGAACGCCATGCGCGAATGGTGGTCAAAGATTTGCCGCGCCTTCGATCTTCAGAATGACGTTGAAGACGAACTCTCCGACGAGATCGAAGCCCATCTCGACCTGATGACCGCCGATAACATCGAACGCGGCATGCCTTCTGAGCAAGCTCGTGCCGCGGCACGGCGTGCCTTCGGCAATCGCACCAGGACGCAAGAGAACGCGCGCGAAGCCTGGCAGTTTCTGCGTTTGGAAACCGTTCTCGAAGACATCCGCTACGGCCTGCGCGGCATTCGCAAGTCAGCTGGCTTCTCCGTTGTCATCATTTTGACGCTGGCCCTGGGCATCGGCGCGAATACCGCCATCTTTAGCGTCGTCTATGCGGTGCTTTTGCGGCCCCTGCCGTTCCCATACGGTGAACGCTTGGTTCGGCTGGGCGAATCCACTTCAAACGAGTCTGGTATCGCGGTTACATGGATCAATTTTCAGCACTGGCGAAACGAGAACACCGCGTTTGACGATATGGCCGCGTTGGCAAGCACGGATTTGACACTCACTGGCCGAGGCGATGCTGTACTTCTACACGCGCAGTTGGTGACCCACAGTTTTTTTCAACTCACTGGCATGAGACCCGCATTGGGGCGACTTTTTGGTGACACCGACGACAAGACCGGCGCCGCGCCAACCGTGATCGTAACCGCCGACTTCTGGAAGAACCGGCTCGCCGGCAAGTCCAATGTCGTCGGTGAGTCGCTCGAATTAAACGGCAAGCCCTACCAGATCATCGGCGTGCTTAACCCGGGACGGAACGTTTTCTGGCGCTCCGTTGACCTTTATTTACCGTTGGGCCGGACCGCAGGCGTTTCAGTGAAACGCAGTGACCACGGTTCGATCGGTGGCTTGGGCCTTCTCAAACCGGGAAAGACAGCGACGCAGGCACGTGTCAATCTCGACGTTATCATGGAACGGCTTGCGGTCAGCGATCCCGGCCCCGAAGACGATCATCGTTCCTACGTCGCCTACCTGACCGAGGAAACGACTGGGGAAATTCGCCCGACGCTGCTCGTTCTCATGGCCGCGGTTGCCCTGGTACTGCTGATTGCATGCGCCAATGTGGCAAGCCTGCTGCTCGTGCGAAGCACGTCGCGAGCCAGGGAAATTGCGGTTCGCATGGCTATCGGGGCGGGCCGCGGGCGCCTCGCGCGACAGCTTCTCACCGAAAACCTCGTCGTCGCGGCCATCGGCGGTGCGTTAGGGCTGCTCTTCGCGTCTTGGTGCCTCCGCGCTCTGGTTTTGATTGGCCCGGTTGACATTCCGCGCCTCTCGGAAGCCACGCTCGATCTTCCGGTGCTCACCTTTGCCGCGATCATCTCCATCGTCGTCGGATTGTTGGCGGGGCTCGCTCCGGTTTCGACGGCTGGAAAAGTTGACTTGACTATCGCTCTGAGGGAAGGCTCGCCCGCTTCCGGCACGGGCAAGCGCGGGCAAGCAATGCAAAGCGCGCTGGTCATCGCAGAGATTGCTCTCACGCTCATTCTGGCGTTCGCCTCGGGACTCCTCGTGCGAAGCCTCATCGCCGCCCAAACTTCGAATCCCGGGTTTGAGCCCCAGCATCTCCTTGCGCTCGAACTCCAGTTGCCTGAGTCGCGCTACAAAAGCGAAGAAAACATCCGCCAATACTATGGCCAGCTGTCCGAAAGCCTGCGTGCCGAACCGGGCATCGAAGAGGTGGGCCTGGTGATGTGTCCTCCTGGAGCCGGCGATTGCGGCGACTGGTGGTACTCCATCCTCGAGAAGCCGACGCCAGCTCGCAGCGATGTTCCCATGACCTTATTCAACATCGCCGATGGCGCCTATTTTGGTGCCGCCCGCATGCGCGTTCTTGCGGGGCGTTCCTTCAGCGATGCGGATCGCGCCGGGGGATCGCCCGTCACGGTCATCAACGAACAACTTGCGCGTCAATCGTGGTCCGATCCTCAATTGGCGTTGGGGCAACACCTCAAAGTCGGCGGTCCTTACGCGGAAGGGCCAACGCTCGAGATCGTCGGAGTCGTGGTGAACGTCAGCCAGATGGGTCTCGACGCTGAACAGATGCCGACGTTCTACTACCCGTTTTCGCAAAAACCTTCCTCGGCTATGGTGGTGATGATTCGAACGAACGGCGATCCGGCCCAATGGACAAGCGCTGCTCGCCGCCATGTTTCGGCCATCGACCGCAATGTCCCCATTCAATCGCTGCGAACCAGCGAGGATTGGCTCGGAGCAACCCTCAAGCGCAGACGCTTCACGACGCTGCTCCTAGGTCTTTTCGGAGCGCTTGCCATGGTTCTGGTTTCCGTGGGCATTTACGGCGTTATCAACTATTGGGTCAGCATGCGCCAACGAGAAATAGCTATTCGCCTTGCGCTGGGCGCGCAGCGCTCCACCATCCTTCGCTGGGCCGCGTTCGACGCCACTCGCCTTGCCGTGCTTGGAATTATTCTCGGTGCCATGGGCGCCTGGGGCGCCTCTCGTTGGCTGAAGAGCCTGGTCTTCGGGGTAACCGAGCACAGCCCGCTGATGCTGCTGGTCGCTGCCGCGGCAGTAATCGCGGTCGCCGCGTTAGCGGCGAGTATTCCGCTATGGCGCGCGACGCAAACGGACGCAGTTCAGAATCTCCACGAATCCTGACACTTCCGAAGGCTTTCGATCTCGCGATCTGGCAACGGGGATCTGCTACAGCTCCCAGCCCTTGCGCCGCTCCGGCTTCACAAATTTCTGCGCGGCTTCGGAACTCGTTTTCATCCCGGCGTGGTCCCAACGCAGCCTCTCTCCGGTCATGGTCGCGACATTCCCGAGCAGCAGCGTCTCCGTAACCATCCCGGTAAACTCAAAGTTCGCGCCTGGTTTCGTTTTGTCGCCCTTTGACGCATTTAACCATTCGCGCTCATTTCCTGGCGAGCGCGGCAATGTTTTCGCCGGCTGCTGGTAGCTGTCCATTTTGCTCTGCGGAATCAGCTTCGGATTCGATCCATTGAATCCGCACAGAATTTTCCCGCGGTCTCCCACAAATAGGAGCCCCTCGCCCTCTGCATCCTCGTGCGTGAACGTGCGGCTTTCCTCCAACTCATCGGGCCGAGGCGGCTTCAGCCCGCCGTCGTACCAATTAAATTTCACAGGCGGCATATTCCCGCGCGCTCCGAAGCTATAACGGACAATCGACGCCAACGGATAGGTCTCTTCATAACGGTCGCTTGAGCTGGCTTCTACGCTCTCCGGAGCCTCCAGCTTCAGGACGCGAAAAATCGTGTCGTAGCTGTAGGAGCCCATATCTCCCAGCGCGCCGCAGCCAAAATCTGCAAAGCCGCGCCAAACAAATGGCAAATACGCCCCGTTATACGGCCGCGCCTCCGCTGGACCAAGCCACAAATCCCAGTCGAGCCCCTCCGGCACGGGCTGCGTCTCCTTCGGCCGCTCTATGCCCTGTGGCCAGAATGGTCGGTTCGACCAGTTGTGAACCTCCCGCACCGGCCCAATCGCTCCATCCCAAATCCATTCGCACAAAAGCCGCGTAGCCTCCGAAGCCTGATTCCCCACCGCAATCTGCGTCGCCACACCCGTCTCGCGCGCCACTTCCGCCATTCTGCGCGCTTCATAGATCGTATGCGTCAGCGGCTTCTGG
>Ga0210383_10005906_pt1 | contig 10713 bp, 8 predicted proteins | sample IncBWC14OmetaG_FD_160072 | JGI IMG/M metagenome (GOLD analysis project Ga0210383, IMG submission 160072) | Forest soil microbial communities from Barre Woods Harvard Forest LTER site, Petersham, Massachusetts, United States - Inc-BW-C-14-O ...
CGCGCGGCGATCAAGTCCAGGTTTTGCTTTTCAGCGAGATCGAGGGCAGCGGCGAGGGTCAGTGGTTGCGCAGCCGAGCGCGCAGCAGGAAGCGCTTCCTGTGCGAAAAGTGGGGCGGCGACGCCCGAAACAAGGACGATTGCTCGAAGGAAGCGAAGTCGCCGTAGCACGGTGGTTCCTTTCGTTTGCAGAGCACTCACCAACATAGCTTCGCAACCTGAAAATCGCGTGAAATGACGTGCGCACATAGAGTTACGGGGATCGGCGCCGAGCGCAAAAAGCCGATTCGCCGGGCATTGTGCTAGGTACAATCGGGTGCTTCGAATGCTGCGCACATCGCGAGATATTACTGCGAAGAGAGGGGAAGGCGAACCTGAAAATTGGATCCTTTCGCGGGTTCGCTCTCGAGGCGAATTTCCCCGCCGTGCGCTTCGGCGATCCAGCGGCCAATCGCGAGGCCGAGTCCCACGCCGCCGAGCTCGCGAGAGCGCGCGCGGTCTGCGCGATAGAAGCGATCGAAAATGTGAGGAATGTCTTCGGAAGCGATGCCGATTCCCGTGTCGCGGACTTCCGCGATGGCCGAGCCATTGTCCGTGGAGAGGCGGACATCGATCTTTCCGCCAGTCGGCGTGTATTTCACGGCGTTGTCGAGCAGGATGAGAAAGAGCCGCTCGAGCGAGAGAGCGTCGCCGTTCACCACGAGGTTGCGATCGGGCAGTTGCTCGGAGAGCGCCAGGCCTTTCGACTGAGCCATGTGACCAAGCTGATTACAGGCGTTGTGAACGGTCTCGCGGAGGTCGGTGGGGTTCATGGGTAGGACGGCAGAGCCAGAATCCGCCCGCGCAAGCACCAGGAGCTGATCTATTAGATGCGACACTTTTTCTGCCTCGCGAAGAATCTGAGCGAGCGCTTCACGGTATTCCTCTTCGCTGCGTGACTTGCGTAGCGCCAGCTCGGCGCTGGCGCGCATGACGGCCACCGGCGAGCGAAGCTCGTGTGAGGCATCTGCCGTGAAGCGCGTCACGCGCTGGAATGCACCGTCTAGGCGGGCGAGCATTTCGTTGAGCGTGTCGGCAAGGCGCTCGAGCTCGTCGCCGGTCTTGTGCACGGTGAGGCGGCGCGCGAGGTCCTGTGCGCCGATGCCGCGGGCCGCTTGCGTGATTTCGTCTACGGGCGCGAGAGCACGGTGGCTCATCCAGTAGCCGCCGAGCGAAGCAACCACGAGCAACGCCGGAACAAGCGCAAAGAGAATCAAGCGGAATCGAGCGATGGCCCAATTGTAATCACGTCGCGAGGTGGCGAGCGTCACCCCGTATTGCTTTCCTTCGACGACCGAGCTGTGCAGGATCACTTCGTAATCGCTGGCGTCGATCTTCGCGCGGAACGGCCGTGAAGGATCGTTCGACTCCGGATTCGCCAGAGGATTCTCAAGGCCGCGAGAAGCGAAGTAGACGACGCCGGACGAATCCTCCACGCGCAGTCGCTGCATGTTTCCCATGCCGTCAGCATATTCGCGCAGCTCGTCCTCTAGAGCAGCCGGACCCCTTGGCCCGTCTTCATCGATGATCTTCTGAACTCCTTCCAGTCGCTCGCGAAGCGCTGAATTGATGCTTCCGCGAATGCTGTGCTTCATGGCGAGGTAGGCGGACCCGCCAAAGGCGCACAGCGACAGCCCAAGAATCAGCGAATACAGCGCAGTTAGGCGAAGGCGGATTCCGAGGGGTTTCAACGATCATCTTCCTCGCGAAGACAGTAGCCGAAACCGCGGACGGTGTGAATCAGCTTTTGCTTGTGTCCGTGGTCCACCTTCGCGCGGAGCAGACGAACGAATGCATCCAGTGTGTTTTCTTCGACTTCGGCGTCGAGTCCCCAAACCGCTTCGACAATTGCTCTTCGGGAAGCGACCTTGCCAACGCGGCGGAAGAGGAATTCGAGCAGACGATATTCGGTAGGAGTGAGACGGATCTCGTGACTCGCGCGTACGGCTTGGCGGGTGTCCGTGCGAAGCGTGAGATCGGCGATTTCCAGCAGGGAGGAAGGCGCCGATGGCGCAGGCCGACGGCCAAGCGCTCTCAGGCGCGCAAGAAACTCGGCGAAGGAAAACGGCTTCGTCATGTAGTCGTCTGCGCCCACGTCGAGGCCTTTGACGACGTCGGGCACGGCATCTTTGGCGGTAAGCATGAGGATCGGCGTGCCCTTGCCGCCCTTGCGGAGTCGGCGCGCGACTTCCAGGCCGTCCATACCGGGCAGCATCCAGTCGAGGACAATGACGTCGAACTGGTACGACTCCGCGAGCTCGAGGCCCGTGCGGCCGTCGTTGGCATGACTCGTTACGTGCCCGTCTTCTTGCAGACCGCGGCGCAAGAGTTCGGTCATGGGCCTATCGTCTTCAATTATCAGGACACGCATGAGAGGGGCCTTGGCCCGATGGTGACCCTCCAAACTGAAATATATATGAAAGCTGGGGACGGAGTTTGTACCGAGTGCGCATGCTCACGCCGCCGAGTAACTTCCACCACACTGTGTTTCGCGCGGCACGAACGGTGGCTTTGCCGCAAAGCCGTAAGCCTCGCCTTTGCAATGTTCAGGGAATTGGTTCCCGTCATGCAATTTGTCTGCTGCGAAGGGGTTTTCGGAGGAGACGGCCATGACGAACGTGATCAATTTCGCGGCAGTGACGGTGGCAATCGTCGGTTCGATGGCGCTGGCCCTGTGGATCGAATGGGTGAGCTTACGCGGGCTAATGAGGCTGATGCCAACGCGGAGCGGCGCGCCAGGGACGTCGTCGTCGGCCCTGGTGGCGGCGGATGCACTCAGCGGGAACAGTCCGGCGGTAGGTAGACGGCAATGATCTTCTTGCGATATTTGCTATTGACGGTTTGCGTGGGCGCGGCGCTGCTGGCGGCTGCGACGGTGCTCTACGACATTTATCTCGCATTCCAGTTGGACAGGATTTTGAAGCGGGGTGCGCGAAAGAGCGACGCGGGACTCCAAAACGAGAAGATCGGCGAAGAAGGGACAGCACAGATATTCTCGCCACCTCCGGTGGTTGCGCCACCCGCTGTGCCGCTGCGTCGAAGTCCCGCTGATCCGCGGCGCCAAATTCGGTGGAAGGTCGCATCGAAGTTCCTCGCAGTCGCGGCGATTGCTGGACTCACTGGCGAGAGCATCATCGTGGTACCGGACGGGCAGGCGGCCGTGCGCGTCAGCCAAATTTCCGGGGTCGAGCCGGGGACGCTCTATGCCGGGACGCATTTGCTATCGCCGCTCATTGAGCGCGTGGAGCTGTTCGACGTGCGCGACCGCGTGCTCGCAACCGACGCAATCGAGCGCGCGCACAGCAAGCTGGAAGTGCTGACCGTGGAATCACACGAAGGTCTAAACGTCGGCCTCGCGATCACGGTTCGCTATCGCATCGACCCGCAGCGGCTTGCCTATGTCCAGGCGAACCTGCCGCAGCCGGTGGACGAGCAAGTGGTGGAACCGGTGGTGACAAGTGTCTTCCGCGACCTGGCGCCGAATTATGTGGTGCGCGACATTTTCTCCAGCAAGCGCGATGAATTTCGCGATCGCGCCGCGAAGGAGATCACGCAGCGATTGAGCGGGGACGCGATCGTAGTAAAGGAAGTGATGCTGAAGAAAGTGGATCTGCCCGACGAATACGCGAAAGGATTGGAAGGGCTGCTCATGAAGGAGCAGGAAGACGACCAAACTTCCGTGGAAGCGGATATTCAACTGAAGCGCGTGAAGATCGCGGAGTCACAGGCCGAAGCGGAAAAGGTGCGTCAGGTGAAGCGCGCCGAGGGGGATGCGCAAGCACGCGTGATTCAGGCCAAGGCGGAATCGGATTCGATGCAATACACGCTGCCGCTCAAGCAGAAGCAGATCGAGCAATCGAAACTGGAAGCGCAGGCGCGAAAAGAAGCGACGATTCAGAACGCAGAAGCCGAGGCGCAGGCAAAAGTGATCGACAGTAAAGCCGAGCAAGAAAGGCAAACGCTGCTGGCTGACGCGGAGGCGAATCAGATTCGCGTGACGGCAAAGGCCCACTCGGAGGAGTTGCAGCTCGAAGCTGCCGCGTTGAAGTCGAATCCGCTACTGGTGCAGTACACGGTGGCACAAAAACTCTCGGACAAGGTGCAGATCATGCTCGTGCCGAGCGACGGCAAGTTCTTCTTCACGAACGATGTGCTGCGCTCGATGACCAAGGGAGGCGCGGACGAAGGCGACGTGGATCCGCCGCGAGTTGCGCAGCCCGGCAATAAATAGAGTTTCCCGGCCGGCCTTTTCGCGAGCCGACTTACCGGTACGCGGGAGAAACGACCGGTGCAGGGAGTAACGCCGGCAATTCCCTTGCGGGTGGTCTGGCCACCGCCGCGGCCAGGCCACCGCGCCGGCGCTTTCGGCGCAGTCAGCTTCAGGCAGCAAGTTTTCTTTTAAGAAACGCGGGTTGGGCGCGGTGGAAAAGGGCAATTCAGCGAATGTGCTAAGATGAAATCTCGCGAAATTGAATGGCGAATCGCGCAAACTGATGCGGCCGTCCCGCCGACCCTCTCCTCTGCTGAACGCTGCAATTCTCTGTCTCATTCTTGGGTGCTCTGCCGGTTCGCTCACACCGCAAGCAGCGAACGAACTGCCCTCGAGCTGGAATGATGCTGTGCGAGCGCTGGCCGACAAGATCATCGCGGCATTGCCCGCCGCTCATTCGGCGACGCTCGACCTAAACAACATCTCTTCCTTGCATGCTACGGACGCTGCAGAAATTCGCCGATCACTTGAGGCTGAATTGGTACGGCGCGGCATCCATATCGGCGCTTCCACAACCGCGGAAGTGCAAGTGAAGTTGACGCTATCGGAGGGAGTCGACGGCTACGTATGGGCCGCTGAGATCCATCAGGCCGACCAATTCGAAATCGCTCTCGTTTCGGTGCCACGACAATCGTCGAGCGCCTCAGAGGCGGCACCGGCAATGTCGCTAGAGCGCCAGCGAATTTGGGCACAAGCACAGCCTATTTTGGATTTTGCCTCGAGTGGCACCCCATCGACTGATCTCTCCTCGGTGCTTCTGACGCCGACGGGCCTATACGGCTTCCGAACGGCTGCGTCCGCTACGGGTGGAATCGGAGGCGGGACGTTCCCACGCCTGACAGCGACGCGCGATCCGCGCGGCGAAATTGTCTCCATCGAAGGCACCACGGCGCGCGCTTACGTTGATGGATTGAGCTGCACGGGATCGTGGGGCTCGTCTGTTCGCGTGGAATGCGGCGAGAAAGCATCGACATTCGGCGGAGAGTATCCCTACGCGGCGAGCCGGAACTACTTCACGGCATTCGAAAGCTCCAGTGGACGCGCGAACCAGACAAAATTTTTCTCCGTGGCGATCGATTCCGCTGCGACCGCGGCAAATCGCTACATTTTGACGGAGGTAGACGGCAAAGCGCGGCTGTACGACAACTCGGGCAGCGCGGCCGCGACATTCGAGGGCTGGGGCGACGAGATCGCCACAATCCGTGCTGGGTGCGACGGGGGATGGCGGGTGCTCGTCACGGGCACGAGCGACTTTACGCGGGCGGACCAGATTCAAATTTACGAGATTCGCGACCGCCAGGCAATTGCCGTGGGGCAGCCGATGAGTTTCCCTGGGCCGATACTGGCGCTCTGGCCCACGCCGGATGGCAAGTCAGCGCGGGTGGTCTCCAGAAATTTGCAGACAGGAATGTATGAAGCTTCGACTGTTACTGTTAGTTGCGGCAATTAGCATCGTTGGGTCCGCGGCTCGCGTTGAGCCCGCAAGGCGTCCGCGCTACGGCGGCACGCTGCGCGTCGAGATCGCAGCCACCGTGAGTTCGCTCGACCCGGCGGCGCCGGCCGCAAATGCCGAAGAGGCGGACGCGAAGCGCCAAATTGACGCGCTCATCTACGACGCGAATGCTTCGGCGAGATCGTCCGAGCTGACAGGCCCGTTCCGAATCTCCGAGTGGCAACCGGGAAAGCTACTGACGCTCGCGGCCAACGAAGACTATCGCGGCGGCCGGCCATTTCTTGACGCAGTCGAAATTCAAATGGGCCGGTCGAGCCGCGATCGCATCGTGGATCTTGAACTGAACAAGACTGACTTCGCAGAGATCGCTCCGGAGCAAGCGCGCCGCGCCGGCGAGCGCGGGATTCACGTAAGCGCGTCGAAGCCGGACGAACTGCTGGCGCTCATTTTCCCGACGGGCCGGCCACCAACGGATGATGCGCGCGTGCGCGAGGCGATCGAGCGGTCGGTGGATCGCGCCTCGATCGTGAATTTCATCTTGCAGCGCGAAGGCGAAGCGGCGGGCGGCGCATTACCGCAATGGTCGAGCGGCACCGCCTTTTTATTTCCGACAACAGCGGATGCCACCCACGCGAAGGAAATCTGGGCGCAAATCGCGCCGTCGCCAAAGATTGTGTTGGGATATGATGCGGGCGACTCGCTCGAACAGAGCGTCGCCGAGCGCATCGCTGTGAATGCGCGCGAAGCAGGAATCGTGCTGACGGTGCAAGCGATTGCTGCGAATGAAGCGGTTGCAGCAAGCGCGGCCGACGCAAGGCTCATCCGTTGGTCAATGACGTCGCCGCATCCGCGTGAGGCTCTCGCGGGCATGCAACAGCGACTCGCGGCACTGGGATTCGCCGATCCTTCGATCACGGGCGGGATGGCAGAGAAGGCGACGACACAACAGGTTTTTGAGCGCGAACAGATGATCCTGAATGGCTACCGAATCGTACCCATCGTCTGGCTGCCACACGTCTACGGACTCAGCGCTCGCGTGCGTGATTGGCAGGCGCCCGAGCCCGGAGCAGGCTGGCCCTTGGCTGATGTTTGGCTCGAAGGGAACGCGCCGTGACGTTTCGCGCCAAACTCTTCTGGATTTTCACCCTGATGCTGATCGTGTCCGTGGGCCTGATCGCCGGGGCGGTTACGCTACTCACACGGAAAGCTTTCGAGGAGCTCAACGAACAACACACGGCGGCGCTGGTGCAGCAATTTCAGAACGAGATCGATCGCCGGAAGACCGAAGTCCTGAACCGTGTGGGCGGCGTGGCGGAAGAAGAGAGCACCACAAACATGGCGATGAATCTCGCCATGGCTCAGCCGGACGTCTCGAAGTACGTGGACGTGGCGAGCGGGGTAGCCAAGGCGCATCAGCTCGACATCCTCGATTTCCTCAGCAACGACGGCACGATCATCTCCTCCGCGGAATGGCCTGCCCGCTTCGGCTACAAAATCGACTGGGTGAAACATCCGCAGGATTTTTGGACGAGTGCCGGCGCCTTCTGGATGAAGATGGATACGCAAGACGGTGCGAAGCTGGCGCTGGTTATGGTTCGCGTGCCCCGCGTTGGCGATAAGGATCTCTACGTTGTCGGCGGCGAGCGGCTGGATAACCAGTTTTTGAAATCGTTCGTCTTGCCCGAGGGAATGCGGGCAATGCTCTACATTAATCTCGGTCAGGCATTCCAGCCAGATAACCTTCTCGACGCAAGCGGCCCAGCCAGCCAGGCCGACCGATTCTCTTCCATCATCGAAAATGAGCAGCAGTCGCCGAGCGTGCAGACGGCGCGCATTCAGTGGACGGCCGACGCTTCCAGCGCGGAAGTGTTTCACGCCATTCCCCTGCAGGGACGCGAGAACGAATTGCTCGGCCTGCTACTCGTGGGAAACTCGCAATACAAGCTCGTTATGCTCGAACGGCGAATTCTTTGGTCGGCGATTGCCGTTGGCGTCATCGGATTTTTCTTCAGCGCGCTGCTTAGTTGGTGGGGTGCGGCGCGTGTCACGCGTCCTGTGCGCAGGCTCGCCGAAGGCGCGCGGGAAGTCTCGGAAGGGAACTGGGGCGCACGTGTGGAAGTGCGCGGTGGCGGCGAAGTGGGCCAACTGGCGCAGGCGTTCAATCGCATGACGCAACAATTGATCGATCAGCGCGAACGACTCGTACAGGCGGAGCGTGTGGCTGCGTGGCGCGAGTTAGCCCGCCGGCTGGCCCACGAATTGAAGAATCCGCTCTTTCCGCTGCAAACCACCGTCGAAAACATGCAGCGAGCGAAAGAGAAGAATCCCGAGCTCTTTGAGGATGTGTTTCGTGAATCCACGGGGATTTTGATTTCCGAGATCGAGAATCTGAAGAAGATTACCGGCCGGTTCAGCGATTTCGCCAAGATGCCACCGCCCGAACTCAGCACTCTGAACTTGAACGATGTCGTGCGCGCGGTCGTGAAGCTCTTCGAGGCGCAATTCGGCGCCGTTGGCCGTCCACCGATCACGCCGGAGCTGCATCTTGAAGAGAATCTCCCGTCCATTCAAGCGGATCAGACGATGCTGCACCGCGCCATCGAGAATCTGGTGCTCAACGCGATGGACGCGATGCCCGCCGGCGGAGTTCTGATGCTGCGCACTTCGCACCAGAATGGCAACGTACACCTGGAAATCTCCGACACCGGCACGGGCCTCACACCCGAAGAGTGCGAGCGGCTCTTCACGCCCTATTACACGACGAAACAGCACGGCACGGGACTCGGCCTGGCCATCGTGCAGTCCGTCGTCAGCGATCACGGCGGCCGAATCTCGGTGGAGAGCGAATCGGGAGTCGGCACATCGTTTCACATCGACCTTCCCTCACGTCCACCGCAGAGACCAACGCACCCATCCAGCGCGCCGGAATTGGAAGTCGGGAAAGGTGCGTAGCTGCCGGTGCCGCCGAAAGCCCACATCCTCTTAATTGACGACGACGCGAACACGCTCGCGTCACTTTCACGCGCGTTTCGATTAGCCGGTCACGAAGCCACCGTTTGCGACAATGCCGCGCGCGCTCTCGAGCTCGTCAAGTCACAGCGCTTCGATCTCATTCTCTCGGACGTCGTGATGCCGGGCCGCGACGGTATCGCGCTACTCGAGGATTTTCGCGCCGCCGGCGTGAATTCGGCGATCGTGATGATGTCCGGGCAGGCGTCGATTGAAATGGCTGTGAAAGCTACGCGGCTCGGCGCGCTCGATTTTCTCGAGAAGCCGATCTCGACCGAGAAGCTACTGCTCACCGTCGAAAACGTTCTCAAGATGGCGCGGCTCGAAGGCGAAAACCTCGATCTAAAACGCCGCCTTGGACGGCATCACATCGTGTGGGCGAGCCCGATGATGCGCGAAGTGATGGCGCAGGTGGAGCACGTGGCCGCCAGTGAAACGCGCGTTTGCGTACGCGGCGAGACAGGCACGGGCAAAGAATTGATTGCCCGCACGCTCCACGAGAAAAGCCCGCGTTCGGGCGGTGCGTTCGTTTCGCTAAATTGTGCGGCGATTCCCGCGGAGCTGATTGAGTCTGAGCTGTTCGGGCACGAGAAAGGCTCGTTCACCGGCGCCGGCGCGCGGCATGTGGGCAAATTCGAGCAGGCGCACGGAGGCACGCTTTTTCTCGACGAGATCGGCGATATGCCCATGACGATGCAGGCAAAGCTTCTGCGCGTGCTGGAGGAAGGCGAGATTGAGCGCGTGGGCGGAAGCGTGCCGATACAAGTGAGCGTACGCGTTGTTGTCGCGACGCATCGCAATTTGGAAGAGCAAGTGCGACAGGGAACGTTCCGCGAGGATTTGTATCACCGCGTGTTCGTCTTTCCGATTGTGCTTCCGCCCTTGCGCGAGCGGCGGGAAGACATTCGCGTGCTCGCCGAGCACTTCGCGCAACAACTGACCGAGCAAAACAATTGGAAGCCGAAGAAATTCGCGAGCGACGCGATCGCCGAGCTCGAGCGTTATGCGTGGCCGGGAAACATTCGCGAGCTGCGGAACGTGATCGAACGCGTGCTGCTGCTCGCGACGGGCGACACGGTCGAAGCGGCCACGGTCGAGCGCGCTTTGCCACGCATGGGAGGCGGCGGCGCCGGGGGCGTCGCATCGGTGACCTTGAGTGAGAGCGCGGCGATCGGAAGCGGCACTCTCGCGCAGCGCGTGGAGGCGTTCGAACGGGAGACGGTGCTCGCCGAGTTGAAGCGCAATCATCACCACATGACGAATACGGCCAAGACCCTCGGCCTCGAGCGGAGTCACCTTTACAAGAAGTGCCAGCAGCTGGGAATTGACCTGCGGTCTATCCGCCAGACGGAATAACGCGCAAGCCGGCTTCAATCTTGCCAATCACACGCGTTGTCCGTTACTTCTTGGTTCGTCGCGCAAGAACGCCACGGGCGAACCACCACGCGAGAGTCACGCCCGTTAGAACGTAAGCAACTCGATCCCGCAGCGTGATCGTGAACGCGATCATCATCACGGCGAATCCCCACATCGTCAGCTCACCGACGAATGCTTGCCCCCACTGCGGAGCGAGTCCTCGGGCTGGAATGCGCGGTGTGAGCGACGGCAGGATTCGCGGAACGCGCCGGCAGAATTCCGCATACTGTGGCCCCTGCGTTTTTCCAAGTTCGAACTCTTCCCTCCCAATTAGCCGGTGGATACGAAGAGCGGCGAGCCCGACCAGGATCACGAATCCGATCCGGTTTGCGAGAAATGCAAGCCCCACGGACATGAGGAACGTGCCGAGATACAGGGGATTGCGCACACGGCGGTAAGGTCCGTCCGCAATCAGCGCCTCGGTGTGCAGCGCCGGGTCGTGGACCACACGTGATTGAAGATAAGCCGCTGCCCACGTCCGGATCAGCGCGGCGCACAAGAGCAGCAGCGCAGCGAACGAGAAAATC
>Ga0210383_10005907_pt1 | contig 10713 bp, 8 predicted proteins | sample IncBWC14OmetaG_FD_160072 | JGI IMG/M metagenome (GOLD analysis project Ga0210383, IMG submission 160072) | Forest soil microbial communities from Barre Woods Harvard Forest LTER site, Petersham, Massachusetts, United States - Inc-BW-C-14-O ...
TCTGGAGTGGAATGCTCCTGTTGGGCGGCGCTTATCTCTCAGCCGCCGAGCATGCCGACCGGGTCGAGGCACAGCGCGCCACGGCGGAATAAGCGGGACTTATAACAATTGTTATAATTTTTTCGCCCTCCTAGAATCAGCAACATACAGGTGGAACTTTTGCGCCCGAAGAGGGCGCGAAGGTGGTGATTCAGTCTCGCTAGTTTTGCAGAATCTTCTGTCCTTTCAGGACAACGTTTCCGTCAGCCTTTACAACGATGTTGCCAGAAGCGGTAAAGGTAATATTCTTTCCCTTTATTGTGATCGTCCCATCTTTTTTCATCGAGATGCTGGCGTCGCCAGTAGTGATCGTAATCTGGTCTCCCGCGTTGATGGTCAGCTTCTTGCCAACATCCAAGGAATCATTCTTGCCTATGGATGCGCTCCGATTACCGGAGCCATCCTCCGAATGGTCCTTGCCAATCGTCTCGCTAAGGTTTGCACCAATGGTAATGGACTGGTTGGCTCCAACATTTGTGGTCTGATTTGCGCCAATGCTTGCGCTCTCGCTAGCGCCAACCGTCTTGGCGCGCGCGCCCCCCACAGTCAGCGTCTGCAGACCGCCAACCGTGATCTCCTGTGCAGCCCCGATGTTAATTGTTTCGTTCGCGCCTACTGTTTCCGTCCGGTTACCGCCGATTGCAATCTGTTCATTGCCTGCTACCGATTCCGTGCGATTACTCCCGATCGTGATCGTCTCGTCATGTCCCACCTGCACGGTGAGGTCGTTACCGACATTGACACTCTCATCATGCTCGACCTTCGTTTGTTGGTCGTACTGGGCGATCAACTCATTCTCTTTGGTTACCTGAGAATTGATCTCTTCTGTCTTCTCGATTGGACCCTTCAAGTGTGCCTCCTGATGAATGACCGGTGACGGCTCATTGGCAGAAGCACTTAGCTTACCGCTCTCACAGCCGTACAGAACAAGTGGTTTAACGGGCTATTTCTATTTTGCGGGCTTGGTCCATTCATCCACCCAGCCGTTCACCGTCTGATACCAAAGGCGTCCGTTCTGCGGCTTCAGCACCCAGTGGCCTTCGTCGGGGAAGTAGAGCATCTTCGACGGTACTTTGAGCCGCTGGAGTGTGGTGAACAACTGGAAGCCCTCAGACACATCGAGGCGATAGTCGAGTTGGCCGTGGACGACCAGCAGCGGTGTCTTGAAGTTTGTCGCGGAAAGATGCGGCGACCACTTGCGGTACATTTCGCGATTGGCCCAGGGAGTGCCCTTGAACTCCCACTCGTTGAACCACAACTCTTCGGTGGTGCCGAAAGCCGACTCGGTGTTGAACATGCCGTCGTGCGAGACCAGGCACTTGAAGCGGTCGGAGTGGCCTTCGATCCAGTTGATGGCGTAGCCGCCATAGCTGGCGCCCAGCGCGCACTCGCGGTCTTTGGCGATGAAGGGGTAGCTCTTCTCAGCGTAGTCGAGACCAAGCATAAGGTCTTCGAAAGGAGCGCCGCCCCAGTTGCCATTGATGGCGTCGATGAATTTCTGACCGTAGCCGGTCGAGCCGTGGAAGTTCACCATGATGACCACATAACCGTTGGCGGCAAACAATTCAGGATTCCAACGGTACGACCAATCGTCGCCCCATGCGCCCTGCGGTCCCCCGTGAATGAGGTACTTCACCGGATATTTGTTTTTGGCGTCGAAGCCCGGCGGCCGGATGATGAAACCCTGGACTTTTTCCTTGGCTGAGCCGGGGAACCAGAACGATTCCATCGGTTCCATCGCAACCTTGGACAGGATTTCTTCGTTCATCTGCGTCAGCGGTTTCGACTTCGACAGCAGACAGTCCGGAACCGAGTACGCGTTGGGCGGCACGGCCATTCGGCACTGCGCAAACATCAGCGGAGCCGTATAGATTTCGTTCGGCGCGGCGATGGACATGGTGTCGAAAACCAGCGTTTTGCCGTCCGCAGTCGGTGTAGGACTGTCGTTGTAGCCATCGACAAGTTCCTGAGGCCACAGGTTCGGCTGAGCGATATTCAGAGCATAGATCGGGTTGCGGCCTTCATTGCCGGCGGTGAGATAAATGGTCTTCGAATCCGGAGACCATGCGATCGAATCCACCCAGCGATCGAAGTTGGGAGTTAGGTCGGTGATCTTGCTGGTCGCACGTTCGTAGAGCATTAAGCGAAAGCGGTCGCTCTCATAGCCGCCTCTGAGTTGCGAGCGATAGGCGATGTACTTGCCGTCGGGCGAATAAATCGGAGTACCGTCGCTGCCCGGATTAGTGGTAATGCGCTTCGCCGGGCCACCTGTCGCAGGGATTACAAACACGTCACTGTTGGTGCTGATAGCCTGCACTTCGTCGGTGTTGCAGGTGTAGGCGACTTCTTTGCTGTCGGGCGAGAAGGCGTACTGGTCCTGGCCTCCGAGGCTGAACGGTGGCACATCGAAATTGCCGGGCGTGAGGTCGCGACCTACTCCGCCCTCGATGGGAACGATGAACAAATGGCTACGCTTGCCGTCGTCGTAGTGGGCCCAATGGCGGAACATCAGGTGGTCGAAGGTCATGGCTTTCACCTTCGACTTGGCCCGTTCCTCATCGCGCTGCTTGTTGCAGGCGTCGTCTGTGCAATCAGGATAGACGGACGACACGAACAGCAGACTATTGCCGTCAGGTGACCACATTCCACCTGACGCTTCGGTCGAAATGGTCGTCACCTTCCTGGCATCTCCGGTGAGCGTTCCGGCTGCGGTATCGAAATCCTGCACCCAGATTTGCGTTCCGCCGCCGCGGTCGGACTCAAAGATTACCCGCTTGCCATCCGGCGAGAAGCGAACGCGATCTTCGCCAGACCCGGTGGCAGGTGTCAGTCGCTTCGCTTCACCTCCAGCGAGACTAACGATCCACAGATGCGGCGTCTTGGTATTGGCGTCGAGACTGACATCGACGGCGCTGAACGCGACCCACTTGCTGTCGGGCGAAACAGCTGGTTCGCCGACGCGTTTGAGCTGCATCATGTCTTCGAAAGTAAATGGATGTTTTGCCTGGGCCATGCCAAGGCAGGAGAAACCGAGCAGGAAGATAGCGATGCGACGCAACATGACGCCTCCGGAGCGCGACTGGTCAGCGCAAGGATGTCTACACAAACGTTCCAGTCTAAATCACGGGGACACAGCAGTGCGGGGATTTCACCACGGAGGGCACGGAGCGCACGGAGAAATCGAGATAGTTATTTCACCACAGAGGCACAGAGACACCAAGGAATCGGAATCACAAGACGGCGGCACGCTTTCCGACACCGCTTCAAATCGTAGCGGCGTACAGCTGATTCGGGTAAAGCGCCTCCACCACTTTTCGGATCACTTCGTTCCCATTCTCTCCATTGGTAAACACCACGACGCCGATACCCTTCGAGGGCACAAACATCGCGTGAGTCTTGACTCCCCAATCGGAGCCGTCGTGGTTGAGAATCTTCTCGCCATTGACCGTCTCGACTTGCCATCCCAATCCCATGCCGGCAGTAATGGTGCACGGTCCTGTCGCCCCTGCGGCCTTGCACACTTTCTCCAGGTCCGCCGGCTTCACTTGGTCGCGCGTCATCGTGGCCCGTTGCGCTGCAATCTGTTTGGTTAATCCTTCGTCGTGCATCACGCTGACCACAAATTTCGCATAGTCCCCAATCGTCGTCCGCAGCAGGTCGGCGCCGTTCCATGTCTTGGCAACCTGGTCGATCGGCGCTTCTCCTTTCGGCCCGTGAGGAACGGCCAGGCGACCCGCGTACCATTCCTGCGCCGTATAGGACGTGTCGTTCATTCCAATCGGATTGAAAACCATCTGCTGCGCCAGCACATCGAACGGTTTCCCCATCTTTTTCTCGGTAAACCTGCCAACGTAGTTGTAGCCCTCGCCCGAATACCCTGTTTGCGTGCCCGGCTGCCAGCGCATTTTCAGAACGCCACCCGTCATCCGTCTCCAGTTGGCAAATCCGGTCTGGTGCGACAGACACAAGCGTGGGGTTAGCAATGGGGTCCAAGGGTCATCTTTGATGTCCGGATCGACCCAGTACGGAGCCATCGGTTCGTCCAGCGAAAGTTTTCCCGCCGACGCGAGTCGCAATACGGTTTCCGCCGTTATCGGCTTCGTCAGCGACGCCATGTTGTACAGCGTCTTCTCCGTCGCCGCGACTCCCGGACTCTGCTCCCCATACACCGCTGTCCACGCCACTCTTCCGTCTTTGATGTAAGCCACCGCGACGCTCGGGACATCGCTTTCCTTCAGCCATTGCGCCGCATGGGCATCAATTTCTGCCCGTCCGCCCTTCGCCGCCTCCGCGCTTTGCGCCGGTGACGGAGGCTTTGCTTGCCCTGCAGCCTGAATCACTCCCAGGCATCCGACGACGCTCAGCACTAATACTTGGGTCGCTCGTCTGATTTCAAATCTCATGAATTGCACTATCCCCCACTTCTTCGGTCTTAGCGTCATGTACGTCAATCTTCTCGCCGGTGTTCCCTGCCTACATGGGTGAAATGCAGCCAGGGCCCACCGCTAGCGATTTCGCGCTGGTAGTAACACTTTCGACATCCCGCCAGTGGCCGAGCCATGCGACACTCCAGCGGCTTTCATCGAATACAATGGTGGCAGGAACCTCGATGATGTCCCCACGCTCGCTTCTGCACCTCCTGGCCCTCGGCTGGCTTGCCGTCAACCTCATTACTGTCGCCGCGGCGCAGCGCGGAGAGAGCGATCTCGACTCGTCGCCGCCGCAAGGCATCACCGAGGAGGAGATCATCCAGAAGTTCGCGGCCAAAGAGAAGGAATTCAAGGTCGCGCGCGAGAACTACGAATACCGCGAGTCGCTGACCGTGCAGACCCTCGACGGCGACACCGTGAATGGCGAGTTCAAGCAAGTGGAAGATGTTTCGTTCGACGATAAGGGCAACCGGCTGCCCGCGCACGTGATCTTCGCGCCGCAATCGAGCCTGGTCGGCATCAGCATGACCAAAGAAGACTTCGACGACATCGAGAACCGCATGCCGTTCGTGCTGACCAGCGACGAAATTCCCGAGTACCAGATCCTCTATGTAGGCAAGCAACGCATCGACGAGATCGGCACCTACGTCTTCGACGTTGCTCCCAAGCAAATTCAGAAGAACAAGCGTTATTTCCAGGGGCGGATCTGGGTGGACGACCACGACTTCCAGATCGTGAAGACCTATGGCAAGAACGTTCCTGACCTGGGTGTGAAGAAGCGTGGCCAGGAAAACCTGTTCCCCAGCTTCACCACCTGGCGCCAGCAAATCGACGGTAAGTACTGGTTCCCGGTCTATACCAAGGTTGACGACACGCTGCATTTTTCGACGGGCGACATTCACGTCCGGCAGGTCATCAAGTACACCGACTACAAGCGGTTCGGATCCAAATCGAAGATCATCTACGAAGGCCAGGAGATTTCCAAGGACAAGCCGAGTAACGCGCCGCCGGCGGGCAGTGCACCGCCTCCCGCGAGCACGCCACCGCCAAAGCAGTAGACATCAGCAGTTATAGCGGCCGATAATATTGGTGTTTGACAGACCGCAGTACCCAGTTTGAATAAGCAAGCCCCGGCGTGATGAACCGGGGCTTTTGCTTTGAAAGGACACGGTTTTAGCCGCGCCGCACTCTGCCTTCCCAAAATAAAGTCGCGCGGACTTTAGTCCGCGCGACTTCCTTGCCGAAAACCTTCACTCAGTAGTACAAGTACTTCTGCCACTTCGAGTCGGAGCGGCCCATCAGCCGCATGATGTGGCGGCTGGTATGCAGGTTAAAGGCGCGGGGTTCGCGCGTCAGCCGCATGTTGGCCTCGTTGGGCAGCATGTTTCCCTTCCTGCGATTGCAGTTGTGGCAGCAGGCCACGAGGTTCTCCCAACTCGAGGCGCCACCGCGCGAGCGCGGAATCACGTGATCGAGCGTCAACTCACCCGCGGCGAGAATCTTGCCGCAATATTGGCAGGTATTGCGGTCGCGCAGCAAGATGTTCTTCCGCGACAGCGCGCGGGTCTGGTGCGGTATGCGGCGATATTCCAGCAGGCGAATCACCGACGGAACATTGATGGCGATGCGCGCGGCATGCAGGTGCTGCCCGTTTTCCTCTTCCATCATCGCGACGCCCTTCAGCACCAGAATGACCGCGCGCCGGGCAGCGCATACGTTGATGGGTTCATACGATGCGTTCAGCACCAGCACGGGAGCGTGCATCGGGGAGCGGTGCATACGCTCCTCCGTGTTCACCCGTGCATCGTGCATGCAGCCGGCCAGTGACTTTCCGTATCGGGACGCCGTGCTTTGAGCTGCCATGGACATATCGCACTAAACCGAAACAGCGACTTCCGCCGCTTCGTGAGCCTCCTCTTCCCCATATTCGACAGCTCCGGATAGCGCCGCACTCTTCAGGGTGCGGGCCACCGTGGCTGCCCAAACTCGCTCGGCGCCGGCTTTTTTCAGCACGCGCGCACACTCGGCGACCGTGGTTCCCGTGGTCATCACGTCATCGACCAGGATCACGGTCTTGCCCTTCACACGCTCGGGAGCAGTGACGCTAAAAGCGTCACGCATGTTGGCCACGCGCTCGGCGCGCGTGAGGCCGACTTGAGAGTGCGTAGGACGACGCCGCTTCAATACCGTTGCGATTTCGAGAGGTCGTGGCAACTGCTTGACGGCCGCGCGCACGATCAGCTCCGCCTGGTTGAATCCTCGCTCGCCGCGCTTGCTCGCATGCAGTGGGACGGGAACCAGCAGGGCCGCGGGGCTGCCGTCGCGATCGAGTTGCGTGATCGCCTCGGCCAACATGCTCGCCAAAACCGGCGCAGCCGGAAGCACGCGGTCGTACTTCAGCAGATGGATGAGCCCACGCAAGGCCCCGGCGTATTCGGCGTACGAAACGGCGCGGTCGAATTGCGGCTCAAACTCGTGACAGCCCTGGCAGCGGCCGTCACCACGTAGCAACTGCGCTGGCAGCAGGCGTTCGCCGCATTGCACGCATTGCGGCACGCGGATAGGTTCAATCGAGTCGAGGCACTCCGGGCATACCGGAAGGCGAGAAATATTTGTTAGGGGAATACTGCAGAGACGGCATTCGGAGGGAAAGAGGACAGAAAAAACACTGCGGACTACGGTCAACATTGGCGCGACGAGGAAGGAACGCTGCTCGGCGCGCTGCATTCGTCGCTGGCGATTTAGGGTCGCACGACTGCTGAAGACATTCCTCCGGTCGCTGGAGCCGGCCCCCGGAAGCGCTTCATGCGCTGCCATAAGGCCGAACGCACTAACAAAGTCAGTATATTGACTTCCCTATTTTGGTGCAATGCGGGCTGTGGTTCGTCTAGCTGGGATTCACCGAGATTTCATCGCGGCGGCGGCGTGGCTTCGATACTCAACGGCCGAGGCGACGAGCAGACACTTGTACGAAGCATTGTCGGCATGCTAACTTGCGCCGACACAGTTATTTGGGCTCAACGCGAGGTCTTCTTCTATGAGTACGACCACTTCGGCACCGGGAAAGGCGTTCCGGTCCTACGTTCCTGAGAACACAACTATGCCGGAGTTCACGCTCCGCGCCGTACTTCTAGGCCTCGTCATGACCGTCGTGCTGGGCGCAGCCAACGCTTACCTGGGGCTGCGCGCCGGAATGACGATCGCCGCGACCTATCCTGCCGCTGTAATTGGCATGGCCGTACTGCGGGTCATGAAAGGGTCGATCCTCGAAGAGAATATCGCTCGAACCGTGGGCTCGATCGGTGAGTCGGTGGCGGCGGGCGCAATTTTCACCATCCCGGCTTTCGTTATTTCCGGCGCGTGGCCGGTGTTCGATTTTCAGCACGCTTACCTGAAGTCGTCGATCCTGATGCTGGTGGGCGGGGTGCTGGGCATTCTGTTCGTTACGCTGCTGCGGCGGGTAATGGTGGAAGATCCTGAACTTCCCTTCCCTGAGTCAGTAGCGGCTTCGCAAATCCACATCGCCGGACAGCAGGGCAGCAAGGCCGCGAAGATTCTGTTCGGCAACATGGGATTCGGCGGCCTGGTTTATCTGCTCGGCCAGTTTAAGCTATTCAACCCAAGCAAAGATTTCTTCGTGAACGTCGGTACGTATGGCAAGAGCTTCGTGCGCATGGGACGTTCGGCCACCGCGCCGACACTGAGCGCCGGCGCTGCCACCGCGTTTTCCGCTCCTGCGATCAGCCCTGCGTACCTTGGCGTGGGCTACATCATCGGACCGAAGTTGGCTTCGCTGAACTTCTCTGGCGGTGTGGTCGCGTGGGGCTTGCTGGTTCCGCTGATTTTGTTCCTTGGCGGTCCGAGCTTTGTCGCGCAATTCCTGCCCGCTGGTGCCACTCCTGACCAGACGTTTTGGGCCGGACAGGCTGCCGCCGTCTGGAGTTTCATCGTGCGCCCGATTGCCGTTGGCGGAATGATGGTCGGCGCGTGCTACACGCTCTTCCGCATGCGCAAGAACCTTGGCATCGGCATGAAGCGCGCGGTCTCAGACTTGAAGAAATCGGCGGCGGCACATGCGGGCACGGCACGCACCCAGCGCGATCTCAGTGCCAAGATCGTCTTCGGTGGACTGGCGCTGGTGCTGGTCTGCATGATGGTCCTGTACACCAGCTATTCCGGAATGGTGAAGGGCGGCATCGTGGCGGCCGTCGTCATGATCATCGTCGGCTTCTTCTTCGCCGCCGTCTCGGGAAATCTGGTCGGCATGATCGGTTCGTCCAACAACCCTATCTCCGGACTCACCCTAGCGACGCTCATCATTGCCGCACTGCTCATGGTGGTCATCGGCGTCTCCGGCATGCCGGGAGTGGCAGCGGTGCTCGGTGTGGCTGCCGTGGTTTGCGTGTCGTCGGCGGTGGCGGGCGAGATGCTGCAAGACCTGAAGGTCGGACACATCCTCGGTGGCACTCCCAGCAAGATGCAGCTTGGTGACTTCATGGGCGTAGCCGTGGCCAGCTTCGCGCTGTTCCCGGTGCTACTGCTGCTCAACCAGGCGAATATCAACCTCGGCGGAATCGGTTTCGGCGACCGTCAACTGCCGGCGCCGCAGGCAGGTCTGATGGCCATGCTAGCCAAGGGCATCGTGGGCGGCGAAATGGCTTGGCCGCTGATCGTGGTCGGCGTGCTGATGGGCATTGCGCTGATCATGCTTGGCGTGCGCAGCCCGATGCTGTTCGCGGTGGGTATGTACCTCCCGCTGGAAACAACTTTTGCCATCTTCGTGGGCGGCGTGATTCGATGGATCACCGACACACTGCGTGATCGCGGGGACTTCAACGACGCTCAGAAGGCGCGAATAGAAAATGCAGGAGTGCTCACCGCATCTGGCTTCATCGCGGGGGAGGCGCTGATGGGGATTGTCATCGCGGTGTTTGCTTACAAGCAGTGGCACCTGCCGGAGATCTTTAAGCACCCCAGCGTATTCTCTGGATTCATCATGCTGGTGATTCTGGCGGTGGTCATGATCCGCGTGCCGCTGGCGAATGCCGGGCGTCCCGATGAGCCAGCACCCCCGACGGCGATCATGTAGCCGATTTGAAAGGGCACGGCTTCACAAGCTGCGGGGAAAGCGGTTCTTGGTAGAGCTGACCTTTAGGTCAGCGTTCAAGTCCTTTATATTCGTCATCCCGAGGAGGCTTTAGCCTCCGAGGGATCTGCTTTTCTGACCTTTTCCGCAGCCTGTTCAGCCGTACCGCTAAGAGGTCCATACCGAATCATTCGCGGACTTTAGTCCGCAAAAGGCACCGAGATCGTCCACGCCTTTTGCTTTAGACTTGGATTTCCGTGAGCATCGCTTCCAACTTTTTCGAAATCCACGACCGCATCCAGCGTGCCGCTCAACGCGCCGGTCGCGACCCGAACGAAATCGCCCTGATGGCCGTGTGCAAGACCTTTCCCGCCGCAGCAATCGTTGAAGCGTACGAGGCGGCCCAGCGACTGTTTGGCGAGAACCGCGTGCAGGAGTTCGCTGACAAATTCCCTCAACTCACGGAACTGAAGGATGCCGAATTCCACATGATTGGCCATCTGCAATCGAACAAGACCGCCAAGGCAGCGGAAATCTTCCACGCAGTCGATTCCATCGACTCCGCCAAGCTGGCTCAGCGACTCAACGAAGCAGCGCAGAAACTCGGCAAGACACTCGACGTGCTGATCGAAATCAACGTCGGAGGCGAAGAGGCGAAGACTGGCCTCGCGCCGGATTCGCCGGAGATCGACGCCATACTCAGCCAAGCACCGGCCTGGACGAACCTTCGCATTCGCGGCCTGATGACTGTCCCGCCCTTTACGGAAGACCCCGAAGGCGCACGGCCATACTTCCGCAAGCTGCGCGAACTGCGCGATCGTCTCGCCGCCAGGCATCTGCCATCAGTGAACCTCGACACTCTCTCCATGGGCATGTCACACGACTTCGAAGTCGCGATCGAAGAAGGCTCGACCTGCGTACGCATCGGAACGGCGATCTTCGGAGTTCGCCCCAAGCCGTGATTCCCATTCGCGAAACGCCGACGGGCGCGACTTATCATGGGTCAATGCGATTTGAAGGGGCACGGCTTCAGCCGTGCCGGTCTAGGCGCTCCGGACAGTGGGCTTTAGCCCCTGAGGGAATTCGAATTTCCTCACCAGCACTCTATGAACTGGATTCCAAACCGTGATCCCCATCCATGACACCCCTGCAGGTGCG
>Ga0210383_10005910_pt1 | contig 10712 bp, 7 predicted proteins | sample IncBWC14OmetaG_FD_160072 | JGI IMG/M metagenome (GOLD analysis project Ga0210383, IMG submission 160072) | Forest soil microbial communities from Barre Woods Harvard Forest LTER site, Petersham, Massachusetts, United States - Inc-BW-C-14-O ...
CCGCTGAGATGGCGCTTATCCGCGAGAACAGCTTCAACATTCATCCAGTGGGAAACCGCCTTGTATTCAAGGAAGAGGAGAATGCAGAGGGAAAGCTGCTTGCCCATGCCAAAAACGACAAGCTCTTTGAGTCCAATCAGGACAAAGAACAGCTTGCGGCGGAAATTCGCTATGTAATCGGTGGGACCGAGGAGGTTTCACGTAAATTTCGTGTTGTGGTGCTGCGAAGGAATTGGGAAAGCGATCCATGGACGGAACTCTCCGAAAATGAGCGACCTGATCGATGGGATGGCCGTCTGACCGTCGTCGTTCTACCTGAGTATCCTGAAAACATCGAAGCTGCTCTTGGAAAATGGCTCAAACTACATCTTCCGAAACATCGCAATACCTTGAGATTCCTTCTGCCGAAGAGAGCATCGGGGAATATATATTTCAACCGTGATTTGATTGTGTATGCCCGAGCCGTCTATCTGGCAAATCTATGGAAGGAAACTGATCCGGCGTTTCGCTCACTCCATACGACCTACCAAAATTCCCATCTTCGTCCAAGGTTGAAAGACCTATTCGACACTTTTGCTGTCCTCGATGTGTGGAATTTCGCAAAACCGGAAGACTGCCGTTTTCTCATCGAGAAACACAATGCGACGGGCGATAAGATTCCAAAGGCGATTGACGATAAGGTTGTGAACGAGCTATTCGTGGCGGAAGACTTTGAGACTGTCGCTCTGCGCCACGCCACGTCTAGTTCTTCCCTCGCCAAATTCATCGCCGATCTTGAAGAGCCGAGTATCGAAGGCAAGCATTGCATCCCTTGGCTTGGGGAAATCACGACTAAGGAAAAGGTTCTCCGTCTATGCGCTGCTGGAAAGATCGCAATGAACTTGCGCGGTCTCGAACTCCTTCAAGCAGAACCCGGAGAGACTGAAGACGCGGCTTGGATACGCATGAAGGGCAAGCTGGGTTCTGGCAAAGAGCTTGAACAAACTACGCTGCTTCTGCCCGGTGCTTACCCGCAAAGCGGCGGCAATTTACCGTTTCCTGCCCCGTCGATTACTTCGCAACCTCAATCACAGCCATCGTCCCCAACATCAGCACCCGGAGTCGTCCCGCCACAGAACATATTTGGAGGAACAGGTAGCACCCCAGTACCGCCGCCTGCACCAATTCTGAAGCCGTTCGGTGCTCCTCCCAAGACTCCCATGAACCTATTGGGTGAAGTGGAGAAGTGGGGTATCAGTGCAGCGACGAACGTGACCAACGTCAACATCAACGTGTCCCAAATGACGGGGGCGCAATTGACCGATCTTCTAAAGAAATTGCCAGACGGCGTGACGTACTCATTGAATCTAGAGAAAGAGACGGAATGACGGCTGACCGCGACCCGAGGCTCGATTCCGTTCTCATAGCATCTCCAAAGGATGCATGGCGAGCCATCTTTGAGATGGTTTGGGAAATCTTTTCTGCTCCTCTTACTCCGGGGCATTCAGAAGAGGAAGTTACCGAGCGAGAAAGAAAGGTCAGTGACCTTGAACTTCTCCTCTCTAGTTCTGCATGGGAACTCTGGAATGAATTCGAAGGTTCTGTTCCTCGAACGGCTCAGTCCATTATAGATTTTTGGAAGGCTGCCCCTGATGGCAAGGCCGTTCTGATTCTAGATGGACTGTCGCTGCGTGAGACACCGTGGCTAATACAAGAGGCCAAGCGGCGTGGCTTCCATATTCATGAGTCCGGCGCTCGCGGATCAGAGCTTCCGAGCGATACCACCTGTTTTGCCAAGGCACTCGGGTTTAGCCAGCGGTCATCTATCGAAAATAATGCTGCTGGCTCAGCACACAATCTTCCCGGTGCACGCACTGAAAGTTTGAATGCTGCATGGGATTACTGTCTTGACTGGATTGCCGCAACGCCCTCTATCCTACTCTGGCATCACTGGCCGGACGAACGCATTCACCAGCTTGCCGATCCGGGCGATGGGTTCCAGAAACTATGCCGCGAGGCCGAGCACCAACTCACTTCAGACTCATTCTGGAAAATGGTTGAACGTATGGCGACCGGACGCCGCTTGGTCATCACCAGTGACCACGGGTACGCAGCCTCGGGAATGTTCGCGGACGTAGCCAATAAAGAGCAGGCGAACTGGCTAAAAGCAAACTTCGGTAGCAGCCGATTCTCTCATGGGCCGGGTACGGCGCATCATTGGTCACCGCCTATTTCGCTGTGCTTAAAAACGACAAACGGTACTAACCAGTTCGCACTCGGTCGTCGAAAGTGGCGCAGTGCTGGAGGCTATCCAACCCTCTCCCACGGCGGATTGTCGTTGCTCGAAGTCAGCGTGCCATTCATAGAGATTTCGAAATCGTAAGGACTCATGGCCAAAACTAAAGGCAAATCCAAGCAGGAACTGCTGACTGATCAGATCGCTTCTGCGGTAAAGGCAGGACGCGAAGTCTCAGTTGAGACCGTGGACTTTTCCGACCCGAATAGACCTAAGACCTGCCTCGAAGTTGATTTCCCAATCATCCCAATCAATCAAATTGCCGCAATTGAAGGAAACGCAAGTAAGCCAATCTACCAAATGTCGAAATGGTGGGCGCGGCGTCGATCCAGTGTCTTCCGGTCGATGTTGCTCTCAGCCGCAATGAAAGCCCCCGAAGACGAGAGCAAATCCGCCAAAGTTGTTTGGGATGTCTACTATGGCAACCACCAAAAACGAGGCTCGCTCAAACATCTCAAAGTAGCCGACCCCTTCATGGGTGGGGGCACAACTGTCATTGAAGGCTCACGCTTGGGTATGCAGATGTATGGTTGCGATCTCAATCCCGTCGCATGGTTCGTGGTAAAAAATGAAATAGCCAACGTAGACCTCAACGAAGTAGATCGGTTGTTGGCTGACGTCGAGAGAGAACTAAAGCCGCTTATCACACCGTACTATGTCTGCGATGGCCCCAACGGCGAGAAAGGCAAATGGTTCCGACGCCTCGGGACTAAGAACAAAAGTGAGGCTCCTGTCCAATCCGATTTCCGAAAGTCGGAGATGCCAAGCTCCGAGATGTTGGAGGAACATTGGGAAGAATTGCCGCCTACCTTCGACATTTTCTCTGTGCCGTGGCAGCAACGGAAGCAGTACCGCTACGAGGGGCCCGAGATTACACATGTCTTTTGGGCCAAGCATGGCCCATGCAAACGCGAGGGCTGCGGACACCGCACGCCTATCATGTCCAATCCGGTTATTGCAGTCAAAACACTCACCGTCGAAGTGTGGCCCAATCGCAGGTGTTCCTCCTGCCACACAACTTTCGATGTCGAGCGTTACGCGGCACGCATGTCGCCAGACATTCCGTTTGTAGTCGCTCCAAATGAAAAGCCCTTTGCCGTCATGGACGAGCAGGGACGGTTCATGTGTCCAAAGTGTGGAAAGACTAGGCAGGATGACCGCGCACACAAGACAGGAAATTCGTCAGACCTTGGGAAAGCAAAGAAGAAAAAGGTGGAGTTGTCTTTGCTGATTCATCCTGATTGGTTGCAAGGCTGCCCCAAGTACGACTTACAAGGACAAGAATACGGAGGTAGTACAGTTGATTCCGCTGAAGCTACAGTTCGTTGGAACAAGTCACGTGCGGACAAGCTCGCGTTGTTGGAAGTACGGGGTGGCTTGCCGGAAGAAGTCACTTGCCCGAGGACCGGGGTCACGATTCACACCGATGTTCGGGGAGGCACGGTTCCTGTAACTGTGAGTAGCAAAGGAAAACCCGTCGGGAAAAAGGGAAAATTTGTCTGTCAATCGGCAACCTGTGGTCAGGAACAGGATGTCCTCGACGCGGTAAAGGCCACGTCCAAAGATGCACCGTTTGCTGCCTACGCGATACAAGGTTACTCGCCAAAGCGCGATGCGGAAGGCAAACCATACGGTGGACGTTTTTTCTCACCTGCTAACAAGTCGCAGTTATTTGACAACGCCGTGATGGAATGGGACGAACGCAAAGACTCAGACCTTGCTTCATTCTGGCCACAAAGCGAGATTCCATTCGGACACAAAACACACGAGCGTGATCCTCTGCCAAAGCATGGCTTTACACACTGGTGGAAGATGTTTAACCCTCGCCAGTTACTCATCCACGCTCAGTTACTCAAGGCGATTCTTCATTGTGGGGCTGGAGCATACACGGCGGAAACTCGCGAATACGTACTAGGAGCTTTTCAGCAGTATCTTCGCAACCAATGCATGTTCACCTTGTGGAATGTCCAAGCCGACAAGATGGAACCGATGTTCTCGAATAACAATTTTAATCCGAAAACAACTACCGTGGAAAATTGCGTTTTCGGGGAATACGGACGTGGCAACTGGGTCGCATGTTCTTCGTCACTTAGCGAAACACGGAGATGGGCGGCGCGACCTTGGGAGCTTGTCAGTACTGACTTCTTGCGGTCACAGGCTCCTACTCTTGCTTCGGACCTTAAAGGAATGAGTGAAAAAGTCCTTTGTGGAGACCCCCTGAAAGATAGCTGTACTCTCCAGTGTGGTTCTTCGACCGATCTGAGCACGCTTGTCACCAATTCATATGATTTAGTGGTGACCGATCCACCTTTCGGAGATTTGCTTCAGTATTCCGAATTTGCTGATTACTTCTATGTGTGGTTGCGGCTTGGTCTCAAGAATCAATACCCCAGCCTTTTTGGTAGCGAATTTACACCGAGGGCGCTGGAAGTTGTATCAAACTCCGCAAGGCAACCGGAAAACCCAGACGGCTTCTATCAACGATTGCTTACTGATTGCTGGCGGGAAATATACCGAATCTTGAAGCCCGGCGGAATACTAGCTTTCACATTTCACCACAGCGAAGATGAACCGTGGGTAAGTGTCTTGACGAGTCTATTCGATGCAGGGTTTTATCTCGAAAATACCTTTCCAATTCGGAGTGACGAAACTAAAGGTGACAATGCAGAATTTGGCTCGCAAAAAATTGAATACGACATCATACATGTTTGCCGAAAACGGATTCAGCAGCCGCAGTTAATCAGTTGGGCGCGGTTGCGACGGCAGATAATGGATGACGTGGGAAGGTTAAGGAGTCTCCTCACACAACATCAAAAAGCAGGATTACCCGCGGCTGATTTGGAGGTTATCAAGCGTGGTAAAGCTTTGGAATACTTCTCGCGTCACTACGGGAAGGTCTTCATTGAGCAAGGAAGGGAGTTCACGATTGGGGAAGCTCTTTTGGGAATCAACCAATTGCTCAGTGAAGGTATGGATACTTCGGGTGGCCCAGAAGCGCCTCCGTCCAAAGCTGAACCTTTCACGAGACAGTTCTTCCGATTGTTTTATGAAACATTAGCGGTTCCTCGCGATCAAATGCAAAAGTTTCTGCGTGGTACTGGCATTGCACCAAGTGACTTTGAAGAGCGCGGATGGTGCTCCGAGCAAAATCGGATGTTCAGACAAACTCCACCAATCGAATTGGCACGCGCATGGAAAGGTGCGTCCCGCAAAGGGATGGCGCGTGACTTTGACCAGACCATGTTTCTTGTGGGCGGATGCTTTGAGGGTAGCAACATTCGCGTCATGGATACCTTGGATAGCCCCAACTTCGCTCCTCACCCAGCCACGGTGGAACTCGTTGATTGGTTAACTCGTCACGGCGGGTCGAAGGAAATCAAGTTTGCCGCTCAGCGCGCACAGACAATCTATCGTGATTGGCTAGGGAAAAACAAAGCCAAGGCGCAAGAGCAAATCAAGCTTTTCGATTTGGAAAACTAAGCATGAAGCAAAACCGTCCAATGTGGCTAACAAGAGAGATTTAATGCGATGAACGCCGATCTTCACGACAAGACTTGGATGCAATGTGGCGTCTCACTTCTATGGGATGCAGAGCACCTGAATGAAATTTGTCCTATCGAAGAGGTTCGCAGCCTGCGTGAATTGCTGCGCCTGTACGATGCCGAATGGCCAGATAATGACCTCAAGCTAATAAAAGGTCGAACTCTCGTTATCGCGGGTCTGGAAGCAGCGATGGATACGTTAAACCCGCGGGATGCGGTCGAATGGTTGGAACAGAAGGTTTATCCTGCCATTCGAGATTTTCAGGATAATGTTGCCGATGGTGGCGGTGAGGCGGCCCTGATTTTCTGGTTTGCTGATTCGAAGCGGATTTACCGTCATGCTGCCGATAACACCTACCATTGGTACTGTTCAGGTGGGCACCGTGAGCACAAAATTCCACTTGGACGCTGTATCTGGAATGGGGCTGAGTCAAGCGTAAGAAGAATCATCGGCGTGGACTCTGGACAGAAGCAAAGAGAAATTGGCCTTTTTCTCCGAAGAATTTCATGAGCGCAGAATCCTCTCAAAACATAGGTTCGACCTTCAACCATCAAGGAGGGAGCCTCTCCAGTTTCAAACCGGGAGAGCGCGTTCGTCACGCCGATCTGGGCGAGGGCGTTGTGATTTCTGTTCCTGTAGAAGGATTTGTGAAGGTGTTCTTTCCGAGTGGTGAGAAACAACTCCCCATCACGGGATTGTCCCCGGCGCTGAGCAGATCAGAAATCATTGTCTTGAATTCTAAGGGTGACAGTAAGCGTGCACTTCGTGCTTGGCTGGCATATCAAGCCCACGCGCTTCCTTTGATGGATAACGTGAGTTCTCTGACTTCGGCAAAAATTGACTTGCTTCCGCATCAAGTAGTGCTCACCCATCGGGTGGCCACAGCGTCCCCCCGGCGTTTCCTAATCGCAGACGAAGTAGGCCTAGGCAAGACAATTGAAGCGGCCCTCATTCTTCGTGAACTCATTAGTCGAGGTGAACTAAAACGGGCATTGATGGTGGTACCCGCAGGACTCGTCAACAACTGGCATCGTGAGCTAAATGAGGTGTTTCACCTTAACTTTGAAGTATTTGGAAGCGAAGGGGACGTGACGGATCGTAAGTCAAACGCCTTTGAGAAACACAATCTACTCATCGCCAGCATTGATACCTTGAAAGTCCGTTCGCGCATGGCGCGGTTGAAGGCGGCCCCACCTTGGGATTTGGTTGTGTTTGACGAAGCTCACCATCTGACCGCATACCGACAAAACGGTAAACTGATAAAGACTCAAAACTTCAAACTAGCCGAAATGATGAAGGAGCACACCCGCGATCTCGTGTTGCTCTCCGCTACACCTCACCAAGGCGACCATTTCCGTTTCTGGATGCTTGTGCAGATGCTCGACCCAACGCTATTCAATTCGCCAGCCGAGATGGTTGAGCATCGGCATCGTCTCAACGCTGTAATTTTTCGACGTACTAAGGCTGATGCATGTCGCTCGGATGGTTCAACCCTTTTTGCCCGGCGTCAGGTTCACACCGAGTCCTTCACAATGTCGGCTACCGAGAAGACATTCTACGAGGCCTTAGTGGGTTACCTGCAGGACGGATTCGCCCTTGCGAAACGCCAAGGCAAGCGAGGTCAGGGATTGGCGTTCGTGATGACGATCTTCCAGAAGATTGCCGCTTCCAGTTTTGCTGCCGTGCAACGCACGCTCCGCCGCAGGCTTATCGCGCTCACCATTCAAGAAGCTGTGATGCACGACAAGAAACTCGACATAGATCAACGCAATGCCGCCCTCGACGAAGCGCGGGCGCTAATTAGGGAATTACATGGTATCGCTGCCGGACGGTTAGAGGATGCGGAAGTAGACAGACTGTTGGCCGATTACCGTTACAAGATTCTACGGCTCCAGCGTGAGGAAGAGGATGCTTTGGCTGCTGGGGCAGATGAGTTTAGTTCTGAGACGGGCGCTGCGGATGCTGAAGATGCAGCCGTCAACCGCGTGGCGGTGGCTTTGCCTGAAGAACGTCGCCGCATCAAAGAGTTGTTGTCGAAGTATCCGCAGCAGCGGGAGACAAAGGTCGAGAAACTTATCGGGGCGCTTGGCGTGCTGTGGCGGCAAAATCCACTGGAACGAATGGTTGTGTTTGCGACGTATCTCGGCAGCGTCGAAATGCTCGGTGCCGAGATAGAGAAACAGTTTCCGGGTAAAGGCGTCACAGTGCTTAAAGGCGGAGACCACGGCGCGAAGACAGCGGCAGAGAAACGATTCAAAGCGCCTGACGGCCCAAGGGTCTTGATCTGCACGGCAGCGGGGCGAGAAGGCATCAATCTTCAACATGCTCGCGTGCTCTTTAATTTTGACCTACCTTGGAATCCGATGGATTTGGAACAGCGCATCGGGCGTATCCATCGGTACGGACAGGCAGACACAGCGCAAATCTACAACCTCGTTTTGTCCGACACAATTGAAGGTTCAATCTTCTTGCTACTCGACGAAAAGCTCGCGGAGATTGGCAGAGCGCTCGGCAAAGTAGATGAACGCGGTCAGATTGCTGAGGATTTACGCACACAAATCCTCGGTCAGCTTTCCATGCAACTGAATTACGCCAGTCTCTACTCTGACGCATTGAACGACCCCGAGTTAAAGCGCACACGGGTTGAACTGGAAACCGCAATGTCTAACGCGGTTGAAGCACGGAAAGTCGTGTTTGAGTTGTTCCAAGAGCTTGATGGGTTTCGACTCGACGAATACGCAGCAATGGGAAACCCCGAGGAGGGGATGAATAATCTGGTCAAATTTATGACGGAGGCAGCGACTGCTGGAGGTGCGCAGTTCGTCAGTCGTGGTGACAAGCAGTTCGCTTGGAGAGATAAGGACAGTGAGGCAGAGACACTGTTGACGACGGAGCGCGAGCTTTCGTTGCAGAAGGAAAACGTCCAGTTACTTGGCCTTGACCACCCCCTCGTCGCAACTCAACTGAGAATATACCGTGAACTGCCTCCCGAGGAACTCGGTTTATGGGTGAAATCGCCAGATGGTGCCGCTGGCATTCTTGCGGCGTGGGCGGTTGAAGCTCGCGGAGACAAAGGTCAGATCAAGCGTTTGATTGTCACGTTGGGGGTTGGTTGGGATGGTGGGCGACATGTGGCATGGGAGCGTCAACCGGAGTTGCTGTGGAGATCGCCTGCCCCTAACGCGACTGGGAAGCAACCAGAGCAGAGGTTGGAACTTCTGAGAAACGTTTTGGAGCCAATGCTGCAACGCGAGATCGAGCACCGTGGGATGGGCAAGGCTAATCGTGGTTTTGAGGCAAAGCTGATCTCTTGGATCGAGGCTGTGAATTAAATCAACCGGGTTTCCTCAGTACAGCAAGCTCTAATTGCGGCGAGATTCATTTCAATGGTTGGAGGACGGACTACATGCCGCCTTCGCAGATCATGCGCGAAAAGGGTCTGGATTGCCTCCTATATCTCGTTCACCCCGATAATCTCGAAAGTATAATGTGTCACGGAATCCTTCCCTACAATGAGGTACGACATCTCGGATTGGCCCACAGGTCGATAGCAAGCGGAGAGGTTCAACAGCGACGAGATTTTTATATTAATGGGGTTTCTTGCCATGATTTTGTGCCACTGTATTTGGCTCGAAGAAATCCCATGTTGTGGGCAATAGGAGATCAACCTCGCGCCTATATCTGCATTCGACTTGAAGTTGCAGACGAAGAGGACGTTACCTTTGCTGATGGGAATGCTGCTTCTAATTCGACGGGATTTGTTCGGGGTGATTTCGGAGTGCGAAGGCTGCCATGGGACGTAATACTGGCAAGTCGATGGACGGGTTCACGACACCCGGATGGTAAGCGACAACGTTGTTCCGAGGTGCTTGTGCAACATCCAATCATGTGTGATCAGTTCCTCGATATTCATGTCGATCTGTCAAGACCTTTTGCATTCCCATCTGAAAAGCGCCACATGCTCCGGAACGATCCAGCTTTTGTAAGCACAGAGCGGCTCCGCGGTGAATAACGATGATCACTTTACTCCCAAAGAAAACCGTTTTCGATTCCCCAGCCCAGACCATCGTCAACCCAGTTAACTGTGTTGGGGTTATGGGCAAAGGATTGGCGCTCGCAGTCAAGAGCCGCTACCCAGAAGTTTTCCGCAAATATGTGATTGCATGTGAGTCCGGGAAGATGAGGATTGCGAATCTGCAATTGGTAAAGACGACAGATCGATGGATTTTGAATTTTCCAACTAAGAAACACTGGAGAGGCGCTTCCAAACTGGAGTTTGTAGAGGCAGGACTAAAGAAATTCGTGAAGACCTATCGTCGGCGACACATTGCTTCGGTAGCATTTCCCCCGCTAGGTTGTGGCCATGGTGGTTTGAAATGGGATGAGGTTGAACCGCTGATGCGGCGGTATCTCGAAGGGCTAGACAAGATCGAGATATTCTTTTGTCTGGGTCAGGGAAACCCATCAAAGTCCGAAACCCGATCTCCACGACATGGCGAGAAGGCAAGTGCTGACTTCGTCCAGCGCAAGCTTTGGGAATGAGGGCGTTAGCAGCGACGAGATCACTCTGAGACATGCTGAAGTCTCTCTACGAGTCTTAGCATCGCCAGCGTGTCCTGCCCACAGTGGTCAAGCAGCGCCTTTCTAATCTTCTCGCGTTCACCCGCGTCCAATCCGCCGCATAGCAGCGATTCCCAAGCGATCCCGGCGTCCTGCCCATTTGCCACGGCCATGCCGTCATAGCGCATGCGCTATGAGATCAGACCTGAGTATAGCCAATTGATTAGGGACATGTTTGGCGAGTTCTACTGTGCTGTCTGCGACTATGAGCCAAAATGATCCATTATGATCCATACAATCTGCAGCGCTTCGTGGAGGCGCAGCGTCGTTGCTA
>Ga0210383_10005912_pt1 | contig 10711 bp, 10 predicted proteins | sample IncBWC14OmetaG_FD_160072 | JGI IMG/M metagenome (GOLD analysis project Ga0210383, IMG submission 160072) | Forest soil microbial communities from Barre Woods Harvard Forest LTER site, Petersham, Massachusetts, United States - Inc-BW-C-14-O ...
CGAGGCGCAGAGGGAAGAACACAGAGATTGCGGCAGCGAAAAAAAATCTCGATAGAGGCCGATCAGTGCCAGCCGCCGCGAAGGGCATACAGGAACAACGCCAAAATTACAGTTGCACAGTGGAAATAAAGAAGCGTACATTCACAGATGCCGGACGTTTTCTGGCGGGACAAGAAAAGAGGTTCCCGTTAGCGAAACGTGACCGGCAATTTTCGTCGTTGGACGCGGCAAGCAGGATAGGTGATGGCCACGAACGGACACAATGGACATGGAGAGCACGCGCCGCCGCCGATTTTACTGTCGATTTCGGGATTCGACCCGAGTTGCGGCGCGGGAGTGGGCGCAGACATAAAAACATTCGCGGCGCATGGCTGCTATGGCATCGCTGCAATTACGTCCGTGACCGTGCGGAACACGCAGACGCTGGAAGCGGTGCACAACATGCCGAGCGCGGAACTGCGCGAACAGCTGGAGGTACTGGCGAAGGACTGCGAAATAGCAGCGGTGAAGATCGGAATGCTTGGCAACCGGGGAAATGCCGCGGTGGTTGCGGAGTTCCTGGACGCGCACAAGATTTCGAATGTGGTGCTCGATCCGGTGTTGAAGTCGCACAGTGACACGGAACTGCTGGATGCCAGCGGGACCAAATACCTAGTAACGGAACTGCTGAAGCGAGCGGACGTGATTACGCCGAACGTGCACGAGGCGCAAACACTAAGCGGAATAACGATTAAAGATGTGGCGGATATGGAAGCGGCAGCGCGGAAACTGGTGGAAATGGGCGCGCGCGCGGTAATCGTGAAGTGCAGCCATATAGATTTGGCGGTGGACGTGCTGTTTGATGGCAACGAGGTTCATCAATTGGGTGGAGACAGGATAAAGATCGAACACACGCAAGGGACAGGTTGTACTTTCGCGGCTACGATAGCGGCGCAACTAGCCGCGGGACGACCATTGCTGGAAGCGGTAACTCTGGCAAAGGCGTATGTAATGAAAGCGACCGAGAAGGCGTACGCAATAGGCAAGGGTCGATTGCCATTGGATCATTTCTATCGCCAGAAGATCGAACCTATGGCGAGGGGAACACACGAAGTTCCGCAGCATGGATTGCATCCAGCCGCGGAACCGGCGGCTCACTAAGCACAATTACAAACCTCACGCAGCGATTTATACCCCGGACCTCTCCTAAACGCCCGATTTCAAGGAGGCTGGGACCATGCAGAAAATCTTCCGGTGCAAATCCTGTCAGAGGGGGATGCGAGCCGTAGGATCTACAGGACTAGGGAAAGAAGTCGAAAAGACCGCTATTTGTCCGTATTGCAAAACAAAAAACAAGTTGATGTGGCCACGCGGGGATAAGTTCAATATCCAGCGGATTGCTACCCGCTAGGTTTATGTTTACTGCCCGGTGCGGTTACCAACCGCCTCCCCCGCCTCCTCCACCTCCCCCGCCGGAACCGCCACTGCCACCGCCACCTCCCGAACCAGGAGCAGAAGAAGACGAGGCAATAGCAGTGGTGAAGGAAGCACTGAAGGACGAAGCGAAGTTGGAGCCGCTGAATCCATTCATCGAAGATGTGGAATAGAACGAAGGGGTGTACGTGGAACCGTTGGAGCCAGGCGCGGTGCCTGCGGCGGACAGGACGCCGGAGAATTTTTCAGCCCAGGCTTGTTCCGCGTTGAGAGCGAGCGCATACGGGAGAAACTTTTCGAACGTGGCTGGCGATTGCTCGGGTGGAAGGATGCGGTTGAGGCGGTCGCCGTCGACGGCGCTGAGAAAAAGTTTGAAGCCCTGGACCTGATCGAGCAAACGGCGGCCGGCGAATGTAGGCGCCTTCATCAAGTGGACGAAGACTCCGTGGATTATTGCCGCGGCCAATAGAAAAATGACGATGGAAATAGATGCCGTGCGGGCGAGCATGACGATGCCAAAGACTTCCCCGAGAAGGAACGGGATCGCGAAGAGAGTGAGAAAGATGGCTTGAGCCAGCGCACTTCCGCTGAAGGTGCCCCCGAGGACTGCATCTCTCCAACGGGCGTAGACGGAGAGGAGCAGCATGGAAACAGCGAAGGTCCAGAACGCCAGCCAGAATCCGAAGAAAAGGCTTTGCCCGATTTTTTCACTTGGCTGGCGCAGGAAATAAAGGATGACGATACCGAAGGTGAGCGCAATAGGCGGTATAAGGTAACGGGAATTAGTGACGAAGTAGACGCGTTGCTCGGAGTCTTTCAGCCACTTGGAGAACGCTTGCTGGGCAGCGCGAATGAGAGTGTGATTTTCCTGCTTGAGCAAAATTTGCGTGCGACCGTCAAAAAGTTGGGCGGCGATTAGTTTTTCGTCCGGCGTGAGGACACTGTCGTCTTTGCCCGTTAGGGTAAGCGTATAGGTTTTGGACTCCTGCGTAATCCGGAGATAGCCGCGTACGGCCATGTCCAAGATGCCTGCGGCGAACGTCTTGTTGTCGAAACCCATTTCCACCAGATAGCGCATGGCGCCGGGCGAGAGGCCGGATGGCGGCTCATAAAGCGGCACGATGACGCCGGCAGCGGGATCGCGGCCTACGGCCGACCACGCGAAGAAGTAGTAAAGGAGAATGGCGAGCAGGCCGAGGGCGAGGAGCAGAGCATCGCGATTGTCGCGGAAAAAGTAATTCAGTTTTTGAGAGAGGGTTGGAGGAGCGACGTAGCCTTTGGGCCAGGAAAGCAGAATGGTGAGTCCTTCGTGTGCGCGGAAGCCGTGCGTGGCGGTGAAGGTGTAGCTGCCGTCCAAGGAAGCGGTTGTGAGGTCTGATTGGAGTGAATGTTCGGGGCCGGTGAAACCTGAGAGGTGAACCTGGTCGGCCGGGATGGAGGGAAGAAGTTGGACGGTGGCGGTGGCGTGCTCAACGGGAAACCCCCAGCCTAAGCCGGTGACGTTCCAGAAAAGTTCATCGTGATCCGCGAAGAACCCGAGTTGGCGATTGGTCCGATAGCTGAGCGTGTAGGAATGCTGACCCGGAGGAAGGAGAGTGTTGGCGTTGCCGAGGTAGATGCGCTTGCCGTTGGAGTAGTCTTCCACGCGGAACTGTTCTTCGGCGCCGTCGCGGAGGGCCGAGAGCATTTCGAAACCGACGACATATTTATAGCCCAAGGAATCGGTATAGCGAGTGGGGAAATCTCGATAGATACCGTGGCGCATTTGTGCACCGGTACTGTTCACGGTGATCGTTTCGGTGACGAGGAGCGATGTGTCTTCCTGGAGGGCGATTTCGCTGTGAAAGTCGAGGATGCGTTCGGACTGAGGGCGGGTGGAGAAGGCCGAAAACGCGCAGGCGAGCAGCGAAGAGAGAATGAGGAGGGCGCGAGATGGGAAGCGCGAAGGCACGGGTGCTCGAGATTAGTTTAGCGAGAGACAAAGGCGGGTGGATGGGGCAGAGTACGGGTGGTTATTGACGTTTGGGTGGCAGGGCGAGTGGGTTTCGTGGGGCAGAGAAACCCAAGACCCACTCGCAACACCGGCGATTGAGGCACCCGCAGTGAGGATTGGCGAGAATGCGGCGAAATCTTGCCGAGATGCGATCCAGCAGTGCTGGCCCCTGCAGGGAGTTGGTTTAGGCGGGGTGGACCAGTTTGCCGGAGACGATTGTAGCTACGGGGCCGCCTTTGAAGGAGCGGCCGTCGAACGGCGAGTTGCGTGATTTACTGGCGGAGTCTTTGACGTTGTAGGTCCATGGGCGATCCAAGGAAAAAATAGTGAGGTCGGCGGGAGCGCCGACTACGAGTTTGCGTTCCTTGCCGAGGACCCGTGCGGGGCCACTGGTAAAGAGTTCGACCATGCGCATTAAGCTCAGTTTTCCGGTGTGGACCAGTTGTTCGAGCGACAGGGCGATGGCAGTTTCGAAGCCTAGGATGCCGAAGGGGGCTTTGTCGAACTCGACGTCCTTGAGGGCGGGCTCGTGGGGAGCGTGATCAGTTGCAATGGCGTCGACGGTGCCGTCGGCGAGGCCTCGCAGCAAGGCTTCGCGGTCTTCGCGCGAGGCTAACGGCGGATTCATTTTGAAGCGCGAATCGTAAGTGACGTCTTCGTCGATCAGGGTGAAGTGATGCGGAGTGACTTCGCAGGTTACGTGGAGACCTTCCTGCTTGGCGAAGCGGACTTGATCGAGTGAGCCTTTTGCGGAGAGATGCGCGATGTGCAGGCGACCGTCGGTAAGTTCCGCGATTTGTACATCGCGGGCGACGCAAACGGATTCGGCGGCGGCTGGCATGCCGGGAAGACCGAGGCGCGTGGAAGAGATGCCTTCGCGCATGACGGCTCCTGCGGCAAGCGAAACGTCTTCCGCGTGTTCAATGACGGGAAGATCGAGCGAGCGGCAATAGTCCATGACCTGGCGAGCGAGTTTTGCGGTGGCTATGGGCTTGCCATCGTCGGAAACGGCGACGATGCCCGCTTCACGCATGGCGGCGATATCGGCGATGTTTTCACCTTTGCTGCCAATGCTGGCGGCGCCGATGGGCCAGACGTGGACATGGCCATGGACCTTGGCGCGGTCGACGATAAAGCGAGTGATGGAGGCGTTATCGTTGACGGGCTTCGTGTTAGGCATGCAGCAGACGACGGTGAAGCCACCACGCGCGGCGGCGAGAGTGCCGGATTCGATGGTTTCGGAGTTTTCCTGACCGGGTTCGCGAAGGTGGACGTGCATGTCGATGAAGCCGGGAGCGACGATGAGGCCGGAGGCGTCGAAAATCTGGGTATCCGCCGATGAAGCTATTGTGCCCGGAGAAGCGATCTGCTTGACGCGCTCGCCATCGAGAAGAATGTCGCGGGTCGCGTCGGTTTTGGTGGCGGGATCGAGGACGCGGCCATTCTTAATCAGTAGCATGGAAATTCCTTCATTTTGAATCATGTTTTTTCGCCGAGAGCGGGATGCGCGTCTTCCGTCGCGCCGGTGGTCAGCAGATAAAGGATGGCCATGCGAACAGCGACTCCGTTGGTGACTTGTTCGAGGACGGCGGATTGTGGGCCGTCGGCGACTTCGGGAGTAATTTCAGTGCCGCGATTGATGGGGCCGGGATGAAGGATGAGCGAATCGGGCTTGGCGAATTTCATACGCGCGGCGTTGAGCTGGTAGAGAAGGATGTAATCGTTGTGCGAAAGGGAGGGTTCGAGAAGGCGTTCGGTTTGGACACGCAACACGATGATGACGTCGGCGTCGCGCAGGGCTTCCTCGACGTGATAGACGCAGCGGATGGGAGTGCCGGGCGGGCCAATTTTTTCGAGCTCGCGAGGGACCCACATGGAGGGACCGCAAAGTGTGAAGCGGCAGCCAAATTTTCCGAGGAGATGGATGTTAGAGCGAGCGACGCGGGAATGGGCGATATCGCCCAGGATGGTTACGTTGAGGTTTTCGAGCGAGCCTTTGCGATCGCGAATGGTGAGGGCATCGAGGAGGCCCTGCGATGGGTGTTCGTGGGTGCCGTCGCCGGCGTTGACGACTGGAATTTCCAGATGACGCGCGACGAAATCGGCGGCGCCGGAAGAAGAGTGGCGCATTACGAAGCAGTCCGGCTTCATGGCGTTTAGATTGTTTGCGGTATCGAGGAGCGTTTCGCCTTTTTTGAGACTGGAGGCTTCGGCCTGCAGATTCATGGTGTCCGCGCCGAGGCGAGAGGCGGCAGTGGCGAAGCTGAGGCGGGTGCGCGTGGAATTTTCGAAGAAGGCAAGCGCAATAGTCTTGCCGCGCAAGGTAGCGAGCTTCTTCAGAGGATGACGCTGAATTTCCTGGAAGGGTTTGGATTGATCGAGGAAAAAAGTGATTTCTTCCGCGGAGAGCGGCTCTAAGGCGAGGAGATCGCGGAAAACGTGAGTCACCGGAGGATATTGTACGTGGGGAGATGGTGGGACGCAAAGAGGAGGCGGGTTGACTGGACTATTCTACGAGCTGAAACCGTCAAGCGGCGCTAGCCGCCGCACTACATAGTTAGTCGACGCGGTCGACTAGCACGACGCGCTCTTCGTTGTCGATTTCGTGAAGCCGGACTTCGATGATTTCCGTATCGGTGGTTTGCACCGTGCGGCCAATGTATTGGGCTTCGATGGGCATTTCGCGGTGGCCACGATCGATAAGGACGCAAAGAGAGACACGCTTGGGGCGGCCGAGGTCGAAGAGGCCGTTCATGGCGGCGCGGATGGTGCGTCCGGTGTAGAGGACATCATCGACGAGGACAAGGTCCATGGCGTCCACGGCGAAAGTGATGTCGGAGGATTGCAGAACGGCTTGCGGCGCAACTTTGGACAGGTCGTCGCGATAGAGGGTGATGTCGAGGGTACCGACGGGCACTTCGACGCCATCGATACCGCGCATGGCTTGCGCGATGCGTTTGGCCAGCGGTACACCGCGGCGACGGATGCCGATGAGCGCGAGATTTTTGGTGCCGCCACTTTTTTCGACGATTTGATGAGCGAGGCGTTGAAGGGTGCGATCGATTTCCGCAGCGGACATAAGCTGACTTTTTTCGATGATGCGCATGGTCGCGTAATCCTAGCACAGGTGAGCACCGGAGTTGAGCGGCGGAGCGTGATAGACTTTCGCGGCGGTAGCGATATGCGAAGAGGTTATGGACGAGCTATGGAGAATTCCTGGAAACGACCGGCAGCGCTGTTGACGGGATGGATGCTGCTTTGGACGGCAGGAGCCGGAGGACAAGCGGCCAACACCTCCAGTGCTATGAAGAAGCCGGGGGTGAAGGCGGATTTGCAACCGTCGAGGCCGAAACTGGTGGTGTTGATCGTCGTGGACCAGATGCGCGCAGACTATGTGGACAAATTTCGTGGACAGTGGACGGGCGGATTGAAACGGCTGGTGGAGGAAGGCGCGTGGTTCCGAGCGGCGGCGTACCCATACGACGCAACGGAAACCTGCGTGGGGCATGCGACGATTTCGACAGGGGCGTTTCCGCAGAGCCATGGAATGGTGGCGAACGCATGGTGGGATCGCGCCGAACAGAAGATGGTCACGTGCACGAGCGACGCGAGCGTGAAAAATATTGGCTATGCGGGGATCGGCGTGGCGGGAGGAGATTCGGCGGCACGGATGGAGCTGCCGTCGTTTGCGGAGGAGCTGAAATTTCAGACGGGCGGAGCGACCCGGGTGGTGGCAGTGTCGTTGAAGGCGAGAGCAGCGATTACCATGGCCGGACACAAGGGAGATTCGGTGACCTGGGTGGATGGAAGTACCGGCGCATGGGAAACATCGTCGGCATACGGAGCCATGCCGTTTGTTGAGGAGTATGCGCGGAAACACCCAGTGACCGAGGACTTTGGGAAGACGTGGGCGCTATCGCTGCCGGCAAGTTCTTACTGGTATGACGAGAAAGCGTTGGGAGCGGCACACGTCGATGGGTGGAGTCCTGGTTTTCCGCATTCGCTGCGAGGCAAAGAAGGGAGCGGCAAGCCCGATCAGGCTTTTTTTGAGCAATGGGCTGTCAGTCCGTTTTCGGACACAGCATTGACTAGGTTGGCGGAGAGCGCGGTGGACTCGCTCGGACTGGGAAAAAGCGGTGGGACGGATTTTCTGGGAGTGAGCTATTCGTCGGTGGATTATGTTGGGCATACCTTTGGACCGCGGAGTTGGGAGGTTCAGGATGTGCTGGTGCGGCTGGACAAGGATTTGGGGGAACTGCTGAAACATCTGGATGAAAGCGTGGGTCGCGGAAAGTATGTGGTGGCGCTTAGCGCGGATCATGGCGTCGCGCCGATTCCGGTGGACATGGCGAAAACGGGAGTGGACGCTGGAGTTCTCAGCCTGCCCGAATTGAAAAACAGAATTGAGAAAGCGCTGGAGACATTTAACTACGAGAAGCCGGCGGTAGCGCGCATTGCGGGAAACGACATTTATTTTTCGCCAGGGACATACGGCAAGTTAAGACAAGATCCGGCGGCGATGCGAGGTGTGTTGGATGCGGTCCAGACGATGCCGGGCGTGGCGGCGGTTTTTCGAGCCGAGGAAGTAAGTTCGGGCGAGCCCAATCTGCAAGAGGCGCGGAAAGCTTTCTCTTACGGTTACTTTCGTGGGCGGAGTGGGGACCTTTTTGTGCTGCAGATGCCGTACTGGCTGGCGGATAGTTCGGCGGAGGGATCCAAGCGATATTTGGGAACCGGCCATGGGACACCTTATTACTATGACCAACGCGTGCCGGTGCTGCTCATGGGCTACGGAATTCGAAGTGGCGAATATTTCGAACGGGTGACACCAGCGGATATAGCGCCGACGTTGGGAGCTTTGTGTGGGGTGACGTTGGCGACGCAAGATGGAAAAGTGTTGGGGGAAGCGTTGGTGAAGGCGGGGCAGAAGTAACGCTGGGTTTCCGGCGCGAACACGGATTTTGCAGCCTTCTGTGGTTTGCGGACCGCTTTCAGAAGGCGGTCCCCACAAAAGAAAGAGTGAGCGGTGATTGGAAAGAGCGAAGCAGCCGAGGGCGTTGATCTGACGGTGCAGGTCGGGGCCCTGCGCCTGCAGAATCCGATTATTGCGGCGAGCGGGACGTTTGGGTATGGGGTGGAGTTTGCCCATTTGGTTGATCTGAACCGGCTGGGCGGGGTTGTAACCAAGGGAATCTCACTAGAGCCAATGGAAGGGGCACCATCCCCCAGGCTGTGCGAGACTCCGTCCGGGATGCTCAACGCGGTGGGTCTACAGAACATCGGGGTGGAGGCGTTCGTTCGGGACAAGCTTCCCATGTTGCGAAAATACAACACTCGAGTCATCGCGAATGTGTTTGGGTATTGCCTGGAGGAGTACGTCCGAGTGATCGAGCGGCTTGAGGCGGACGACGGGAGCGGGATTTCAGCTTACGAGCTAAATATTTCCTGCCCAAATGTAAAAAAGGGAGGCATGCAGTTCGGTGCCGATCCTGTCCAAGCGGGGGAAGTGGTGAAGGCCGCGCGGACTGCGGCGAAAAGGCGGCCTTTGTGGGTGAAGTTGATGCCACTCGTTACAGACATTGGACTTATTGCTCGAGCGGCGGTCGATGTGGGCGCGGATGCACTGACCGTGGCGAACACCTACCCGGCGATGGCGGTCGATTTCGCGAGCGCTAAGTCCAAGCTGGGCAATGCGACAGGGGGATTGTCCGGGCCTGCGATCAAACCGATCACGCTACGGTTAGTCTGGGAAGTACGAAAGGCCGTGAAGGTGCCCGTCATCGGGTTGGGAGGCATCGAGACGGCAGAAGACGTGCTCGATTATGTAACAGTTGGCGCCACCGCCGTACAGGTCGGCACGACCAGCTTCACTGACCCAAGGAACAGTGAGGCAATCGTTGATAGGTTGGCAGAGGCGACAAGGCAAGCTAACTTCAGTTCTATCAATGAGATGAGAGACAGATTCACAGCAGAAACTGGTTGACATAACGTAGTGTTTTTGCTACACTTTTCAATAGTTCGTAGCCAAAAGAACACACCATGCGACGACCACTATTCATGACATGGGCTGCCGTTCGTTGGGTGCCGCTAATGTTTCTAATTGCTCCGGTGATGGAAGCGCCGCTTGTGGCGCACCTGAGCGACCCTATCAAGCCGATGAAGGTATGGGTGGGCAACGCCAGTTGGTATGGACCGGAGTTTGACGGGCGGAAGACGGCCAATGGCGAACATTTCAATTCGGAGAGCCTGACCGCAGCGCACCCCTCTCTCCCCTTTGGGTCTTGGGTCCGGATTGTGAACATCCGAAACGGCAAGTTTGAAGTAGTGCGCATTAATGACCGGGGTCCGTATCAAGAAGGTCGCGAAATTGATGTATCCTATCGCGTGGCCCGGAAGATCGGCCTGATTCACTCCGGCGTAAGCCAGGTTCGGTTGGAACTGATGCAACTGCCGGCCAAGCGCACTCGGGGCGAGGAAGGGTCGGATTAAAGCTCCTGGGTCGGACACGACCTTTGACCTTTGACACTCATCCCCGCAGCACCCTGATTGTAGCCCTCGATTTTGATTCCCTTCCATCAGCACTGAAATTCGCGAAACAAGTCTCCGACCTTGTAGGCATGTTCAAGATTGGAAGCCAGCTATTTGCTTCCGCTGGTCCGGAAGCGGCGCGCCAAGTGGCGCAGCTGGGCCCCGGAATCTTTCTCGACCTGAAATTCCACGACATACCGAATACAGTTGCCGGAGCGGTTCTGAGTGCAGCGGCGCTGCCGGGAGTGCAGTTGGTGAACGTGCACGCCCTGGGCGGCACCGCAATGATGAAAGCGGCGGTGCAAGCGGTGAGCGCGGGAGTGCCGATGGGCGCGGATCGCACGAGACTGCTGGCGGTGACGATTCTGACGAGCATGGATCAGGCGGCGATTCGCGAAGTAGGCATCGGCGGCCCGCCGAAATTACGCGTGCTGAAATTGGCAAAGCTGGCGCAGAAAGCAGGAGTGGATGGTGTAGTGGCATCGGTGCGGGAGACGAAAGAGATTCGGAAAGCTTGCGGGCGCGATTTTCTGATTGTGACCCCTGGAGTACGGCCCAAGATCAAGGGCACCGAAACGCAAGCGGATGACCAAGCACGGACCGCGACGCCCCGGGAAGCAATTCGAGCGGGAGCGGATTTTATTGTGGTGGGAAGGCCGATCCTGGCGGCAGCAGATCCGCGTGGGGCAACGCAGGAAATTGTGGAAGAAATTGGGGCGGCGAAGGGGTAGGAAGAAGAAGTTTTTGGTTCAAAGGTATAGGTTTTAAGTTAGGGCA
>Ga0210383_10005913_pt1 | contig 10711 bp, 15 predicted proteins | sample IncBWC14OmetaG_FD_160072 | JGI IMG/M metagenome (GOLD analysis project Ga0210383, IMG submission 160072) | Forest soil microbial communities from Barre Woods Harvard Forest LTER site, Petersham, Massachusetts, United States - Inc-BW-C-14-O ...
AGCATTTGCAGCCTGCGCGTGGGCACTGACGTTGGTTGAAGCGATGAGGTGAACAAGAGCTGGGATGGCGTTCGACTGGAGCGCGATAGCCCTTGACGGCTCAGTGCTATCAGTGATTATGGCCAGCGCATTTACAGCTGCTTGCTGCACTTGGACATCGTCGAATGAGAGATGACGAACGATGTCTGGCACTGAACTGGTACCACGGATGGTTTCAACTATTGCATCTATTGCATCAATGTCGTTCGACGCCGACCCTGTCGTCTGTGGTGCGGTGTGAACGCTGGGGCCCTCCAAAATTGCCGCCCCATCAATCACTTCATTGGTGACCTTGGTGAAGGTCCATTGATTCTTCGGGTCGTATGCATTTCTTGAAAAGGTAATCTATGGGCATGTGCACAAATGTGACCTATGGGCTTTGCCAGGTGGAGAACAAGAAACGTAACTCACGGGAGTCTCGGTCTCACCATTCGAGAGACTCCAGTACACCATCGAGTCCGTAGGGCAAATGCTAAATCAAGTCGATCAGTTTGGATAGGAAGGAGGATGGAAGTCAATACGTACATGTATTGACGCTTGTTCTTAATTTCCCTGATCCTCCAATGCCGAGCGAACTCTCCTCCTACGACATTATCGTCCGGTTCGGGACCCGGTATACAGTTTGCGTAAGAATTATGGCCGTAATTCTTTATTGTGTACGTTTTATTGCGGAGCAGTACAACATCCCACTAGATACAGTGATGAGTCACGCATTCCGGCTGGCACTGGCAATGAAATGTTCTTTACCTTCTGGCCAGGATCATCGCTTTGGAATGTACAAACGATCTCAGAGTCGATATATGGGTCGCGGAGTAAAGCAGCGTTTTGAAACCTGACATTAGTGATGATATAGCTGCCGGTGTCGAGTGCCATAACAAGGAGCGCGAGACGCGACGTAGCTGTGGCTAGAGGGGGGCAAACATGATGGGATGACGGGATAGCCGCCCGTCCCTCTATACTTATTGAGTCCGGATTGATGAATAAATATAAATAATTACAAATGTGTGTGTGGATATTATTATTATTATTATTATTATTATTATATATATAAAGACAAATATAAATACTATAATAATACTTCAATTACTTGTTAGTTATCGTTAGATGTTAAATAAGAGAAACCTCCTGCATATGTACACGTTTGCTCAACGCCTATAAAGCAAATGGCACTGGCAGCAGTCCCCGCCCGTGATTTGTTGCCGAGGCTCGGGATCACTTACCTGAGGTAATCGGGTGATCCGTTAATAATTTAATTGTGTATTAGCGTGCCGGGATTTAAATTTGCCCGTTGTTTGGCGGCAGTACCAGAACCAAATAGTGTGACTAATCTATTGATGAATCATGTAAGCGAATACACGAGAACATAAAAAGTTTCTGCGCTGGAATTATCGGTCATTGTGTGGTGGGTCCAGCATTATCCTCAATGGTATTATGGTTCGACACTATCCCCGTTGATGATAAAATGTAGGGCACCGACCCCAGGCTCCTAGTAGTCGATGTAGTCGAGGATATCGATACGAAGCTCCGGGATATCATCCCAACAGGTGAGGGGGGCAATGGTAAGCTCCCGGATGCCGGTGCCATTGTCTGGGATCCCGAGCGAACACTTCAGGACAATGATTGGATGGGGCTCTGTCTATCCAATTCCAAGTCATCGCCTGACCGGCGCTTCTTGCGGTTGGCCAGTTATGCTGTCATGCATCACAAAGGGGATCGCCCGTCGTTGAGCGGCCATCGTTGCTCCAACGCCCTGTCCAAGACACCGATGAAAGCATGGTGAGTCAGAGGAGTAGGCGTTGCAGGGGCATTCGCCACCTATTTTTTGACCAGAGCTGTCAATTCGTGCAGAATCCTGGTGCACGGTGCGTTGGTATGCATGTGGAGTGATCGTGTCTCAAGCCAATTCCTCTTCGCATCCGCAGCAGCTCTGGCTTGCATGGAATTAGAATCGAAGAGTCGGCTGCACATAAGAGGACCAAGGTTGTGACTTGTATGTCGAAGTGCCAGAAAAACGAACAGCCAGTAAACCGACTCTATGTCGTGGTGTGCCTGGTGCCGATGGTTCGGGTCTCCGTTTGCCTGCGCCTCGAGCACGTTGATCGCCATGAAGTGGAATGTGCCCTGAGGTCGGATTAATCAGGAATGTACCGATTACTGAATGCGGCGATTGTCACCGTGATGTCCTTTAATTCTTTGTCGATGTCCCCTGCGCATTTCTGGGGCGTACAACCCAGACGGTCTGGTCTGACAAATATACTGTAATCTAAGTCTTGTAGGTATCCCTTGAGGCCGTTCTGCTTATCGAGAAGCATAACGTTTCCAAAGTTGACGTCACGGTGAAGAACGGATGCTAGGTAGGCGTTCTCGAGACCTAGGAATGTGTTGAGAAGGTTGGATGAGGACACCGCATTAGTGCAGCGTACCTTTGACTGCGTCCCTTATGCCCTCCACTAGGACTCGAGTTGACTGGAACTCATCCAATGGCTTCCCTACGGGGAACAGAAGAATACGCATGTGGTTGCGATCCCAAAGATCACCATTAGCAGTGCCTATGCGGAGGCGTGCAGAATCGGTGTGGTAGCCTTCTATTTCACCCGTCTCTCCTACGCTGTCATGGCACTTGGCCAAACCATGTAGTTCCTCCGTCCGGTGGTGAGCCAATATACGGTTATAATTGTCGACTTCGGGATCTCTATAACGCGCGCGCCAGGTGTCCTCCAGGGCATATACCTGGGGAATTTCATCGCCCTTGTCGGGAAGCAGCACTACTTTCCAGACCGTGGTTGCACGAGAAAACAAACCGCTCGACCGATGTAGCTCTCTAAACGTAATGAAAGTTCTCAAGGGTGCATCACAACCATCCAGTCTGCCTTGAATATAATAATCGTCCCTGACACATTCGAATAGGATACTATTTGGGAAACGGCTTGAGGTATGAGCAGATCGAAAATACATCGCCGCTTCACCGTGGTGTCCGAACCAACAATGAACCTGTTGTGAATGCTGGGGGTAGAGTCAACAATCGGATGTACGAGCCGCCAATAAAATTGACCCAGAAGTTGTGGGTCAGTGACATAATTGAAGGAGCAGGAAACTATTGCTCCTGCATGATCAAAGCGGTATATTCTCGCTGAGTGTCCATAGATTCCGACCACGAAGACAAACAGGCTCATATTCGAGAACATGAGGTTCCATGAATACTTGCCGATTTAAGCGAGTGCCTTCCTGTCTGACTCCTGGAGGGTTTCTTTATCCGGGTCACTTTCCTCGGCTTTGACGTCGAATACACATTCCAATCGCACATCCTTTGAGATTGGAGTGGTGCGGAACTTTAGGGAGCTGCGGAGTCTACGGGAAGTGTGTATGATGGCTTTGGTGTTGTTCAAATAGGGGGGGAACCCGTAGAACAAAACAAGTCTAAAAGCGGCTGTGAAATAACGTATACGTATACGTATGCATACGGGTCCCTCATGGCGCGCTCAAACTGGGCCACCGTAATCAAAGCCGAATATGAAGGTGAGCCAGCAAACTCACATCCACCACAACGTCCTTTCACATACCATGAATGCTGGGCTACTGTGTCCGTTCACCTCTGCCACTCCAAACAGCCGTCCACCCCTGCAACCAACGTTTTTCGCAGCCAAACACGACACTCCCCGTGCTCGCTCACCCCCCACCACCACTCCACCTTGCACACAAACGCGAGCCAGCCGCCACTGCATCATCCAAACATGTCCGTCAAATGACGAACGGCCCATGTTAACAAGAGCGCACAGTACGAGAAACCCCCAACCCACAAGGTTCGTACGCCCGTTGCCTCTGCCCCAACCTCAAGTTAAACCCTCCCTATGCGTAATACAGCAACCACCGCCGCCACCACCACCACCACCCTCAACTTCAGGTGACCTCCATCGCTCGAAGCAGGTCAAACACACCGCGACCGCGTACCCGCGCACAACATACCATCACCACATGGTAACAGAGGCAGCTATAGCGGCAGCGGCAGCTGCAGCGCGGAGAAAGAAGGTTGGAGAAAGGGGATAACATTGTGTTGTGGGCACAGCACGGGAAACAAGGTCGGTGCATTCGTCATCGCATTCCTTACGAGAAGGCAAGTGAACCCCAACGAAAGAAATGATTTGCAGAAAGGAACAACTTGAAAGGGATACAGAAACGACCAGTACCTTATACTTATATAGCTATCTCATGGGTCATAGCAAACAAAACAACAGCGCTTCAGAGAAATTGAAAGCAATGGAACTAAATTTAAACGATGACTGAATTTAAACGATAGCGCCCTAGCCTCACGCAGGGGTTTTGGTGAAGATCCATTGGTTTTTGGGGTCATTCGGAATCTCTGCAAGCGTAAGCTATAGAAAGTCGGAAACAAGAATATGGTCGTCCGCGGAAAGGGTAGACAAGAGAGGACTTACTGGAGTGTCAATCTCGCCATCAGTGAGACCCCAGAAGACGTCTGCGTCCGTGGGCGAAATGCTTGGTGGATATTAGCCACAAAGAAGAAGTGGTTGGGAACTGCGGGACCGACGTAAATTGACCCTTAATCCTCGTTTCCTTGATGATCCATTGCTGATTGCGCTGTCGTCCACGGATATTGTCTCCCTTCTCAGCGCGCGTGTCGCAACCCGCGAAACTGGCAAAGCCGTGGTTCTTAATCAGATATTTTTTGTTGTTGAGCAGTGTAATGTTCCACTGAGTAATGCGGTAAGTCGTGTTTTCGGACTGGGACACGCAATAGGAAGCGGTATACTTTTTCGCCGGCGTTATTCTCATCAGCTCGAGCAACAATATCGGACTCGTCGTTGGCATCTGGGAGGACGGCGAGATTGAGGTACTTTACATTGGTAATTGTGTATCTGCCAGTGTCGAGAGAGGCCATGATAAGCGAGGAACAGTTATTTAAAACCGCTTGAGATTGGCCCCCCAAGGAACCCTGCCAGGGCGGCGCGGATTGCCGATCTGTTTCTGCTTCATTTTTTCCTCCAACGATGGCTCTAAACTATTCCACAGGTGTGGATGTCACCAACAGCACCTTCAGTGAGGTTCACCATGGCGGTACTCAGATCAACGGACCTCAGATCAATTACTTCAATGACACAGGTACAGAACAAATGCTTCTGTCGCTTTCTGCACAACTGACGCTACGTAGCCTCCCGTTTCGAAATCTTCTGTCAACGAAGGGTCGCTGGTGCTGCATTCAACTCTTCGGAGCGCCATCCTGCGCCCAAGTGCCTGCCGAACACTCGCGTCGGTGTTAGAATGACCATTGGGCAATGGTGTGGCCCGGGTGGAGCTCACGATCGTCCGATATGTTGGCTCAGAGGGCCTGCTGGCTCAGGAAAGTCGGCGATTGCACAGACCATTGCAGAGGAATGTGATCAAAACGGAGATCTTGCAGGGAGTTTCTTTTTCTCCCGAGGAAGTCCAGGCCGTAGCGACATCACTGGCTTCGTCCCCACAATTGCTTATCAGCTTGCTATCTCTGTCCCGTCAATAAAAGACTCGATGGAGGGTGCCCTTCATCTCGATCCTTCTATTCCCGATCAAACCTGTCAACATCAGTTCAAGAAACTGATCATCAATCCTCTTCTTACGCTCAGAGATCCCGTTTCCCCTAAGGTCATCGTTCTCGACGCTCTCGACGAATGTGATGGGGAAGGTTTGATCGAAGGACTCATCATGCTGCTTGCTGAAGCATATAAGAAGGATCGCCTCCCCCTCCGATTTTTTCTAACCAGTCGAACCGATGTCTATATCCGAGAGTTACATGAAAGTTCTGAGGTTCGAAGCAGGATATTTTTCATGGCTCTTGAAGAATTCGATGCTCGTGATGATATTCGCGCATTCTTTGAGACGCGATTCTCGACCATATACTCAAGGAACTATTGGGGCATGCGGGATGTACCAGCACTTCCATCACGTTCAGATCTTGATCGACTGGTTGCGAAATCGTCTGGTTTATTCATACTCGCCTCCACAATTGTCAAGTTTGTCAATGATGGGAGCGACCTTCCCCACCTAAGGTTACAGACAGCTTTGGAGATAAATTGGTCCGATGGCGATCAGCGTGCTGCAGCCTCTACGAGTCCCCAGGAAGTACGTAGTCTCTTCCTAAGGCTCCAACACCTTATTTAACAAATGTTCAGCTTCAATCTCCCGACGACAAGCTTTCTGTTGACCACCTTGAGCTTGTGAGAAAAATGTCAGGAGCACCCACTTTGCGCTCTCCTCCACAACCTGAGGCAATCATTCGAGATCATGCCCCTCTTGACACCGGCCGATACACTATCACTAATGTCAGATTCAAGAATCTTGCCGTCCTCCCTGACTCCAACCATGAGTCCCAGATTGTTGCTCGAGCCCGTCATGATAACTCCGGCGAGATAGTTTGTTGCACTCCGTTCTACGTGACAGTTACACTAATCACTTTGCTCAGTGGGACATCACGCTGTCCAGTAACGGACGCTACACGGTGAGGAGCCACGATCACAGCAATTTCGCTAGCTGCAGCACCAGTGCCAAGAAGGGAGACAGTATTTGCGGACGAGCACGTAATCAACAGTGGATAATCAAGGAAACGAGGGTCGGGGGTCGCTTTACGTTTGTCGTCGACTTCATCCCCTTTCTATCACAGATTGATATTTTAAAATCTCTACTTAGCCTTTCGCTCACGGACTCACAGTTGTTCTGGGGCTTTATCGACGGCGAGATTGACACTCCCGTACGTCATATATCCATACTGTCTTTAGATGGCGATCTATTCGCGTCTTTTAATAGCTCACCCTCGGGAGTGTGCCGAACGATCCCAAGAATCAATGGTTCTTCACTAAGGTGTCTGGATGATGACAGAGGTGTCTTTACCTGCCAGATCTGTTGTACGAACTCCCATCGCTCTCTCATGGTTAGCACATGTGACATATGTACTCTTGTATGGTTTTCTTTTCACGCCTTCCTTGTCGCATCTATTGCTGCAGTAGATAATCACCCGCAAGACTCCAAAAGGCCCCAAACAATTCGAAGAAATGTCAAGTGGCGCATGTCTGGGGTAAATTCAAATGTAAATTGTTGGTGGCCCACCACATAAGGTCTGAGAGCTCCTGATCAATGATTACGTCCAAGAAAATATCAACATGATAGCAAAGAGGATGTCGGTAATTTGGAATTGGAGCAGATGACAGTAGTTTGGATGTAGTACGAGTCGGAGTGGTTAGGAATGGTCATTCCTGGGCTTCAACCGGATACAAGCCTACCAGCACACATGTACTTGCTACCGCAGACGCAGATAGGATATGTAGATCAGCTGAGAGTCAATACATACTAATTCACCACAATTCAATATCATGACAAGCACATCCGACAATTATAATTCTACCAACTTTCAAGTATTAAGAGGCCTCTTCGGGACGTGGCTCTAACTTTCGTCTATTCAGAATCCCCGTTCACACACGGCTTCAGCTTATTAAAGAGAGAGGTTAAAATCTTCGAACAGTGAGGGAGTTTCCCTTCCGCGACACTCTCCATCTTTTTAGGAAAAAAAGGCATCACATCTAGTGAATGATAGTGTTCGCATAAAAGTGCAATTTCCATTTCCTGTACCATAGGATGCCTGGATAGCAGTTCAGCATTGAACAAGACCAAATGCATTCGAGGAAAGCCCAACGAACCTTGCGGTAAACCTAGAAAATGTTTCGTCCAAGATATTTGCTTCTGAAAGCCTTGAACGAATGGCCTCGAATGCAAGAGTCTTCAAGTTATGTAAACCCATCTATTGAGATTGGATCAAAATTCATGAATGTCAGTATAGGCCAGCGCCAACCTTCTCTGCTAGACGATACATGGACTTGGGCGAACATGGAGGAGCGTAGGATGAGCTGCTTTGCTCCGTCCCACTGTCTACATGAGACTTGGAACGTTGTGATCTGAGGGGTGAGAAAGTTACTTCACCAGTGTATGCGTAGTAGACGAGAGCCTGCCACCTAGAAATAAACTCTTTCATTAAAATTGGTATGGATGATTGAGATGGATATACATACGTGGTGAAAGCAGAATTGTTTATGAGGAAGGTCTTGCCGATGCTTTGGAAATGGACAGGTTCATTCGGAGATTGACCCTGAATGTCCGAATGACTTCCTGCATAGATGACGAGGGTTATAATCCTGAAGGTGAGGTAGGCACAACTTGACACTTCATTACCTTCACAACTTTCACTCGAACTCATTGACATCGACCGCATAGCTTCTTCTGCATCGAGATCATCAAGATCGCTATCGGACTCATAGCCATATTCATCCACGCCTATCCCTTCATATGACGTAAAATCTTCGGATAGTTCTGTGCAATAGGTAATCAGCAAAAGTTGTCTGGGAACTAGATGGAAATGAAAACACAGACGGTCATACAAATCACTTGATTTTGCTTTTAATATACTGCTGTTTGCAAACACAGGGAGGGGATGGCCAACTCTGTCCGGGGACAGCCGACGAGAAAACACGAAGATTCTCGTATCAATGAAGGCTCCCGTTCGCAGCGAATTGCTCAATGCCTTGTTGACAGTCGAGTCCCCTTTCGGGCTGGGTAGATTAAGATCCACCGACGTGAAAGTGACCACAAACGTGAGCAGGGGATATTTGTCGATGTACAAGGGAAGCCATGATACAATGCGTTTTGGACCGGGACAAGGAAGTGAATATGTGGCTTCTGCCTTCAGAACAAAGCTGGTGGCACTCCGAGTTGATTGCACATCACCCAGCTTTACGGAGACCGTCAACTCCTTGAGCGCGACATTGCTGACATATGGGTCGAAGTAGATATCAAATTCGGGAGGCTCATCGTCATGTGCAACGGCGAATCGCCATCCCAGACCGCAGTTTTGAGTGTACACCCGGTCGCTGGCATAGACACAACCGATAGGACGACCATCTTTGTGCTTGACTCTGAATGTCGAGGTTACAGAGTTGGAAGTCCATTCGTCGCCCAATTTTTCCATTGTTTCTACAGGTCGTGCTAATGGGGTGCTGATGTGAAGAAAGATATCGATTGAACAGACGCTCAAAATCAACAACACGTGTACGCGGGCAGGCAGACCACATGATGAACGCTGGTGGCAGCGGATGGCCAGGTGTGAAAGAAAAATGAGAGAACTGGACATGTGTCGTTGCAGGCAACCCATGAATCATGGTAAGACAACACTAATCCGATTCGATGAGTCTCACTATTAAAAGAATTGCTGTTTCGACAAAAGGCAGTCTGTGTATTACCTGTCCACACAACAACAAAGGCAGTCAATTCACGAAGCCCATAACATACTATACCTTCTCTCCCACTGGGCAGATTTGACGTTCGACGTACTGGAAGAAGACGACCCAACCCAACTGCAACCCAACGGTCATACAATAGTGAAGCCAGCAATGGAAGTTGAGGCTCAATGTAATGTCTTGTAAAGGATTCGGATTGTCGATTGTCCGGTTGCTGCTGATAGTAAATAAAATTTCAAAATAAATGGATGGTTCAAATTGGGTTCAAATTTACTCGACTTGCGTTTGTTGTTTCATGCTTGCTGGGGTTGATATCTCACGAATTTGCCAAATAATACCCATATAATAAGCTTGTTGAAGCCAAGTTGAAGCTGCCATAGATCGCCGTCCTCAGGATCTGTGACTTGAATGAAAGTCAAACGATTCATTGACCTCCACAGCACTACCGTTTCCGATCAACTCAGCCTCCATCGGAAATGCAAACACTCCCCGGCTCCCAAGACCCAACAACCCATGTCCAATCGCCCCGCCAACATCACTATCGCCCTCCGCCCTCACAACTGACTCCCCATCCTCCCCTCCGTCCCCTTCAAGTTCAAGCCTAAGGCCTAACCACTCCAAACTCCTTTGACCCCACCCTGACCCTGCGGCCCTGCCATAGCCGACATCAACTACACCTGCCACACCTGCCTCGTCTCACACGGCAATGACGAAGTCAGGCACGTCCGTGCACACTACGAGATGCCTCGAGGGTGTTGTGAGAGGACCGGAGGCTGTGGGGTGGAACCCCTGGATGGGAGGCGTCATGACAGGAAACATACTTTTCCAATATCATCTAACATCTTGAATTTGACTATGTTCCCGCTTCCGTGCAGACTCCGCATGACGATATATTGATGTCGTGTGAGCGTATGCGGTGCCATGAGTTTCGCGCAGCAGAAAATACACGGATTGGACTCGGATGGGCCGGGAGTGGGTTGAGCGTCAAGGGGAGTGTGAGGGCGAAAGAAGGTGAAGAAAGTCACAATCCGGACGGGAAAGTGATGACGAGCCAAGTGAAGGGGGAGACTCGATCTGTCTACTTCGATCCCATCAAAGGGATATTCCCAAATGAACGGGGGTTTTCGTAAGCCTAAAGTTATCGAAGACCAGGAAGGGTACAAAGATAATCCAATAAACTGAATTTCTTATCATTACAAAGTACAAGTCCGGGATAACATGGAGATTCTGACTGAGATCTCAATGATTCAACCACTTTTGCATCACGGAAGCATCAGGAACAGCACAAAGATTCAGGACCTCTCCAATTGTCGTTCGTTTCAGTTCCTGGGTCTGAAGAGTAGGATTTGTATTAGAATTTGGTTCAGCCGATTAGATAATTAACTGGAGCGAAAGTATCA
>Ga0210383_10005914_pt1 | contig 10711 bp, 3 predicted proteins | sample IncBWC14OmetaG_FD_160072 | JGI IMG/M metagenome (GOLD analysis project Ga0210383, IMG submission 160072) | Forest soil microbial communities from Barre Woods Harvard Forest LTER site, Petersham, Massachusetts, United States - Inc-BW-C-14-O ...
TAGACGATGAGCTTGCCGCCATGCGCGCGGAAGGGCGAGAGGTCGGGATTCGTCGCGTTCAAGAGAGCTGCCATTTTTTGATCCGCTGCGGCTCGTGCGGAGTCGATGGTGGCGTCCTTGTCAGTCCAGTCGGGCTTCGAAAAAACCATATTCGCGAAGAAGTTGTTGGCAAACATGAAGAGCAGGCTTGAGCCGGGGTGCTCGCCTATGATCCAGGGTGTCCATCCGTTCTCTCCCAGCTCCGCGCCGGGCAAGTATCCGGGAAAAATCGCATTGCCGTGGGAATCGTGCGCGCCTTGGTAGAGCTTCTTGAGCGCCGTGACTTGCGGCGCCGTGAGGCAGGAGTCCGCATCGCCGCCCTTGCAAAGCATCTTCGCCGGATCGAAATGGCACTGGCGCGGATCGTTGATAATTCCGTCGGCGACGCCGTCGAGCCGGTCACAGGATTCGTTCACGGCGTTCGCGATCGCGGGAAGTTTGCTCGCCGGGATGTAGCTGCCTTGTTCGGACGTGAGCGCTTGCGCGTTCCAGACCGCGTCGGTGAGTAGGTGCGTCCAAAAATAGGCGGGGGCGCCGGCGATGATGCCGTCGTAGTCCTGCGGGAAACGCTGGGCTTCCATGAGCGCCTGGCGGCCACCGTTGGAGCACGATGCGAAGTAGGAGTAACGCGGCGCGGAGCTGTAATAGGCCTGAATCGCGGCTTTCGCGGCGAGCGTCATCTCGTGGATGGCGCGATAACCGTAGTCCGCGATTTTTTCCGGGTGACCGAGGGCCCAGTGGGCGTCGAAGAAGTTGGCAGCGTGGCCGGTATCGGTTCCGGCGGTGGCGTAGCCCTGCATCACGGAAATTCCCATCTCCTCAAAACCGATCGAACCGGCGAAGCCGCCGTTACCTTGTGCCTGAAACTTGCCGTTCCATCCGGTGGCGGGAAGCCAGACTTCGATTTTGATATCGGAATCGGAGGCGGGAGTGGAGTCGATGGCGACGCGGCAGAAAGCGGGAACAAGTTTGAAGATAGGCGCCTGCGAGTAGGCGCCGGCCGCGACGAACTGCGCGGCAGTGACTTTGGCGTGCGGCAGAGCGAGCGTGGCGAGTTTCTCGCACGCTTGCGATTCGGGCGATGGCGCGGCGGGTGCGCCGGAGGACTTATCTTGCGCCAAGGCGAGCGGTGAGAGTAAAACGACGAGAAGCGCAACTGCCGCAAGAAAACGCATCGACGAAGTCCTCCTCATGGACACCCCCGCTAACGGCAATCGCCAACGCGCTTGCCCTGGAAAGCGTAGATGACGCGCGTCGCAGCGCCGGGGCGCGGCTTGACGTCGCGGGTGCCTGCGTAGGAATTGCCGGAGAGCTTTGCTTCCACGTGAATGAAAGCGCGCGGGCACTGCACGTCATAGGTGATGGAATTGCCGTCGCGCGAGAAATTCTGGACCTTGCAGGCTTCATTCCTGCGTGAAGTGGCGACCACGGCGGGATCGAAGAGATTCTCGGGGTCCTTCATGTCCGCGGCGTTGACGCAATGCTGGCCGGAGGTGCCGGGGCCTGCGGCTTGGCCGGGCGTCTGGGAAGTGGAGGTGACCGAATAGATCCCGGGCGTAAGGGGCAGGTCGATGCTTTGGGCGGTGGTGACGGCGGTGAGCGCAGCCGCGACCATTGCTGCAAGCAGGGACAGTGCGAGAAATGGACGCATCCGGTGCCTCCCAATTCAAATCTTCGCGGCAGGCCATGCAGCTCAAGCAGCCGCGGCACGGAGGAAGATACTTCACCCGCCGAGAGCGGCCAACGGATTTTTTCGTCTGTCAAATTGGCGCTAACCGGCGCGCGGCTGGTAAGTCTATCTGTTAGTATTCGACCGCTCGTCAAGATCGGTCAGGGTTTGAGTCACTGTTCTGCGCGCTTGAACCGCGACAAACCCTGAAACCTTTATCCTTCAGGGTTTGAATCATCAAACCCTGGAACCTTTATCCCTCAGGGTTTGAATCATCAAACCCTGAAACCGGGGGCTCCATGCAAAAGCTTCTGCAAGATCTGCGCTACGGACTTCGCATGTTGGCAAACGCGCCGGGGTTCACGCTCGTCGCGATCTTGACGCTCGCACTGGGCATCGGCGCCAATACGGCTATCTTCGGATTGATTGACTCCGTGATGCTGCGCGCGCTGCCGGTGAGCAATCCCTCGGAACTCGTGCTCATGCAGTGGAGCGCGCGGAACGCGCCGATGATTCACGGGTATATGTCTGCGGGCGACTGCCCGACGAATTTGCGCTTCGGCGCGGCGAATCCTTCCGGTTGTTCCTTCTCCGAGCCGATGATGCGCGAGTTTGCGTCGTCGGATGCATTTTCCGGCGTCGCGGCGTTCGCGAACACGGGGCGGCTGGATCTCACGGGCAATGGGCCTGCGACCGTGATCAACGGACAGGAAGTCTCGGGCGATTTCTTCCGCACGCTGGGCGTGAAGGCGGCAGTGGGCCGCGTGATCGAGACGAGCGACGATCTACCTCAAGCTGCGCCGGTGGCCGTGCTGAATTATGGCTACTGGCAAAGCGCGTTCGGCGGCTCGCGCGATGTAATCGGGCGCACGATTCAATTGAACGGCGTCGCGGTGACGATTGTGGGCGTGGCCGAGCCGAAGTTCATGGGCCTTACTCCGGGCAGCGACTACGACGTGTGGGTGCCGCTGGCGGATGGCGGGCGGCTGACTTCGAATCAGCGGATGTGGGCGAACCGGCAGGACAATGTCACATTTTGGTGGCTCACCGTGGTCGGACGCCTGAAGCCGGGACACTCGGTGGCGCAAACGCAGGCGCAACTAGCTGGAATTTTCAGCAATGAAATGTTGCACGGTTCGGTGCCGATCTTCGCGGCCGGCGGCGGAATGCCGGCGCCGGGCGGTGGCAGCGGACAGGTGCGCATGCAGATGACGGTTGGCGGGGGTGCGGGAGCTCCTCCACCACCGAGTGGACTGCACGGGCCCGTGCCGACACCCGCTGGCGGGCAACAGGCACCGCAAGGCGCGGTGCGCATGGTGGGCCCAGGTCCGGGGCCGGGCGCGGCGGGAAAACATTTGGAACCGAATGCCCAGCCTGGGGCGAAGGGACCAACACGTCAAGCTCCAACGCCGCAAGGCGCGCAGCCTGCTCCGCCAACAGGCGGACCGAGTGACGAACGGAGAGTGGTTGCTGGTGCTCCAGGCAACGCAGCGTTCGGAGCACCGGGCGGTCCGGATGGACAGGCGGAACAAACGCCAGCCACGCTATCGAAGCCCGCGGACAATCCTACAGTGACGCTCGTGCCCGCGCAGTCGGGGCTCACGGGATCGCGATTGCAGTTCGCGAATCCACTTTACGTGCTGATGCTCGCGGTGGGAATCATCCTGCTGATTGCTTGCGCGAACGTGGCGGGGCTGATGCTGGCGCGATCATCGGCGCGGCGGCGCGAAATGGCTGTGCGCTTGGCGCTGGGCGCTGGGCGATGGCGAATCATTCGGCAGTTAGTGACGGAAAGCGTGCTGCTCTCTGGATTGGGAGGAGCGCTTGGGTTGCCGTTCGCATACTGGGGCGCGAACTTGATCGTGCGATTCGTCTCGACCAATCAAACCCGGCCGCTTGGATACACGACGGGCGTTGACCTTCGAGTGTTGGCGTTCACCGCTGCGATCTCGATTCTCACCGGCGTGTTTTTCGGCATCGCTCCCGCGCTGCGTGGAGCGCGGGTGGATCTCACGCCAACGTTGAAAGAAGGTTACGGCGTGACAGGGCGCGGCCGAGCGCGATGGCTGAGCACCGGCAATGCGCTGGTGGTGGCGCAGGTGGCGCTGGCGATCGTGGTCCTCGTGGGAGCGGGCCTGCTAGTGCGCACGCTTCAGAATCTGCGTAGCGTGGATATGGGATTTGATTCGCACAATGTGGTGCTGTTCAACGTGGACCCGTCGCTCGCCGGTTACAAAGACACGGAGATCGACAGCTTCTATCGCGATTTGCAGGGGCGGCTTTCGGAGACGCCGGGCGTGAAGTCCGTGAGCTATTCCTCGATGCCGCTGCTCAGCGGCGGCCTGATGATGACGAGCTTCCACTGGCCTGGCACTCCGCAAGACCGCGAATCGAATGCGAACGTGCTGCCCGTGGGCCGCGATTTCTTCGCCACGATGCAGATTCGCTTCCTGCAAGGCCGCGATTTCAATTCGTCGGATTACGTGCTGGCCGCTGCCAATGACGGGCCGCATCCAACGGCCGCGCCGACGCCCGTGATCGTGAATCAGGCATTCGTGGAGAAATACGTCGGCAAAGAACCTCCCCTCGGAAAGCAATTCGGGGGAGGACCAGCGGATGAAGACGGTCCGGCAAATCCTGGTTACGAGATTGTCGGCGTGGTGGGCGACGCGAAATACAACAGCCTGCGACAGACCGTCGACGCGACGATGTACCAGCCACAGGCTGGAATGGGCGCGGCGTTCGAAGTGCGTTCGGCGATGGACCCGCAATCGCTGCTGCCGACGGTGCGCCGCGTGGTGGCGGAGCTGAATCCGAATCTGCCGCTCTTCCAGGTGACCACGGAATCGGAGCAGATCGACCGCTTGCTCTTCCAGGAGCGGCTGATCGCTCGCGTGGCCGGCTTTTTTGGGCTGCTGGCGCTCACGCTGGCGTGCATCGGGCTCTACGGATTGCTCTCGTACGAAGTGGCGCGGCGCACACGGGAGATCGGCATCCGCATGGCGCTGGGCGCGCAGGGCGGCGATGTGCTGGGGCTTGTGGTGAAGCAGGGGCTGGCGCTGGCGATCATCGGCTCGGTGGTGGGCGTGGGCGTTGCGCTGGGCGTGACGCGCTACCTGGCCTCGATGCTCTTCGACGTGAAGGCGAATGACCCGCTGACTATTGCGATCGTGGCGTTGCTGCTGGGACTTGTGGCGTTCGCGGCGTGCTACATCCCGGCGCGACGCGCGACGCGCGTCGATCCTCTGGTCGCCCTGCGATACGAGTAAAGGACCACGACATCGCGATAGCATGCGCGTAAGACGATTGCGCTTACGCTCAGGCTATTGTGTTCGATTCGCCGAGTTCCCTGCGCCCGAGCCATACGCGATAGCCTTTGGGTCACCCCCGAGCAACGAGATCGAGCCATGCGCGGGTACGAAAAATCAGCTCATCCGGCTGAATGCATTCCAGGTAATTTGATCCGCCGTGTTCCACAGGCCTTGCTGCTGGCTCAGCGCGGTGACCCAATTGATGCTCGCGGCGTTGAAGACGGCACCCGTGAGTTCTCCCCTCGCGCTCGAACCCTTCTGAAGGTAGACCATCGTTCCCGGGTAGGCTCGATTGTTGTCGGTCGTGTCGTAGAACGTAGCTGTGGCAAGGACGCCGTTCACGCCATTGTTGTTGCTCTCGCCTCCGACGGCGCACACAAATGTACCATCCGGCCGAAGGTAAACGCCGAATGTGTCGCTATTGCTCAAGCCGGTGCCCTCAAATAGCCAATGAGATGCATCCTGCATAACGTAAAACTGCGTCGGAGTGGGTTGATCCGGCGGGACGTTCGGCCACACGTTGTAGTTATCCGTCCCAATCATGCTCATCGCCGATCGACCCAAATCGTTCCACAGGATCGTATCGGGATCGAGTTTCTTGTCTTTAGTGCAGATCATCGAATTGCCGTCGGGAGTGAAATTGACGGCCCACCAGCATGTGTTGCCACTGAGGAATGCGGCGTTCCCGCCCTTACTGATGAAGTTTTCCACGGCATCGCGCATGCCTTCGGACCAGTATTCGTCGTGGCCGACGCTGAGGAACATCCGATAGTTCGAGAGGAGATCGCCGTTCTTATCAAGATCGCTCGCGGCGCAAAGGTCCACGCTGAATCCCAGGCGTTCCAACCATTGAATCATCGGAACTTCGAACGTCTGCATCCGCGAAACGCCGACGGCAGAAGCAAACGGCCGGAGGAAGGAAATCGAGAGCGCCCTTGGGAGCAGCCAGTCTGCGTAGGGGTTCGACCAGACGTGCGCGATGGACGGCCCGTCATTGGTCATGCCGCTGCATCCGTGTCCATACAGGCTTCGACCGCCCCAATAGTTATAGGCTTCGTAGGTCGTGTCTGCTGCGGCGAGGAGAATGCGCGCCTGCGTGCCCGGAGCCGACGGGCGAACGACGAAAGGAATGTCGTAGGTGTGGATTGGAAAGGCCACCGAACGGGCAAGGGGTGCGACACCTGCATCGGGCGGCAGCAAAGTTCCGGCGGGCTTCGTGGCGCGCGCAGCATCGGGTTTCACGCCGACAATAATGCCCTGCGGAACCTCGATAGAGGAATACAGCTGAGCGAAGTACAAGCCGCTCGGCCATTGCGCTGGGATCGTGAAACTCGCTGCGACCGGCCATCCGGCTCCATCTCGGTACGCGCTCCGGCTGATGCCATAAGCGCGCGCGGGACTGGTGACCGGCACGCTGCCGACGTATACGCGGTCCACGCCTTGTCGAAACAAGTTGATGCTATAAGCACCAACCTGGGTGCTCACAAAAAACTGAATCGTGTCGCCGGTTAGGACGCTTCGCGCGGACGCATAGCCGCAGAGTGGCTCCTGTGGCGTGGTCTGCGCAGGTTCCTTCAAAAATAACTGAAGCGAGCCCGATTGGCTGTCGTAGAACAAGAGATCCGTGAAGCCGCCGTTGTAGAAAAGCCGATACTGCGGATATTTGCCGTTCGTTCCAAAATACTCGTCGTTTTGGTCGACCATCCAGAAGCTGCCGGTTGTAATGACGCTCCACGGACGGGTCGGGATTACAGGGTTGCGGGCGATAACGCGAGCTTCGCGCCTCGCCATGTTGACGGTCACCGCGGACAAGTAGGGCAGCGAGAGCGTTTCAATCGCCTTCCAGGCGGTGGCTTGATTTCCCTGCGCGAAGCCGAAGGCGAAGATTGCGGCGGCATTCGTATTGCGGTTCACAAAAAGCAGATTTGTCCACTCGGCGTCCCACGCCGCGCAGCCGAAATTCCCCGGCAGTACGTCGTTGCTCACCGGAAATCCGGATTGGCCGCCGAGCATCGCGATTCCGCCCTTACCGTCGGTGGCGTAGGTTTCCCCGTAGCCCGTCGAACCTTCGTAGAAAAATAAGTCGGGAAAAAGCGCGTCCGTCTGTTTCGACGACATCTGGCCGGGGACAATCGCCGTCCAAGTGGTGCGCCAGTCGGAGAACTCTCGAAGCAGCTTCAAATTGCCGTGGCCATCCGTCGCGTAGATTGCTCCAAAACCGGCCGCCTGATCGTAGAAGAGCACTCCCGAATACTTACTGTCGGCAAATGGCGAAACCACGATATGCGTCCAGGTGGTGCGCCACGTGGGATCTTCACTCAACTTGATAAGGTTTCCGTTACCGTCGGTATCGTAGATGGCGCCGAAGCCGGCTTGCTGATCGTACAGCAGAAAGCCGTCGTAGCCGGAGTCGCCAAAGACACCGGGAACAATCATCGTCCAAGTTTGCCGCCAGTCCGAATGCTGCTGGAGCAACACAAGTCCGCCTGCGCCGTCGTATTTATAGAACGCCGCCGCACCCCGCGTGCCGTCGTAGCACAGCAATGTGCTGAACGCGGAATTGAAGTATTTCCCGGTCACTATGACGGACCAGTCCGCGTGCCAATTTACGAGATTCCCGACTGATTGGAAGTCTGGCGGAACGAGTGCGGGAGAAGTGGTCGGATCGAAGTTGACTGCCGGACCAATCGGCGGAATCACGGACTGAGCAGGTCGGTGAGAGGGCATGAGGATCTCCAGAGAGAGTCAGATTTGGAAGTTGATTGGTTCTGGGCCAGTGTGCAAGCTGCCGAACTCACTAGGGCTGGCAAAGGTAGCATGTTGTCTGGTTCGCGTCAAAGCGGGAAGGCAAAGGGAGCGGAGTGCCGTCTCCACATTTCGAAGCTCCATTCGCAATTCGTGATGATCTGGAATCAAGCCGCGAAAGCCCCGAAGTTCGCACCTGCGAAGGGCCGATTTGCGCGAAGTTGCGCTCCGGCGTATAATTTTTAGTTTTAGCCTACGCCGATGAAGCCAACTGAGCATGCCGCTCCTGACTCGGGGCCAAAAGCCGCAGTCGTGCTTCCCCGTCCCATGCCTGCGATTGCGGGCGACGTCGAGGAGATTCACGTCAAAGGCGCGCGCGTCCACAACCTGAAGAACGTGGACGTGGTGATCCCGCACAACGCGATCACTGTGGTCACCGGCGTCTCGGGTTCAGGCAAATCGAGCCTCGCCTTCGACACGCTTTACGCCGAGGGCCAGCGTCGCTATATCGAGTCGCTTTCCGCGTATGCGCGGCAGTTCCTCGAGCGCATCGAGAAGCCCGATGTGGACGAAATCACGGGCATCGCCCCGGCGATCTCGATCCGGCAGAAAAATTCCACGCGCAATCCTCGCTCCACGGTGGCGACGGCTACCGAAATCTACGACTACCTGCGGCTGCTGTTCGCGCGCGCGGGCCGCACCTTCTGCACGCGTTGCGGCGAAGAAGTGAAGCGCGACACGATGGACGAGATCGCCAGCCGTGTGCTCGCTCTGCCAGGGGGGCGGCGATTCTACGTTCTATACGAATTGAAGCTGGGCACGGAGACGGCCGCGGTGGCGGCCGCGAGCGCCCCGCGAGCAAAGAAATCCGCAAAGCTGACGCCCGAGGCGATCAAGCTCGGCCTTACGAACCTGCGCAAGCGCGGCTTCAATCGCCTCTATCAGAATGAGCGCGTATACGAGTTCTCATCGCCCGAAGATTTGCTCGATGTGGACTTCTCGAAGCCGGTCTACGTGCTCGTGGATCGTCTTGCGCTGTCGCCCGAAGTTCGCTCGCGGCTCGTGGACTCGATCGAGATCTGTTACCGCGAAGGCCAGGGCGAGGCGATTCTCGAATTCCCGCCCGATGCGGGCACATCTTCTTCCGGGAATCCGGACGCAGCTCCGGAGCGGCTCGTCTTCAACGAGCGCTTCGAATGCAAGAAATGCGGAGCGGTGTATCAAGAGCCGGAGCCGCGGCTTTTCTCGTTCAACAATCCATACGGCGCGTGCCCGCGCTGCCAGGGATTCGGCAATACGATCGACTTCGATATCGATCGCGTAATTCCGGACAAGGGCAAGTCGCTCTCCGACGGCGCGATCGAGCCGTGGACCAAGCCGCGCTATCGAGCGCTCGCAATGGAGATGAAGAAATTCGCGCGCGCCAAGGGCATTCCCGTGGATGTGCCCTACCGCGAGCTGAACGCGGCGCAGCGTGAAGCGATTCTCGAGGGCGAGCCGAAGGGCGACTACCCCGGCGTGAAGGGATTCTTCGCGTGGCTGGAGCGCAAGAAATACAAACTGCACGTGCGCGTATTCCTGAGCCGATATCGCGGCTATGCCACGTGTCCCGATTGCCGGGGCACGCGCCTGCGGGCTGAAGCACGCGCCGTGAAAATCGCCGGGCGATCTATTACGGAAGTCTGCCAAATGACCGTGAAAGAGGCGCGGCCCTTCTTCCGGTCGCTGGTGCTGAGCGACGCCGAAGCGGTGATTGCGGAAAAAGTACTGGAGGAGGTCCAGCAGCGGCTGGGATTCCTCGATGAAGTGGGGCTCGATTACCTCTCGCTCGATCGGCTCACGTCCACGCTCTCGGGCGGCGAAGCGCAGCGGATTCAACTGGCTACGTCGCTGGGCTCGCACCTGGTGGGTGCGCTTTATGTACTCGACGAACCTTCCATCGGTCTGCATCCACGCGACACCGGCCGGTTGATTGAAATCCTGAAGGGCTTGCGCGATCTGGGCAATACGCTGGTGGTCGTGGAGCACGATCCCGAAACGATTCTCGCTGCCGATCGAGTGCTGGACCTCGGTCCCGGCGCGGGCGAGCACGGCGGGCGGGTGATGTTTGCGGGCACGCGCGAGGAATTGCTCGCGGACCGCGCGTCGCTCACCGGGCGCTATCTGCGCGGCGATCTGCGCATCGCGGTTCCACCACGCCGGCGGAAGCCGCAGGGAAAGTTCCTGAAGATCCAGGGCGCGCACGTCCACAATCTGCGCGGTGTGGACGTGATGATTCCGCTCGGCACGCTCGTCGCGATCACGGGCGTTTCCGGTTCGGGAAAATCCACGCTCGTCTACGACGTGCTGTATAAGGCGCTGCAAGCAAAGCGCACGGGCGGCAACTGGCGAGAATACTGCGCGCGCATCGACGGCGATGAGGCGCTCGAAGCGATCGAGATGGTGGACCAATCGCCCATCGGCCGCACGCCGCGATCGAATCCCGCGACTTATCTCAAGGCGTTCGACCCGATACGGGACGTGTTTGCTTCCACGAACGAAGCGAAGAAGCGGGGGCTCGGACCGGGACATTTTTCGTTCAACATTCCCGGCGGGCGCTGCGAAGCCTGCCAGGGTGACGGTACGGTCACCGTCGAGATGCGCTTCCTCGCCGATGTGGAGCTCGTGTGCGAAGAGTGCCGCGGCACACGCTACAAGAGCAGCGTGCTCGAAGTGCAGTACAAAGAAAAGAACATCCACGACGTGCTGCAAATGACGGTCCGCGAGGCTCTCACTTTTTTCGCGCAGCATCCGAAGGTGACGGCACGCTTGCAGGTGCTCGAAGAAGTTGGGCTCGGCTACTTGCGGCTCGGCCAATCTGGCACCACGCTCTCTGGCGGCGAGGCGCAACGCTTGAAACTCGCCGCGCATCTCACGCGACCGGAGAACAACGGGATTCTCTCTATCT
>Ga0210383_10005915_pt1 | contig 10710 bp, 11 predicted proteins | sample IncBWC14OmetaG_FD_160072 | JGI IMG/M metagenome (GOLD analysis project Ga0210383, IMG submission 160072) | Forest soil microbial communities from Barre Woods Harvard Forest LTER site, Petersham, Massachusetts, United States - Inc-BW-C-14-O ...
GACGGCGCGGCAGGCGATCAGCGCCCCGACATTAGGGGCCAGCGCGCAGGCGGCCGAGGCCACCGTGAACACGCACAGGCCGATCAGGTACATGCGGCGCCGCCCGATCAGGTCGCCGAGCGCGGCGGCGGTGATGATGCCGGCTCCGAAGGCCAGCACGTAGGCGTTGACCGTCCACTGCAAGGTCCCGACGTTCCCGCCCAGCTCGCGGTGAATGGAGGGCAGCGCGGTCACCACGACGAGGGTGTCCAGCGCCACCATGAAGTAGGCCACCGAGGTGAGCAGCACGGTCAGGACCCGGCCCGAGGCACCGGGACCTGACCGCTCTGCGCGTACGGTGGCGAGTTGAGTTGCGTCAGTCATGATCGGATCACCTTCCTTCGACCGGGTAGACACGGGCCGGCCGACGAAAGGGCCGGCCGACGAGCGCCCGGTTTGCGGCGCGGACGGTGTCTATACCGGTGAGAGGCCAGGCGCGATGCCTGAGGAAAGAAGTGAAGAACTTGAGAGTTGAGTGATGCCGGGATGCGATCATGGCCACGAATCTGATCGACCGCGCGCAGGCCGGGGACGGGCAGGCCTTCCGCGAGCTGGTCGAGCCCTACCAGCACGAGCTCGAGGTGCACTGCTATCGGATCCTGGGATCGGCGCAGGACGCACAGGACGCGATGCAGGAGACGCTGCTCGCGGCCTGGCGAGGCCTCGGCGGCTTCGAGAAGCGGAGCTCGCTGCGCACCTGGCTGTACCGGATCGCCACCACCCGCAGCCTGAACGCGCTGCGGTCGGCTAGCCGGCGCCCGCCCATGGACTGGCCGAACCGGGACGTCGACCCGCCCGAGCCCACCCGGCTGGGCGAGGTGTCCTGGCTCGAGCCGTACCCGGACCTGCTGCTGGCCGAGGTGCCCGACGACGCGCCCGGCCCGCAGGCGCGCTACGAGGCCCGGGAGGCGATCTCGCTGGCGTTCGTCACCGCGCTGCAACTCCTGCCGCCACGGCAGCGCGCGGCCCTGATCCTGCGCGACGTGCTCGGCTTCGCGAACGCCGAGGCGGCGGAGATCCTGCAGGCCAGCGAACAGTCGGTGGCCAGCGCGGTCAAGCGTGCCCGGGCCACCCTGGCCCGTGAGCTGCCGCCGCCCGGGCAGCGGGAGGCGCCCCCGCCCCCGCACTCCCCCGCCGAGCAGCGGCTGGTGGCCGGGCTGACCCGTGCGTTCGAGGCGGGGGACGTGGACGCCATCGTGGCCCTGCTGACCGAGGACGCCTGGCTGCGGATGCCGCCGGTGCCGCTGGAATACCAGGGCCGGGAGCTGGCCACGCAGTTCCTCACCCTGGCCTTCCGCAACCGGCGCCGGTACCGGCTGGTCGCCACCCGGGCCAACGGCCAGCCGGCCTTCGGCATGTACGTGTACGACCGGCATGCCCCGGTGCTGCACGCCAACGGGCTGATCGTGCTGACCCTGGCCGGCGACCAGATCAGCACGATTACCCGGTTCGACGCTGGTGTGCTGCCCCGGTTCGGGCTGCCCCGGTCGCTTCCGAGATGACGAGCGACCCGCGGCTGCGGAGTACGGTCTATGGGCGTGGACACCATCGAGGTATTCCGGATCGACATACCACAGGCGGACCTGGACGACCTGCGGGACCGGCTGGCCCGGACCCGTTGGCCCGACCAGCTGCCCGATGTCGGCTGGGACTATGGCATCGCGCTGGACGACGTGCGGGAGCTGGCCGAGTACTGGCGCACCGAGTACGACTGGCGGGTGCACGAGCGGCAGCTGAACTCGTTCCCGCAGTTCACCACGGAGATCGACGGACAGCGGGTGCACTTCCTGCACGTGCGTTCGGGGGTGCCGGGGGCGCTGCCGCTGATCATGACGCACGGCTGGCCCGGCTCGGTCGTCGAGTTCATGGAGATCATCGGGCCGCTGACCGACCCCGGGGCGCACGGCGGGGATCCGGGTGATGCGTTTGACCTGGTTCTCCCGTCGATTCCGGGGTTCGGGTTCTCCGGGCCGACGCGTGATCGGGGCTGGAATGTTCAGCGCATCGCGCGGGCCTGGGACGAGCTGATGGGGCGGCTGGGGTACGAGCGGTACGGCGCGCAGGGCGGGGACTGGGGCTCGTCGATCTCCCGGGAGCTGGGCGTTCTCGCGCCGGAGCGGGTTATCGGGGTGCACCTGAACATGCTCACGCCCTGGGTCGCGGACGAGCCTGCTGATCTTGGTGAGCAGGACCGTTTGCGGATAGAGCGGCTGCGGGTCTTCCGGCGCACCGGGAGCGGCTACGCGGCGATCCAGTCGACCCGGCCGCAGACCGTGGGGTACGGGCTGACCGACTCGCCGGCCGGGCAGCTGGCCTGGATCGCGGAGAAGTTCGGCGAGTGGACCGACGGCGGGCTTGGTGCGGTCGACCGCGACCAGATGCTGACCAACATCACGGTGTACTGGCTGACCGGGACGGCCGGCTCGTCGGCGCGGCTGTACTACGAGGCGGCGCGGGCCGGGCGGGGCGGCCCACCGACCGTCTCGACCGTACCGACCGGGGTGGCGGTGTTCCCGGCGGAGATCGCGCCGCCGGTCCGGCGGCTGGCCGAGCAGTCCAACCACATCGTGCACTGGTCCGAGTTCGACCGCGGGGGTCACTTCGCGGCCATGGAGGAACCCGGCGTGCTAATCGAGGACGTGCAGGAGTTCTTCCGGCGGTTCCGGTCCGCCGAATAGGGTCTGGAGGTGATCACCGAGCGGGAGCTCAACCGGGCCACGCTGGCCCGCCAGCTCCTGCTGGACCGCGCACCCCTGAGCGTCACCGACGCCATGCGGCGCGTGGTGGCGTTGCAGGCTCAGCAGCCGGCCTCTGCCTACCTCGCGTTGTGGAACCGGATGGCCGACTTCAACCCGGCCGAACTCGACGAAGCCTTCGCGGGCCACCGGGTGGTCCGGGCGCAGCTCATGCGGGTCACGATGCACGCGGTGCACGCCCAGGACCACCAGGTATTCCGGGAGGCGATGGAACCGACGCTGCGGGCGTCGCGGCTGGGCGATCCGCGCTTCAGGGCGTCCGGCCTCACCGCCGAAGATGCCGACGGACTGATGAGCGGACTGCTGGACTTCGCCGACCAGCCGCGGACGGGTCCGGAATGCGAGGCCTGGCTGGCCGGCCGGCTGGGCGCGCCCATGCCGCCGCTGGCGTGGCGGATGCTGCGGCAGTACGCGCCGCTGTGGCACGCGCCGACCGACGGGCCGTGGTTGTTCGGTTCCCGGGCCTACGTCGCGGCCCGGCCCCGGCCGGTGCTGGCCGATCCGGACGTGTCAGGTTTGGCGTTGCAGACTTTGGTCCGGCGCTATCTGGAGGGCTTCGGCCCGGCGTCGATCGCCGACATGGCCCAGTTCGCGATGGTCCAGCGGTCCCGGGTCAAGGCTGCGGTGCAGGCGCTCGGCGGCTCGCTCCAGCAGTGGGAAGGTCCGGGCGGCACGGTGCTCTACGACGTGCCCGGTGCTCCGCTCCCCGCCGGGGACACCCCGGCGCCGCCCAGGCTGATGGCGATGTGGGACAGCACCCTGATGGCCTACACCGACCGCAGCCGCGTCACCCCGCCCGGCTATCGCAAGCTCGTGCGCCGGATGAACGGCGACGTCCTGCCCACCCTGCTGGTCGACGGGTACGTGGCCGGCGTGTGGCGAGCGGTACAGGACGGTATCGAGGCCACCGCATTCCATGCTCTGGATGGCTTCGCGTGGGAGGGGCTCGCGGCCGAAGCACGGGCGCTGGTGCCGTTGCTGGCCGATCGCAAACCTGAGGTGTACGGCCCCTACCACCACTGGTGGGCCAAGCTGGCCGGCGCCGAGCTTCCCGACGCCGAGACCCGGCTGCTTCCGGGTGCGTGAGCAGGCGCCGGATGCGTCCTGCGGTTGACATCGGGTCCTGCTGCGCTAGAGTTCTCGACTGAACATTCGGTCGGTTTTGCGGTCGGCGCGGCCTGGCCCGCGGTCGGTCTGGTGGGGAGTCCTGGCATGCAGGAGAGCGTGCGGCGCGGCCGGCCAGGTCACGACCTGGAGTCGGTGCTGCGCGGCGCGGTCAAGGTGTTCAACGAGCGCGGCTACGACGGGACCAGCATGGAGGACCTGTCCCGTGAGCTGGGCATCACCAAGTCCGCGATCTACCACCACGTGACGGGCAAGGAGGAGCTGCTCCGGCTGGCCGTGGACCGGGCGCTGGACGGGCTCTTCGCGGTGCTGGACGAGGTCTCGGCTATGGAAGCGCCGGCGATCGCGCGGCTAGAGGAACTGGCCCGGCGCAGCGTGCTGCTGCTGGTGGCGGAGCTGCCCTTCGTCACCCTGCTGCTGCGGGTCCGGGGGAACACCGAGGCGGAGCGGCGGGCGCTGGCGCGGCGGCGGGAGTTCGATACCGCCGTGGCCAGGCTGGTCACGCAGGCCCGGGACGAGGGCGCCCTGCGTCCCGACGTCGACCCGGCGACCATCGCCCGGCTGCTCTACGGAATGATCAACTCGGTGGTGGAGTGGTACCGGCCGCGGAGCGGACGACCCGGTGAGCTGGCGGACAGCATCGTGACGGTGGCGTTCGACGGAGTCCGGCTGAAGCACTGACGGCTTTCGTTGTTGCGTAGCCTTCGTTGCTGCGTAGCCTTCGTATTGCGTGGCCTTTCGTTGTTCCTGGGCTTTCGTTGTTCCTGGAGGCGGTGTGGGGACTGAACTGGTCTTGCTCGGTACGGCGGGTGCACCGATGCCGGTGGCCGGGCGCGGCGGGATCTCGTCGGCGGTGGTCGTCGACGGGCGGGTGTTCTTGGTCGACTGTGGGCGCGGCTCGCCATCCGCGTTTGCCGACGCGGGGCTCGACTTCACCCGCCTGGAAGCGGTGCTCCTGAGCCATATGCACGCCGACCACGTCGGCGACCTGCCGGGCATGATCTTGTACCCGTGGGGTGTACGCGGCTCGCTGCCGGCGCTGCGGGTGTTCGGGCCGTCGCGGCCGGCGGAGCTGCCGGAGGGCGACGCCGTGTTCCACCGGATGACCACAATCGACCCGGAGCTGCCCGCCCCCGGCACGGCGGACCTGGTAGATCGCATCCTGGCCGCCTTCGCCTACCACCTGAACGTCATGCCGCTGGACGCCCGCATGCCCGACGCGGAGTCGCTGGTGCAGGGCTTCGACCTGGAGGTTCAGCCGGGGCCGGTCCCGGTGATCGTCTTCGAGGATGAGGCGGTCAGGGTCACGGCGGTGGCGGTCATGCACGGCCGGGCGGTTCCGGCGCTGGCGTACCGCTTCGACACCGCGGAGGGCTCGGTGGTGTTCTCCGGCGACACCACGCCGAACGACGACCTGATCGCCTTGGCCCAAGAGGCCGACATCCTGGTACACCAGGTTGCCGACCTGGATTACCTGCGACGGCACGGCACGGACGAGGCCGAGCTGGCCCGGATGGCCGCGCTGCACACCGACGTCAGCGAGGTGGGAGGGGTGGCCGAACGGGCCCGGGTGCGTGAGCTCATCCTCAGCCACTACCTGCCCGCCGCCCCGGGCGCGGTCACGGACTGGGCCCAGCGGGCCGGACAGGGCTTCAGCGGGAAGACCACCGCGGGCTATGACGGCCTGCGGCGTTCTGTTCCGTAATGTTCCTGGCCGTATCTGTATGGAGGGCGTCATCCACCAGCCGTGACATCCTGTTCGAGGACGATGTATTGGTGGCCGCCGAGAGCTAGGACGCCGGAGCGGACGAAGCCGGACTGCTCGGCGACGTGCAGGCCGACGGCGTTCCATTCCGGGACGGTGGTCCGCAGTCGGCGGTCGAGGGCGACGGACCGGGCGTAGGCGACGGCGGCGCGGCCGAGGTCTACGCCCAAGCCTCGGCCAGAAAGGTCGGACCGGATGCCGATGGCGATGTCGAGCACGGCGGGGTGGCCGGTCTCCCCCGGCGCCCGGGCGGGCTCGCCCAGGCAGCAGAAGCCGAGCAGCGCGTCCTGGCTGTCGGCCACGGCCCAGTAACCCTGGTCCGGCGGGAAGGGCTCGAGGGCGTCATAGACCTGCCAAGCCGCGGGCTGGGGCGCGGCGGCCAGGGTCAGTCCGTCCTCAATGGTCAGCTGGCGGACGTGGAACGGCGGGACGGGCTCTGCGCTCTTGTTATCCACGCTCTTGTTGTCCGTCACTGGTCGAAGTCCAAGACGACGCGGTCGGCCGCGGGATGCGACTGGCAGGCCAGCGCGTACCCAGCCGCCACGTCACCGGGCTCGAGGGCGTAGTTGGCGTCCATCCGGACCTTGCCCTCGATGACCTTGGCCCGGCAGGTGCCGCAGACGCCGTTCTTGCACGCGAAGGGGGCGTCGGCCCGGTACCGCAGGGTCGCGTCCAGGATCGAGGCGCCGTCCTCGGGCAGGACGAACGTCTGCGAGCGGCCGTCGAGTATGACCGTGACCTCGGCGCCGGTTTGGGGTTCGGCGGCCGACGGCGCCGGCGTGCGGCTGCCCGCGGCGGGCGGCGGGCCCACGAAGAACAACTCGCGGTGAATGTGCTGGTCGTCGGCGCCGTAGGCGAGCAGCACGTCACGGGCGACGTCGGTCATCGGCAGCGGGCCGCACAGGAACCACTCGTCGACGTCGTCCGGGAGGACCAGGTGGTCCAGGATGCGCCCGAGCCGGTCGGCGTCGAGCCGGCCGGAGAGGATCTCGACGTCGAGGGGTTCCTCGTCGAGCACGTGGATCAGCTGAAACCGGTCCGGGTAGCGGTTCTTCAGGTCCTCGAGGTCCTCCAGGAACATGATGTTGAGGGTGGTGCGGTTGACGTAGACCAGGACCGCGCTGCTCTCTGGTTCGACCTCCAGGGCGGTGCTGAGGATGGACAGCACCGGGGTAATGCCCGAGCCGGCCGCGATGGCTCCGTACCGCTTGCGCTGACCGGGGTGCAGGGCGGTGGAGAAGCTGCCGGTCGGCGTCATGATGTCCAGCACGTCGCCAGGCCGGAGTCGTTCGGCTACATAACTAGAGAAGACGCCGTCCGGGATCCGCTTGACACCGATGCGCAACCGGCCGGAGGTAGCGGGGGTGCAGATGGAGTAGTTGCGGCGCACGTCGTCACCCACGACCGGGGACCGTATCGACACGTGCTGCCCGGCCTGGAAGCGGAACTGGTCGCGCAGCTCCGGCTGGACGTCGAAGGTGATGGCCACCGCGTCGTCGGTGAGCCGCTCGATGCTGGCCACGCGGAGCGGGTGGAACACCGAATGCCGACGCGCTGAGGGCATCAGATGGCCTTGAAGGAGTCGAAGGGCTCGGCACAGGACCGGCAGGTCCACAGCGCCTTGCAGGGGGTCGAGCCGAAGTGGCTGATCTCGCGGGTGTCGGGCGAGCCGCAATGCGGGCAGCGGACCGAGAACGCCAGCTTCACCGGTCCCCCGGCGGCGTGCGCGGCGGGTCCGGGCGGCGCGATCCCGTACTCGCGCAGCTTGCGCCGCCCGGTCTCGCTCATCCAGTCGGTCGTCCACGCCGGGGCCAGTACGGTGCGGATGCGGACCTGGTCCGCGCCGGCCTGGCGCAGCGCGTCCCGCACGTCATCGGCGATGACCGCCATGGCCGGGCAGCCGGTGTAGGTGGGGGTGAGGTCGACCTCCACGGTTCCGGCGCCGGCCAGCCGCAGATCCCGGATCACGCCCAGGTCGCCGAGGGTCAGGACGGGGAGTTCAGGATCGGCCACGGACCGGGCCACGGCCAGCAAAGTAGCCTGGTCGGCGGTCGTGGCTGAGTCGTTCACCAGGTCGCTCCCGAGTGCGAGCGGTGCAGATGCTGCATCTCGGCCAGCAGGTGCCCGAGGTGCTCGGTGTGCAGCCCATCGCGGCCGCCGCGGGAGCGCCAGCGCGGCTCGGGCTTGTTGAGTGTCCCTTCGCTCAGCACCGAGGTCACATATTGTTCCCAGGCTGGGCGGAGCGTCGCGGGGTCTGCGGCGACGCCCGGCAGCTGGCTCGCGGGGTCGGCCGGGTCGAAGAGTTCCTCGGTGTACGGCCAGACCTGGTCGAGTCCGGCCTGCATACGCGCGTGGGACAGCTCGGTGCCGTCACCGAGGCGCAGCACCCACTGCGTGGCGTGGTCACGGTGGTAGGCCACTTCCTTGACCGCCTTGCCGGCCAGCCCGGCGAGGGTCGCGTCGCCGCTGCTTCCCAGGGCTGTGTAGAGCTCGTACTGATAGGCGGAAAAGACCAGCTGCCGGGCCATCGTGACCGCAAAGTCGCCGTTCGGGATCTCGACCAGCTGCACATTGCGGAAGTCCCGGTCGTCCCGCAGGTAGGCCAGGTCGTCCTCGTCGCGGCCGGCTTGTTCGATCTCGCCAGCGTAGGTGAGCAAGGTACGCGCTTGACCGAGCAGGTCGAGCGCGATGTTGGCCAGGGCCAAGTCCTCCTCGATCTGCGGCGCGTGCGCCACCCACTCCCCGAGCCGCTGAGCCAGGATGAGCGCGTCGTCCCCGAGCGCCAGCGCGTAGGCGGCCAGCGGCGGCAACGTCCGGACGCCGCTCATAGGTGCTTGACTCCTTCAGGCACGTCGTAGAAGGTCGGATGCCGGTAGACCTTGTCCTGCGCGGGGTCGAAGAACGAGTCCTTCTCGTCCGGGCTGTTCGCCACGATCGCGGCCGACGGCACCACCCAGATGGACACGCCCTCGCCGCGGCGGGTGTAGACGTCACGCGCGTTGCGCAGGGCCATCGTGGCGTCCGGAGCGTGCAGGCTGCCGACGTGCTGGTGGGCCAGGCCGCGGCGGGCCCGGACGAACACCTCCCAGAGCGGCCAGCCCCGCTTACCGGTCTCGTTGTTTTCGGTCATGATGCGAGCGCCTCTTGCTTGGCTGCGTGCTTGTCCGCGTAGGCCTGGGCCGCTTCCCGGACCCATTCGCCGTCGTCGTGGGCCTGGCGGCGGCGCCGCAGGCGCTCGGCGTTGCACGGGCCGTCGCCGCGGATGACGCGCGCGAACTCATCCCAGTCGATGGCGCCGAAGTCGTAGTGGCCGCGTTCGGCGTTCCAGCGCAGGTCCTCGTCGGGGAGGGTCAGGCCGAGCACCTCGGCCTGCGGGACGGTCATGTCGACAAAGCGCTGGCGCAGCTCGTCGTTGCTGAACCGCTTGATACCCCAGGCGGTCGACTGGGCCGAGTGCGACGACTCCTCATCGGGTGGCCCGAACATCATCAGCGACGGCCACCAGTACCGGTTCACCGCGTCCTGGGCCATCGCCTTCTGGCCGGGCGTTCCGTGCGAGAGGGTGTGCAGGATCTCGAACCCCTGACGCTGGTGGAACGACTCCTCCTTGCAGATGCGCACCATGGACCGGGCGTAGGGACCGTACGAGCAGCGGCACAGGGGGACCTGGTTCATGATCGCCGCGCCGTCCACCAGCCAGCCGATCGCGCCGACGTCGGCCCAGTTGAGGGTCGGGTAGTTGAAGATGCTGGAGTACTTCTGCCGGCCATCGTGGAGCCGGTCGAGAAGCTCCTCACGGTCGATGCCGAGCGTCTCGGCGGCGGAGTAGAGGTAGAGCCCGTGGCCTGCCTCGTCCTGGACCTTCGCGATCAGGATGGCTTTGCGGCGCAGGCTCGGCGCCCGGGTGATCCAGTTGCCCTCGGGCTGCATGCCGATGATCTCGGAATGAGCGTGCTGGGCGATCTGCCTGATGAGCGTCTTGCGGTACGCGTCCGGCATCCAGTCACGGGGCTCGATGCGCTGATCGGCCTCGATGAGCTGGTCGAAGCGCTGCTGGGCGTCCTGGTCGTGCGAGCCGTCCGGGCCGCCTGCGGTGCCGGGGTCGTAGTTGCCGTACACGGCGCCCTCCTGTCTCTGTATGCGCAGGCTACTCTTTACCGAACGTTCGGTCAATAAATCGGCTGGGTTCTGGTCCGCGCGGGCGGCCGAGGGGGCGTGGTCCGGCTGGCGCGGAGCAGGCGGCTCGATGGGTGGCGCTGCGGTTCAGCTGCGGAGCAGGGGCTCGATGAGTGGCGCTGCGGTTCAGCTGCGGAGCAGGGGATTCCATGGGTGGCGCTCCGGTTGAGCTGTGGAGCACGGAGTTCGGTCGGGGTACCCGGTTCGGTTTCGCCAACCCGGTATTCGTTCAGATGGGGTACCGGGTCGGCTCGGTGACGTACTGGCGTCCGGAGGGTGCGGTCCAGCGAACGGAACCGTTGTCGAGCTGTTCAGCGTTCCAGCGGGGGTGTTGCTTGAGGCGATGGTCATGGCGGCATTTGGGGTTCCCGTTGCACAGGCACGACCTGCCGCCTGCCTCGTAGGGAATGTTGTGCTCGAAATCGCACCTCCCGGCCGGCCGGCGGCAGCCCGGCCCGGTACACGTCGCGTGCCGGACCTCCGTCAGGTGCCGTAGCATCACCCCGGGATCATGGCCCCGGGCCTGCCACCGGTGATCGCAGTCCCCGGTGGGGATCGGGCCGATCTTGATGAGCAGGTCCTGCTGCCCGGTGGCGAACCGCCAGGTGCCGTACCCGCCGGGCGGGCCGGGCTGATCGGTGGGAGTGAAGGTGAACCCGGGAGTGCCGGGCGGATCATGCCCGTCCGGTTTTCGGCGTTTCACCGGCCGGGCGCAGCCGTGCCCGACCGCGTGCCCGTCCTTGTCGGTGACGGTCACGCACCAGGTCGACCGCGGGTTGCGGGCCGCGGCCGCAGCCAGGTCCCGGGCCAGGTCCGGGTCGACCGGCCCGATCCCGCCCAGCTCACCGG